>OCTA010004191.1_pt1 | contig 12646 bp, 11 predicted proteins | sample 1538991 | NCBI WGS metagenome assembly OCTA01 (sample SAMEA3539302, study PRJEB22396) | soil metagenome | biome: tundra; feature: field; material: soil | place: USA | collected 2010-05 | depth 0.15 m
TGAACGCTTACGCGGAGAGATTTGTGCTCTCGATCAAGAGCGAATGCTTGGACCGGATCGTGCCGCTGGGAGAAAAGCATCTACGGCGGGCCATCGGCGAGTACCTCGCCCACTACCATGGTGAGCGGAACCACCAAGGTCTCGACAATGTGCTGCTCAAGGGCGCGCCGGCGCCGGCGAACGAGAACGGACGGGTGCTCCGGCGGGAACGCTCGATGGCTTGCTCAACTACTACCACCGCAATGCCGCTTGATCGGGGCTCGATCCTATTTCGGGACACGACGCCCGCGGCTCGACGTTCCGCCGGGCGCCTCTTCCGGGCGCCCGCCGCCGCCGTCAGACATCCAACCGCGTGGCGCACGGCGCCACGTGGTCGGTGATCACTTCGGCCATTAACGGCAGGTTCTGGGGCGCGAATAGCGACAGGTGCTCACCCGGGATGGTGACCACGGAGATGGGTCCGCTGACGAACGGATACCAGCCGTGGATGGGACAGTCCATCTTGGTGGCCGGCCAGTGCATGGCGATCGCCGATCGGATGAGCAGGAGCGCGCTGGGCTCGACGTGCCGGGGGAGGTAGCGCTGACGGGCGTTGCAGTGAATGATCCAGAGCTTGCGGAGGTGGTCGTTCAGCTCCTGATCCAGCAACGGGAGATCGGGCGCCGCCTGGTAGTCCCGCCCGAGCATGTGCAAGATCCGGGTCTGCAGGTTGCTCAAGCGGTCCTTGAGGTACTTCACCCGGTCCTTGCCGAGGAGGAGTTGCTTGGCGTGGGCCGACAGACGCTGAACCCCAGGGAGCCGCTGGGGATATCCTGGCGCGAAGCCGTCGAAGGAGATGAGCAGCGGTACCCGTCGTCCCCGTTGGTGCAGCCGGTGCGCGAGCTCGAACGCGGGTAGCATCCCGAAACTGAAGCCACCGAGGACGATGGGGCCGGTGGGGAAGGCCTCGAGAATCTCAGCCTCGTAAATCTCCGCCATCTCCTCGACGGAGTAATCGACCAGCGCCGCGTCACGCTCGGCTCCCGTCGACTGCAGGGCGTAGACGGGCTGGTCGGCGCCGAGCAACCCAGCCAGGCTCTGGTAGGTGAAGGCGTATCCGCCCACGCCGGCCACCAGCACGATCGGGGGACGCTCGCCGCCTCGGTTTAATGCCACCAGGTCATGGGGACCCTTCGGGACCTGCCGGGGGGCGCTCACGGCACGCGCCATCGCTTCCAGCGTCGGTTGCTCGAGCACGGTGATGAGCGGGAGGTCTACGCCGAAGCGGCTCTTCACCTGCGACAGCAGCATCACCGCCAGCAGGGAATGACCGCCAAGCGCGAAGAAGTCATCCGTCGCGCCGATCGGCTCGCGTTGGAGGAGCTCGCTCCAGATAGCGGCCATGGCCCACTCCGCGTCGGTGCGCGGCGGGACGAAGTCGCCGTGCGTCGGGCGCGCCGTCGGTCTGGGGAGCGCCTTGCGGTCCACTTTCCCATTCGCCGAAATCGGCAACGCGTCGAGCACGATGACCTGGGACGGCGTCATGAAATCGGGGAGCTTGTGCGCCACCGCTTCCCGGATGGCACGCGGATCCAGCGCCGCGCCGCCCGTAGTGCCATTGGATCTCCCATCGGCTCCACCGCTGTCCGCCGAATGTGTCGGGACCACGTACGCTATCAGGGACTTTTGTCCCGCGGCGTCGGCCTGCGCCGCGCAGACCGTTTCGCGCACGCCGGGGAGCCCCGCTATCACCGCCTCCACCTCTCCCATCTCCACCCGGAAACCGCGGATCTTCACCTGGAAGTCGGCGCGTCCGAGGAATTCCAGGTTTCCGTTCTCCATGTAGCGGGCGAGGTCCCCGGTCTTGTACAACCGTTCACCGGCGACGGTGGACAGCGGGTCGGGGATGAAGCGCTCCGCGGTGAGCGCCGGGCGGTTCAGGTAACCGTCCGCGAGACAGGCTCCGCCGATGTAGAGATCGCCCGACACCCCGACGGCAGAGGGTCGCATCCCGGCGTCGAGCACGTGGTAGCGCGCGTTCTGAATGGGGCGGCCGTAGGGGATGCTGGGCCAGCGTGGATCCACGGCGCCGATCGAGAAGTGGTTCGACCAGATCGCAGCTTCGGTGGCGCCGCCGAGGCTCATCACCTCGGCACCGGGAAATGCGGCGCGCACCACGTCCGGGAGGGCCAGTGGGATCCAGTCGCCGCTCAACATCACCAGGCGCAGGGGCGACGCTTCTTCGGCTCTTGGTTTCTTTGCGGGTTCTTGGGGATCGTATAACCCGCCCGAAGTGGGAGAACCCGCGGCCGGAGCGGGAGCTGGAAGGAAAGGCACTAGCCGCTGCAGCGCCGCCGGCGCGGAGTCCCAGATCGTGATCCGCTGCTCGGTAATGGCGCGCGCGAGGGCCTCCGGATCGGCGAGCAGCGCGTCGCTCGCCACCACTACCGTCGCCCCCGCGCCGAGAGCGCCGAATGTGTCGTAGACCGACAGATCGAAGCAAGGCGAGGTGACGAACAGGATCCGGTCGCGCGGGCCGACCCCGAAGGTGCGCGACACCCAATCGAGGGTGTTGACCACCGCCCGGTGCGATAGGACCACCCCCTTGGGGGTACCGGTGCTGCCGGACGTGAAGATGGCGTAACAGGCGGCGGTAGCGTCCCCGCGCGGCACCGGTCGGGTGGCCGGCTGACGCGCGATCTGCGCCGCGTCGCTGTCATGTTCCCCCGCCACCACCAGCACCGGGGTCGGAAAGAGCCTCTTGTGGCGCTCTTCCGTGACGACCAAGAAGGCGGCGCTGTCCTCGACCATGAAGGCCAGGCGCTCGGTGGGGTAGCGGGGGTCGAGCGGGATGTAAGGTGAGCCGGACTTCGCCGCCCCGAGCATCGCCACCACCAGCTCCGGGCCGCGATCGAGGCAAATTCCCACGTACCTGCCGGGACCGGCGCCCCGACCGCGTAGCGCGTGCGCCAGCTGGTTGGCCCGCTCGTCGAGCTCTCGATAGCTGAGCGTACGACCGTCCATATCGACCGCGATGGCGTTCGGCTGCTCCACCGCCCGCCGCTCGAACAGCTCATGGATCTTGAGCCCCTCCGGGAACGGGCGGGCGGTGTCGTTCCAGTCGACGACGATCTTGCGCCGCTCCTCGACGGGGAGCACCTCCACCTGGCCGAGGGGGCGGTTTTCGTCCTGGGATAGGCCGTCCATCGTCACCGCCAGCGAGGCGATGAGCCGTTCGACCACCACGTCCCTGAAGCGCCGCCGATCGAACAGCATCCGCACCTCTAAGCGCTCGGCGTCGAACACCGTGATGGCGAGCGGGACCGCGGGCTGCTCGCGCAGCGTGAACCAGCGTTTGAGCCAGCGGGGATCTCCGTCCGCCCGAAGGATCTGGTTGATCTCTCGGGTGTCGAACATGAATAGCGTCTCGAAGAGAGGCGTGCCCCGCGGAATCTCGCTCTCCCCCTGGATCGCGACCAGCGAGGTGTGCTCGTGGTCGCGCATCGCGATGCTCTGGGTGCGCAAGTCCGCGAGCAGCTCGAGGACGGTTAGATCGTCGCCGGTCCCCGCGCGTACCGGTAGGGTGTTGATGAACAGACCGATCATACGCTCGGCGTCCCCGCCGAGCGCGGAGTGGCGACAGGCGCGGATGTTTCCGAAGAGCACGTCCGCGTCGCCCGTGTATCTCGAGAGCACCAGCGCGACCGCGGCCTGCAGCACCGTGCCGGGCGTGGTCCCGGTCCGCGCCGCGAGCGCGTGCACCCGCGCCACGATCTCCGGGTCGACGGTTCGCACGATCTCGCCGTACCCATCGCGCGGCAGCGGTCGCGCCGCGGGCTCCGCGCCCGGCAGCGGCGTGTCGCTGGTCTTGCCGGCGAGCAGCTTGCGAAAATACGCCAGGCTCCGGCTCTCATCGCGCGCTGCAACCCACCCGACGAAATCCCGATAAGGACGAGGGAGCGGTGGCGGCGTCCAGATCTTGCTCGTCGAGATCGCGTGGTACGTGGAGAACACCTCCTGCAGTACCGGCGCGAAAGACCGGCCGTCGAGCAGGATGTGGTGAAAGGTCCAAACTGCCTCCGTGCGCCCGCCGTCACAGCGGAAGACAGTTACGCGCATGAGCGGCGCCACGCGCATATAGAACCCGCGCGCGCGATCGCGGACCATGAACTCCTGCCGGCGCCGGTTGCGTTCATCCTCCCCGAGGCCGCGCCAATCCCGCACGTCCAGCGGGACGGTGAACCCGCTTTCCACCTGTTGCTGCGGCTCCCCCTGCTCCCAGAGGAAGGACGTGGACAAGATCGGGTGCCGCTCGGCGACGCGTGTGAAGGCCTGTCCCAGCACGGACGCGTCTATCTCCTCGTCGAGCATAATGTGCATCTGCTCGACGTCGTAGCCACCGGCGATGCTCGACTGGCCGAGAATCGCCTGAAATAGCATCCCGGCCTGCATCGGCGCGAGACGGTAACGGCGAGATGTGGGGGCGGCCTCCTGCGGATCGGGCGCCAGAGCAGCGATGATCGGCCCTGCGGTTGGGATTGGATCCGCCCCGGATCTCACGTCCTGGCCGCGTACCCTTTCGGGAACTGGCCGATGACCACCCGATCCGGGTGGCAACAACTCCGCGTCGCCTCTGAGCACGGAGGCGTCTCTTGCAATTAGCGTGCGCCACCGCAATCATTAGAGAGTCGGGTTCAACCGGCGCAGAATCTGCATGTCTGCGGCGTCCTCTACGCAAGGATTGCCGTCCATCGGTAAGCCGACGGCGTCGTTACGGTGTCATTCCTTGGCCTTCGCATTGCAACCAATGGCTTCGCACATCTGGAGGAGGGTTGCCGCACTTGCGTACCTCCGACGAAGTCACACCGAATCCGACCCGCCATCAAACACGGCAAAGCTCGACGAACGCCGATCAGTGGACGTCACCATGTCGCCTGGCGGTGAGTGGATGAAGCAGATGGGGCGAAATCTGCTCGACGTGGAAACAGGCTTTGTGCGGGGGAAGCGGGTGCTTGATCCTCGACCGGATCCTCTGTACACGAAGGAATTCCGGCAGATGCTGCGGGGGGCAGGGGTGGAGCCGCTGCTGCTGCCAGCGCGCGAAGTCCGAACTTGAACGCGTATGCGGAGAGATTTGTGCTCTCGATCAAGAGCGAATGCTTGGACCGGATCGTGCCGCTGGGAGAAAAGCATCTACGGCGGGCCATCGGCGAGTACCTCGCCCACTACCATGGTGAGCGGAACCACCAAGGTCTCGACAATGTGCTGCTCAAGGGCGGGCCGGCGTCGGCGAACGAGAACGGACGGGTGCTCCGGCGGGAACGCTCGGTGGCTTGCTCAACTACGACCACCGCAATGCCGCTTGATCGGGGCTCGATCCTATTTCGGGACACGATGGCCGTAGAAACATTGGGTCATGTCGCTGAACACACACCTTCGGCGTCAGGTCACCAGCGTTCACGTTCCCCCGGCACGCTCATCGGATCCCTGCGCTCAGGTGCGGCAACGAGAACGCGAAAGACCTGCGCGTCATAACCGAGCCTTGTGCATTGTTTTCGCGGTCCGCGAGTCGTTCACGCACACGATCGCGGTGGGCCGGGGCCCTGCGCGATTGGCTTCTCAATTGCATGCGCTTCGATCGTTACCTGGTCAGGAAGGAGGCTTCACGATCAATCTCGTTTGGTTTGGATATCGTCGACGCGGAGACAGCGCGGAAGCCACATCCGCTCTCAATATGTTCGGATCCGCATACTGTTGGACCGGACACGCGTCGGAGGTGGTGGGGGTGGATGGAGGGAGGGGGGAAGGAGCCGGTCGCTTCCGCGATCTGCGATATCTACCGCGATCGATTGGGAAAACGCTTCTTGCTAGTTGACGAAGTTAGGCGGTTGGACGGATTCCCAAATCTCCGGGGTGGACTCAGATGAGAAATTCCGTTTCCGGACGGCCGCGCGCCCCCGGCTGAGCTGGCATGCCGACTGCGACACACGACTTACGCGGCAGACGCACTCTTGGAGGACACGATGAAACGGCGTTACCGACGATGGGGATTGGCCCTGGAGAAAGTGGAGGCCGCCCTCAAGCGCGCAGAAGCGCGCGAGCGAGAGCTGCGCGTTGCGGCCGAGTTCCGGGAGATGTTCATCGGCATCCTGGGGCACGATCTCCGCACCCCGATCGGGGCGATCCGCATGTCGGCTGAAACGCTGCTTCTCCACGGCCACCTCGACGACCAAGACCGAAGGGCAGCGGCGCGTGTCATTAGCAGCAGCGAGCGCGTGACGCGAATGATCTTTCAGTTGCTCGAGCTCACCCGCGTGCGCCTCGGCGGAGGGTTCCCGCTCGAACCAAAACCCACCGATCTGCGCGAGGTATGCCGGAGCGTCGCCGAGGAATTCGGGCCGGCGCTCCAGCTGGAGGTTGAGGGCAACCTAACCGGTGTTTGGGACCCCGATCGCTTGGCGGAAGCTCTCTCCAACATCGCACGGAATGCGACCGAGCATGCCGCACCGGGAACGGGCGTTGTTGTCAAGGCGCACCCCGCGGGTGCGGAAGTGGTCGTCGAGGTCATCAACCACGGAGAGCCCATTCCGGCCGATGTTCTCCCGTTCATCTTTGAGCCCTTCCGCCGCGCGCAGCAGCACAAGAGCTCGACAACGGGGAATCTCGGTCTCGGTCTCTATATCGCAAACCAGATCGTGGGCTCGGGCGGGGGCAAACTGGTCGCATACTCTACCGATGGCACGACGACCTTCGTGATGCGTCTGCCGCGCAACGCTCCAGCGGCGAGCCCGCCTTTGTCGCCTGCAGAGGCTCGCGCGTAAGACGAAACAATAGTCGAGCCTCACTTCCCGGTGACAAGCGGGGACGGACAATGACGACGTAAGACGTTCAGGAGCGCGTCGACATGCACCGGCTTCGACAAGACCGGCTCCGCGATGTTCTTGGTAGTGGATGCGTCCGATCCAGTGATGAACACGACTGGAGGCAGGCGCGCGCCAAGCTCAGCCCGCATGGCGGCGAGGAGCGCGGGGCCATCCATCCGCGGCATCTGCCAGTCCATCAATACCAGGCAGGGGTCATCGTGGATGACTTTGAGTGCCTGCTCGGCGCTCGCAACTCCGAGGGCTCTGTAACCGAGGGTCTCCAACAAATCGACGAGGGCGGCGCGACCGTCGTCGTCATCGTCGACTACGAGTACCGGTAACCGGTCGGTCTTCTTCGCGGCATCAGGCGAAGCCGTTGGACCTGAATTCCACCTGCGCGCAGCGCAAGTTTGAACGCAAAATATTCGCGCTTCTGGCCAAGGGTCGCGATGCCTGCGCGTGGCCTCCTTATTGCTCAAGCCCCAGGAATGAAAAAATGGGCGGCACAGCATTCGTCGGCCTCTCCATTTTCGCGGTGTTCTTGTTGCCAGCGTCCTGCGCAGGCCAAGAGGCCGCCCACCAGCCGCCTCAGCAAGCACAGCTCGCCCAGGCGATCTCCACCCCCGAGCGGCACGATCCGCCCGAGCCACTGTCACCGGCGGCGCGCACCATCTTAAGGGAGCGCATGGCCTTTCACGCTCGCGACATGGGCGAGCTCGTATCGGCGATCATGCTTCTCAAGTACTCGGAGATAGCCCAGCGGGCCGACGCCATCGCAGCGGACGTCAACCTTGCGCGCCCACTGACGGGCGACGCGACCGAGCTCAACTCCTCGCTGCCCGAAAAGTTCTTCGTGCGACAGGACGACCTCAGAGCGGCAGCGCGGCTGCTGGGCGACGCCGCGAGGAATCTGGAGCCAGATCGAGTCGCGAATGCCTACGGCCGGCTGTCGGAAGGCTGTGTGCGATGTCATGCCGACCATCGCCCGCGCAACTGATCGCACTACCGAGGAGACCTCATGCTGACCAGAAAGACCGACGCGGACATTCGGAATGACGTTCTGCGCGAGCTGGTCTGGGATAGTCGGATCGCGGAAAAGCAGATCGGCGTTCAGGTCGACGACGGGGTCGTGACCCTGGGCGGGACTGTCGATAGCCTCGCGACGCGGAACGCGGCGGCAGAAGCCGCCCAGCAAGTGGCGTGCGTCAAAGATGTCGCGAACGAGCTGGTGGTGGCGATGGCCGCCCATCTTACGGACACCGACATCGCCAAGGCGGTGCGCCATGCGCTCGAGTGGGACGCGCTGCTCCCGGACAAGGAGATTCGGTCGACGGTCGGCGGCGGCATGGTGTCGCTCGAAGGAATCGTAGCGACCCCAATCCAACGAGAAGAGGCGGAACGCACTGTCGGTCGGCTCAAAGGGGTCAAGCACGTCGCGAATCGGCTCCAGGTCAGACGTCTGTCCGAGCCGGATGCCGTCGTGGCGTCCATCCGGCAGGCGCTGAACCGACGGGCGGTGCGCGAAGCGGATGGGATCCGCGTACGCGTCGCCGACGGCGGAGAGGTCATCGTGGAAGGGATCGTGCAATCTGCGGAGGAGCGGTGTGCGGTACTGGGAGCGATCCGGGCTACCGGCGGCGTCCAAGCGATCGAAATCGCCTCTGCGTGGAATCGACCGCCCCGTCACCGGCGCGCCAGGCTGCAACCAGCCGGTAGCGGCCGAGCGTCGAACCAGGAGACCAGAGGAGACACCACAGATGGCCGGAACAAATGACTGCTCCACGTCGCTCATGGAGGCGATCTACAAGCGTCACGCGGTGCGGGCCTACAAGGCCGACAAGATCGAAGGTGAGGTGATACGAACGCTGCTGCATGCCGCGGTTCGAGCGCCCACCGCGATTCATCTGGAGCCCTGGGCCTTCGTGGTCATCCAAGACCGCAACCTGCTCAAGCGTTTGTCCGATCGGGCAAAGGCCATGGCATCGAGTGAGGCGGAGCGGGCACCGAACGCGGCACAGACCCATCGAGATCACCCGAATCCACTCGCCGATCCGAGCTTCAACATCTTCTACGACGCCGGCACCCTGGTCGTCATCTGCGCCAAACCGACGGGACCGTTCGCGTTGGCGGAGTGCTGGTTGGCGGCAGAGAATCTCATGCTCGCCGCCTATGGCCTCGGTCTCGGCAGCTGTCCGATCGGATTCGCGGTGGCGATGCTGAATCACCCCGAGGTCAAAGCAGAGCTCGGCATTGCCCCCGAGGTTACGCCGATCGCGCCGATCATCGTGGGAGCTCCGAGCGTCGAGGGTTCGCCGACCTCACGAAAAGAACCCGACATCCTTAACTGGCGATGACTGGACGGGCACGGAGGTCGCCCCCGCGACCCATTCGAAGCGTATCCCTTGTTTGCGCCCAGACCCGACGTCGCGGACTCACGTCGAACCCGCAAAGACTAAGCCGCCTCCCGAGACGTCCGACGTTCGATCTGGGCACCAAAGAACCCCACGATCTCGTCATGCTTCCGATGGGCATCGCGCCGACCGAGGTCGATGAGCTGCCGCGCAAAGCCACCGTCGAAAAGCAGATACGAGAGGAGGTCGGCCTCGTTTGCGGTATCTCCTCGAGCCATGCGAGTGAATCTGTTTTCGATGAAGCTGTCATGGCGGGATCGAAACTGGCGCGACCTGACGTACTCGGCGCTCATTCTCCCGATGTCCTCCGATGCTTGGACTTGAAGCAAAGGGACGGAGTTGATGGGCGCGTTTCCCTCCTGGGCCAGCTCCTCATTGAGCCGTCGAACGAAGGTCGATCCGAAGCACCGCTCTCCGGCGGCCAGCAGACGGTTGATGAGCTGAAGCTGCTCGATGTCTCCGTCGACCCGGTCGAGCGTCAACGCGTTCAGGGTCTTGCCAAGCAGGAAGAGCGGTCCCGGAAACAGCTTCTGCCGCGTCCGGCCAGATGCGGCGCCGTCGTCCACAGGAAGCGCGCGCGGGTTGATGGCGACGATGGCCTCCGCGCCAAGCCGCCGGGCCGGAGAGAGCGGGACGTGCTGCCGAAGGGACCCATCGCAATAAGTCTCCCCTTTGATGCGAACGGCCGGAAACAAGAACGGGATCGCCCCTGATGCCAGTACGTGTTCCGCGCCGAGCGTCACCGGGACGGCCGACGTGCGCCCCCACGGCTGAAGCAATGGCGCCCTCACGCCACGCTGAAAGAACACCGTCGTGCGCCCGGTCGCCACGTGTGTCGCGGTGACAGAGGCCGCCTGGAGACGTCCGCTGCGTATTTGATCGGTGATCCGTCCGAAGTCGATCCTGGCCGTGAGGAGCGCTTCGAGGGGTCGCGTGTCCAAGATGCCGCCCCGATTCGCGTCGGACGACACCTTCCGGGGTGGGTGCCCGAGAAGGGCGCGCACCATGTTGAAGGCCCGTCGCTTGTCCACGCGAATGACGTCTTCGATCTTGAGGCTGGTCCATTGCTCGGCGAAGGCGCGCACGGCCGCCCCCGGATCTTCGGCAGACGAGGCGATCCCACAGGCGTGAATGGCACCGATCGAGGTTCCGCAGACGACATCGATGGGAAGAGGTCTGCCCAGCTCGCCAGCGACTCGATCAAATAGATAGTCGAGGACCCCGATCTCGTAGGGTCCTCGGGCGCCCCCGCCGGCAAGGACCCACCCGACGCGCGCCGGTTCGGCCCTCACCGAACGTGAGCGCCTCATGGCGACTCGCGGATCTGGCTATTCATGGCCACCTCCGGACGCAAGCCGACGTCCACCTTGCAGCGTCGGCAGGAGATCGGAGCGCGTGGCCGGATCCTTGCGCGCGGAGTCCGCGGTTTCGCCCGCGATCGGTGCGAGATTCTCGCTGGCCACCGTGACCGCATTTCCACCGCGCTGTTTGGTGGCGTACAGGGCTCGATCCGCGGCCTCGATGAGCCGAGCGGGGTCTTCCGCACGAAGGGTGGCAGATACGACGCCGAACGATGCGGTGACCACGATGGCCTCGCCGTGAAAGCGTGTGGGCTCGCTTTCGATCCGAGCGCGAGCCCGTTCCGCCCATGCCGCAGCGTCGGCAGCTTCAGTGTGCGGTAAGATCGCGGCCAGTTCTTCGCCACCATAGCGCGCGATGAGGTCGCCGGATCGCTTCCCAGCCTCGAGCAGGGCTGCGACGTGCTGGAGAACCTGGTCTCCCGCCAGGTGCCCGTGGCGGTCATTCACGGTCTTGAAGCGATCGAGGTCGATCATGACGAGGGCGCACGGGACCTCATATCGCCGACTCCGGTCCAACTCCATGTTCAGCCGCTCATCGAAGCTCCGTCGATTCTGGATCTTGGTGAGCGCGTCGATCGTCGACAGCTCGTGCAGCTTGTTGGATAGCGCCGCCAGCTCGCGGTTGCGCTGGACGAGCAGGTCGTCTCGATGGCCGATCAGTCGGCCGACGATCGCGAAGATCGCCATCCCTCCAACCGCAAGAGCCACCGACAGGCGAAAAGGATCGATCCGATGCCCGGTCGCCACCGCAAGGACCAAGAGACCGACCGGAGCCACCAATCCCGCCGCCGCACCAAACAACATATAGCGGGTAGAGATCTTCACTGGTTCGATCCCATTTGCGTCCAGTCGTCGGCCTACACCGTCGCCAAGTGCTAGCAGAGTGCCCGCGCGATCACTGAAGTGATGAACGTCGGGGAACAGATGTTGCGCCTCCCGCGCCATCTGGTCCACGAGGTGTGACAGCACGCGCGTATTGCGCGGACCAACGGCGAGTACCCCGTGTCCAATCTCCTGCCGAAAGAAACCCCCGACCTTTCCATTGTATAGCGCCTCCCGGCGCCAGTCTGCTCCTCCAGGTTCTGAATCATCTCCCGGATGACCGGCAGCTGACGACGCAACAGCGAGCGACCTTCGTCCTGGGCGCGGACAGGAGCGAGCAGGGCAATGGCGTGGGGGCCGACCTCTCGTCTTCTCGCGGGCAGATCGCTGCGCTCATCCTGCTCTCCTGGTGGTCTGTTGTTGGGAACTGAGGCCTGCTTTTGCAAGAAGCGTGCACCAGCTGAGCGGTTGAGAGCCCGGATCAAGCGACTCGATTGGCGCGAACTCTGCGCTCTCTCGAAACTGGCCTGCAAAGGTTGCGCGGTCTGGCCGTTTCTACTGGGCAAGCACCAGCATGATCTCGCCGAGCATCTTCTTCGCGATGGCTTCGGGACGTTGGAAGGAGTTGCGCCCGATGATGCTACCGAAACCGCCACCCTGCCGGATGGCCCGCGCCTCCTCGAGGATCTCCTCGTCGTTGGCTTTTAGGGCGCCCCCCGAGAAGGTCACGACCCTTCTCCCGCTGAAGGTTGCCTGGACGACATGGCGCACGCGCTCGGCCAGTGTGGCGATCGGGATCTTTTCGCGCTCGTAAACCTTCTTTGCCGCTGCCTGCTCGACGTACGCGGCCGGCACCTTGACCTTGATGACGTGCGCACCCATCTCGGCGGCAATGTGGGCCGCGTAGGCGGTCACATCGACCGCCGTCTCGCCCTCCTTCGAAAGCGAGCCACCGCGTGGATACGACCACACGACGACGCAAAGACCGCGGGCCTTAGCCTCGCGCGCGATGTCCCGTAAGCGCTCGTACATAGCGAAGCGCTGTGCTGACCCCGGGTAGATCGTGTACCCGACGCCGACACACCCGAGCCGAAGCGCATCGTCCACCCAGGCTGTGAGCGCCTGGGTGGGCTCTTGGTCCTCGCCCAGGGTGTCGTGGCTGTTGATCTTGAGGATGAGCGGGATCTGCCCCGCGTATTCGCGCGCTCCC
>OCTA010004192.1_pt1 | contig 12643 bp, 12 predicted proteins | sample 1538991 | NCBI WGS metagenome assembly OCTA01 (sample SAMEA3539302, study PRJEB22396) | soil metagenome | biome: tundra; feature: field; material: soil | place: USA | collected 2010-05 | depth 0.15 m
ATCCCGGGCAGGCGTCAGCCCATCAAGATCGAGATAGCCAGGAAACTGGGGCTAGCCAAACAGCATGGGAGCCCCTCTACTGTCGTCATAGCAACAGCAGATGGGCTGCCATGTCATGGTTAGCGGGAAGTCGCTCATTAGACTCCTGCGCAGTCGAGAGGAGTCGGTTTCGTGCGCAAGGTACTGATCGCCAACCGCGGCGAGATCGCGGTGCGGATCGTGCGGGCGTGCCGTGACGCCGGCCTGGGCAGCGTCGCCGTGTACGGCGAGGCTGACCTCGACGCGCTGCACGTCACGATGGCAGATGAGGCGTTCGCGCTGGGCGGCCAGAGCGCGGCCGAGAGCTACCTCGATATCGGCAAGATCCTCAAGGCGGCCGCGGACGCCGGCGCCGACGCCGTGCACCCCGGCTACGGCTTCCTGGCCGAGAACGCGCACTTCGCGCGCGAGGTCATCGCGGCTGGCCTGACCTGGATCGGGCCGCCGCCGGGCGCGATCGACGCACTGGGCGACAAGGTCTCGGCGCGGCACATCGCCACGGCCGTCGGCGCACCGCTGGCGCCGGGCACCGACGGCCCGGTGTCCGGCCCTGACGAGGTGGCGGCGTTCGCCGCGGAGCACGGCCTGCCGATCGCCATCAAGGCCGCCTACGGCGGCGGCGGCCGCGGCCTCAAGGTCGCGCGGGACGAAGACGAGATCGCCGAGCAGTTCGAGTCCGCGGTCCGCGAGGCGGTGGCCGCGTTCGGCCGCGGCGAGTGCTTCGTGGAGCGCTACCTGGACCGGCCCCGGCACGTGGAGACTCAGTGCCTGGCAGACTCCCACGGCAATGTCGTCGTGGTCTCGACCAGGGACTGCTCGCTGCAGCGGCGGCACCAGAAGCTGATCGAGGAGGCGCCAGCTCCGTTCCTGACTGCCGGTCAGGAGAAGCTGCTGCGCGAGTCGTCCAAGGCGATTCTGCGCGAGGCCGGTTACGTCGGCGCCGGCACCTGCGAGTTCCTCGTCGGCCAGGACGGGACGATCTCCTTCCTGGAGGTCAACACCCGCCTGCAGGTGGAGCATCCGGTGACCGAGGAGGTTACCGGCATCGATCTGGTGCGGGAGATGTTCCGCATCGCCGACGGCCAGCCGCTGGGCTACGGCGACCCCGAGGTGAGCGGGCACTCGATCGAGTTCCGGATCAACGCCGAGGATGCTGGCCGGAACTTCCTGCCAGCTCCCGGCACGATCTCGATCTGGCGGCCTGCGTCGGGGCCGGGCGTGCGGCTGGATTCCGGCTACGCTGAGGGCATGACGGTGCCGCAGGCATTCGACTCGCTGATCGCCAAGCTCATCGTCACCGGAGCCAACCGGGAGCACGCGCTCGAGCGCTCGCGCCGGGCGCTGGCGGAGTTCGAGATCGGCGGGATGCCGACGGTCCTGCCCTTCCACCGGGCGGTCGTTGCTGACCCCGCCTTCACCAGCTCGCCGTTCACCGTGCACACCCGGTGGATCGAGACCGAGTTCGGCAGGGACACCGTCGCGCCCTACGACGGCGTGCCGACGATACCCGGCAGCGAGCCGATCGCGCGGGAGCGGATCACCGTGGAAGTGTCCGGCCGCCGGCTCGAGGTCGTGGTGCCGGCCGGGCTGGGCATGGCCGCGGGGACTGCCGGAGCCGGACCGGCGGTCGGCTGGCCGCGACACGCTACCGGTCAGGCCGGTGCCAGCCGTGGGGGCGCCGGCCAGACGGCACGGCAGGGCAGCGGTGCCGGGCGGGGCCGGGCGGGCGGGGCCAAGGCGGCCGGCGACACGCTGGTCAGCCCGATGCAGGGAACGATCGTCAAGCTCGTCGCCGCGGAGGGCCAGGAAGTCTCCGCCGGTGACACCGTCGTGGTCCTGGAGGCCATGAAGATGGAGCAGCCGCTCACGGCGCACAAAGACGGCACGGTGCGCGGCCTTGCCGTCGAGGTGGGCCAGACGGTCTCGGCCGGCGAGATCATCTGCCAGCTGCAGGACTAACACGGATGGCACGACTGCCCGGCGATCCGGGAGTACTGCGATGGCTGAGATTCGCGGTCGGCTTTCGGCTTCCGGCCGAGAACATCGACTGGGTCAGGCACGAGCTGACCGACGACGGCTGGCGCGCGAGGACGGTGGTCCGGCACCTGGCCGTGATCGTCCCGATCTGCATCGTGCTGGCCGCGGCGCTGCTGACGCTGCTGCCAGCCTCGCTCTGGCTGGCTCTGATGATGATCGCGCTGATCCTGTGCGGCAGCACGTTCACCGTCGCCGCCTACGCCGACGACATCCGGGCGTCCCGGCTGCGCCAGCATGGCCTGGATGTTCCCAACGACCCTGACCTCGGCCATCCGGCGCATTAGGTTGCGTGCACCGCGGCGCGGGGGCCCCGGCGGTGCGCCCTACGGCATGATCTTCCCGGCTGCGATGTCCAGGGTTACGCCGGTGATCCACGACGAGGCCGGTGAGGCGAGAACGAGCGTGGCGGCCGCGATGTCCTCGGGCTGCCCGAGCCGCCCGAGCGCTACGACCAGGTAAGAATCGGGCAGCGCATAACGCCCCGCCCCGCAGGCGGCCACAGCCTCGGCGGATCGCTCCCCGGACCGCCCCGCGCCCCGCGGTCCATCCGACGGGATCCCACATGGCCTGCCCTTGCGCAGCGACTACGGCCAGCGGATCGGCCGCAACGAGCACTTGGGACAACGAGCGGCCCGATGCCCGCTCCTGCTCAGTGCAGGTGCAGAATGACAACATCCTTGAGGGCGATCATCAGCAGGCCCAGCACGGCGGCCAGCGAGGTGACCACAGCGAGCTGCCAGCCCCGCAGTCTCGCCGCGCGGCCGGCCAGCCACGCGTAAACCATCAGCAGCAGCACGGCCACGACCAGCGCGGCGTTCGCTGCAGCCGCGGTCGAGGCCGTGGCCAGCCCTGCGAGCAGCAGCACCGCCAGCGGTATGAACGAGGCGCTGACCATCGACCAGGTGGTCGCCAGCGCCGCGCCGACAGCGCGCCAGGACGGCAGGTGCCCGCCGTGCAGCTGCTCGCCCAGCAGGTCGGAGTACTGCTCGGCGATCCAGTAGACCAGCAGCGTGACCAGCACGGTAACGGCCACATCCGCGACGGACTCGGTTGGCCCGACGGCAGCAAGGACCGCGGCAGTAATGATCGTGCCGTAGATGCCGGCCCCGCGCCTATGGCGCCTGACCGGGGGCTCCGGTCGCTCTCCCTCGGCTGGCACTGGCGTCTGCCCGGCATCCTGCCCCGCGTGCCCGGCGTCCTGCTCTGCCTGCACTGGGGCCGGTTCTGAGTGCCCGACGGCCGGTCCTGGCCGTTCCCCGCGGGTGGCCGAGCCGGGCCGTTCGACCCGGGCCGCGGCTGGCCGTTCCCGGCCGGCCGGCGCTTCTGCCATGACGGCCCTCCCCGTGCTGGGCATGATCTGCGAGCTAATCATGCCCACAATGGGGCCGCTGCGGCCGGCCGCGCGCCGCAACTATGGTGGGCGGCGTGGACGAGCTGGCGGATTCCAGTCCGCTCCAGGGTGAGCCGGACGCGCTGCGCCGCTGCCTCGGGGACGACGGATACCTCTTCTTCCGCGGCCTGTTGCCCGCCGCGGCTGTGCGCGCGGCCGCCGATGGCGTCCTCGCTGAACTGCACCGGGGCGGCTGGGTGGACGACCGTGACATTCCGTCGGGCCGCCGGCGGGCGCTCAACTCGCGAGAGGCACTGGATGACCCGGCGTTCCGCGCCGCCATCGCGGGCCCAGCCTTCAACCAGATCCCGTACCTCGCCCGGCTGCGCAGCCTCGTCCGGATGATTCTCGGGCCACGGGCCTTCTCCTACCCGGCAAAGGTCTTGCGCGCCGTCTATCCTGAGCGCCCGCCAGGAGTGGCCCGCGGCCGGCACGTGCACCAGGATTATTCCGTATCCGGCGTTCAGGACATGCTGACGACCTGGGTGCCGCTGATGGAGATTCCTGTCCAGCTGGGCGGCCTTGGAGTACGTCCGGGGAGTCATCTCGGCCCGCCCCTGCGCCCGCGCGTGCTCGGCCAGGGTGAGCGCGGCTGGGCCACCACGGATTACCGTGCGGGCGACGTGCTCATTTTTCATTGCCTCACCTCGCACGCCGCCCTGCCTAACCGCGGCACTTCACTGCGCCTTTCCGGCGACTTCCGCTGGCAGCGGCCCGACGAGCCTGCCCCTGCCGAACTCGTGCTTGGCCCTGCGGGCAGGCAGCGGGAGCTTTTCAGCCGCCTGTTTGCCCGCGAGCCATGGTGGGAGCCGGTTCCCGGCGGAACGGCGCTGCGCCCGCGGGCGCAGCTGGTCGCCATGCCGCCAGGACCGTCGCGCTATTTCCCGGTGCACCCCGGCTGGCAGCGCTGGCAGCCGCCCGGCGGCGTGGTCCACTGAAGCAGTAGCGGTCCGCCAGAGCAATGGCCGGACCGCCGGCCGTCAGGGCGCGAGACGATGGCCCTGGCTCGCGAGCCACGCGCGGGCGCGGCCGAGTGCGCGTTCCTGGCTAGAGATGCGCCAGCAGGTCAGGACGTCGTCGGCCGGCAGTCTCAGCAGGCCTGCCCGGTCGCGGCGACCTGCTCGATGCCGGCTCTGTCCGGGCCGACCGCCTGGCTCTGTCGGTGAGTTTCGAGGCCGGTTATTGACCCTGGTGGTTTATTCCGTGGGGAATCTGGGCTCGTGCAGCGTGGCACACCCGCTTTGGATCTTGTGTAGTTCGCGGGCGCCTGCGGGGTGCGCGGCAAGCCGAGCTGGCCGCCGTCCCGCCTCGCCCTCATGACGATCTTCCAGAAGGTCGGGAATCTCACCGGCGTCAGGCCGCCGGGCAGGTCCGGACCCGCATCGACTGGAAAAACGCGCTCGGCCTCCATCTGGCCGACCCCGGCTTCGACCGAACTCGCGCCGGCCTGTGGCCGCGATGGCCGCGCCCTGCTCAAGGCGGTGTACGCCGCCGCGGGGAGCGACCCTGACCTGGCGTTTCTGGCGCGGCTGCAGCAGGCCGGGGTGCTCCGGGCCGTGCTCGTGCAGAACTACCTCACCGTCGCCGGCGAGCAGGGACGCGAGGTGATCAAAAGGCGGGAGGCGCAGGTGGAGGGTCTCCCGCCGGGCAGATCCCGCATCACCTCCCCCTGCGACACCGATGCCCGGCGGGGCGCCGGGGCGGGGCGCCAGGGCGGGGCGACGGATCCGGCCACCAAGCCGTCCCGACGGAGGGATCCCTCAGCGGGACGGCTTGGGCGGGTCTTTCCTGGCCTGCCGCATGTGTCACTTGTGGGCGCAGGCCCTGAGGCCAGCCGCTGGAGCTGAGGGAGGCGGACGGCCTTTGCGGAGGGGACCGGATGGCCGGGGATAACAGCGATAGCCCGGCGTATAGGAGCGTCTTCAATTGTGGTGCAGTGGGCTTCGGCGTCCGGCGAGCGCGACGTCCCGCCTGGGCGCCGTAGTGGCTGCGGATGCGTTGGCCGGGGGCCGCGACGAAACTCGTGGGCGCGGTGGGAACGAATGGACCAGCCTTCACGGAGCGAATGAACGGTAGGTCGGAGCGGGGCGTTGTAGCTGGTAGGCGGGCTTAGCCGACAGATAGCGGGCTGACAGCGCGGCTGCCCCTGAAGGCGACTGCGCAGCATCCGGCCCTGGATGTTCGCGGGCTGAATGTGCAACGCAGAAACGGCAAGATCAGCAGGTGCAGCACGAGGTCGGTTCTGCATCCGGCTAGCCCCGGGTCATTGCCAGGGCCGGGCTGACCGGGCCGCCCAGTAAGTGCCAGGCGGCGCGGCGAGGTCAAGGTCGGCCAGGTCGCCGACGTCCAGCGCCGCCAGGTTCGCCTGCAGCTGGCGGGGCGTGACGGCGCCCGATAGCACCACGCTGGCCCACGGGTTGGCAAGCGCGGCGCCGAGTGCGACTGCATCGACGGTGACGCTCAGGTCGGCGGCGCGCGCGGCCAGCCGGGCCAGGGGGGCGGCTGGGCCACTGCGGTCGGGGGCCAGCGGGCCGGCCGGGTCGCCACCGGCTGGCAGTCCGCCGCCGGGTGCCAGCCTGCCGTTGGCGAGGGCCTCCTTGATCAGGATCGTCCATCCGGCGGCGGCTGCCTCGGCCGCGGCCACAGCAACCGAGGGCTCCAGCAGATTCCAGGTCACCTGCGCGACCGTGAACAGCGGCTGCCCGTCGACAGTCACCCGCAGCGCGCGACGCAGCGTATCGGCCTGGCCGGGACCGCTGGTCGTCACGCCGATGAGCACGCCGTCGGCGCGCAGCCGGGCAAGCGCGCCGAGCAGCCCGCGGTCATCGAGCAAGCCGGATTCCGCGGTCAGCGAGTGCACCTGGTACAGCGCCAGCCGGTCACCCAGCAGCGCCCTGGTCTGTGCGAGCTGGGCCGTGAGCATGGCCAGCGAGTGCTCTTTGACCTCATGCTGCTCGGCATCCAGGCGCCAGCCGCCGGTGTAGCGGTAGCCCCATTTGGAGCCGGCGACCGCATCGCCGTGACCGCAGCCGGCCAGCCAGCCGCCGAGGAACTCCTCAGCCCGGCCATAGGAGCGGGCAGCGTCGAAATACCTGATTCCGGCGGCGTAAGCGGCATCCAGCATCGCGGATGTGCGCGCCCGCAGCCCGGTGACACTGCGGTCAGGCAGGTCGCGGGCCCGGCCGCCAGTGATATAGGCCGGGCGGCCCAGCGCGGCGAGCCCCAGGCCGATCCGCGAGACCAGCGGCCCATCCGGCGCCAGGGCCGTCATCGGTATGGAGCGCCCGGCGGTCACCCGGCGCCGCTCCAGGCGCCGTCGGCGGGCTGCATCAGCCTGCGGGCCGCCTCGGTCAGGCTGCCGGACAGCGACGGGTACACGGCGAAGGTGTGTGCCATCTGGTCCACGGTGAGCAGCTGCTCCACTGCCAGCGAGACCGCCAGGATGAGCTCGCTGGCCCGCGGCGCTACCACGACTCCGCCGAGCACGATCCCGCTGCCCCGGCGGGCGAACAGCTTGATGAAGCCGTCGCGAAAACCCTGCATCTTGGCCCGCGGGTTGGTGGCCAGCGGCAGCTTCACTACCAGGGCATCGGCCCGGCCGGCCTCGACGGCCTGCTGCGTGATACCGACGTTGGCGATCTCCGGCTCGGTGAAGATGGTGCCGGCGACGTGGCTCAGGCGCAGCGGCTGGACAGCCTCGCCGAGCGCGTGCCACATCGCTATCCGGCCCTGCATGGCAGCCACCGAGGCCAGCATCAACACGCCGGTGCAGTCGCCGGCGGCGTAGACGCCGGGGACCGCGGTCCGGGAGACCTTGTCGACGGGGACGAATCCCCCCTTGTCCAGGGTGACCCCGGCCTCTTCCAGGCCGAGACCGCCGGTGTTGGGCACCATGCCGACCGACAGCAGGCAGTGTGACCCCCGCAGTGCCCGGCCATCCTCCAGGGTGACCATCACGCCGTCAGCCGCGGCGGTGGCTGCCACCGCGCGGGACCGGCCGAGCACCGTCATGCCGCGGCGCCGGAAGACGTCCTCGACCACCACGGCGGCGTCGGTGTCCTCGTGCGGCAGCACGTGCTGGCGCGAAGAGACCAGCGTGACCTGCGACCCCAGCGCCTGGTAGGCACTGGCGAATTCCGCGCCGGTCACGCCTGATCCGACGACGATCAGCTCGGCCGGAAGTTCATCGAGGTCATAAAGCTGTCGGCAGGTCAGCAGCCGCTCGCCATCTGGGACTGCGCCGGGCAGGGCCCGGGGCCGGGCGCCCGTCGAGATGAGCACGGTGTCCGCGGTCAGCTCGCGATTGTCGACCGTCACGGTGCGCGGGCCGGTCAGCCTGCCGATGCCGGACACGACCTTCACGCCCTCGGTAGCGAGCCGCGACGCCACGTCCGCCGACTGCGCCGCGGCCAGTGCCTGGACCCTGGAATAGAGCCGCCGCGCGTCGACGGTTGCGTGCGCGGTGCTGGCCGTCCAGCCGCCGCCGGCCACCCGGCTAGTCCCGGCGGCAGCCGGGGGCGCCGCGCCCGCCGGATCCCGATCGCCGTCGAGCCGGATGCCCAGGCTTGCCGAGCCGTCCAGGGCAGCCATCATGCCCGAGGTGGCGATCAGCGTCTTGGACGGCACGCAGTCAGTGAGCACGCACGCACCGCCGAGGCCATCTCGCTCGATCACGGTGACCTCGGCATCGAGCTGGGCGGCCACCAGGGCCGCCTCGTAGCCCCCTGGCCCGCCGCCGATGATGACGACTTGCGTCCGGAGCTGGCTCACGTTGCACCATTGTGCCGCATCGCGCCAGCCGCCCCGCAGCTGGCACCGCTGCCCTGCGGGGACCACGCCACATGCGGCGGCCGGGGCCCGTACGCTAATCAACCGTGGCGTTGTACGCGGCCTATGGCAGCAACATGGATCCGGCGCAGATGGCCAAGCGCTGCCCGCACTCGCCCCAGCGCGGCACCGGCTGGCTGGAAGACTGGCGGCTGACCTTCGGCGGCGAGGACCTCGGCTGGGAAGGCGCCCTCACCACGCTCGTCGAGGACGCCGGCGAGCGCGTGTTCGTCGCGCTGTATGAGCTGTCTGAGGGCGACGAGGCATCCCTGGACCGGTGGGACGGCGCCAGCATCGGCTACTACCGCAAGTTCACGGTGCGGATTGCCACCCTCGACGGCGATGTCGTGGCGTGGCTTTATGTGCTGAACGACTACGAGGGCGGCCTGCCGTCGGCGCGCCACCTGGGCATCATGGCGGACGCTGCCGAACTGGCGGGCGCTCCCGCCGACTACGTGGCGGCGCTGCGCGAACGCCCCTGCGACTCACTGGGCAGCTAGGCTCCCGCTGACCGACAGCTCAAGCGACCATCACCGCAGTTGCCGTCCTGCTCGCGCCCGTGGGCATCACGGCGCCCGCGAGGCTCGCCGACGACCTGGCCGACGCCGCCGCGATCCTCGCTCCAGGCGGCTGCCAGGTCTTCTCGCCCGGTGACATCTGTCCCGGCAACAAGCTGGTCACAGCCTCGGGCATCCGATTCGCCGATCCACGCCATGAGCTATCTGCTGGACCGCTGCGTCGTCAGGGACGCGCCGATGCATGACTTCGTAGCGCAGGCGCTAAGCGCCCGCCCGCTGCTGCGCTGCCGCTGGCAGATGCTCGGCAGCGAAGTTGAGTCGGCGGCGAGCCGCCCGCGCTGGCGTCCCTGATGCGCAGCCTGCTCGCGGCGACCGGGCACTGACAGGTGCCCGACCTGCCGGCATACCCAGCGTTTCGCTCAGACGCGCCTGTCCTGATGGTCACTCCTGGCCTTCCAGGCGGAGGTCATACACGCTTGCCTGGAAGGTGCCGGCCGGGTCCGGCGGCAAGCTGGTGAACCAGATGAGCACGTAACGACCGTGTGCTGGCGGGGTGAGCCGCAGGCGCACCACACCGCCCGCGTTGGCCGCGCTCGCGACGGGCGGCAGGGCCGCTAATGAGGGTGCAGCGCCGACGCGCAGCTGGAAGCCGGCACCGTTGGCCCTGCCGAGCGTTATCTGGGCGGCTGTGATCGTCACCGGCCGGCCCATGTCCACGAGCAGGCCGGTGCCCGGATACAGGTTCCCGAAATGGGCGGTGGCGTACCAGTCGGTATGCCATGCCGTGGCGGGACTGCCGTCGATCGCGAGGCGCGCACGGTCGCCGTTGTCGCCCCGGCCAGTGCCGTGGGGACCGAACGCCACGGCGCCGGCCGGGGTGAGCGTCCGCGCCGGGACAGCGCCCCGAGTGGTCGTCTTCGGCACCGGCGTCGGCGTGGGCGTCGGCCCGCCGTGGCTGGCGTGGTGGTGAGTCACCGGGTGAGACCGGTCCCGGAGTGCTGCGCTCGTCGCATGGCGCGAGCCCGCAAGAAAGTGGTACGCCACGAAACCGAACCCCACCACCACCAGCACCACCACCAGCACTGCGATCCAGTTCAGCCGGCGCCGCTCGCGTACCCGGATGGGCGTGAGCGGATCGGTCACATCCTCCGGGATCGGCTGCGGCCCCAGCCGGGTCGTGTCGTACTCCCGGATCAGCGGCTCCGGATCAGCCCCGACGGCCCGGGCGATGCTCCTGATATCCGCCCGGGCGTAAAAGTCCCCACCACACGCCGAGTAGTCGTCACCCTCGATGTCTTTGATGATCGTTTCCCTGATGCGGGTCCGCTGGCCAACCTGGGTAACGGTGAGACCGGCCTGGCGCCGCGCCTGCGCGAGGGCTTCGCCGATGCTCACAGCGCACCTCCACTGCGGTAACCCACAGCGCGCCGCAAAAGGTTGCGGAGCGCAGGAGGCAATGGCTCCATCACTGACACTATGTCCGCCGCCGAACTGCCGCACTAGCAGGCCCCGGCAGACTGCCGACCGGCAGGATCGCAGCCATACGGATTGACCCCGACCGCCACCCGCGCCCCTCCGTCCAGCTGCTGAGCTGGCCCGGCTGGCTGGATCGGCGCCGCGCGATGTGCGCATGGACGCTTCTCCCACCTGGCGGCTGAGCCAAGACCAGCTGGCGTGACGGCGCCGCAGCCTCCTGTGGGTTACCCAGGCCCCGGCAAGCCGCCGGGCTTACAGCTGTCGGAAGCAGGTTGAGCATCTGGTGCTCACCGGCTAGCGTGCGGTCATGTCCCTGTGCTGGCCAGCTGCATCGTACGAGCAATGGCGCGCGACCTGCGACACGCTGCACGCGCATACCCAGGTGCTGGGCAAGCTGGCGGCGGCGCTTGCCCCGCCCGAGCCGCAGTTGCAGCATGCGGCGTTGCGCCTGACCGCACGGGGATGGGAGACGGCCCCGCTGCCAGCACCCGACGGCTCGGGGTCCCTGGTCGTCGCGCTCGATCTGCGATTCCACGAGGCGGTTGTCGAGCACAGCGGCGGCCGGGTTGAGCGGGTCGCGCTCACCCCCGACCGGGCGGTCGCGGATGTGACGCGCGAGGTTCTGGCGGCGGTGCGCAGCGCCGGGGGCGCCGTGGAGATCGACCCGGCGCCGCAGGAGGTGCCGTGGAGCGTGCCGCTCGACCAGGACCACGAGCACGCGCGCTATGACCGCGGCCAGGTGGGTGACTACTTCGCCGCGGCGACCAGGGCGGCCTTGGTTCTCGCCGCGTTCCGTGCGCCGTACCGCGGGCGGTCGACGCCAGTCAACGCATGGTGGGGCTCCTTCGACCTGGCAGTGAACCTGTTCTCCGGCCTGCCAGCTGATCCGCCCTCTGCTGACTTCATCATGCGCAATGCGATGGACGCGCAAGAGGTCGCCGTCGGCTGGTGGCCGGGTGATACGCGCCACCCCGCAGCGGCGCTTTACGCGTATGCGCACCCGGCGCCGGAAGGATTCGGGCGCACTGCCCTCTCGCCCTCCGGCGCGCGCTGGGATGCCGCCCTGGGCGAGTACATCCTCGAGTGGGACGATGTCCGCGCCAGCCCGGATCCGCATGCCCTGGCGCTGGAGTTCGCCCGCTCGGCGTTCCGCCATGCGTGCGCGGTGTGCGCATGGGATCCAGAGCTAGCCGCCAGCGCCGACGGAACACCGCCGCCTGTTGCCTGAAAGACCTGGCGCGGTATCCCGGCTGGGTCACGCTGGAGCCTCCGCCGCATGGCCAGCGGCTTTCGTTCCAGGGCAGTGCCGGGGTCCAGGGCGCTTCTGCGGCCGGGAGCGGGGCGGGACGTCCCATTGTGCACTTCGACGTCCTGGTCAGTGACCTGGCCTGTGCTCACAAGCGGGTCATCGCGTCGGGCGGTATCGTCCTTCACGAGCACGCCTCTCCCCGCCGCGGCGCCGGCGGAGAGCAGATTTCCTGGTGCGTCTACAGGGACCCAGCGGGCCACCCATTCTGTCTCGTAGTCCGCTGACCGGCGTGCTTGACCTGAAGCGCACGGTCGGGTGCGACCTCTGCGCCAAGTGGCTCCACGCCGGGTGGCAGTTGCTGTCTCTGCGGTCCTCACCGGCCGCAGGCTAGGAGAGCGTGATCGGGCCATGGCGCGCGATGCCGCTTGTGCGCGGGCCGATCCAGAACTCCGGCTTGGGCGCGGCGCCGAAGCCGATGACCTCGCCGAAGTCCATTACCCGGCTTCCGCCGAGCGCTGCGGGCACGGCGTCATAGAACCCGGCGCCCGCGGCCACGCCGGCAGCGCCAGTGCTGATGCTCGGCATGGTCAATCTCGGCATAACGTGCTCGCCTTGGCAGGACCGCGGAGCGGCCGCCGCGGGCCGGGGCCCGCTGGCGGAAGGGGCATGGCCGTCACGCCGGTGGTGTGAGGAGCCCGCGGGCCCGGTCCGCTGCCAGAGGCGCAAACGGGCGTTCAACCCGTCGGCCGGGAGAATGCGAAGCCGCCAGAAACCGTGCAAGCGCTGCGCTGGCTCGGCTGGGCCTCAGTCCGGGTGGCAGCGCTCCAGCCGCCCGGCTGGCTGAGGCTGCCAGGGCAGCCGAGCGCACTGCCGGCAACCAGCGCCGCTATCCCCGGCAGGCAGCCGTACCGCCAGCGGCTAATTTACCAGGATGGCCAGCACCAGCGCGATCGTGGGGACGATCATGGCCGCTATCGGCAGCCACGCCCACCTGCCCGCCACGGCGCCACCGCCGGCGCCTCGCTCGCGGGCCTGGTCGCGCAGCCGCCCGAGTTCCCTGGCCATAAGCTCGGCGGGCGCCGTCTGGGCGAGATCCCTGGCCTCACC
>OCTA010004193.1_pt1 | contig 12643 bp, 8 predicted proteins | sample 1538991 | NCBI WGS metagenome assembly OCTA01 (sample SAMEA3539302, study PRJEB22396) | soil metagenome | biome: tundra; feature: field; material: soil | place: USA | collected 2010-05 | depth 0.15 m
AACGGCATGCCATAGAGCTTTTTGGCGAGGTACCCGGCCATCGGGACGTACCAGGTGTGGGTGTGCACGACGTCGATTCCCTGGAGATCCTTGACCTGTGTCAGGTTGAGGCTGAGGGCCTCGAGAGCTCCTTTGAACTTGCCGGTGGTTCCGTTGGATATTTCGGCCCAGGGTTCTGCGCCTCGCACGTGCAGGCGGCCTTGGTCAAGGTGCTGAGGGCCCCAGCAATGCACCTCGACATCGATCTGTTTCGCCAGTTCACGGCTCAGATAGTCGACGTGAACTCCGGCGCCACCGTACACCTGCGGGGGGTATTCGCGTGTGAATAAGCCGACTCGCAACCTTCTCGCCTCCTGCCCATCTTAAGCGACCGTCAAGTATATCTGACTGGTGCATGAAGGCAGCGTTATCCTGCGTGTTTCGGGTGCTTCGTCATGCTCGATGGCTGTCTTCTGTGGGTACCGAAGCCCCGTAACGCTTTCGCACGAACCAAAGCACCGGCAGGCCAAGCAGGATGAGGAACGTGCCGAGCAGCGAACCTTTGAGATTGCCCGCATAGCTCCAGATGAGCACGGCGGCGGCGCACACAACGAAGATGGCCGGCAGCACCGGGTATCCCCAGACACGATAGGGGCGCGGTGTATCGGGTTGTCTGCGGCGGTAGACGAAGACGGTTGTGGCCGTGAGCATGTAAAAGAGCCACTCAGCGAAGATGGCCAGCTCAAAGTGTTGCTGAAACTGGCTAAGAAAGAGCAGTAAAACGGTCGAAAGCAAGCCTTGCACAACCAGCGAAGTCGAAGGTGACTGAAAACGGGGGGTGATTTGGGCGAACTGGCGGAAAAAGAGCCGGTCGCGCGCTGCGGCGAAGGGGATGCGTGCGCCGGACATTACCGTTCCGTTGAGGGTGACGAAGATGCTGAGAGCCATTGCGGCGGCTACGAATCCGGCTCCGCCGGGTCCGGCGACGACGGTGAGGGCAGCAACCGCGGGCCGCTCGCTGCCCGCGATCTGCGAGGCAGGGAGGATGTATTGGATAGCGGCGTTGGTGGCCATAAAGAGCACGCCCACGATGAACAGGCCGCCGATGAGCGCGATCGGCAGGCTGCGTTCGGGGTGGCGCACTTCGCCGGCCACCATGGTCAGGTCGTTCCAGCCGTCATAGGCCCAAAGGGTGGCGATGAGGGCGAGCATGAAGCCGCCAAAGCCGCCCACAGCGTGGGGCAGGCTTGTGGAGAAGTTGGCAAATGAGCCAGAAGCCGAGGCAAAGCAGAAGCCCGCGACGATCAGGATCAGGATGCCTTTGAGAATGGTGAAGACAAGCTGGAAGTCGCCGGCCTTTTTAATACCGAGGTAATTGAGCCCGGTCATGAACCAGGTGACGGCGATGGCGAACACTTGAGACCACAGCAAAGGCAGTGGGCCACCGAGTCCGGGAACCTGCATCGATAAGAAGTGAAAGGCAGGGAAGAATTCGAGAGTACGCGCCAAGCCGATGGTAACGGCGGCGATGGAGGCGGGCTTGGCGACGGCAAACCACGTCCACATATAGAGGAAGGCGGGAATGTCGCCATAGGCACCGCGCAGGTAGACATATTCGCCGCCCGCGTACGGCAGCATGGCGCCGAGCTCCGCGTAGGTCATGGCGCCGAAAAGCGAGAGCAGGCCGCCGACGATCCATGCGAGGTAGACCAGGGTGGAAGAGCCGGTGTCCTGCATCATTTCGCGAGGCACTAGAAAAATACCGCTGCCAATGATGGTGCCGACAACGATGGCCATGGCCTGGCTCGCGCCCAGCACGCGCGGCAGGTCTGCTGAGGTTTGTTGTGTCTGCGAGGAAACGGTCTGCCTCATGCGGTGATGTGAGGGTAGCACGAGCGAATTGGCAAATTTACTCTGGCCTCGACTTTGGTCGTAAAGCGGCATGTCAGGCAACCCCCGTTGCGCAGCACTGCTCTATTCAGCCATGGGCCGGTATTCGTGTACAATTCAAAAATTCGAGCCCAAAACCCCCTAGGAGGTTACGAATGTACCTTGATGCAAAGCAGTTTGTCCGAGCCTTGACCGCGAGTGCTCTTGTTGCGCTGATTGCAGTTCCTCAAAGCACCTTCGCGCAGGCTGCTGAACACGTGGTAAGTCCAGCGGACCTGCAAAAAGCAACAGTCGATGCGTCCCAGGTGAGGCAGAAGAATCTCGACGCGTTGAACAAGTTCTTTTCATCGGCCGAAGCTCAGAAAGCTTTGGAATCGGCGCACATCAATCCCGTGCAGGTAAAGACGGCCGTCGCCGGCCTGAGTAACGAAGAACTGGCGCAATTGGCATCCAGGGCCAACAAGGCGCAGGCCGATTTTGCTGCAGGTACGATGAGCGACCGTGACCTTTTGATCATTCTGGTGGCCATTGCTGCTTTGATCCTGATCATCGTCGCGGTGCACTAATAGCGGATCCCATGTTGCGTCGCAACTGGATTGCCCGTGTTCTGTTGTTATCGTGCTGCGGCGTGATGTTCGCGGCGGAGTTGACGGGCGTATGGCTCGACGTCCCGTTTGTAAAGCAGGAGAAGGACGGATGCGGTGCTGCCAGCATTGCGATGGTGATGCAGTACTGGCAGCAGCAACAGAAGCGATCCCCAAATGCCAATGCAGAATATGGATATATTCAGCAAGCATTGCTTTCGCGCGCAGCGCATGGGGTTTTTGCCTCTGACATGGAGCGGTATTTTCAAGAGAACGGATTCACGACGTTCTCGTTCACCGGTGATTGGGCTGCTCTGAACCACCATCTCCAGAAGGGCCGACCGCTTATCGTGTCCCTTAAGCCGGGTTCGCATCTGGCGCTGCATTACGTTGTTGTAGCCGGCTTGAATGAGAATGAACACGTCGTGCTGATCAACGATCCCGCGCAGCGCAAACTGCTTAAAGAGGAGTCCTCCAGGTTCGAACAGGAGTGGAAAGGCGCTGGTCATAGGACTCTGCTGGCGGTATCCGAAGGAAGTGCGCATTGATGGGGCAACTGGCTGCGCGGTCTGCCGCGCGAGCAAGGTCTGCCTGCTTTTTTTCATGCTTCCAGGGGCGGGGACCGGAATCTTCGCAAGACTTTCCAATCAAATGTCGATGACAAACGCGTGTTGTGACTCGAAGCAAGAGTCGCGGCCGTTGCTTTGGTTCGTTCTTACCCTTGCGCTGCTCTGCAATGGGTTGAACATCACCGCGCAGACCGCTCCGGCTGAAGATCCCACAATGCAAACGGCTCGCACGCTTATAGCCGAGCAACACTGGCAAGAAGTTGTCTCGTTGTTGAGCCCCTTGCATATGCGCACTGCCGAAACGGATTTCGATCTTGGGACGGCGCTGGCACGGTTAGACCGCTGGCCGGAAGCTGCGGCAGCGTTTGAGGCGGGACGCAGGCTGGCGCCGACTGATCCGAAGTTTCCAGTCGAACTGGCGGGAATCGCCTTCCGACAGAAGAACTATCCGCGTGCGGTCCATCTTTTGCAGAAAGCCCTGAGGTTATCTCCGCAGGACCGCTATGCGAACGATTTCCTCGGGACTGTCTATTTTCTTGAGGGAAATCTCGAAGCATCGCTGAAGTACTGGAACCTTGTGGGCAAGCCGGAGATCGCGACAATTCACGAGGACCCTTTGCCTCAGGTTTCTCCGGCCCTGCTCGATCGGGCATTTGCGTTTTCGCCTGCCGGCGTTCTGCAGTTGCCGGAGTTTCTTGACACAAACGCGCGCGTTCGGGGGCTTGGAGTCTTTCCGCAATATCAATTCGACTTGAACGCGCGGGAAGACGGCAGGTTCGATGTGTTGTTCCGCGGTCAGGAACTTGACGGATTTGGCAGCACCAAGCTTGAACAACTTTTCTTGCTCTTTCGCGGTCTGCCATTTTCCAGCGTGAATCCCGAGTACTACAACCTGAACCACGAAGCGATCAACTTCGTGTCAATGTATCGATGGGACGCGCAGAAACGGCGCATCTATGCAGAGTTATCGAGCCCGTTCGAGCACAGTGCAAAGTATCGCTACGAATTCGTTGCCGACCTTCGCGATGAGAACTGGGTGATCAGGAATTCGTTTACCGGTCCGGCTCCGGCCCTGGCGAGCCTGAATCTTCGCCGCGAGCAGATCGGATTTGCGGTCGCGTCGTTTGCCAGTGGGCGATGGTATTGGTCCGGCGAAGCTGCTTTTTCTCATCGGGACTTTCGCAGCGTCGTTCCAGGGACGGTGTTGACCCCGGGATTGCTCGCCAAGGGATATCAGCTGGAGCAACGCGCGCAGGCAGGAGCCACGGTTTGGCGAGTTCCTGAGCGTCGTTTTACGATGAATGCAGGCGTCTCATCGCAGGCTGCCCGCATGTGGTCGCAGCCCGAAGAATCGTATGAAAAGCTGCAAGGCTCGCTGGGCTGGCGTTGGCTCCCTCAGGCTGTGGGCGACGATTACGAGATGCTGCACCAGTTTCGCGCCGGGAAGACGTTTGGACAGGTTCCTTTTGACGAGCTCTTCATGCTGGGTTTGGAACGAGACAATGATTTAGCCATGCGCGCGCACATCGGTACGCGCGACGGACGCAAAGGAAGCGCTCCGCTGGGGCGCAATTATCTTCTCTTCAACTGGGAGGCAGACAAGAACCTGTATGGGAATGGGATTCTTTCTGTGAAAGCCGGGCCCTTCATCGATACCGGCCAGATCACGGACCCGATCGCGGCGCTCGGGTCGCACAAGTGGCTTTGCGACATTGGGGCACAAACCAAATTTCGCGTGTTTGGCCGCGGAGTCGCATTCTCCTACGGCAAGGACTTGCGTTCCGGGAATAACGCCTTCTATCTCACGGTGCTGAAGACCGGCGCAGAGCGAGAGTAGTCCGCGGCAAATAAGGCACGATTGTTCCCGGCTTACGGCGCCTTCGCGGGCAATGAAAGCAAACCTATGTGGTCGGCTGCGCTTCGTGAAAATGACGCCAGATTGTCTCCGCTGTTTTTCGTGGAACGACCGCAGCGAGCGACTCAGCCGTGGCCAGCTGCACGTCGCGCAGACTGCCAAAGTGGGTGAGCAGCCGCTGACGTGTTTGCGTGCCCACTCCGGGAATATTCAGGAGTTCCGAATCTCGATCGCGCATGGCTCGCCGCTGCCGGTGATAGCCGACAGCGAAGCGGTGACTCTCGTCGCGAATAAGCTGGACCAGATGCAGCACGGGCGAGCGGCGGTCCAGCACGACGGGCTCATCTTCGTTGCCGTAGAGGTAGATCACTTCTTCCTTTTTTGCAATGGACGCCAGCGGTTGCGATGTAAAGCCGAGCGACTCCAGCGCATCTGCGGCCGCATGGAGCTGGCCAAGACCGCCATCGATGAGCACCAGCGACGGCATGGGCCGGTCCTCCTCCTTGAGCCGGCGGTAGCGGCGGTGAACCACCTCGCGCATGGAAGCAAAATCGTCCACGCCGAGAACTGTCATCACCTTGAACTTGCGATACTCCTGCTTGTTCATCTTGCCGTCTTCCCACACCACCAGCGAAGCGACCGTTTCAGCGCCCTGAATGTGGGATATGTCGAAGCACTCGATGCGGCGGGGCAGCTCAGGAAGCGTGAGGGTATCGGCGAGGGCCTCCTGGATCGCTTTGCGCGAAGGCTCCAATACACGGAACCGCTGCGTGTAGGACTGCTTCGCATTCTGGCCTGCGAGATCGACCAGTGAGCGCTTTTCGCCGCGTTGGGGCACGAGCAACTCGATACGATGGCCGGTGCGTTCGCTGAGCAGCGCGGCCAGCGTTTCGCGATCGTCAAAATCGACTGGGACGAGGATAGACCGCGGGACATACTGCTGGTCGATATAGAGCTGCTTGAGGAGAGCGGAGAAGACCGGTCCAGCGTGGAACGGCGACTGACGCTCTGTCGGCTCTTCATGACCGGAAGCGGGTTGCGACTCGTGGTCTTCCACCCTTCCACCCAAAGGCGGGCGAAAGAATAGGGCACCCGGCTCTTCGGCGGTTTCGAGTAACTCGGGCAGGTCCTCCCAGAAGAACTCGCGCCGGTCGAGGATTTTGCCGGCACGCACGTGGAAGAGGTTGACGGCCAGGCTGCCGTCTTCGAAGTGATAACCGAACACGTCGGCGTCGTCACTTTGCTCGGCGGTCGCGATGCGTTGTTTCTCTTGAAGCTGGTGCACGGTGGAGAGTTGGTCGCGCAGGCGGGCGGCGGCTTCGAACTGTTCGGCTTCAGCGGCCGCCGTCATGCGGGCGGTGAGGGAACGCTCCAATTCGGTATGGCGGCCCTCAAGGAAAAGCTGCGTGTCGCGGACAGCCTCGGCATAGATTTCCGGCGTGGTCAGGCCCTCCACACAGGGCCCCAGGCAACGGTGAATGTAGTACTGCAAGCACGCGCGGGGATGATAGCGCGAAAGGTCCACCTTGCAGCTGGGCAGCAGAAAACTGCGATGAATGAGTTCAACCACCCGGTAGGCGAGGTTGCCCGGAAAGTAAGGGCCGTAATAAGCCGAGCCGTCTTTGCGCAATCGGCGGGTGACAAAAACCTTGGGGAAGCGGTCCGCAAGGGTCAGCTTCACATAGGGATAGGTCTTGTCGTCGCGCAGCAGAATGTTGAAACGGGGCTTGCGCTGCTTGATGAGGTTGTTTTCAAGAGCCAGAGCCTCGTGCTCGTTGGCGACCAGGATGTAGTCGATATCGACGGCCTCGCGCATCAGCGAGCCGGTCTTGGCATTGGCCTGCGACGCTTCAAGCAGGTAGGAGCGGACCCGCGAGCGGAGGTTATTCGCCTTGCCGACGTAAATCACTTCTCCTTCGGCATTCTTGTAGAGGTAGACACCGGGCTGGGTCGGCAAAACTCGGATTTTTTCGTAGAGGTCCATGAAGAATTCGGGGACTGTAACGCCTGTTCTTAGGATAACGGGAATGCGGAGGGGAGCTACTGTTCGGCAAGCCCGGCAAAGCAATCCTTACTCAGACAGGTAAGAATTACACAGTCAGATTGTGCAAAATTGGTGCCCTTCGGTGAGATAAAGTTTTATTTTTCATTGGGTTGGGTTGTTCCCAACCTTTGGCTAACCAGATGCATCTATATTTGCGATACGAAAGAAGTTATCTGCCCTTCGTGTGGCTGCATGGCGGACAGGGGCCGATAGGAGGAAAGAGGCTATGGCGAACTACCGATTTGGTTTGTGGATGGGAACGACGGCTTTGGTGATGTTGGGAGTGACGGGGTGCGCAACCAAGAATTACGTACGCACGCAGACGGCGCCGATTGTGGAACATACCGACCAACTGGAGGCCAAGACAGCGACCAATGGTCGGGAGATCCAAGACGTGAATGATCGGGCGCAATCGGGAATCAAGCAGGCGCAGGGCGCAGCCGATAGCGCCACCCAGAATGCGCAGGGTGCCACGAAGGCCGCCGGCGATGCGGAAACCGCAGCCAACGATGCAGTGCATCGCGCCGACTCGCTGGACAGCGTGGTCAAGGGACTGGACAACTACAAGCAGATGGCCGATGTCACGGTGACGTTCGGTTTCGACAAGGCAGTTTTGACGGCCGACGACAAGCAGCAGCTTGACAGCTTTGCAGCGCAGCTTGGCTCTGCCAAGAGCTACATTCTCGAAGTAACCGGCGGAACGGACTCGATCGGATCTGCCCAGTACAACTACGATCTGAGCCAGCGTCGCGCTGACGCGGTGGTGCAGTACCTGGCAGCGAAGTACAACGTTGCCGCTCATCGCTTTTACCTGATCGGCATTGGCAAGGATCAGGAAGTGGCTCCTAACACGACCAGGGAAGGCCGGAAGAAGAATCGGCGCGTCGAGGTCCAATTGCTCTCGAACATGGGCGGCGACCAGACCACCGCGTCTGCCCCATCGGGAACGGGGCGTTAAGGCTGTCTTTTCGAAGCATCAAGCGCGAGTCTTGATTACTTGCGGCGACAATCAGGCCGTCCGGACCCAAGGTTCGGACGGCCTGATCCCGTCTGGTTTGAGGTTGATTTTCCTTGCCGCTACCCCGCCTCTTTAGGCTGTAGCGTAAGCCGTGCGGTGAGGACTACGAGAGCGGCCCACAGCGCGTCCGCGCCCAACAGGTGCGCGACCTGCAGCCACACCGGCGCTAACAGCACCACGTCCAGTACGCCCAGCACATATTGCACGGCCAGCAGCAAAAGCACAAGGGCGGAGAGGCCGCGATTGTCCCAGTGCGTATCGCGCTGCGCAGCGCGTACCAGCAGCCAGATGAGGAAAATGCTGGCAATGAAAGCGACGGTGGGATGCGTCCAGCGCCAGCGTACAAGCCATCCGCTGGTGGAAGAGAAGTCCTGAATTAGCGCTGCTCCAAACGAGCTCGCCGGAAACAGGGTATCGCCGAGCGCAGCCAGAGAGCCGGTGACGCCCACAATCAGCACAACCACCACGGCGGCTGCGGCTCCGAAAGGTGCGATCAGGCGAATGCTTCCGCGCATGAAACCTTGCTGCCGGGACAGCAGATGCGCCGTAAGCGTGAGAGCGGCCAGCAATAGCAAAGTGTTCGTCAGGTGCAGCGCGAGGTAGGGCGCGCGCAGCGGCGACTGGCTCTGTGCCGTTAATCCAAGCTTGACAAGGAAAGCGCCGAGAATCGCTTCGAGGAAAATGAAGACTACCGCGACTATCGAGACGGCGCGCGCCAGGTGTCCGCGCACTGTGCCGGCAAATGTCCAAATCAGCAGGCCAACGACGGCAAAGGTCGAGAGGCCGCTGGTGATGCGATGCGTGAACTCAATGATCGTGTCAATGTGCGGCGAGTGCTGCATGACGGTGCCGTTGCAGAGCGGCCAATGGTCTCCGCAACCTGCACCCGAGCCAGTTGCGCGCACCAGGGTGCCCCATAGAATGACAGCGATGGAGTAAACCAGCACACCCCACGCGTATCGGCGGAGAGAGGGCGAAGGAAGTTGTTTTGCGTCGATTGAAACGGCAGCGTGAGGCATCAAGCAGGACTCCGGCTCGAACTCTACAGTTTAGAACAGCCGGCTGATGCTGCGATGCGGCGACAGTTATTCAGCGAGCAAGCGCACCACGTGGTTCACGATAATCAGGTCTTCCGCGGGTGGAATCACGCGCACGGTGACCGGTGATTTCTCTGCGGAGATGACGGCTTCGCCGCGAACGTTGTTGCGGGCGGGATCGAGGACGATGCCCAACACGCCCAGGCCGGCGCAGATTTCGGCGCGCGAGGCAATGTCGTTTTCGCCGATGCCGCCGGTGAAGACCAGCATGTCGAGTCCGCCTAATTCGGCGAAATAGCTGCCGATCCATTTGGCGATGGTCCAGGTGAACTTATCCACGGCGAGGCGCGCTTTTGCATTGCCTTGCTTGATGGCATCGCGAAGATCGCGCATGTCGTTCGAGAGCTCGCTCATTCCAAGCAGGCCCGCCTTCTTGGCGGCGACCGCTTCCAACTGGTCCGCAGCCGCAGAAGCGTTTTCAGTTTTCTCTGCGATCTTGCGCAGAATGAAAAGCAGAACGCCTGGGTCGATGTCGCCGGTGCGGGTTCCGCTGATGATGCCGCCGGTCGGAGTGAGGCCCATCGAGGTGTCAAGGCACTCACCATTGCGAATGGCGGAGATCGAGGCTCCGTTTCCGAGATGCGCCACGATCAGCTTTTCGGGCACATGGGGCTGCAACTGATACACGATCGATTCATACGAGAGCCCGTGCGCGCCGAAGCGCCGCACGCCCATCGCGACATATTCCGAGGAAATGGGCATGTGCGAGACCACCTCGGGCATGGTGCGATGGAAGTAGGAGTCGAGGCAAACGAAGTTGGGAACGCCGGGGAAAAGCCGGAGCGCTTCGCGCATGATGTAGACGGCGATGGGCGTGTGCAAAGGAGCGAACGCAGTGTAACGTTCCATTTCGTCGATGAGCTCGGGCGTGATGAGCTGGTTCTCGAGCACTGTCGGCCCTCCGCAAACCATGCGGTGGCCAATTGCCGCCGGGTCAGGGAAGTCGGCGGAGTGAAGCGCATCCGCGACCAGTGCAAAGGCGACGGCGCGCGTGGGAAGCGCGGGTGTCTGATCAACGAGTTTCTTGCCCTCGGCGTTCTTGATCCAGAACGTGCCGAGATCGGTGCCGATGCCGTCAACCGCACCCTCGAAGAGTTTGCTGCGCTGACCGTCACCGGCCTCATAGACTGAAAACTTGATGGAAGATGAACCGCTGTTCAAAACCAGGACTGGCAAAGACGACATGAAGACGAACCTCTGAAGAGTTAGGGCTGAATCAATCAGCGGGTTAGCAAGTCTTCGATATGATCCTCTTGGGATCTAACGAAGAGAAAGAAAGGCAACCGCAGGTCCTTCGACTCCGTCCCTCGCGGCTGACTCCACTCAGGATGACGGTGTTTGTGGTGGGTCAATTGCTACTGAGCCCAGCGCCAGTTACGAATCTCGGGCAGGTCCTCTCCGTTTTCGGTCACGTACAAGCGATGACGCTGGATCTGTTCCGAGTACCACTGGCGCGCAGCGTCGGCCTGCGACGCAAGGCGCGGCACGCGCGTAATTGCATCCATCGTCAACTGGAAGCGGTCGATATTGTTGAGCACGCACATGTCAAAAGGCGTGGTGGTTGTGCCTTCTTCCTTGTAACCGCGCACGTGCAGGTTGTCGTGGTTGTGGCGGCGATAGGTCAGGCGATGAATGAGGTACGGATAGCCATGAAAAGCAAAGATGGTCGGAGTGTCGGGTGGAAACAGTTGATCAAATTCCTCGTCAGGCAGACCGTGCGGGTGCTCCGACTGCGGCTGCAGGGACATCAGGTCCACCACATTGACCACTCGGATTCGCAAATCCGGGACCTTTGCGCGCAACAGCATGACCGCGGCGAGAGTCTCCATTGTGGGAACGTCTCCACAGCAGGCCATCACCACCTCGGGGCCGCCTTCGTCGTTGGAGGCCCATTTCCATGCGTCGAGCCCGATGGTGCAGTGAGTAACGGCTTCGTCCATGGTGAGCCATTGCGGCGCAGGCTGTTTACCCGCCACGATCAGATTGATGTAGTTTTTGCTGCGCAGGCAATGGTCGGCCACGGAGAGCAACGTGTTGGCGTCGGGCGGCAGATAGATGCGCACGACGTCGGCCTTCTTGTTCACCAGGAGATCGATGAATCCGGGGTCCTGGTGTGAGAATCCATTGTGATCCTGCCGCCACACCAACGACGTGAGCAGGTAGTTGAGTGACGCGATGGGCTTGCGCCAGGGAATTTCGCGCGTAACCTTCAGCCACTTGGCGTGCTGGTTCACCATTGAATCGACGATGTGGATGAAGGCCTCATAGCAACTGAAGAAACCATGACGCCCGGTGAGCAGATAGCCCTCGAGCCATCCCTGGCACATGTGCTCGCTCAGCACCTCCATCACGTGGCCTGTCTGCGACAGATTCTCATCGACCGGCAGCGTCTCGGCCATCCATTCCTTGCCGGTGCCGAGAATCACGTCGTCGAGGCGGTTCGAGGCGGTCTCGTCGGGGCCGAAGACGCGGAAGTTCTTGTGCTCCAAGTTGGCCTGCATGACCGCATGCAACCAATGACCAAGCACGCGCGTGGTTTCGGCATCAGCCCGACCAGGAGCCTCGACTTTAACGGCGAACTCGCGGAAATTGGGCAGGTTGAGCGGGTGCATCAGCAGGCCGCCATTGGCGTGCGGGCTCATGCCCATGCGGAGCCGTCCCTTGGGCGCCAGGTCAGCCAACTCTTCGCGGAATGCGCCCTTCTCGTCGAACAACTCCTCCGGCTTGTAGCTGCGCATCCACTCTTCCAACAAGCGCAGGTGGTCTGGCTTTTCCCGCAGTTCGGCAAATGGGACCTGGTGGGCCCGCCATGTATTTTCCACGGGCTTGCCATCAACAAACTTTGGGCCGGTCCACCCCTTGGGGGTGCGCATGATGAGCATCGGCCATGCAGGGCGTGGGATCGGACCGCCGCCGGCTTCGCGTGCGGACTTTTGAATCGCAGAGATGCGATCGAAGATGGTTTCGAATGTGGCGGCGGCCTCTTGGTGCATCGTGGGCGGGTCATCGCCCTCAATGGTGAAGGGCTCGTATCCATAGCCGCGCATCAAGTCTTCCAACTCGCCATGAGGAATGCGCGCCAGCACGGTCGGATTGGCGATCTTGTACCCGTTCAAGTGCAGGATAGGCAGCACGGCGCCATCAGTCGCAGGATTGAGGAACTTGTTCGAGTGCCAGCTTGTAGCCAGCGGTCCGGTTTCGGCCTCGCCGTCTCCCACCACGCAGCCGACAATCAAATTGGGATTATCGAAGGCTGCGCCGTATGCGTGCACCAAAGAGTAGCCGAGCTCACCGCCCTCGTGAATCGATCCCGGCGTCTCCGGCGCCACATGGCTGGGAATGCCGTACGGCCAACTGAATTGGCGGAACAGACGCTTGATGCCATCTCGATTCTGTTCGATGTATGGATAGATTTCGGTGTACGAGCCCTCGAGATAAGTGTTCGCAACAATTCCCGGACCGCCGTGGCCCGGGCCGATGATGTAAATCATGTCGAGGTTGCGTTCGCGGATGATGCGGTTCCAGTGCACGTAGAGAAAATTGAGCCCGGGGGTTGTGCCCCAGTGGCCGAGCAGGCGCGGCTTCACGTCGTCGATGGTGAGAGGGC
>OCTA010004196.1_pt1 | contig 12640 bp, 13 predicted proteins | sample 1538991 | NCBI WGS metagenome assembly OCTA01 (sample SAMEA3539302, study PRJEB22396) | soil metagenome | biome: tundra; feature: field; material: soil | place: USA | collected 2010-05 | depth 0.15 m
TGTGGGGCAGGCCCTCGGCCTGCGGCGGCCTCTCAGGCCGCCCGGACGGGCTTTCAATAACGTGCGCGGGTCCTCCAGGACCCGCTCATTTGCGCGACCGGCCCCAAAGGCGGATACAATCTTAAACGTATGGAACCCAACCGCAGAGCATTCCTCGAAGGCCTGGCCGCGGCGCCGCTGTTCATCCCGAGCGCCGCGCGCGGCGCGAACGACCGTCCGGCGTTCGGCATCGTCGGCGTGGGCAACCGCGGAAGCTGGCTGCACCGAACCTTTCAAGATCTGGGCGCGCAGTGCGTCGCCGTGTGCGACGTCTACAAACCCTTCCTGGATCGGGCCCGCGCCAAATCGCCGAAAGACGCCAAGGCCTACGTGAACTACCACGATATGCTGGCGCAGCCCGGCATCGACTTCGTGGTGATCGCCACGCCCGATCACCAGCACAAGCCGCACCTGCTGGCCGCCCTCGAAGCCGGCAAGGACGTCTACCAGGAGAAGCCGCTTTCGCTCAATCTCCAGCAGAGCGCAGAAATGGTGGAGGCCGTGCGCAAGACCAAACAAATCGTGCAGATCGGCATGCAGCGCCGCAGCATGCCCTTCGTGCGCAAGGCCAAGCAATTGGTGGATGACGGCGCGCTGGGCCGCATCTCCATGGTGAAGCCCATGTGGAACTGGCACTTCACCGAATGGCTCGACACTTCGCCGCTCGAAGGCAAGCTCGATTGGGATCTGTTCCTGGGCTCCGCGCCCAAGCGTCCGCTGGAACCCAAACGCTTTCGCTGGTGGCGCGGGTTCTGGGATTACTCCGGCGGCAACATGACCGATCAAGGCACGCACCTGATGGACGTAGTGCAGTGGATGACCAACTCCGGTCCACCGCGCTCCGCCGTTTGCCAGGGGCAAGTTATCGGCAACCCGGAAGCAGAAGCGCCCGACGTCTTCACCGCCGTGTTCGAATATCCCGGCTTCCTGGCGCAGTGGTCGCTCAATTACTGCAGCACCTACGATTGGGACTGGTCCGTCACTTTCCTGGGCGACAAGGCTTCGCTCGTGCTCGACCGCACTGGCTATCGGCTCTACAAAGACAACGGCGCATCCCGCACGCCGTGGATGCAGAGCGGCAAAGCTGAATTGCTCGCGCAGGAAGCCGATCGCGACAGCGCCACCGCGCACCAGCAGAATTTTCTGGACTGCATCCGATCGCGCCAGGAGCCCAACTGCCCCATCGAGATCGCGGCGGCGGCGGTGGCCGGTCCGCACATGGCCAACCTGGCTTGGCGCGAGGACCGCAAGGTCAAAGCGTGATCCGCCATGCCGGATTTCGTCAACGCGTTCTTCGAGGCGCGGCTGGAGCAACTGGGCACCCTGTGCCATTGCTAACTCAACTCGGTCGAACGTCCAGCCTGGTCCTGATGCTGTCCGCCCTGATCTCTTGTGCTGACCCCAAGACCTGGTCCGCTGAATGTCGGTCACCCGACCGAATGTGGACTGCGAGCGCCTACACGGTCGAACATAGCGGCTTCGGAACAGGCGGAGCCGAGACGATCGTCGAACTCAAGCGGGCCGACAATTCCTGCTCGCCGGGACGGGTGCTGGCATTTGATAACGGCGGCCCCGACATGAAACTTCGGATGCGATGGGACACCCCCACGCATTTATCGGTGGTGTATGACGACGATCCGAAAGCACTCTATTATCAGGTGGTTAAAACGTGCGGTATAGACATCTCGGTTCAGGACCTCTTCACGGATCATCCTCACGCTAACCCACCTCCTTCTACTCGCCCGTGATGTCTATCACGTGGCGGTCGCCTATTGGTATCCCGCCTCGGGCCCGGGCCCAGGGCCGATGCGCCTGCTGTGCAAGTTCAATCCCGACATGAAAGGACCAGATGCATCTCAGGGACCTCGACGAAGTCACGCCCGGAATGCAGGTCGGTCTTTCGCCGATCCTCGCAGGAGGGGCTAGTGGCGCGAAGACCCCAAGGTCAGAGCTTGACGATGCGATAATGGGAGCGATGCTGGCCTTAATCAATGCTTTCTTTGAGGAGCGCGTGGAGCAACTATTCGAGCTGGCTGGACTCGTGGAGCGTATTTTTTCCTCCGCGGGACTTGAGTATCGGGTCGTCGGGGGTGTCGCGACTTACCTATACGTTGAGGAAGTCGAGCCTGATGCCGGACGCCTTACAAAGGACGTCGACATCGCCGTGCGCCGCGCCGACTTGGAGAAGATTGCCAAAGCCGCCGAGTCATTTGGTCTTAAACATCGGCATGTCGCGGGCGTTGACATGCTGGTTCGGCCCGACCAGCCCTCCGCGCGAAGGGCCATCCACCTTGTTTTCGCCGGCGAGAAGGTCCGGCCGGAAGATCCTGAGCCAATTCCCGAACTTGGGATCTCCCGGCGAATTAGGGAACTGCGCTTGATACCTCTGGCGAGCCTGATTCGCATGAAGCTCACCAGCTTCCGCGCAAAGGACGAGGCGCACCTCAAGGATCTCGACGAAGCCGGACTCATCACGCCCGAAATCGAGACCGGCCTCTCACCGATCCTTGCGGAGAGGCTGGCTCGGACGCGCGCGCGTGGGTAGCGTGATTCCCGGCGCTCCCGAACAAGCGCGCTGGATGCGCGCCGAACCGCGCCGCAGCCTGCCCGCGCCGCTTCTGGAGCGAGTCGTAAACGCCGCGTTCCCACGCTGTAGCGTGCTCTCCAGCGAGCCGCTCGGCGATGGTAAGCGCAACGCCAATTTCAAACTGCAGCTTGATCCGGCTCCCGGGCAGGTGGTGCTGCGCATCTACGAACACGATGCCTCGCTGTGCCAGAAAGAAGTCGATCTGATGCGGCTGGTACGCAGCACGGTGCCCGTGCCGGAGGTGATCTACGCGGAGCCGCACGGTTGGGGCGATCTGCCGCCGTTTACATTCACGCGCTGGATCGAAGGCATCACCTTCAAAGATCTGAAACACAGCGGCGATGCGGAGGCCATCGCGCAGGCCGCTCAGGCTGCAGGCGAGACACTGGCCGCCATCGGCCGCTTCCGATTTCCCAAGCCGGGATGGCTCGCGCCCGGACCAACGGTTGCGTCGCCACTGCTTCAAGGCGTCGACCCGATGCCGCGCTTTATCGATATATGTCTCGCCGCGGAGAACCCGCAACGGCGCATGCTTGACGAGCTACGCGATCGGACGCATACACTAGTATGGTCATGGGCGCCGCAGTTAGCCGCTCTCGATCACGAAGCTTCGCTCGTTCACGGCGACTTCAACAAACGAAACCTGCTGCTGCGCTGCGCCGGCGGACGATGGACCGTTGCTGCGGTCCTGGACTGGGAGTTCGCGGTCTCGAGCTCACCGCTCGCCGATCTGGGCAGTTTCCTGCGCTATGAGCGCGCCGCACGGCCCGTCGCCGAGCCGCATTTCTCCGAGGGTTACGTGCGCGCCGGCGGCCGCTTGCCGCACGACTGGCGACGCTTGGCGCGACTGCTCGATCTGGTGGCCCTCTGCGAAAGTCTGACGCACGACGAACTTCCGGATGACGTGATCGACGAGTTGGTTGAACTCGTGCGCGCTACAATCGAGGATCGCGACCCCGAGCTTGCATAAAAACTCGACATGAATGTTCGCCTGCTGATTGACGGGGGTTCGTTCACAAGGACCAAGATGGGCACCGTCTCTGCATCGATATGGTTCGAGGCAGAGACAACCTGCTTCCCAGCGCGTGGTTGGCGGGATCTGGCACCAGCATTTGTCAGGTATTGGTTGGAAGCGCTCCTGAGTCTCGCTTCAGGCGCGAGCCGCAAAACCGTGCGGTTCATGGATGGTCCTTATCGCGTGCAACTGTGGGTTGTTGGACGACAGCACTTAGAGATGCGGTTCATTCGGGATGAATCCGATAAGGACAATTTGCTCTTCTCGAAAAGAGCTGAAATGTGGACCGTTCTTCAGGACGCGACCCGAGCAGGCGAGCAAGTGCTTAACGTGTGCCGGACGATGAACTGGGCCGATGCAGATGAAGCGGCGATTGGCGAAAGCATCCGTCGAGCGGCCGAAATCCTGCCGATGGCATGAGGACGCACCAAGGGAGGGACGCCATGGAAATCGATCGCCTCGTTCAAATCGCGCAAGGCCTGCAAATCGGCAACATCCGCCGCCACATCTTCCTGTGCTGCGATCAGACCAAGCCCAAGTGCGCACCGAAAGAAGTGGGCCTCGAATCCTGGGAGTATCTGAAACGCCGGCTGGCGGAACTGGGCCTGCTGGCGGGCGACCATTGTGTTTACCGCACCAAGGCGAATTGCCTGCGCATCTGCGAGCAAGGTCCCATCGCAGTGGTGTATCCGGAAGGAATCTGGTATCACTCGGCTACGCCCGAAGTGATCGAGCGGATCATCCAGGAACACCTGATCGCCGGGCAGCCCGTCGCGGACTACATGTTCGCGCGCTCAAACACCACGAAGTACTGATACGGCAGAAAATCGAAGCTCTTCGTTTTGCGGAAGCCCGCCGCCTGCAGCTCGCCAATCAGCTCTTCTTCGGAAATCTTCATGCTCTCGGGCGGCCCCAATGGCAGCGGCTTCTTGTAAAACTCGATGACCACGATGCGTCCGCCCGGCTTCAGCGTCTTCGCCAGCTTGGGATAGTAGGCCGCGCGGCCATCGATGTGATGCAGCACGTCGCAGAAGAAGATGGTGTCCACGGAAGCTGCCGGCAGCTTCGGATCGTCCGGCGCAGCCAGCACCGCTTCCACGTTCTTCGGCGCATTTTTCATGGCAAGTTCCAGCAGTTTCGCGTCGATGTCCACGGCGTAGACCTTTCCCGCATGCATGGCGAACCGCCGTGTGAAGTATCCGCTGCCCGCGCCGATGTCCGCCACCGTCTCGGTGGGTTTCAGGTCCAGCGCCATCACCACTTCGTGCGGCTTCTGCCAGGAGTCCCGCTGCGGGTCTTCCAAGACCTGGGCGTATTCGTCGGAACCCGGCGGGTGGTGCTGGTGCGCTACCTGTGCCACGCCGGCCACGGCGACTGCCACAATAAGCAAGATTCTCTTCATCAATTCACTCCTCCCCTGTTTCTTCCGGCGGCTCGAACCCATCCAGCAGATCCGGATCGCGCGCGAACTTCTTCAGCACTGCGATCGTCGTCGCCGATCGAAACCCCGCCCGCATCAGCCTGCGATACGCCGACGCCATCTGCTTCCCGTCTTGGAAGAGATTCTCCTTGGATGCCATGCGGAACTTGCGCCGGACGAAGTCTTCCGCCAGAGCCTGCTCGTTGACATCCTCATACACTTTCCCGACGCTTTGTTGCGCCACCGCCGCCGCCACCCGCCGCCGCGACAAATCCGCCAGCACGCGCGTTTTGCCCAAACCTTCGTTTTCCAGGCGCGCCGCGGCAAAGCTCTCCGCGAACTTCCGATCGTTGAGGTAGCCGTATTCCTTAAGGCGCGCGATGGTGGGGTCCACGTCGGCGGCGCGCTCGGCCTTGCCACGCAGCTTCTGGCGCAGATCGCCCGTCGAGTGCGCCCGGCCGGCCAGCACTCTCAGTGCGTATTCCCACAGCGCGGCAGCATCCAGACGAGGGCGTTTTCGCTCTTTCATACCGCGGGCTTTCTAATGGTATAGAAGTGTACCATGTCTCCTGGCGACGCAAGGTATACTAGAGGCTGTAAAGGGAGGAATGAGATGGACAAGAGTGGATTCTCCAGTTTCTTGCTGGGCCTCGGTGTAGGCATCGGTATCGGTATGCTGTTCGCCCCAAAGTCCGGCGCGGACACACGGCAGCTCATAAAGGATAAGACCGGCGAGGGCGCCGATTTTATCAAGCAGCAAGGCACGGACCTGCGGGATTCGGCCAGCGATCTGCTGGCCAAAGGCAAGGAGACATTGAACCGTCAGAAGGAAACCATCGCCGACGCCATGGAAGCCGGCAAACGCGCCTACCACGATGCGGTGAACCAACCGCCGCAGCCCACCGCGGAAGGAACGGCTCACTAACTCCAATGCCAGGGAGGGTTCTCCATGCCTGAAGACGTCTTCCGGTGGGTGATCGCGGTGGCCGTGCTCCTGGCCTGTGTCGCCACCGTGTGGCAGGCTGTCATTTTGGCGGCCATTTACCGCGCCGGGAAGGAAGCCCAAAAAGCCGGCAGGGAGGCGCAGCACAGGCTAGGGCCGCTGGTGGACCGTTTCGAGGCCCTCATAACGACCAGCAGCAAGATTCTGGAGGAGAACCGCCCCCGCATTGCCGATATCACGGCGGAGACTTTGGTCATCGCCAAGACCGCCCGCCAGCAGGCCGAGCGCATCGGCGAGTTGATCGACGACGCCAACGGGCGCGCCAAAGCCCGGATTGCGCAGATCGATCGGACCGTGGATCACACCGTGGAGCAGGTGGAACACGCCGGCGAGGCCGTCAAGAGCGCTGTGCTGAAGCCTGTTAAGGAGGTCAACGGCATCGTCGCCGGCGTCAAGGCAGCCTTGAATACCTATGCGCAAGGCGGCAACCGGAATTCTCCGGAAAACGCCACGCAGGACGAAGAGATGTTTATCTGATGGTGGGACAGGCTTCAGCCTGTCTGTCGGGCGGCTTTGCCTGCCTACGCGGCTTTCTGAACTTTACCGGAGCGAATGCAGGACGTGCATACGCGCAGACGCTTGGTGGCGCCGTTGATCACTGCGTGGACCGACTGCAAATTCAAATTCCAGCGGCGCTTGCTGACGTTATGGGCGTGGCTGACGCGGTTGCCAAACTGCGGGCCGCGCCCGCATACATCGCAAATTCGTGCCATATTACAAGAATCTCCTCGGAACTGCGGAACTTGTATTCTATCAGCCGGGTCGGCCCCTCCGCAACTCTCGACGGGTGCTCAGCCGTCTTGGGGAACGCACCCGCTCGCTTACGGGGTGCCTTCGGGGCCCGGCTCAGTAACCCTCGCGAAATCAATGCCACTGTAAACGAGCCGACCGGGCCTACTCTCCCAAGCGTTCCGGCATGTCGGCCAGCACGTATCCCATCACCGCCATGGCGGCGACGCACTGCCGGAATTCCTGCGGGTTTATTTTGTCCACCGTGTCGGTGCGGGTGTGGTGCCAGTCGAAGTATTGCTGCCCCACGGTAAACAGCCCGAGGCCGGGGACGCCATCGCGCATGAGCGGGGCGATATCGGCCCCTCCGCCGCCTTCCCGGATGGTATCGGCGCCGATGGGTTCGAGCAGGCGTCCGATCTCTTTAGCGCGCGCCAGCGCGGGTCCGCCGGGACTCACGCCAAAACCCGTCGGCTTTTCGGCGCCGCCATCCATTTCGATGGCGGCCACATAATCGTGTATTTTACCGCCGGCCATGGCGCGATAGGCGCGGCCGCCGGCCCCTCCGTTTTCTTCATTGGTCCAGAAGACCACGCGCAAGGTGCGCCGCGGATGCAGCCCCAGTTTCTTGATGACGGCCGCCGCTTCGAGCGCGGCTATGATGCCGCTGCCATCGTCCTGTGCGCCCGCGCCCACATCCCATGAATCGATATGGCCGCCCATCACCACGATTTCTTCGGGCTTCTCCCGCCCTGGGATTTCGCCCATCACATTGGCGGAATCGGCGTCCGGAAGCATGTGCGCCTCCATATACAGATGCACAGTGACCGTTTCGCCGGCGTCCGTCAGGCGCTGGATGAGCGTAGCATCTTCGAGCGTGATGGCGGCGGCGGGAATCTTGGGGTCCGATTCGGAGTAATTCAGCGCGCCGGTGTGGGGAGTCTGCATGGCGAGCGACCCGACCGATCTGATGAGCATAGCCACTGCGCCCAGCTTGGCCGCGCGTGAGGCGCCCGCGCCGCGATAGACCACCGTCTTGCCGTATCCCTCATAAGGCACGTTGAACAACACGATCTTGCCGGCCACCTTCTCGCGGCCGAGGGCGTTCAGCGCATCGAAGCTCGCCACGGGAACCACTTCGGCAGTGATGCCTTCGGCTGGCGTTGCCACGCTGCCGCCCAGGCCCAGCATGGTGAGCTGATGGCGCACTGGCCTGACCATTTCGGCGTCCTCGCGGCCCCGCACCCAGTGCGGCACTTTGACGGCGGGCGTCGCCACATTCTCCAAACCATCGCGCTTCATCTGCGCGGCCGCCCAGACGATCGCGGCGTTCAGCGAGTCGGACCCGCTCAGCCGGTTGCCGATGCGGTCGCAGAGATAGGACAGCTTGGCATAACCATCCTGGTCGGCCAGCGCGGCAGCGACGATCTGGGTGGAGACCTCCTTGTAAGATTCCGAGAGCGGCGGTGCGGCCGCCAGCAAAGCCATGGGGAGCAGCAGAAAGGAAAATCGCGAGAGGCCCATTCAGACAGTCTAACAGCCCGCTTCAAAACCCGTTCCCGGAAGGAAGTGCTTAAGCGTTTTCGGGAATGCGCCTGCTCCCTCACGGTCGCGGCTCGGTAAGGCACTGGAGTGGCGCACGCGGGACGTGGCGCAAGCTTCAGCTTGCAGCGGGACTTCAGTCCCGCCTCGGCGAGCGTAGCTCGCCGCCCGCACGCTAAAGCGTGCGCCACGTCCCGGTGCTCAAGCTCTCTGGCATTGGTGACGATCCGCAGGGTCGTACGCGCTGAAACGTGCGCACCCTACCCCGAGCTACTCCGAGCGGCGGAAAACTCAATTCCATCCGATATGTTTTGTTGTAGCGCTTCTTTCCGACGCGCTGAAGGAGAGACCGTGTCTATGTCTAAAGCCCGGAAAAGAGCAGGGTTCGGCCTGGTTTGCTGGATGGCGTTAAATGCCGCGGTGGTGCATGGGCAGCAGGACCGCATTGTGCGGTCGATCGACGCTGCGAATGCGGTGCAGTTGAAAGGCAACCGCAGCCCCAGGGCGCGCCTGGCAGACGATCGCGGACCCGTGGATCCGTCCGCTCGGATTTCGGCCATCACGTTGGTGCTAAAGAGCTCACCAAGCCAAGTTTCGGCGCTCGAAAAGCTGCTCGAAGAGCAGCGCAATCCCGCCTCTCCCAGCTACCGCCGGTGGCTTAACCCGGAGGAATACGCGGACCGTTTCGGGCTCAGCCGCAATGACTTTGGGAAGGTCGTTGCCTGGCTCCAGTCCCAGGGCTTCAGCGTGGACTACACCGCCCGCGGCCGCAACTGGGTCGGCTTTAGCGGCACCGCCCGCGAGATCCGCAATACCTTCCAAACCGAAGTCCACCGATATCTGGCAGAGGGAGAAACGCACTATGCCAACGCCACCGACCCTGCAATTCCGGCAGCGCTGGCGCCGGTGGTGGCGCTCGTCCGAGGTCTGGACGATTTTCGCCTGTCGCCGCATGCCCGTTCGGCCCGTCCGCACTTCACCGGGCCTGACGGATTGCACGCGTTGATGCCTAACGATCTGGCGACCATTTATGACATCGCTCCGCTGTATCAGGCTGGGATCACTGGGTCCGGCCAGCAGATTGTGGTTGTCGGCCAGACCGGCATTGTCATGACGGACATCGAGGAATTCCGCAATGCGGCTGGATTGAGCGCCAACGATCCCAAGCCGCAACTGGTTCCCGGGTACCCAGATCCGGGTGTGACCCAGGACCAGGGCGAGGCCAATCTCGATCTCGAATTCGCTGGCGGCATGGCGCCCGATGCGACGGTTCGTTACATCTACTCACCCGATGTCATGGTCTCCGTGCAGTACGCCATCGATCAGGCCATGATGTCGGTCATCAGCATGAGTTATGGCGGTTGCGAGCCGATGGCCACATCCGGTCCGGACGGCGCCACCGCCATCCGCGCCTTAGCGCAACAGGCGAATTCTGAGGGGATTACCTGGCTGGCCTCATCCGGGGACTGCGGGTCGGCCGCCTGTCAGACGCAAGGCATCGACGTGGCCTCCACCACCGGTATGTCGGTGAATCTGCCCGCCAGCATTCCTGAGGTGACGGGTGTCGGCGGCGCCGAGTTCAACGAGGGAAGCGGCAGCTATTGGAGCGACCAGAACGACGCCGGCCATGGTTCGGTATTGTCCTACATTCCCGAAATGGCTTGGAACGACACGCCCCAGGATGGCACGCTGGCTTCTGGCGGCGGTGGCGCCAGCATCTTTTTCGCTAAACCAGCCTGGCAGACGGGTCCGGGGGTGCCTAATGATAATGCGCGCGATGTACCGGACGTGGCTTTCGCTGCATCCTGGGACCACGATGCCTATGCCGTGGTTATGAACGGCAATGCCGGTCCCAGCGGGGGAACCTCGGCCGCCACCCCGGTCTTTGCCGGCATCCTCGCTCTGCTCAACCAATACCTGGTTTCCACCGGCGTGATCAACCAGCCCGGCCTCGGCAACATCAATCCGACGCTCTACTCGCTGGCGCAAAGCTCCACCGATATCTTCCACGACATCACCGTGGGAAACAACATTGTGCCCTGCGCGGCAGGCAGCCCCGGCTGCGACACCGGCTCGTACGGCTTCAGCGCCGGTCCGGGATACGACCAGGCCACGGGGCTGGGATCGATCGACGTGTACAACCTGGCGCACGAGTGGACCGGCACGCCGGCCTCCGGGTGCACCACGGGAGGCACCCTGGCGACCACCACCACGCTGGTGGCCGCTCCGGCCACCTTGGCGGCTGGCGACACCACCACCATCACCGTAACCGTCACTCCCGCCTGCGGCACTGCCTGGCCGGAGGGCTCCGTCGATTTCATCGTAGGCGGAACGGACTTGGGCAGCGCTAACGTGGTGCTTCCGGAAGGACCGCCACCGCCACCTTGCTGCTCTACGGAAGCCAATTGGCCGTCGGGCAGAACACCGTGACCGTGAGTTACAGCGGCTTCACCGGGTTCGCCGCCTCGTCCGGTTCGGTGGTGGTCACCGTTACGGTGTCCACCGCTGCCTCTGCGGTGGTGCCCTCGGTGGTGCCCAACCCGGTTTACGAGGAAGATCCCGACGCGGATGGTTATAGCTGGTTCTACACCGTAAGGCTCAGCGAAATCGCCGGCGTCCAGACCACGCTCACCAGTCTCTCGATCGATGGCAACGATTATTCGTCCGATATCGCCGACTGGTTCGGCAGCACCGTGCTGTCGGCCAATGGAACGGTTTCCGCCGGCCTGCGCAGCAAGCTGAAAAGCGTGCCGACGACGCGCGTGTTCAATTTTGCGGGTGTGGACGACAGCGGGAAGGCTTGGACCCAGCAGATTTCGGTGCCTTTCTACGGCGAGCAACTGTCGGGGTCGATGAAGCTGTCGAGCTCCCCGGGAACGGAGATCCAAAACCCCAACGGCGATCCCCACTGCGACGCAGGCTACCCGTACTACCAGCAGTTGAACCTGCAGGAATCGAACGGCTACGAGATCCACTTGACCCGCTTCCTGGCTGGCGGCGAAGATATGACCAGCGGCAATTGGTTCGGCTCCTGGCGCCTGGCTCCCCTGGGTACCCTGCAAGCCAACATCTGTTGGAACGTAACCCCGCCGGCTACGCTCCAATACGAGGTCGACGGTGTCGACGAAGCCGGCAATCAGATCACCACCACGTTGTCGGTGCCATTCCAAGCCGCGGGACAGAGCGCCGGCACGCTGTCGGCTTCCGCGGATTCCATTTCCGTCAGTGCCGCCGCTTCCCAAAGTGCTACCGCCAGTGTTGCGGTGAACGTCCCCGCCGGGCAGGCCTGGAGCCTGTCGGTCTTCCCCGCCAATCAGAATACAAGCTGGCTGGTGGTGTATCCATTGTCCGGAACCGGTCCATCACAAGTGAATCTGACCGCCTCGGGCGCGGGCCTGGAGAACGGGGTGTACACGGCCACGCTGGTCTTCCAGTCCGTCAACACCATTCCACAGTTTGTCAACGCGCCGGTCGCGTTCACGATCGGGGCGTCCTCTGATGTAACGATTGCCGCCGTGGCGGATGGAGCGTCTTATAGTACGAAAGTGGCGCCGGGGATGATTCTCAGCGTATTTGGACAGAATCTTTCGCCAGGCAATCAAGGCGCGTCGGCAGTCCCGCTGCCGCTGGATTTGGGCGGAGTGTCCGTGACGGTCAACGGAGTGGCGGCTCCCTTGTACTATGTTTCGCCCACGCAATTGGACATTCAGGTGCCTTATGAGACCGCGGCGGGCACCGCAGTCATGGGAGTGAACAACAATGGCAAGGTTGCTTCCTTTTCGTTCCCCGTGCAGGCAGCTGCGCCGGGGATCTTCGTGGGAGGCGACTCCGCGCTGGCCGGAGCGGCCAGCGGTCCTCCCGGCAGTTCATGGGCGTTCTATATCACGGGCCAAGGCGATGTCACGCCGGCTGTGGGGACCGGGGATCCGCCGGCGAGCCATAGCCAGGTGAGCGACCTGCCGGCCCCGCGGCTGCCGGTCTCGCTGCGTGTGGGTGGGGTGCCGGTCAAACCGCTCTGGGTAGGTATTCCATACGGGCTGGTGGGCGTAACCCAGATTAACTTCACGGTGCCGGACAACCTTCCGGCCGGGGCGCAACCGGTGGTGGTCACGATTGGCGGCGTCGACAGTACGCCTGGTAAGTTCACGGTTACCAGCCACTGACCCGGATCCCGATAGAGTTGGGGCTGGTGACTGCCAGGTCCGTCTCCGGTCACTACTCTTGCAGGACCCGCTGCAATTCCTCGGGGTGGAAACAGTGCGCAAAGGCGGTCTCGCGCAGGATGCGGCCGGCGCGCACCAGCTC
>OCTA010004197.1_pt1 | contig 12640 bp, 8 predicted proteins | sample 1538991 | NCBI WGS metagenome assembly OCTA01 (sample SAMEA3539302, study PRJEB22396) | soil metagenome | biome: tundra; feature: field; material: soil | place: USA | collected 2010-05 | depth 0.15 m
AGGGCAGTCTGGGCTCCACGGTATTCGCGGCAGTCCCCGGGATCGGCCGGATCGCGCCTGCGCGCATGTTTCGGGTGGATGAATGCAAGTGGAAAAGCCGGGCCAGGATGCAGTCTCCGGGCGCGCCGGACGAAGAGGGCTGGTGCATCCACGAGGTGGTGAGCTGGCCCTGAGCGGGGCCGCCGCCCGCCTGGCCTACGCTTTGTTGTTTTGCGCGCTGCTGCCTGCGCTGCTGGTGCTCTGGGCACGCGCCACGGCGGATGTGATCGCCCTCCCGGCGTACGGCTCGCCCACGTTGGCGCTGCTGCTGGCAACGGCCGGCGCGCTGCTCATGCTCACGGGAATGGGCGCGCTGTGGCGGCATGGCGGAGGACTTCCCATGAACGCCTTCCCACCGCCCCGCCTCGTGAAATCGGGGATTTACTCGGTGACACCTCACCCCATCTACACCGGCGTTTGTCTGCTGGCGGTGGCCGTTGCGATGGCGACCCGGTCGAGCAGCGGTCTGTGGATGGTCTGTCCGGTGCTGGCGCTGGGGTGCGCCTCACTCGTGCTGGGCTATGAGCGGCCGGACCTGGAGCGCAGATTTGGCGACGTCGGGTTGCCGGGTCCACCGGAATGGGTGCGCTATTACCTGCTCGCCCTGCTGCCGTGGGTGGCGCTCTACGAGATCGGCGCGAGCTTGGGAGTGCCGGCGCGCTCATGGGACACCTCGCTGCCGCTCGACGCGCAATTGCCGCTCTGGCCGTGGACGGAAGCCGTCTATGCGAGCATTTACCCGGCCGGGCTACTCGCGCCCCTGGTGGCCCGGCGGGGCCTGCGTACCCTCACCGCGCGCGCCGCCGTCGCCATGGCCCTGGTGTTCCCAATCTACTTCTTCTGGCCGACCCTGGCGCCGCGCCACATGCTGGCCGGCGACGGAGTATGGGCGGGACTGATCCAGCTGGAACGCGCGATGGACCCACCGTCGCAAGCCCTGCCCTCGTTTCATGTGATCTGGGCGTTCCTCATTGCGGCGGCGATCGGTGGATGGCCGGCCCGCGTTTGGGCCCTGCTGGTCTCGTTGAGCTGCCTGACCAACGGAATGCACACGGTAGCGGATGTCGCCGCCGGCGCCGCGGCCGCCCTGTTCGTGATGCGCGCGCCGGCCGTCTGGGAGCGGCTGCGGACGGCGTGCGAGCGTATCGCCAATTCCTGGCGCGAATGGAGGTTCGGCCCCATACGCATCATCAACCATGGTATCTACGGGGGAACCGGCGCCTTTCTGGTGGTCGCCATCGCCGGCACTCTGGCGGGGCCGGAGCACGCGGGCGCGCTGGTCCTGACCGCCGCCGCGGCTCTTGCCGGAGCGGGACTCTGGGCGCAACTGGTGGAAGGCTCGCCGCGGCTGCTCCGGCCGTTCGGGTTTTACGGCGGGCTGTTTGCGGTGATGGCCGCCTCCCTGCTGACTTCGGCACCCATGCTGATCATGGCTGCCTATTGTGTGGGCGCCCCCTGGCTGCAATCCCTGGGCCGCCTGCGCTGCCTGGTGCAGGGATGCTGCCATGGCCGGCCCGCCGGGGCCGCCATCGGAATCCGGTACGTAAACGAGCGGTCCCGCGTCTGCCGCCTGGCCGGTCTGAAGGGTGTGCCGCTGCATCCCACCCCGCTGTACTCCATTCTGTGGAACGTCGTCATTGCCATGGTCATGACCCGGCTCTGGATAGTGCATGCCGACCTCAGCCTGATCGGCGGGCTGTACCTGATCCTCACCGGGATCGGCCGCTTCTGCGAGGAAGGATATCGCGGCGAACCGCAGACGGCGATTCTCGCCGGCCTGCGCCTGTATCAATGGATCGCGATCGGGACCGTGGTGGGCGGGGCGACCGTCACGGCGCTGGTGCGCAGCGGTGCGGCGCCCGCGGCCAACTTCAGTTGGGGGATGCTCGGGATCGCGGCAGCCTTCGGCGCGGTCTCGACGGTGCTGCTGGGCGTGGACGGTCCGGAATCCAGCCGCCGCTTCGCGCGATTGACGTAGAGTGGTTTAGAGTAGAAAGAACACAAATTCACCGGTCAGAGGGAGAGTTCTTGCGCTATCTCGGTGTCATCGTCATCAGCCTGATCTGCGCCGGGGGCGCGCTCGCTCAAGGGAACTATGAGGTACAGGTCTACGGCTCGGACCTCATTCCCAGGGGAGTCACCATGACGGAATTCCACACCAACTTCACGGTCAGCGGCACAAAGGGTGTGGTGGATGGCGTGCTTCCCACCAATCACGCCCTGCACGAGACGCTGGAAATCACCCACGGGTGGAACGAGTGGTTCGAGACGGGGCTCTATCAGTTCACCAGCCTTCAGTCCGACGGCAGTTACCAGTGGGTGGGCAGCCACATCCGGCCGCGGGTAGCGGTGCCGGAGAGCTATCAATGGCCGGTCGGGCTGAGCCTGTCTTTCGAGTTTGGGTATCAGCGCGCGGCGTTCTCGGCCGATACCTGGACGTTGGAAATCCGGCCCATTGTGGACAAGAAGATCGGCAGGCTCTACGCGGCATTTAATCCCACTTTGGATCGCTCGTTCCACGGTCCTTCGACGAGCCAGGGTCTGGTGTTCTCTCCCAACGTGAAGTTCAGCTACGACGTGACGAAAAAGGTGGCGTTCGGCCTGGAGTATTACGGCTCCTACGGCCCCGTCACCAACTGGGACCCGCTGCGCGATCAGGAGCAGCAGATCCTGCCCGCGGTGGACATCGACTTCGGGAAGAACTGGGAATTCAATTTCGGCGTCGGAGTGGGAGTAACGCAGGCGACCGACCATTTGCTGGTCAAAGCGATTTTAGGCTACCGCTTCCACAACAAGAAAGACTAAGTCCGGCCGGCCGGATCGCTCCAGCGTCCGGGTATCGGGGCACGGCATGCCGGGCAGTTCCCTCCCCCGCCCAACTCGTTGCGGACGATGCGGTGGCCGTGGCGTTCCACCAGGAGGCGCCGGCACCGGGGGCATCGGGTGTTCTCCAGGTCGCCGACTTCACCCGGCAGATTGCCGGCATAGACATACCGCAGGCCTGCCTGATGGCCGATGGCGGCGGCGCGGATGAGGGAGGCGGGCGGCGTTGCCGGCGGCCCCTCCATCCGGTACGCCGGGTGGAATGCGGTGACGTGCCAGGGGATGTCCCGGGAGATGCCGGCGAGGTACGCGGCCATGCGCTGGAGTTCCTCATCCGAATCGTTGAAGCCGGGCACCACCAGGGTTGCCACCTCGAGCCAGAAGCCCATTTCGTAGATGCGGCGCAGGCTGTCGAGAACGGGCTGCATCCGGCCGCCCAACTGGCGGTAATGGCGGTCGTCCAGACACTTCAGATCGACTTTGTACAAGTCCACCCAGGGACGGATATACTCGAGCGCTTGAGGCGTGGCATTGCCATTCGACACAAAGCCGGTGAGGAGTCCGGCGGCCTTGGCATGGCGGAAGATCTCCACCGCCCATTCGGCGGTGATGAGCGGTTCGTTGTAGGTGCTGACCACCGCGGCCGCGCCTTGACGGAGCGCCATTCGCACCAGCTGCTGCGGGGTCGCCGGTTGCCGCGGGGCGACCGCCTGAGGGTCGCGAATGGCCTGCGAAGTCACCCAGTTCTGGCAGTAGGCGCAGTGCAGGTCGCAACCCAGCATGCCGAAACTCAATGCCGCGGCGCCCGGGCGCACGTGGTAGAAGGGCTTCTTCTCTATGGGGTCGGAGTGCACCGATTGCACGTATCCCCAGGGCACATACAACTTGCCATCGCGATGGAAGCGGACCTTGCAGACTCCGGCCTGGCCATCGGATATCGGGCAGCAGTGGCCGCAGGCATGGCAGCGGATGCGGCGGCCGTCGATGGCTTCCCACAGTTCGCCCTGGCGGACGTCGCGCGCCAGGCTCTCCGCGAAAGTGGTCATAGGTCCCCTTCGCGAAAACTCTGGTCGCGGAAGACGGATAACTCGCCGGCGCCGGTTGCAAAAACGGTTTCGGGAACTCCGGCCTTTTGGGCGAGCGCGCGCAAGAACTGCTGGCGCGAGAGATTGTTACTGGTGGCCACTGCCGGCAACAGGAGCCCGCGATGGGGGCCCAACTTGAGAAAGGCGCCGTGTTCGCCGGTCTTGAGGTGGAGAGGGTCGGTGATCCGTTTGGGCGGCGTCAGAACATGAATCTCGATCTCGACCTCCTCATCCGGCGCCACGGGCGCAAAGCGGCGATCTTCGTAAGCGGCCGCGAGGGTGAGTTGCGGGACGCTCTCGGCGAGCGCCAGGGGGTGTTCGAAACGGCCGGTGCATCCGCGTAAGTTTCCCTGCGCGTGCAGCGAGACAAAGGCCCTGCCCCGCTGCCAGAGCGGGGACTCGGCCGGCATGCCGGCGAATCGCTGCGTTCCGGTGCGGCGAAGCGTGAAGCGGGCGGCGGCCAGCAGGGCAGCCCGATCGGGAGCGTCGAGCTGGTAGGCGGCGGCCGGAAAGTAACCCACGGCGCCGTAGCTGACCGAATGCTCGTAGTCTCGCGAGACGGCGCCGGACGTGTCGTAATCGAGGGTTTCCTGAAACGTCTCGCCGGGGAGAGCGCGCAGGGTTTCGAGCAACAGTTGAACCGGTCCTGCCCCGCAGACGGTGGCGCCGGTGCGGCTCAGTTCGTCACCGAAGAGAGCCGGGTCCAGGCTACCGGCGGCGGCAAGCACGGCGCTATCGAGGGCGCGCAGTCTCTCCGGGGTAGACCCGTCGCAGGGGAACGGAAGGTACTCGAAACTGCGCCCATAGTGGGTCAGGTCGGTGCTGGCGATAAGCACCGTGCGGCCGTCCAGCAGTCCGCGCAGGGCCTGCGCGGCGGCGCGCCGTTGTTCGCCGGTGAGGATGCCGACGTACAGCGGCACCAGCGTGGCGGCGGGGACGCAGGTCTGCAGGAAGGGAATTTGGATCTCCACCGAATGGTCACAGGCGTCTTGCTCCCCAACGGAGTGGAATGGCGCTGACGCGGCGAGTGAGGCGGCGGTCTCCCGGTCGATGCGCATGGGCCCGAGCGGCGTTTCGATGAGATCGATTCGGGGAATGGCGATGCCTTGGATGGAGTGGCGGTGGGAAAACCCCAGGATCACGACGCGCGTGGCGCCAGAGGCCTGAACGTGGCGGTAGACGGATGCGGCAACCGCACCGGAATAGGCCGGCGCCGCGTGGGGAACCAGGAAGGCGAGGCCACCCTGCCTGACAAAGCGTCCGGTCCGGTCGACCGAGCTCTCCAGCGTGGCGCTGAGGAGCCGCTTGAGTTCGGTCGCGCCGCTGGGGTACCAGGAACCGGCCAAGGGTGAATAATGAGCGAGGACCGTAGACAATCGGGAATGCCCTCCGTGGACGGATTCCGAATGTAGTGTGAACCTTCGCGCGCACCGTTTCAACCCCCCCTATCGAGGCTGCGCGCAGGGCGTCACAATCCGCCGATAAAGTGGGTGGTTGACATCGCCCGGTTAATTGCCCTATTCTCTATCAATGAAGTATAGTATGCCTTGGGCCGGCTTGATGCTGGCCGGCCTTTCCGCCTCGCTCGCCTGCGCGCAGAGCGGGAATAGCACGATTTCCGGGATTGTCAGAGACGCCAGTGAATCGGCCATACCAACTGCCCAGCTCAAGATCGTCAACGTGGAGACCGGGGTCCAGAGCCACACGGTGACCAATTCTGCCGGACTGTACCGGGCCGGAGCCCTGGTGCCCGGCACCTACCGGATCGAGGCCGATGCGGTGGGTTTCGCTCACCTGACGCGCGGACCGCTCACTTTGCAGGTCAGCCAAACCCTCGAGATCGACCTGATCTTGCAGGTAGGCGAACAGAACGCGACGGTCAACGTGGTGGAAGCCGCGCCGGTCACCGAATCGCAGTCCTCCAACATCGCGCAGGCGGTGAATCGCCAGATGCTGGAGGGACTACCGCTGCCCAATCGTGCCGCTTCGTCGCTGGCCGCTTTGGCGCCCGGCGTGGTGATGATCGATCCCGGCACCGGGACCGCCGAGAACTACCCGGTCTTCAGCGTAGCCGGCGGGCGGGCGCGCAATCAGAACTTCATCCTGGATGGCGGCAATGTGTCCAACGCGGTGGGCCTGACCCGTCCGCAACAGCTCACCAGCCTGCCGGTAGATGCCATGCAGGAATTCCGCGTGATCGCCAACAACTATTCGGCCGAATTCGGACACTCCACCGGCGGCGTGATCACCATGTCCACCCGCTCCGGCACCGGCCAATACCACGGCAGCCTGTTCGAATCCCTGCAGAACGACGTCTTCAACGCGCGTAACTTCTTCGCCGCTACCCGGCCGCCGATCCGTCTCAATCAGTACGGCGCATCCTTGGGCGGACCCATCCGCAAGGAAAAAACCTTCTTCTTCGTCACCTGGGAGCGGACCGGCCAGTTGACCAGCGATACCACCATTTCCACCGTGCCCACGGCGCTCAACCGCGCCGGCGATTTCTCCGACCTGCGCAGCAGCGCCGGCAAGCCGGTGTTGATCTACGACCCCGCGTCTACCGCGGGCACCAGCCGTTCACCGTTCCCCGGCAACCAGATCCCGCTGGCCCGCTTCGACCCGGTCGCCCTGGCCGCGATGAACTACTACCCCATCGCCAACCGCGCGGGCAGTGCGGCCAATGCCAACAACTTCGTGGGCAGTAGCGCCAACCTGCTCAATCGCGACATCGTGGTGGCGCGCCTGGATCACCAGTTCCGCCCCGCCGACCTGTTCACCGCGCGCTACTACATCAACAACAGCGGCACCAACAACTCCGGCACCTACGGCATCCCGGCGTCCGACCCGGCCGGCGACATCACCGACGTCCGAGTGCAGAGCATGCTGGGCGCGCTCACGCACATCTTCCGCCCCAACCGGGTGAACGAATTGCGCCTCACCTATCTGCGGCGAAAATACCTCGACACGCGCCCCGGGTACGACGAAAATCTGGCCGGCGCGATCGGTCTCAAGGGCGTCAGCAACGCGGCGTTTCCGGCGTTCACGATTCCGGGCTACGCCGCGCTCGGCAATTCCACCGCGGTCTACCGCTTTCAGACGCCCATCCTCGACCGGCAGATTCTGGACTCGCTCTCCTGGAATCGCGGCCAGCATGCCTGGAAATTCGGCATGGAGTTCCGCGCCGGCGCCAACGACGAAATCCGCGACCGCGGATCGGCCGGCAACTTCACCATCACCCCGCTGATCACGGACCTTCCAGGGGTTTCCGGCACGGGCAACGCGCTGGCCAGTTTCCTGCTTGGCGAGGTGAGCGCCGCCAGCGTGCAGGTCTCCGACAAGATTCCGTCGCGCGCCGGGTACCTGGCTTTCTACGCGCAGGACGATTGGCGCGTCAGCGACCGCCTGACCCTCAATGCCGGCTTGCGGTGGGAGGCGGAACTGCCCCGCGAAGTGGTAGGCAACAAGATGAACTCCTTCGATCCCACGGCGATCAACCCGGTGTCCGGCACGCCCGGAGTGGTCACGTTCGCCGGCGTCAACGGCGTGCCCGTGCGCGCTTTTGCCACCGACACGAACAACTTCGGACCGCGCGTGGGATTCGCTTACCGGATGCCGGGCAGGCACGAGACCGTGATCCGCGGCGGCGGCGGCATCTTTTACGGACCCACGGTCAGCAACACCATCGGCGATGTGGCATCCCTTGGCTTTTCCACCTCCGCCAGCTATGTCGCGTCGCAGGCCGAACTGGTGAGCGTGCTGCAACTGCGCGACGGCTTTCCCGCCGTCAGCCGCCCGCCGCTCAACGCCGCGTTCGGCGCGGTCGCCCCGGGACAGACGCCCAATACCGCGGTGGCCTTCTTCAATCCCAAACAGGTGGCGCCGATTTCGTATCAGTACAACCTGAACGTGCAGCGCGAGGTGGCCAACGGCCTGCTGGTGGAGGCCGGATACCTGGCCAACATCAGCCACCATTTAACGGCCAACGATTTCAGCCTCGATCAGGTGGCGCCCCAGCTCATGGGGCCGGGCAATGCGCAGGCGCGCCGCCCCTTTCCGCAGTTCAGCAATGTCACCTGGATCAATCCTTCGATCGGCAATTCCACCTACCACGGCGGCTTTGTCCGCGCCGAGAAACGCTTCGGCAACAACTTTTCCTTCCTGGCGCATTACACCTTCTCCAAGTTCATCGACGATGTGGAATCGGCCAATGAATACGGCGTGACCGGCAGCTACATGGACGCCTACAATCGCCGGCTCGACAAAGGCTTGAGCGGCAGCGACGTGCCGCATCACCTGGTGGTCACAGTGCTCTATGAGCTGCCCCAGTTGCGCGGAAATCGCCTCCTGAAGACCACGCTGGGAGGCTGGAAGCTGGGCCTGCTGGAAACCGCCGAATCGGGCGCGCCTTTCACCGTGATTACCGCCGCCAATACCACCAACGCGTTCCCCGCCGGGTCGCTGCGGCCGAACCTGCTGCACGACCCGACGTTGGCCAGCGATCAGCAGAGCATCAACCGCTGGTTCGATACCTCCGCCTTCGCCGCTCCGGCGCCCTACACTTTCGGAAACTCGCCCCGCTCGGGCCTGCGCGGGCCGCGCCTGGTTACCACCGATGTCACGCTGGAAAAATCCGTCCGGCTGAGGGAAAAACTCAAGTTCGATCTGCGCGGCGAGTTCTACAACATCCTGAACCACGCCAATTTCAACGTCCCCGGCGCCACCTTCGGCGCCGCCGATTTTGGTCTCGTCACCAGTGCCCGTCCGGGACGGACGGTACAATTGGCGGGCCGCCTGAGCTTCTGATTCGCTTGCTGCCAGGCGGCGGATTTGCGTCCGCGCGCGCTATGCCGCTATCCTCTTTTCTTCATGCAGCGATTCAAGACTCTCGCCGTGCACGCCGGACAGGCGCCAGACCCGGCGTTCGGTGCGGTCATGACACCGATATACCAGACATCCACCTTCGCTTTCCAGGGCGTCAACCGTCCCGGCACCTACGACTATTCGCGTAGCGGCAACCCGACGCGCACCGCCCTGGAACGCTGCCTCGCCGCGCTGGAGAACGGCATCGCAGGATTCGCCTTCGGCACCGGTATGGCTGCCGAGACAACGCTCCTCATGTTGTTCAAGCCCGGCGACCAGCTGATCATCCACAACGATCTCTACGGAGGAACCTACCGCCTGCTCGGTCTGCTCGCCGAGCGCGGCATCGCGGTCGAATACGTCGATCTGCGCGACGAAGCAGCGGTCCGCGGCGCCCTACACCCCTCCACACGCGCTATCTGGATCGAGTCGCCCACCAATCCGTGCATGAACCTGGTAGACATGACCGTCATCGCCGGCATCGCACACGCCGCCAATGTTCTCACGATCTGCGACAACACCTTCCTTTCGCCATACTTCCAGCGCCCGCTGGACCTGGGCATCGATATTGTCCTGCACTCCACCACCAAGTATATTAATGGCCATTCGGACGTGGTGGGCGGCGCCATCGTGGTCCGCGACCCCGCTCTTGCCGAACGCATCGGATACCTGCAGAACGCTCTCGGAACCTGCGAGGCGCCTTTCGATTGCTTCCTGGTCCTGCGTGGTATCAAGACTCTGGCGCTTCGCATGAAGGCGCACCACGATAACGCGCTGGAGATCGCCCACTGGCTGGAAGGCCATGCCGCGATCTCGCGCGTACACCACCCTGGGCTGTCCTCGCACCCGCAGTACGCGCTCGCCCAACGCCAGATGACGGGTTGTGGCGGCACCTTCTCATTCCGCGTGCGGGGAGGTCAAACCGAGGCATTCCGCGTACTCGGCGCGGTTCGCCTCTTTACGCTGGCCGAATCCCTGGGCGGCGTCGAATCCCTGATCGAGCACCCTGCCAGCATGACCCACGCTTCCATTCCCGCCCAAATCCGTGAGCAGATGGGCATTACCCCGGACCTGATCCGCATCTCCGTGGGCATCGAAGACGCGGCGGACCTGATCGCGGACCTCGATCAGGCAATCGGTGCCTGAGCCCGCGAATTCTCTTGACAAATCACCGCAATCTACCTATTCTTGATAGAGTATGGAGTATATCAAAGGACACCGACCCACAAGCCCCGTCGCTTTGACCTCCTGTTGTTGTTGTTGCCACTAACCAACCCCCTTCGCGTTTTTCCGTAAGACCTTGAGGAGATTGATATGGCCGCAGCACCAAATTTGTCTTCATTGAACGTCGTCTACGGGCCCCACCCGGCCGCTCATCAAAACACTTCCATCCGCCCCCTGCTGGAACTGAGCCTGGCACAGAGCAACTCGCAGGGCGCTTATCTGTACCGCCTGGATCGCGATCCGGACGGGCTGGAACTGGCCGCCTGGAGCGGCCGGGCGGTCTCCGATATCGAAAGCTTCGACGTCGAGCTTCGCCCGCACGCTGCCGGCTGGCACCGTGAAAACCTGACCGCCGTGCTCTTGGATCGCGATGCCTGGTCGGACTGGCGCTTCGAGCGCTTCCCCGAGTTCCTGCGCAACCGCTTCCAGGCGACCGCCTCCGTTCCGTTGCTGGACGGCGGCGAAGTAGTAGGCATCGTCAATATCTGCCGGGCCGCGGCCTCCGCCTGGCAGCCGCGCGAAGCGGCTTTCCTGCGCAGCCTGAGCCTGCCGCTGGGCGCCCTGCTGGCTCATTCCACAGCCCGCGTGAAGCTGGAATCCGAAGTGGAAGAGCTTTCGCGCAAGCTGGCCGACCGCAAACTCCTCGATCGCGCGAAAGGACTCCTCCAGGCCAGCTACCAATGGACCGAGGAGCAGGCCTACCTCCATATCCGACTGACCAGCCGGCAGCGCCGCACGCCGATGCGCGACATCGCGCAGGAGATCATTGGGCTTGCCGGGAATGGGCCCGGGAGTGGACCGGGGGGTGCCCAGTGACCCGCGGCATGACGCGCCAGGCTTTCCTGCTGGCCGTGCCCTCGGCGCTGCTGGCCAAGCCGCCGGCCGGCGGGGCCACGCGCGGCAAGCTGCTGATTGTGGCCGCCCATCCCGACGACGAGTACGCCTTCGCCGCCACCACCTACCGGCTGACACGCGAACTCGGTTGGGCCGCGGATCACGTGGTCATCACCAACGGCGAGGCCGGCTATCGTTACTCGGCGCTGGCCGAAGTGGTCTACGGCGTCGGTCTCACCGGCGAAAACCAGGGACGCAGCCGGCTGCCGGCTATACGCAAGCGCGAAACCCTGGCCGCCGGCAAGGTGCTGGGCATCCGCCGCCACTATTTCCTGGATCAGCGCGATTCCGGATTCGCCACCGACGCCGCCAGCGCTCCGTCCAACAACTGGGACCGCTCCGCCGTCCTCTCTTTTCTCACCGGGCTGCTGCACCGCGAGCGCTACGACGCCGTGTTCACGCTGCTGCCCACGGCCGAGACTCACGGACACCATCGCGCCGCCACGGTGCTTGCCCTCGAAGCCGCGGCGACCCTGCCCGAAGACCGGCGCCCCCTTCTGCTAGCGGCCGACCCGTGCGCCGCCACCGCGCCAACCGACCTTTCCCGCGGCATGCCGGGCCAGCCGCTCTCGCGCACTCGCGGCGAGCGTCCGGCCTTTGTCTTCGACCGCAACGCCCGCTTCGGGTATCGCGACGCGCTGAATTACCAAATCGTCGTCAACTGGGTTATCGCCGAACACAAGTCGCAAGGCCTATTTCAGACCGATGCCGGCAAGCACCAGTTGGAGCAGTTCTGGCTGTTTGAAGCCAGCGGGCGCGACGCGGATTTCCGCGCGCGCGAACTCGCCGCCCGTTTGATTCCGGCGGCCCACCAGGTCGCGGCGCTGTAACGCGCCTCACGGAGTTGACACCATGCCAATCGCCAGACTCATCACCGCTTCCATTCTCTTCGCCGCCGCGCTGAGCGCGCAATCCCTCACCGGGAGCTGGGATTGCACGGTCACGGTGAACGGCAACGAGATTCCCTTCCGCATGGAGTTCTCCGCCAATGGCGCCGCGGTGAAGGGCAACTTCTTTAATGGCGACGAGCGTGTGCCCTCCACCGGCGGACAACTGCGGGAGGGTGCGCTGCGCCTGAACTTCGATCAATACGCCAGCCGCCTGGAGGCCACGCTCACCGAGGGCGGGTTGGAAGGACGTTACGGCCGCGAGTCGCGCTGGTACCCCTTCCGCGCGCACCGCGCCGCCGCGCCGGCGCCGGCGAGCGGCTCCGACGGCGCGCCTGATATTGGCGGCCTTTGGGAGATCCCTACCAAAAGCCCTAAAGGGGAATCGGCCTGGCGCTTCATCGTGCGCCAGAAGGGCGCCGAAGTCTCCGCCGCGATCTTGCGCGTGGATGGCGATACCGGCGCGCTCGATGGCCGCTGGCGCGATGGCAAGTTCGTGCTCAGCCACTTTTCCGGCGCGCGTCCCAACCTGCTCGAAGTGACGCCCGCCGCCGATGGCACGCTGAAAATTGTGCAGAACGGCCACACGCAACTGGTCGCGCTGCGCCCCGCCAGCGCTCGCGCCCAAGGTCTCGGCGAGCCCACCGACCCCTTCCACCACACCGGCGTCAAGGACGCCTCCGCGCCCCTCGCCTTCTCCTTCCCCGATCTGGACGGCCGCACCGTATCGCTGGCCGATGCGCGCTTTCGCGACAAAGTGGTGGTACTCGCCATCTCCGGCAGTTGGAGATCGGAAGAGCACACGTCTGAACTCCAGTCACTGACCAA
>OCTA010004198.1_pt1 | contig 12639 bp, 15 predicted proteins | sample 1538991 | NCBI WGS metagenome assembly OCTA01 (sample SAMEA3539302, study PRJEB22396) | soil metagenome | biome: tundra; feature: field; material: soil | place: USA | collected 2010-05 | depth 0.15 m
GGGTTAGAGCATCGACCGCCGTAAATGCGCCGAAGCGGCGAGTAAGGGCTTTGATTTCCAGAACGATGTCGCTCATAACTTTGTCGTTTAGGCTCGACGGTTTTCCTCGTTTTTTGACAAAAAAGTGGGAATGACTCGCTGCTGGCGCAAGTCGTTGATGAGCTGCGAGAACATGTCCTCGGTGTCTATGCAGTCATGGAACCCGGCACGCCGAGCCTTGATCGTGCTGCTGATGTTGTCGAACCCGGAGTTGAAAATGAAGTCGCCGAACTTCCACATGACCACCTGCTCATATGGAATCGGCTGGAGGTTATACTTGCGCGTCATTTCAGCCCAAAGCGCCGCCTTGTCCGCCATATAGACGGCCAGGGGCATCGGCACGGGTTCGGCCACCTCCATCTGGAACATCCGGGCGATACGGGGCCACATGAATTGCCAGCGGAAGTAGTCGCCATTGGTGATGTTGAAAATCTCGTTCGCCGCCGCTCCCGTTTCGCCTGCCCAAGCGGCAGCACGTGCGAGGATGTCTGCTGACGTAACCTGATAGAGCGCCCGGTATGCGGCCTCCGTGCCGGGGAATCGCAACGGAAGGCCCAGTTCCTTCGAGATGGCCGCGTAAATGGCGATCACCATCGTCAGGTTCATGGGATTTCCCACGGCGTAGCCGCAGACCGCTTCGGGCCTAAGGATGCTGAACGTCCAGCGCTTGCCCTGTTGCCGCTGACGAAGGTGGTCCTCCTGGTCGTAGTAGAAGTTCGGCGGCATCAGACGCGGATCGTCCTCGCGGGCCGGGGTTTTGAACGGACCGAGGTCCGCGCCATACGCTTTGCCGCCTTGGTAGATCGTGACGTGCCGAAGGTTGGGAGAGGAAGTTTCCACCGCGTCCATCAGGTTGCGCAGCAGCGCGACGTTGACGGCGCTGCGCTCGGTGGGTGTGTCTTTCTCGGCATAAGCGCCGAAGACCACGTGCGTCACGTCTTTCAACCCGCCCAGCTTCCTGCACGTATCTTCGGGGTTCAAAAGATCGGCGGAGATCTGTCTGACGTTCTCAAGCCCATCAATGGGCCTGCGCGAGATGCCAAACACCGTCGTGCCGGCATCTTTCGAGAAGTATTGCGCCGCCGCGCGGCCGATGACGCCTTGTGCTCCGGCGACCAATACTGTCCTTTTTTGTGTGCCCATGTGTTCCTGGTGACGTCGTTAGCTCATGTACCACCCGCCATTGACATTGATCGTCTGGCCAGTGATGTAACCGTTATGCGCGAGCATCAAGGCCACGTCCGCGACCTCCTCTGGTTTCCCGAAACGGCCAACGGGGATCAAGTCGGTCCGGGCGCGCGGCATGTCTTCCAGCATCGCCGTCTCAATGAGCGCAGGCGCGATAGCGTTGACTGTGATCCCTTCTTTCGCCAGCAGGGAAGCGTATGAGCGGGTCAGCCCGATGATTCCGGCTTTGGATGCCACGTAGTGAGGGCCGACGACCCCACCGGTCTGCGCTGCAACGGAAGAGAGGTTGATGATGCGCCCCCATAGGCGCGCGCGCATGCCTGACACGACGGCCTGTGTGAGCAGAAAGACCGACTTGAGGTTAACGCGGATAACCTCGTCCCAATCACCCTCAGTAATCTCAACGGCTGGCTGTGACCGCGTGATGCCGGCGTTGTTCACCAGGATCGACAAAGGGCCTATCTCGCTTTCGATGGTTTCAACCAGCCTCGCCACATCCGCCGGTACGGAGACGTCGGCACGCACTGATAAGCAACGGCGGTTGTGCTTTTTGATCCGCGCGCACGTCTCCTCGGCCTCGCTCTCGTGAGACCTGTAGTTGACGACCACGTCCGTGCCCGCAGCGTCGAGCGCGATGACTATCTCCCGCCCGATTCCACGGTTAGCTCCGGTGACCAGCGCGATTCGATCTGATAGGTCATCCATATGGCAGCCCCGACTTTCAACTTTTGGAGCGTGCAACCGGCAGCGGGTTTCGCTCGACGAACTGGATCTGATGCCAGTAGGGATACATCGGAGGCGTTTCGCTGGCCTCATCGAGCTTCGCTACCTGTTCTACGGTCAGATTCCAGCCGACCGCGCCGAGATTCTGCCGGAGTTGATCTTCGTTGCGCGCACCGATGATGACACTGGCAACGGTGGGGCGTTGCAGCAGCCAATTCAGCGCGATCTGCGGCACCGTTTTGCCGGTTTCCGCCGCCAGCGCATCGAGTGCATCAACCACTTTGAAAAGATGCTCCTCCGACACTTTCGGCCCGGCATTGACCGATGCTTTCGAACTGAGCCGGCTCTGTTCCGAAGGGGGCGCACCGTGTCGGATTTTCCCGGTCAAGCGGCCCCAGCCCAGCGGGCTCCATACCACCGCCCCCACCTTTTGGTCCACACCGAGCGGCATGAGCTCCGATTCGTAATCGCGGCCAATGAGCGAGTAGTAGACTTGATGCGCCACGTGCCGCGCCAGCCCGTATTTTTCGGACATCGCGAGCGATTTCATCAGGTGCCAGCCGGAGAAGTTCGAGCAGCCGATGTAGCGGATTTTCCCCGCGCGAATCAGATCGTCGAGCGTGCCGAGGGTCTCTTCCACCGGCGTCAGCGCATCAAAACCGTGCAGTTGAAACAGATCGATGTGATCAGTGCCCAGCCGGCGCAAACTTGCCTCCACCGCGCGGATCAAATAATAGCGGGAGGAACCGACGCCGTTTGGCCCTTCGCCCGCCCGGAAGGTCGCCTTCGTGGAAATGAGCACGGCATCCCGACGGCCCTTGATAGCCTGGCCGAGAATTTCCTCTGCCAGCCCGCTCGAATACACGTCAGCGGAATCGAACATGTTGAGCCCTGCCTCAAGGCAGATGTCCACCAGGCGGGTGGCTTCCCGGGCGTCCGTGCTTCCCCAGGCGCTAAAAAGTTCGCCGGCGCCGCCGAAGGTACCGGTGCCAAAGCTGAGCACGGGCACTTTCAGGCCCGAGCCGCCGAGTTGTCTGTATTCCATATTCATAGTTTATGATGAGATCCACCTTTTAACTTGCACCTGGCATGCGGATTACGAAAGAGTGGCAAGGGCCTCCTTGCTAAATCCGCGCAGCTCGGAAGAACGCCCCTCGCGGATTTTCCGAGCCCACCCCGCGTCGGCGAGCACAGCGCGGCCCACTGCCACCAAGTCAAAGTCTCCCCGGTCGAAACGTCGCAAGAGTTCCTCCAAAGAGCTGGGCGTCGAGGTTTCTCCCTGGAAGGCCGCCAAAAAGTCTCCTGAAAGCCCGATTGAGCCGACCGTGATTGTGGATTTACCAGTCAGCTTTTTAGCCCAACCGGCAAAGTTCAAATCGGAGCCGGTGAATTCGGGCTCCCAGAACCGGCGCTGCGAACAATGGAAGAGGTCAACACCGGCTTCCGCCAATGGAACCAGCCACGCTTCCATCTCCTGAGGCGTAGTCGCGAGCTTCGCCGCATAATCTTGAAGTTTCCATTGCGAGATACGAAGGCTGATTGGAAAATCCGGGCCGACTGCCATGCGAACGGCACGAACAAGTTCCGCCGCGAATCGGGTGCGCTCAACCAACGTTTGTCCTCCGTAACCATCTATGCGTTGATTGGTGGGGTGCCAGAAGAACTGATCGATCAAATAGCCATGCGCTCCATGAATCTCGACCGCGTCAAACCCCAGTGCCTTTGCACCCGCCGCCGCTTGAGCGAACCCCTGGATCGTTTCGGCGATGTCGTTTTCCGTCATCGCGACACCGCCAATTTTTCCAGGTGCAACATAGCCCGAAGGGCCTTCAAACGGATCCGGTGGCACCCAACCGGAATCCTTGGGAGGCACCACGCCGACGTGCCAAAGCTGCGGGGCCATGACGCCACCCGCTGCATGCACCTTGTCAATCACGGACTTCCATCCACGGAGTGGCTTCTTGCCATAAAAATGGGGAATGTTCGGATCATAGGAAGAAGCGGGTCGGTTTACCACGGTGCCCTCTGACAAGATCAGGCCGACTTCCCCTTCGGCGCGTCGGGCATAATAGTCCGCCACATCCGAACCCGGCACCCCGCCGGGAGAAAACGAGCGGGTCATGGGAGCCATGACAATCCGATTTTTGAGTTCAAGAGACTTCAACCGGAATGGTTGAAAGAGTTGATGAGCGGTCATGATTTATTTTGCGTTAAAACTTCCGACCCGCGCTTGCGCGAGATGTCGTTTTGGTTTTATGGATTCTGGGGGCTTCGCCACCTAACCCAACTCTACCACCATCTTGCCGACATTTTGCCCCTGGAAGAGGCCGAGGAACGCGCCCACCGCTTTGTCGATTCCTTTCACGACCGTTTCCTTGTGCTTCACCTTGCCAGCTTTGAAATAGCCCCCTACTTCCTTCTCGAACTCGGCTTGGCGGTCCAGCCAGTCAAAAACCATCAGCCCCTTCACGGTCAGCCGCTTGGTTGTGATGTTGAATAGATTGGAGGGCCCGGGGCGCGGCTTCTCGTCGTTATAGCCGGAGATGCCACCACAGGCGATGATCCGGCCATGCACCCGCAAAGTGGAGAGTGCCGCTTCGAGCGCTTCCCCTCCCACATTATCGAAATAGACATCGATCCCGTCCGGCGCCTCCAGGTTCAGTTGTTCGAGGACCGGGCCGACCTTGTAATCGAAGGCGACATCAAACCCGCATTCCTCCCGCAGAAACATGACCTTCTCCATCGAACCGGCTGAACCGATGACACGGCATCCCCGCAATTTTGCCAGTTGCCCGGCCACACTCCCCACCGCGCCTGCGGCTCCCGAGATAAAGATGGTTTCGCCCGCCCTGACCTCCACCAAATGCAGCCCCGCCCAGGCGGTCATCCCCGTCATGCCCAGGGCGCCCAGGTAAACCGAGAGCGGCTGGATCTCGCGGCTGACCGGATGCAACTCTTTCGGCGAAGCAATAAAATACTCTCGCCAGCCGTAACTGGTGGTGACGGCATCGCCCGGCTTGAATCCCTCGGCGCGCGACTCGACGACCTCGCCTACGGCGCCACCCTCCAGCGGCTTACCCAATTCAAAAGGCGGCACATACGATTTTGCGTCGTTCATTCGACCGCGCATGTATGGGTCCACCGACATGTAGAGATTGCGGACCAGCACTTGCCCGTCTTGGGGGGGCGCCAGTTCTATTTGCGCCAGGGTAAAGTTGTCGGCCGTCGGGAGTCCCCGAAGACGCGAGGCCAGCCGAATTTCGCGACTCATCATCTGTTTCATAATCATCTCCTCATTATTTAAGGAATTCCAACAGCGCCGCGTGGAATTTCGCCGCGGTCTCAAGATGTGGAATATGGCCGCAGTTCTCAATCGGGACAAGTTTCGCGTTCGGAATGAGCGCGGCGACTTTCTTCCCCAGTTCAGGGTAATTCCCCATCGTCGCGGCGACCTCCTTTGAAACACGGTCTTTGCCGATTGCGGTGCGGTCGGACTGCCCAAGCACCAGCAAAGTCGGCGGCTTGAGCAGCGCGAACTCGTGGCTGACGGGCTGTTCGTAAATCATTTGCGTTGTCAGCGCCGCGCTCCATGCCAGCCGCGGATACTCGCCGCTCAACATCCAGCGGGCCTGTACCTTCACGTATTCATCGTATTCCGGCTTCCATTGGGCGTAATACTGCTTCTGGTATTTGCGGATCGCCTCTTCGTTCGTGGATAGCTGATCCTCGTAGAGTTTCCGCGTGGGCACGTAAGGCGCTTTCTCCTTGTAATCTTCCAGCCCAATTGGATTCTCCAAAACCAGACGCGTCGTAAAATCCGGATACATCAGCGCAAACCGCGTTGCCACCATGCCGCCCATCGAATGCCCAACGATGGCCGCGCGATTGATGCCCAGCGACGCGAGCAGTTCGTATGTGTTCTTTGCAAACAAATGGAAACTGTAGTGAATGTCGGGCTTCGACGATTTTCCGAAGCCGATCTGATCGGGCACAATCACTCGGAAACCCGCGTCGCGCAGAACAGCCATGGTATCTTTCCAGTAGGCGCCGAAAAAGTTCTTGCCGTGAAACAAGACAACCGCCCCGCGCTTTTCCTTTTCAACGGCGGCCGCGACGTCCATGTATGCCATCCTCAAATCCTGCCCGTCGATCGTCAGAGAGAACAAGTAAACCGGAAACGGATAGGCGTAGTCTTCCATCGCGATCCCAAGCGGTTCCGCGGCGCCGCAAAAATGAACGACAGCGCAGAGGAAAACGGCAGATAGAACGCCCGGCATCAAGCCGTGTTTTCGGTTTGGTCGGTGACTCATGGCTCTCATTTAACTTTTTCGGTGTAAGCGCCCCGGTGAGAGATGAGGATTCCGTTGGAACGGAATGCCTCATTGAATACTCAGCGTCGGCCAGACTGGAATCGTTGCCTATGCCGGCGCGTCAATCGAAGCGACTCGCACCAGCTTCTTGTTCACGAACTCCTGGATGCCCAGGCTGGAAAGCTCGCGTCCGTAGCCGGAGTTCTTGATGCCGCCGAACGGCAAGTCGGATGCCGTCCAAGTCGGGTGATTGATGAACACCATGCCGGTGTCGATGCGGCTCGCCATGCGTTTGCCTCGCGCAACATCCTTGGTAAAGACCGAGCCGCCCAACCCGAAGTCCGAGTCATTGGCGAGCGCCACCGCCTCGTCCTCGTTCTTAACCCGGAAGAGGAGCGCGACCGGCCCGAAGAATTCCTCCCGGAAGGCGGGATTGCCAGGCTTGATATTCGTTAGGATCGTCGGCTGCATGAAGTAGCCCGGTCGATCGATGCGTTTGCCCCCCATCACCAGGGTGGCACCCTTGGCCAAGGCTCGTTTGACCTGGGCCAGCAGTTGCACCAGGGCCGCTTCCGTGGACAGAGGTCCGAGCGTCGTCGCCTTGTCCATCGGGTTTCCTGCCTCGAGTGCTGCCAGTGCGGTCTGGAACTTGTCGAGAAAGCGGTCAGCCAGTTCTTCGACCACGATGAATCGCTTCCCCGCGACGCAGCACTGGCCCATGTTGTTCATCTTGGCCCACACCGCCCATTTGACCGTTTTGTCGAGGTCGGCGTCCTTGAGCACGATGAAGGCGTCGCTGCCGCCCAGCTCCATCGTGGACTTCTTGAGGTTTTGGCCCGCTCTCGCGGCAATGCCTTTTGCGGCTTCCACGCCGCCGGTCAAAGCCACACCCTTGATCCGGGGATCGTCGATTACTTGGTTCACCTGGTCGTGCGAGATCAACAGATTGGTGTAGGCGCCTGCCGGCGCACCCGCCTCCCGCCACAGCTTCTCAAAGGCGATGGCGCATTGCGGAACACACCCCGCGTGCTTCACCAGAACGACGTTGCCCGCCATCAGGTTGGGCGCGGCAAAGCGCGCGAGCTGGTAGTAAGGAAAGTTCCAGGGCTGGACACCGAAGAGCACACCGAACGGGCTGCTTTCGACCACTGCTTCCCCCGAGCCCGGTTTAAGCTTTTGTGGGGCGAGGAAGCGCTCGGCGTTCTTGGCGTAGTAATCGATGATGTCCGCGCTGAGCGCCACTTCGCCCCGGGCCTCTGCTACGAGCTTGCCCATCTCGAGCGTCACTGGGCGGGCGAACTCGGCCACGCGTGCGCGCATGATGGCTGCGGCCTTTGCGGCCACGACCGCTCGTTCGGCGAACGTCGTGCGCCGCCATGTCTCGAAGCAGGTCGCGGCGATTTTAAGGGCCTTCTCAAGCTGCTGGTCGGTGAGTTCCTTGAACGTCTTCAGTATTTTCCCGTCGTAGGGGTTGACGCTTTGGTAGGCAGCCCGAATCTCTCGGCTCGCCGTTTTCGACTTCGAAATACTCTGGTTTGACCGGCCAACGATGTGTTTGCTCATAATTCTACTAATCCTTCGGTTTGGTTTGTGAGGTGGAAGTCAGGCGTTTCTCCCACGAACGAATTGAAGTGTGATTTCTGCGACACGACGGCCATACATCTCTGCCGTCTCAAGATCGCCTTTGCAGGGTGCGTCAGGTGGGTTGACTTGGAAACTCGCGGCCATCGGTCCGATGAACGAGCCAAGGCGATTGTGGGCGTCCCGCCCCGGACCCGCAATCTGCTTCATATCTTCGGGCTTGTTGGAGGACGCAATCATCCCAAGACCCACAACACAAAGATCATTCCGTGTTGCATGGCATTGATGACGAGTCCGACCAGCGTATTGAGCTTGTCGCCGAAAAATGAGGAAGAGTTGGTGAAGGCTCCCGCCACTTTGTCCTTCCAGGCGAGCGTGAACCACTTCTTCGCGGCGGCCTCGACGAAGACTTTCATGCCAGCGGACATGCTGCCCATATACGTCGGGCAACCCAAAATGATGGCATCAGCGGCGTCCAGCTCGTCCAAACGCGCGGCAAGCCTCCTTGACGTCATAGAGTTGGGCGTCGATGGAGGACACGCCCTGCCCGCCGCGAAAGACGGCCTCGGCCTGAAGTTTCGTGTGACCGTAGGTGGAATGAGATATTATCGCGATTTTGCTCATCGTGTTTGTTCTGGTTATTTGGTTTGTGTGGTGGCAGTTGTGTTTACTATTTCGGCGCCTGGGAATGGGCTTCCACAAACCACAGCCACTTGTCTATTCCGCGCGAGATTTCGGTGAACAGGGCCGCCGTGTCGGCATCATCCAGTTCGTCTGCCTCATTGATCGTGTTGCGGGCTTCGTGTCCGAAGGTGGAGAGAGCCCGGGCCACTGCTTCGACATGGGCCAGGCCGTCAGCAATCGTCAGCGGATACTCCTCGAGTTGCGAGCGCGCCGCGGCCACGCGCGCCGTGCCCTCGGCGACGCCGCCCAGTTGCACGATGCGTTCGGCAATCATGTCCACGTAGGACTCAACAGCCTCGTCCACCTTATCAAAGAGTTCGTGCAGGCCGATGAAGCTCGGGCCTTTCACGTTCCAATGCGCCTGCTTCATCTGCGTCTGCAAATCCACGGCGGACGCCAGTCGCTGGTTCATGAGCGCGTTCAGTTCCAACCGGCGTTTTTCTGAGATGTCGTTTTCGGTTTCATACATTTTGGGTGTTTCTGCGAGTGTGCGATTCGTGGTTTTTATATAATTGTAATTCTTTCCTTTTGTGTTTGCTGATTGGTTTGTTTGGCGTCATCAATTCGGCTCGTCGGTATCTGCACCTCTTTGCCGGAAAACCGGTGACCGGTTTTGATGACCAATTGACGAATCGCCCAGCTCTGGTCGTCCATAAACTCACAGATGTGGCCGCTCGTCCCGTCACAACATTAATATGCTTGTTTTCGCAAGTTCTCCTTGCTCCTCTAGCTAAAGGAGGGCCAGTCCGGCGTCCTGCGCTCTAACCTGTTCAATCCAAGCTACTTAGAGCGTTTTGCAGCTCCCTTTGTTGAGCGCTGAGGGATGTTAATCCATTGCAATTTGCACTACCACCGCCCGAGCCCCATGCACTTTGCATGGTGGACAAGAGGCTTGGATTCGCTTCCTGGCAATCATTCGGCTTATCATCTTTCGACCACTGCCAGCCAGAATTGCCCAAAGGGAGGTTGTTGCTGGCAAGTTTTTCGGGGTCGGCACCCGGAGTTGTCTTTCCAATGCGAGCCATGGCGACGCGCCCATGGCACACCAAACGCTGAAGGTGCAACAGGAGCCCCAGTTGAAAGGGGCTCGGATTGCATCGCCTGGGCGACAAGGTGCGGCTGACCATTCCGCCAGAGCTTGCGTATGGGGAGGCTGGCTACCCTGGCGCAATTCCCCCGAACGCCACGTTGGTTTTCGAGGTCGAGTTGTTGTCGATCTCCTAACTCGTCGTGAGCGGGTGTGAATTCACACCGTCTCCCGAAAGAGTCCCCGATACGCAACCGGCTACTTCGGGCGGACCGCCGCAACCACCGCCAAGACCGCCCAGGCTGACGGCGAGAGATTTGCTGGAGCTTGGCGAGCCGGGCAAGAGGGTCTTCGTGCCCGATGACATCGAGATGAAAGAACTGGCCGAACTCCTTGGATTGAAGCCGTTCAAAGTAGTCGCTGGCGTGCTGGAGTTGGGAATGTTCAAACACGCTGACGAGCTGATCGATTTCTCGACGGCCGCCACGATCGCAACGAAGCACGGATATGTCGCAGAACGGATTCTGCCGTAATGGTCCTCGATCTGCTACCGCTCGCTGGTCGGTGCTCCCGCGAAGCCCCTGGGCGTCTCCGCCTTCGGCCTCATAATGGGTCGCCGCAGTCTCTCCGGCTCTGCCATCGGCGGTCTCGCTGAAACCCAGGAGATGCTCGACTTTTGCGGCAAACAGAACATTACCGCCGATGTCGAAGTCATCCCGATTCAGAAGGCCAGTAAAAAACCTCGGAGCAAGCTCCGACGCATTTAGAATTATGATTTCACAAAACCAAATAAAGCCGAAGCAAGCTTCGGGGTATCAAACCCATAGCGAATGAAGCTTACGAGAGGCTGCTCAAGTCTGATGTGAAATACCGTTTCTCCATTGACATGGCCTCTCTCAAATCCGAGTAACCGCCATTTTGAGTCCAAACGCCAAAAAGCACAAAAGCAAAGAAGAACAAATGCAAAAGCGTAAATTGGGGAAAAGTAATCTGGAAGTCTCGGCCCTCGGCCTTGGCTGCATGGGAATGAGCTTTTCTTACGGCCCGTCCAAAGACAAGCAGGAGATGACCGCTCTTCTCCGGGCAGCCGTGGAACGTGGCGTCACGTTCTTTGATACCGCCGAGGTTTACGACCCGTTCATAAACGAAGAGCTCCTGGGCAAAGCCCTGGCTCCCTTCCGGAAGCAAGTGGTGATCGCAACCAAGTTCGGGTTCGACATCAGCCCTAATTCCGATCCGCGCGGAATGAAGGGTGCGCCGGGCCTGAACAGTCGGCTGGAGCACATCAAGCAGGCCGTCGAGGGCTCGCTCAAGCGACTCAAAGTCAATGTCATCGACCTCCTCTATCAGCATCGGATTGACACGAGCGTGCCAACAGAAGACGTCGCCGGCGCGGTGAAGGAGCTGATTCAGCAAGGCAAGGTCAAGCACTTCGGCCTTTCGGAAGCTGCCGTGCAGACGATCCGTCGCGCACACGCCGTTCAGCCGCTCACTGCTCTCCAGAGCGAATACTCGCTGTGGACGAGGACCCCTGAAAAGGAAGTCATACCCACCCTCGAAGAGCTCGGGATCGGCTTCGTTCCCTACAGCCCCCTGGGCAAGGGTTTTCTCACGGGCAAGATCGACGAAACCGCGAAGTTCGACAGCTCCGACTTCCGCAGCAACCTCCCTCGCTTCACGCCGGAGGCGCTCAAGGCGAATCCGGCCCTGATTGATTTGCTCGACACCATCGGAAAACGGAAGAAGGCAACACCGGCTCAGATTGCGCTCGACTGGCTATTGGCCCAGAAACCGTGGATTGTTCCCATCCCAAGCACCACAACGCTGCATCGTCTGCAGGAGAATATCGGAGCGGTTGCAGTCGAACTGACGAAGGAGGATCACCGTTACACCCGCCAAGTTGCCTGAAGGTGCTTCTCCCGATGAAAGGCGTGCGCTGGGATTTTCGGTCAAATGCCCATTCGGCTCCAGAATGATCTTCGGCCAGTTGCCCCATGGCGGGCAGTTCGTCTTTCAGGCCGAGGTCCACTCTTTGTCACAACCGATGGTGCTGTGATTTCGCGGATTGGGTCCAATCGTGCCGCAATCGAGTTTTCACCTGAGGCAGGAGCTGGAGTATGGGGTGAGTGACCGTTACGCGGTGGGGCTGTATGTGAACGAGCAGGCGACGAGCTTTGAGAATCCGAGCACGGGGGGCAATGAGTCGAGTTTTGATTGGAAGGGGGTTTCGCTAGAGAACCGATTCAATGTGCTGAATCCGGCAGAGCACGCGGTGGGGCTGACGCTTTACCTGGAGGGGACGTATTCGGGCGATGAAGCGGAGGTCGAGGAGAAGGTGATCCTGGGGCAGCGGCATGGGGACTGGAAATGGGCGTTCAACCTGATCCACGCGACGGATTGGGAGGATCACCTGAGTAAGACAGAAGAGGAGTTGGGAGCGAGCTTCGGGCTGGCGCGCGACTTGGGCAAGCATTGGTCGGTGGGGCTGGAGTTGCGCGATGAGACTTTGGTGCCGGACTACAAGGAATTTGAGAGCACGGCGCTGTTCCTTGGGCCGGTGGTGAGTTATCACCGGGAGAGGTGGTGGGCGGCGTTGACGGTGATGCCGTAGATTTATGGCTGGAACAGATGGCTCGGCGGATGGGAACAGCCATCTCGAACTGGTGGACCATGAGAAGATGAACGTCCGGCTACTGTTCGGGTTTAATTTCTAAGGGGTTTATGCGCAAGCTGCTCCTGTTCTTATCTGTCGCGCTTGCGTGAGCTCGCCTTGCCGAAGGCGCGGATGATCTGACGGCGAAGGAAATCAGCGCGGCGCAGAAGCTCTACGTCGCCATGTGCGCCAAGTGCCACAAGTTCTATGAACCGGCGAACTACTCCGAGCCCGACTGGGGCAGGTAGATGGAGAAGACGAGCGTGAAGTCCAAGCTCAAAGGGGAGCAGGCCAGTCTGCTCACTCGATACCTGAACAGCTACCGCGAAGGCCGGTTGCCCGGCAAGCCCCAAGACAAACCAAAATCCGCCCCGAGTGGCGCCGGGGCGCGTTAGGACGGGCTCTGACGCTGGTGATTATCTCATGAGTGATTA
>OCTA010004199.1_pt1 | contig 12638 bp, 10 predicted proteins | sample 1538991 | NCBI WGS metagenome assembly OCTA01 (sample SAMEA3539302, study PRJEB22396) | soil metagenome | biome: tundra; feature: field; material: soil | place: USA | collected 2010-05 | depth 0.15 m
GGGGAATGTCCGCCTCGCTGACATACTTCCAGTGCGCGCCGCCGTCGGCCGACTCCGCGATGCCGATGTGCGTGCCATGCACCCAGGTCACGCCGTTCGAATCGGCGAGGTCCGCGCGCCGGTTGGTGTAGAGCATCCACCACGTCTTGCGCGCACGGTTCCACACCACCACAGGATCGGCCGCGCCATCATGCACTGGATCGCGAAACAGCGGAACCGCCGCAGCGGCCTGCGCTATGCCCGAATTTAGGGCTGGAACAGCGGGGGATTGGCCCTTGAGCCAATTCGCGGATACCGGACTAATAAGAACTGTCAGAACAAGCAACCGTCGCACCATAACTCGCGGCATAATACTCAAGCATTCCTCCATGAACGGAAGAGCCAGTGTATAGGAGCAGGCCACTGCTGGACACCCGTTCCAACTGCGACTACCTCTTTCCCACCTTCAGCGGAACCTCCAGCGTGCCGACCTTGTTGGAGGTATGGTCGAGCACGCCTACGCGCACGAACAACTGGCCCGGCGGCAGGTCGATTTGCTCTAAGAACCGGATCGGTTCCTTGCTGTTCAACTGCTGCCGATACGTTGCGTCGCTCAACGTCGTCTTCACAATCTGGCTCAGCCCGGTGAGCAGCTTGTCGTTCTCGTCATAGACCGCGATGTCAAAGCCGAGCGCGCCCCTGTGCGCCTGGTTTGAACCACTGGTAAACGCAATCTGCTGGATCGGAACTACGTACGAGAAGGCGTACCGCGTCAGGCGCTTGCCGTGCAGCTTCGGATCGAGCGTGCCCAGCACCGGAGGATCGCCCGGCTTCGGCGCGACGGCACTCGGCTCAACGTCCACGTCGAACAGCAGTTGTTCCGAAGTCGGCATTCCGCGGCTCATCGGCGCCTTCATATTGCCCGCGTAGGCCGGCGGTGGCGTGATCGCCATTGTGAAGTCGGTCTTGGCGGTCACCTTGGATAGGTCGTCCGCGTAATATCCCTTGCGATAGACCAGGGTTACTCCGGGGCGGTCCACCTTGACTTCGATGAGAACGGGCAGCGGAACTCCCCCGCAGTCCGATACAATGATCCAGATGGCAGAACAAGAAGCAATGGCCATGCCCGAGGCCTGGCGCAGAACAGAGCTCGCGCGGCACCCCGAGCGCCCCTATCCGATGGACTTCATCGAAGCACTGTTCACCGATTTCAGCGAGATTCACGGCGACCGGGCCTTCGGCGACGACCCCGCGATGGCCTGCGGCATGGCGCGCTTTCATGGCCGGCCGGTGCTGGTCGTCGCCAATCTGAAAGGACGCACGCTGAAGGAACGCGTGGCCCGCAAATTCGGCTCGCCCGATCCCGAGGGATACCGCAAGGCTCTCCGTGCGATGAAGATCGCCGAGAAGTTCGGCCACCCCGTCTTTACTTTCCTTGATCTGGCCGGCGCCAATCCCGGGATCGGCGCGGAGGAACGCGGCCAGGGTGAGGCCATCGCGCGCAACCTGCTGGAGATGGCGCGCCTGCGCGTTCCGACCATCGCTACCGTGACCGGCGAAGGTGGTTCCGGAGGAGCGCTTGCATTGGCGGTTGCCGACCGCGTCCTGATGCTCGAAAACGCGATCTACACCGTCATCTCGCCCGAGGGCTGTGCGTCGATCATGTGGAAGGACGCGAGCAAGAAGCAGCAGGCCGCCGATGCGCTCCGGTACACCGCCTTCAGCGCGAAGGACCTCGGATGCGTCGACGACGTGCTCGCCGAGCCCGAGGGCGGGACCCACCTCGATCCTGCCTGCGCCATGGCGATGGTCGACGAAAAACTCCGCTTTCACCTGGCGCAGCTTGACGCCAAGCCCATCGAAGAGTTGCTCGAAGATCGCTACCGGAAGTTCCGCAATATTGCGCAGTTCTACACCGCCGCCGACTAGCCTTTCACCTGGAGGCTGCGGCAATAACCTGGCCATTCTTGTCGGAGAATCCGCGGGTGCCGTGGATTTGGAGTTGAAGCGTCCCATTCGCATGATGGCCTCTGCCTCCACTGCCGTTCCGCCGCCCCCTCCGCCCGGGTTCTCCGGCCCGCGGCAGCGGCCGCGCTCGTTGCAGTTCGCCTCGTTTGTCGCCGCGATCTCATGGTTCCTGTGTGCGCGAGCCTTGTCCGAGAGCGCTTCCAGCGGCCTGGCCCTGCGCTTCGGCCTCGCCGATGTTCAGCCGCTCATCGAAGCTCTCTTTCTGCTCTTCCTTCTGGTCTGCGGGCTCTCGCTGTTGCGCACCATTGAGCAGCGCCGCGCTCCTCTGGGGCTCACGCTCGGCCTTCCGCGCCGGGCAACCTCGCGCACGGAGTGGGCCACTGGCGCCGCCATCGGCTGGGGGTTGGCAGTGGCCTGCGTACTTCCCATGGCGCTCGCTCGCGATCTGAACGTCCAGCTCTGGACCGCGCCGCGAGCCTTTCTCCTGCTGGGCATCAGCCTCATAACCCTCGCCGTCGCAACGCTCGCCCACGCGCTCGCTGTTTATGGCTATGGCTTGCAGCGGTTGATCGATGCAACCGGGCCGGTACGGGCCACCCTGATCGTCGCCGCTCTGTCGGCCATCTACGCCGGGTTTACTCCAACTGCCTACGGAACTCCGGACGGGACCCGCATTCTGGTTGCGATGCTGACCAGCGTGCTGTTCTGCATCTGCTGGTTTCGCACCCACGGTTTGTGGCTTCTCTGGGGGCTGCACTTCGCCTGGGCTGCGTCGATTACGGCGCTGTTTGGGCTGCCGATGGCAGGCGACGCCGCGTTCACCTCGGTCGTCGACACCCGCGCCTTCGGCCCCGCCTGGCTAACCGGAGGCGCCTATGGCCCCGGCGCAGCCGCACTGTCGATGCTCTTCCTGCTCGCCGCCATTCCCGTGCTGGTGCGCGTCACCGGCGACTACGCCTGGAAATATACTCATTCTCCCATCATCCCGGCGGGATACGACGTCACCATCGCTCCGCCGGCCGCGCACGTCGCCATGGAACAGGCCGCGCAGACCGCTCAGCCAGTCGATCCCGCTTCGCTGGTTCAGATTCTTTCCGCGGCGCCGCAGAATCCTGCTACAGGCAGCGCCCCCGAGTAGATCTCACGCTTCCTTCCTGCTTGACTCGTTCTTCTGTTTGGCACGCGACACCCGAGCGTGCATGCAACTGAAGGCCCAGGGCAGGCCTGCAATCCGCGCGCCTGCTTCCGGCTTTTCATCGCACCCAACACCTGCAGTATCCCGCACATAAGTGGTCTCCGCGGGCCGCCGATTCTGTATCTCGCCGGGAAGCGCCGCCGCCGGTTCGCCGGATGTTGAGCGGTTGGTGAACCCGGGGGATTCCGCTTGTAAAAAGGGAAGACAAAGCGCAAGATTTCCTATACACGAGGTGCTCGCCATGGCCTTTCGTCGCGATCGTTTCAGACCGCTTACTGCGGCCCTCCCGATCGGCATCCTGGCCGGCGCGCTGGCGTGCGCGCTGCCGGGCGAGGGTCATGCGCAGGTTTTTGTGGTCGGCGAAAAGACGGCCATGGCCGACGTCTCTACCGACTTCCACCCCACCCGGGTCGAATTGCCGTCGACCCCAATCACCGAGCGAGGCCGCCGCGAACTGGTGCGCTACCTTGAGGCGGAACAGGGCTTCGCCCACCGCACGCTGCCGCTCGGCGACGACATCACGCTGATGGCGAACGGCAATCTCACGCCCGGCGGCGACGCCTACAAGGAGTTGCTCTACAAGAAGGGCGAGTCGGCCCAGCCCGGCGACCGGGTTGTCATCACCACGGTCACGGTGAAGGCAGACCGCATCGTCTTCGACATTAACGGTGGCCCCTATCTCAACCACCGCTGGATGCGCCACATCGAGATCAACGACATGCCCCTTGTTCCCAACGACGGCGCGCAGGTCACTGGTTTTCGCCTCACGCTGGTCTTCGAGGGTGGCATCCCGGACATCAGCGCGCCCGAGGTGAAGGCGTTGCTCGATCCCATCATCGACTTCGGCGTCAAGACCGGCAGCGAGGCCTACGCCGATACCCTGCCAGCTTTTCTCAAGAAGGCCATCGCGCAGCATGATGTGCTGGTCGGCATGGACCGCAAGATGGCGATCGCCGCGATGGGCGCGCCCGAGTCGAAGGTCCGCGAACTTCTTCCCGGCTCAACGGACCGGCATTACGAAGAGTGGATCTATGGACAAGCGCCGCAGACGGTCCGGTTTGTGCGGTTCGTAGGCGACCGCGTCATCCAGGTCCGCATCGCCGCGCTGGGTCAACCTATCGCCATCCACGACAAGAACGAGATGCAGGGCTACCTCGACCCCGAGGACACCCACGAAATAGCCATGGGCGACAGCAAGCCAGCCAGTGGGGAAAACAGCTCGGCGAAAGCTCCACCCACCATCCTCAAGCCGGGTGAGGTTGCGCCGGGCAGTTCGCAGCGCGTGCGCTTGCCGGTCTCCCTTCCTGACACTCCGCCGGACAAGACCACCCCTGCGCCCGCGGTGCCGGCGAACCAGCCCGTGGCCGATGCGCCGGAGGACAAGACCGCCGACGCACCCAACACTTCAACTCACTAGGACCTGTATACGGAGCGGGGACTACTCGTTGTTGCCGGTGATCCGGAACGACGCTGCGATGGCTGTGATCGAGATGAACGTGGCCAACCAAATCCAACAGAGTGTGCTGGCCTGGCTCTGCTTGCCTACGCCTTCTGGCTCGCGCCGAAACCGGAGGCGTAGGCCGCCGCAGTGATCGACGAGAGCGGCTCGAGGTTCCGTCGAAACTAGCTTGCCCCGGCCAGCGCCGCCTGTTGCGCTCGAAGCAATTCGCGGACGCCCCTCTCCGCATAGTCGAGCATGGCATCGAGCTGGGCGCGCGTGTACGGGACGCGCTCAGCGGTAGCCTGGGTCTCCACCAGGCCGCCATCGGCCAGCATCACCACATTCATATCGACGTCGGCGCGAGAGTCCTCCTCGTACGAGAGATCGAGCAGGATGTTGCCGTCGACGATGCCGACCGAAGTCGCCGCAATCATCTGCCGCAGCGGCGAAGCCTTGAGCGTGCCCGCCGCGACCAGCTTGCCCAGCGCCAGCGCCAGCGCTACCGACGCTCCGGTGATCGCAGCGGTCCGCGTCCCCCCATCGGCCTGCAGTACATCGCAGTCGAGAATCACGGTGCGCTCGCCCAGCGCCTTCATATCCACCACCGCCCGCAGCGACCGGCCAATCAACCGCTGGATCTCGTGGGTCCGGCCGCCGATCTTGCCGCGTTCGGCCTCGCGCGGAGTGCGCGTCAGCGTGGCGCGGGGCAGCATTCCGTACTCGGCCGTAACCCAGCCGCGTCCGGAGTTGCGCATCCATCCGGGTACACCGGTCTCGAGGGTGGCATTGCACAGCACCTGGGTGTGGCCGGTTTCCACCAGCACCGAACCCTCGGCGGTGGCGACGTAGCCCGTGGTGAAGCGGGTAGGACGGAGAGCATCGGCGGCGCGGCCATCCGGCCGAAAGATTCTTGGGGAAGATGCCGAAGAAGTTTCCCTTGGGATGAGAACTGAGGCCATGGCGCGATTATAGTGGTGCATGGCACGATCAGGCTTTCCGGGCGTGGCCTGTGAGGCAGCCCATAACGACTCAGGCGGGGCCGAGCGATTGGAGTTTGGATCCCGGAAGTATTTTGCCAAGCAGACATCGGGCTTGCGTCGGCGGTTGATTCCCAAAACGGAAATCCATCCCGATATGGGAAACGTCGAGCATTCCTGCGTCCTTGCTGCGGATGCACGGTACCGAAGTGCCGCTCCTGTCCCACATCGGGAATCGAGCGCCAAACCACGATTGCGAGGAATCATCGATTCGGCGTTTAGTTTCAAGCAGTTCGCTCCGGTGTGCCAGTTTGGCACTCAACCTGATTACAGAGTGAGTGTCTGAATCTCCAAAACAGGAGAGAAGCAGGCAATCCTTGAGTGATTCACTGGAGTTTTATCGTGAGGGCAAAGCAGAGTTTGACCGCCTCAGAGATGTACAGATGTTTCGAACCAAGTACGCCTCCCCTGTACGCCGCTGTGCCGGTCGCACCGGCCGGCGCCACGGGCGGCGACCGGTCCCCGCTTCCCGCAAGTCTCCTGGTCCGACCAGCCCGCCGCCCATCGTTGCCATGCCCGGCAATCGTTTATGGTGAAGGGCTCCTCCACGACGCGCGCAACCTGATGGGAACGCTCGGACTCTACTGCGACCTGCTGTCGACGCCGGGCGTGCTCAAGCCGGAGCACCGCCATTATGCGGAAGAGGTGCGCGTGCTGGGCGCGCGCAGCGTCGCGATGATCCAGCAACTGATGGAGCCGTCGCTGCAGGCGCTAGGTGCGGCGACCTGTTCCTGGCCGAACAACCCCCCTGAGGCCGCAGTTGGCGGCCCCGCTCAAGTCGTTGCAGCAGGGACGCCCGGCATCGCTGGATCGTATGGAACAGAGACCGCGGCCAGCCCGGTAAGCCTGCGCAGCATCGTCGAGCGCTGTTCGGGCCTGCTGGGCCGCGTTGCCGATGGCAAGCCGATCGAGATCAGCTACGGGGCTGCCGCCTCCGTCCCGGTGCGGGTGGAAGAGGAGTCGGTGGAGCGGATTCTGATCAACCTGGTGCGCAATTCGGCTGCAGCGCTGGGCGAGCGCACCGCCGGCCGCAATCTGCCTGCGAACCCAGGCGGGACCTCTGCCGGCGCCGCCGTTTGCGATGCTGCCCAGAACCCCGCATCGACCCCGCGGGGTTCCGTCCGCGAGACCATTGCGGATCCCACCGCGGACGAGACTCCCGGATCGATTCGGATCGGAGTGGGCTTGCTCGTGAATCGCGTGGGCGATCTAAAGCCCTGGCCCTTCCGCCGGGTGCGTCTGACCGTCGAGGATTCGGGGTGCGGCATGCCTCTCGAGCAACTGGAGAGGCTTCTCTCCGGAGGCAGGGCGCCTTCGCGCGGCAGTCATGGGATCGGCTTTCGCGTGGTGCGGGAACTCGTGGTCGCGTCGGCCGGCGACCTCAGGATCATGAGCGCACCGGGAGTCGGCACGCGGGTGCAGATCGAGTGGCCAATGGCTGCTGCGCATCCGATGCAGGCCACAGAAAGCCCGGGCCTGCGCGGGGCGGGCGGGGATCGGAGACAGTCATGTTGAACCCAGAGTCCTATCCTCGCACCCCAACCTCCAAGTCCGGCCATCCCGAAGATGCGGGTCTCAACCTCGGGGACCCCGCAGCCCAACCCGGTGCGACCGTGCCCGTCCGTGCATCCAGCCTGCCGGTCGGCGTGGCCCCGGCGCAGAGCGCTCCCAGCATTGTGCTGGCTCTGCCCGGCGCGATGCCTCCGCTTCGCCTGCTGGTGGTGGACGACGACGCGCCGCTGCGCAAGGCATGCTGCGAGATCGCCAGCGGCATGGGCTTTGTTGCGCTCCCCGCGGGCAGCGTGCAGGAGGCCCTGGAGCTGATCGAGCAGCGGCCGGTGGACCTGCTCCTGCTCGACCTGAAGCTGCCCGGCGGTGGCGGCCTTAAGCTGCTGTCCGAGGTCAAAGCCCGGTTTCCGAAGATCGCCGTAGTGGTAATGACGGCTTTTGCCACGGTGTCTTCCGCGGTGGAAGCGATGCGCATCGGCGCCGGCGACTATCTGACCAAGCCGTTTGCGCTGGAGCAGTTGACGGCCGTGCTCGACCAATCGAGCCGCCGGCTGCACTTCGACCTGGAGAGCCGCCGGCTGCGCGAGTGGCTGAGCACCGAGCGCGGCATGGGGAACCTGATCGGCATCTCGCCCGCGATGGAGAAGGTCTACCGCATCCTGGCAAAGGTGGCGCTATCGGCCCACCCGGTGCTGATTCTGGGCGAGAGCGGCACCGGCAAGGAGCTGGTGGCCCGATTGATCCACTCCAGCGGGCCGCATGCCTCCAGGCCATTTGTCACGGTGGACTGTGGTGCGCTGGTGCCCACGCTGATCGAGAGCGAGCTATTCGGTCACGTCAAAGGAGCGTTTACCGGAGCCAACCGGGCAAAGGAAGGCTTGCTGGCCACGGCCGACGGTGGGACGGTCTTCCTCGACGAGATCGGCGAGCTGCCTTTGGACCTGCAGGCGAAGCTGCTGCGCGCGCTGCAGGAGAAAGAGGTGCGCCCGGTGGGAGCAACCCACGCGGTTCCGATCTCGGCGCGGGTGCTGGCGGCGACCAACCGCGATCTGAATGCGATGGTCGCGCAGGGAACCTTCCGCAAGGACCTCTACTTCCGGTTGAACGTCGTCAACCTCAAGATTCCGCCGCTGCGCGACCGCAGGGAAGATATTGCGGTCCTGGCCGAGTACTTTTTGGAGCGGGTGCGCCGCGAATCGGGAAGGTCGCACAGCTTCTCCGAGGACGCGCACCGGCTGATAATGGAATACGACTGGCCGGGCAATGTGCGCGAGCTTCAGCACGCCGTCGAACGCACCTGCGCGATGTCGTCCGGGCCGGTGTTGCATACGGTCGACCTGCCCACGCAACTGCAGGACTTCCAGGCGCTTCGCCGCGAGGCCGACACCTTGGCGCACGCGCGTGGCGACAGCCATGGCGCCGACGCTGTTGTCTCGATCGCCGACATGGAGAAGCAGGCGATCCTCGAGACCATCCGGCAGTTGAAGGGAGACAAGCTGATGGCAGCGCGGCTGCTCGGAATCGGCAAGACCACGCTGTATCGCAAACTGAAGGAGTACGGCCTGACTGAAGCAGCCGAGTCGGCGGACGATTGAGGCGCGATTTCCCGGCTTGCGCAGAGAAAGCCTGCCGGAGCTCGAGTGGGTTGGCGGCGCCTGCTGCTATCCTTGGGCTTGCCGGTGTCTCACCGGGAGTTGATTTCAGAGAGCGAGTTCATCGATGTCTGAAGCTGTAAAGATTACCGTTCGACCCAACGGCCCGCTGCGGGTTGAGGGACCGATTGTACTGAGCGACGCCGAGGGCAGGACGTGGGACCTGACCGGCAAGCCGGCCGTCTCGCTGTGCCGTTGCGGCGCGAGCGAGAACCGCCCCTTCTGCGATGGCTCGCACAAGCGGATTGGCTTCCAGTGCGCGGCTACTCCTCCGCCTCCCGCTGAGACCCCCAGCCTCTGAGAAACATGCTGCCGCGCCGATCCCTGAATTCGTTTCCGGTTCTCCTGCTGGCGCTGTGGGCTGGCTGTGCCGGAGCGCGCGCGCAGGACCTTGCCCAGTACGTCGGGCAGTATCGCAGCGTGTCCAATCCCGACCAGGTCACGGCGGTCTATCTGGAGGACGGAGCTCTCTACGAGGAGAGTGGGCAACGCCAACCGCAGCGGCTTGTTCCCGACCGAGCGGCGCAGGACCGGTTCACGATCGCAACTCCGCAGGCGCACGTCGTATTTCTTCGCAACCCGGCGAATGCGATTAGCGGGCTCAAGGTAACGCTCGACAGCGATCGAAGAACGCTGGTCGAGGCGGCGCGCTTCAGTGCGGCCGGAACCCGGCTGAACCACGCCCGCGCGTACACGCGGCAGGAGGCGATGATCCCGATGCGCGACGGCGTGCGCCTGCACGCGGTCATCCTGTCCCCGGAGGGCCCGAATGACGCGCCGCAGGCAGGATGGCCGTTTCTGCTTGCCCGAACTCCTTATGGGGTGGAGGAGTTCGACTCGCAGCGAGTGACCGAGGACAAGCCTGAGCTGGCCGCCAGCGGTTACATCTACGTGTACGAAGACATTCGCGGCCGGTATGGTTCGGAGGGGCAGTTCGTCATGAATCGGCCCATCGTTTTCCACCAGGACCCGAGCGCTGTGGACGAGACCACCGACGCCTATGACACCATCGCCTGGCTGCTGAAGAATGTGCCGGGGAACAACGGCCGCGTCGGCGTCTTCGGCCTCTCGTACGACGGTTTTCTCGCCATCATGGCCGGGATCGACGCACATCCGGCGGTGAAGGCCGTCTCGCCGCAGGCGCCGATGACGGACGTGTGGATGGGCGACGACTTCTTCCATAACGGCGCGTTCCGCGAGGCCTACGGCTTCGACTACGTGCAGCAGATGGAGGGGCAGAAGACAGTCGTCCGCGTGAACCTGAAGCAGGACACGTACGACTTCTTTCTGCAACACACCAACTTCGCCGGCGCAGCGACGGCGGCGAAGATGAGCGATCTGCCCACCGCGAAGGCGTTCCTGACCCAGCCCGCGTACACCAAGTTCTGGCAGGACATGGCGGTGGAGTATCGCCTCACCAGGGTCGAAGTGCCGACGCTGGAGGTGGGCGGCTACTGGGACCAGGAAGACCTGTGGGGCACACAGGCCGAGTACGCTGCGCTAAAGCCGCATGATTCCAGCCACGAGGTCTTTCTGGCGCTGGGACCGTGGAACCATGGCGGCTGGCACGGAAGCGGCCGCACGCTTGGATCGGATTTTGGCAGGCTGGACTTCGGCGAGTCCACCGGAACGGAGTTCCGCAGGACGATGGAGTTTCCCTTCTTCGAACGGTACCTGCAGGACAGGCCGGGCTTCGACAGCGCCGACACGGAGAGCTTTCGGACCGGCGTGAACAAGTGGGAGCGCTACAACGCGTGGCCTCCGGTTGCCGGCTTCGCTCCGGCGCGGCTGTACCTGGAGCCGGGCAAGACGCTGAGCTTTGCCGCGCCGGCGGGCAGCGGCGATACGGTTGCGGCGACGTATGTTGCCGACCCGGCGGATCCGGTTCCGTATCGCCATCGACCGATCCAGTCCACGTATGCGCCGGGCTCAAAGTGGTACACGTGGCTGGTGGAAGACCAGCGCTTCGTGACCGGGCGCAAGGACGTGGCCAGCTTTACGCTGGCGCCGCTGGACCACGATGTGACGATCACCGGCGACGTGACCGCGGACCTGTTTGCGGCGACAACGGGAAGCGACGCGGATTGGGTCGTCAAGTTCATCGATGTGTCTCCAGACGATGCGGCGTCAAATCCCGGCGATCAGTTGATGGTGGCGGAGGAGATTTTCCGCGGGCGCTATCTGCACAGCTTCGAGCTGCCGGAGCCGCTGAAGCCGGGCGCGGTGAACGAGTTCAAGTGGAGTTTGCACGGCGTCGATCACACGTTCCTGAAGGGGCACAGCATCATGGTCGAGGTGCAGTCGAGCTGGTTTCCGCTGTACGATCGCAATCCGCAGACGTTTGTGCCGAACATCATGACAGCAGCGAAAAAAGCGTACAAAGCGGAGACGGTGACGATCTACGGCTCCCCGCAATATCCGTCGCATCTGGAGTTTGAAGTAGCGAAATAGGCGCGTCATTTCAGCGGCAGCGGGTACATCAGGCCGCCCTGGGTGTAGAGGCGGTTGAGGGCGCGGGGGAGTTTCAGCGGGGACTGGTCGCCGAGATCGCGGTCGTAGATTTCGCCGTAGTTGCCCACGGCGGCGATGACGCGCGTGGCCCAGGCATTGTCGAGTGAAAGACGGGCGCCGATCTCGCGGGTCTGGCCGGTGAGGATCGCAACGGTTGGATCGGAGCTGGTGGGCGCGGCGGCGATGTTTTGCCGGGTGAGGCCGCTCTCTTCGGCCTGGAGCAGGATTTCGATGGTCCAGCGGACGATTGCGGCGAAGGCGGGATCGCCGGCGCGCGAGGCGGCGGCGAGCGGGTCTTTCGAGATCTGTTCCGGGAGCAGCGTGTAACGGGCGCTAAGCGGGCCGAAGGCTACGCGGGTGTCGGCGAGGCGGGTGAGGTCGCCGGCGAGCGCGGTACAGTTGCCGGTGGTGAAGGCGGCTTCCATCTCGCCTTCTTCCTGGAAGGGGAAGGGAACGAAAGTCAAGTTCGGTTGGGTGGGCTGGCGCGAGAACCACGCGCGCAGGGCGGCTTCGACTTCGGTTTCGGCGAGGAAGCAGACTTTCCTGTCGCTGAGTTCCGCGGCGTGGGTGAGGCTGGCGCTGAGAGGGACGAGGAAGCCGACGCCGTCGTAGAGCAGCGGCGGGCTGAAGACGATGCCGGTGTTGGCGGAGTGCTTGAGGTCGAGCGTGAGCGTTGGCACGAGATCGACCTTGCCGGTAGGGAGGGCGGCCATGGCGGCGACGTCGTCGGGATACGGGACGAGCGTGGTGCGGGCGTTGGGGCCGAGGATGGCGACCGCGACGGCCTTGCAGATGTCGGCGTCGAAGGCCTGGCGCGCGCCGTGGTCGTCGGAGGTGGAGTACTCGGGCGTCTCCTGGTTGATGCCGCAGCGGAGGGTCTTGGTTTGGCGGATGTGGTCGAGCGTGGCGGCGCAAGCAGGGAAGGCGATGGAGGCCAGGAGAAGAGACAGGATGCATTGCGCCCTGACCAGCGCGGCGCGATTTGGGGACAAATTGTTCCACCTGGAACAATTTGGTGCGGCTGTGCGCAGGGGACACCCCCCTCCCCCCCTCCCCCTATGATCTTGCGGAGAAGTGCTGTGTTTTGTTGAACGCCTATGGCTGCTACAAGAATATGATTCCAGGCGACTTGCGCGCAAGATAGCCAGAATCAACGAGTTGCGTGAGTGCTGCGCGAGCGTCGCGGGTGGAAGCGCGGCGGGGGCATCGGAACGGGAGAGGGGTCGAGCGGCGGTACTCCCCATGCTTTAAGTGTAGTCGTTTGACCATAACTCATCTGCATCGATTTTTGCTGTTTCTTCCGTTTAGTTTCAGCGAGATAGGGATTTGGGGGCTTGACAGGTTTT
>OCTA010004201.1_pt1 | contig 12635 bp, 9 predicted proteins | sample 1538991 | NCBI WGS metagenome assembly OCTA01 (sample SAMEA3539302, study PRJEB22396) | soil metagenome | biome: tundra; feature: field; material: soil | place: USA | collected 2010-05 | depth 0.15 m
CGAAACCCGGCAAGCCGACGTGGGCGTCGGCTGCGGTCCAGGGGGACCGCCCCACCAAGCATGCAAACTGAGCAGTTTTGGGAAAACGAGGTGGTCTAGTCCTCCTTGGCGTCTCCCACCAAAGCCTCAGACCACATCAGGGCTTCCCGCTCACGATCTTCATCGGCGGCCATTTCCTGGTACGAGGCATCCAAGTATTCATTCCAAATTGATGTTTGCATATGAGGAGCCACAAAAAAGGCCGGGCGACCTACCCGGCCTTTCACACGGAGGAGAAGCGGCTTTACCGGGCAGCCAATAAAGCCCTCAGATGCCGCGCACGTTCCGGAGAGCGAAGCTGGCGCAACGCCTTGGCTTCGATTTGCCGGATGCGCTCACGGGTGACGTCGAATTCCTGACCGATCTCTTCCAGAGTGTGCTCGCGCTCGCAGCCGATGCCGAAGCGCAGCCGGATCACTTTTTCTTCTTTCGGAGACAGGGTCTTCAAAATATTAGCGGTCTCATCGCGCACGTTGGAGTCGATTACCGCATCCACGGGCGAACCAACCCAGCGGTCTTCAATCAAATCTCCAAGCGCGGATTCACCGTCGCGGCCCACGGGTGTTTCAAGCGACACCGGGTCGCGCGAGATGGTTTTGAGCTTCTGGACCTTCTCGACCGGAATGTCCATGCGGCGGCCGATTTCGTCATTGGTCGGTACGCGGCCCAGTTCCTTTTCAAGCTCGCGTGTGGCGCGCAGGAACTTGTTCATGCTCTCGTTCATGTGCACCGGAATGCGGATGGTGCGGGATTGGTCGGCGATGGCGCGCGTAATGGCCTGGCGAATCCACCAAGTGGCGTAAGTCGAAAACTTGTAGCCGCGCCGGTATTCAAACTTGTCGGCGGCGCGCATCAGGCCGATATTGCCTTCCTGAATCAGATCCAGCAGGTGAAGGCCACGGTTCACATATTTCTTCGCTACTGAAACCACAAGTCGCAGGTTGGCTTCAACCAGATCCTTCTTGGCGCGCTCCGCTTCAATTTCTCCGTGGCGGATCACGGACATGCTGTGCTTCAGATCGTTCAGCGAGGCCGCGGCAGCCGATTCCAGCTTCCGGATCTCACGCCGCAGCTCACGAGAACGGGCCTGGGCGCTGATCCCTGTGCGGGATTCGATTTTGCGAAGCTCCGCCTCGAGATGGACCAGTTGTTCCACCGCGTGTTCAATTTCCTTGGCGAACTGCTTCCAGCGAGACGGCAGCCAGGCAATGTGCCGGATGGCGCGCGACATTTCAACCTTGGCCCGGTTGAGTTTGCCCCGCCACCGGCGTCGCATCTTCTTGTTGCTGAGCGGAATGGCATCCAGTTTCTCGATCAACTGCTCATGCCGCTTGTGCAGCGCGATCATCTCGACGAATTCGCTGCGCACTTCGGACTGTTTCTTGGTGTCGGCGGGACTGCCTTCTTCCACGTCTCCGAGGTCTACGAAATTGTCCAGCTCTTCGTCGCCATGCTTCAAAAGCTCGGCGATCTCCACCACGCGCAACTGAACCAAAGCGGAGCGGCTGATGGATTTCTGCATGCGCAATTTTCCGCGCTCCATGCGCCGCGCCAGGTTTACTTCGCCTTCGCGGGTTAGCAGCGGAACGGCGCCCATTTCACGGAGATAGACCCGTACCGGATCGTCTGTGTAAATTGACTCTTCCACCTGCGGCGCGGCAGGGAATTCCTCGTCCTGAACCTCTTCGGGATGGAAAAAATTCGACTCTTCGTCAAACGGGATCCCGAGGGGCTCGTGACTATCGGTTAAAAACTGGTCTTCAAAATGATCCACTTGGGTCACTCACTTCTTTAGACGCTTCCCAACATCAATTGGGCGCAACTGTAGCACACCTTTGGGAAACACGAAACTCCTGCACACTTCCGCACGGATGGGGATTCTAGCCACCCTATCGACGAATGCAGCAGTCAATTATAACCTGAAACCTGTTCGAAGTTAAGTACTAACTAAAAGATGTTCGTTTTTCGAATTGGTTACACCCCAACCTCAAAGCTCCGGAAGTTGCTGTTTCGCGCACCGGGTCAGGGTCGCTTGTGAAGTACCAAGTGCTTCAATTCATTAAGGAAAGTCTCGACATCCTGGAAGTCGCGATAGACCGACGCGAAGCGCACATAGGCGATCTTGTCCAGGTTCCGAAGCCGCTCCATGATCAGTTCCCCTATCTCTGTAGTAGATATCTCTCTATCAGCGCTGTCCGCGAGCTTAGCCTCGACCGCATCTACTACTTCGGCCAGTTTAGCCATCGGAACCGGTCGCTTCTCGCACGCTTTGAGCAGCCCGCTGAGTACTTTTTGGCGGTCGAACTTTTCCCTACGGCCGTCCTTCTTGACGACCATATACGGGATTTCATCGCTCCGTTCGTATGTCGTGAAACGGCGCTCGCAGCCCAGGCATTGGCGGCGGCGGCGAATAACCTCTCCCTCTTTACTCTCTCTCGAGTCGATGACGCGATCTTGCTTGAATCCGCAGAAGGGACAGGTCATAAAGGCACGTCTTGAGGCAGATGCCTGAGTTTACTCCAGTTGAGGCCTTCATGAAAGGCGCAAAGGAGGCCAAAAGGTACTACAACTACAAATGTAATAATCCAGATGAAGATGGCGAGCCCACTGGCGGCCTCCAAAGGCAACCCGTATATCTCCGTAAGCACAACAATCGAAGCGACTTGAATTCCTCCGCCGATTCCTGGTATTTGAACTATGCTACCGAAGGCGACGAAGCCGAAGAATATTACTACATCTGTAATTTCAAATTTGGCGGTCACGGGAAAGGAACGAAATAAGGTGTAGTAGCTACCCACGATGATCACCCACTCGACGGCCGTGTAAGCCAGGAGCAGCGTCAGGAATAAGGGATCGCGAGTGGACTCCATGCCCTGGGAGAATGCCGCTAGCATTTGATCGGCACGTTCATAATGTTTCGTGGGCAGGAAGGTGAGGCCGCTGAGGAGTCTCCGGCGGATCGGCTCGGAGAAATTTCGAAACAGGATCAGGAATACGATACAAGCTGCACCGATAAAAGCCACCAGGTAGCCGCCTGCTCCCAGTATCCAGCGGAGGCCGGGACCGAGCGCCTGAGTGTGGGCGGGGATGTGGGTTAGTCCAAAGCCAAAAAGAAGCAGCACCACTAGCAGGTCCAGCATCCGTTCAAGCAGCCAGGCGGCCATTTGCGACGAAAAAGATACCCCGGCGCTGACGGAGATCAAATAGGGTCGGACCACTTCGCCAGGCCGGCCCAGCAGCACAACCGCGGTAAAACCGATGGCGGTGTCATAGATTAGCTTTCGGAGGCTCAGCTTTCGGCCCAAGGGCCTTAACATGACCTCCCACCGCAAAGCGCGCCCCACGTAGGTGAGCAACATCAAGAAGATGGAGGCGCCCAGCCAGATCCAGTTGACACGGTAAAAGGTGGTCAGAAAGAGTTGCCATTGAAATGGGGTGCTACGGAGCCGATAGAGCAGGAGCCCGGCGAGGATGATTGCCCCGAGGGCGATCAAAAGCACTGGTTTGGTCCACTTTGGCGATTTGGGCCGGTCTAGCACGCTTCCTCCCGCTCGCGGCTCGGAAAAGTGTGGGGCAGGTTGGTTACCTGCGCGCAGGATGGCATCCCAATGTCACTTAGTTTTGCCGGGGCTGAACGATCTGAAGTGGTGGTGGGGCGGACCCCCTGGTCCGCAGCCGACGCCCTCGTCGGCTTGCCTGGTTTGTAGGAAGCTGATTTCACTGACGAGGAGCGGGTCCAGGGGGACCCGCGCAGACCAGGGGGTCTGCCCCACGACTGCATCTGGATCCCCGGCTTTGGGAAAACTAAGTGACATTGGGATTACATCCTGCCCCACAATCAAACTGACCCACTACCAACCGTCTTGAGTATCCGATAATACGATCATGATTGTCCCCGCACGACCGGCGAAGTTCACACTCCTCGATTTAGCGCGACTCTTGAAAGAGATGCCCAAACCGGATCCCCAGTACTGGGACGTTCTCGAGGACATCAATCGGAACCAGTCGCCGGTCCCGCAATCGCCATGGGAGCGTTAGTGGCTTTCCCACTATGATCGAGTGATGAAGATCGCGCTCGACGCGAGTCCTTTGGCAATTCCGAGCGGAGGCGTGCGGCGCTACACCGAAGAGCTCAGCCGCGCTCTGGCGGAGAACTTTCCTGAAGACGAATTCTGGCTGCTGTCCGATCAGCGCTTCACGGCGCCGGCGCCAGCGTGCGCCAACTTGAAGACCGGCCGCGGGCCACGCAATCTGCTGGAACGGCGCTGGTGGCTGTGGGGATTGCAGGGCGAAATCTCGCGGATCGGCATCGACCTTTTCCACGGAACCGATTTCGCGGTACCGTATTTGCCCGTGCGGCCGAGTGTCATGACGTTGCACGATCTGTCGCCGTGGATGGACCCCGCCTGGCACCGGGAAGCGGAACGGGTTCGCAACCGGACTCCCATGCTGCTGCGCCTGGGACTTGCGACTATGGTGATTACGCCGTCCGAAGCAGTCCGCCAGCAAGCGCTTCAACGCTTTCGTCTGCAGGCCAGCCGCGTGGTAGCTGTGCCTCACGCCGCCGGGCGGAATTTCTTTCCGATGGAACAACCACGCGGCAGCCCGCCTTATCTGCTTTACGTGGGCACGCTCGAACCCAGAAAGAACCTGCTTTTGTTGCTGGACGTCTGGCGCGAAGTACGCAAGCAACATCCCATAGACTTGGTGCTGGCTGGCAGGCGGCGCGAGGATTTTCCGCAACTTCCCGCCGAAGCGGGGTTACATTTGAGAGGACTCACCGACGAACAGGAACTGCCGAAGCTCTATTCGGGAGCGCTCGCCGTGGTTTATCCGTCCTACTATGAAGGTTTCGGTTTACCGGTATTGGAAGCCATGCAATGTGGCGCCGCGGTGATCGCATCGCGCGACCGGGCGATCGCGGAAGTAGCGGGCGATGCCGCGATTCTGCTGGACGCGAATGATCGTCGGGCATGGGTGGAGGCTCTGACTTCGCTCCTCGAGCAGCCGGACCAGATTCGCGCGTTACGCGAAAAGGCGCTAGCGAGAGCCGGTGAGTTCTCCTGGACCAAAACGGCCCAGCTCACCAGAGAGGTATATGGACACGCCGTCGGGCGCTTCCGCAAGAAAGCCTAGCTGCATCAATGCCACTTAGTTTTTCCAAAGCTGCTCAGTCTGCATTCCATGTACTACTAGACCTGAAAATCTTTGCAGCCTGCAACGATTTGTGGGGCGGACCCCCTGGTCCGCGGCCGGCGCCCCCGTCGGCCCGGTTTTGGTTGCGGCTGGGCTGCTCTGTGGGGCGGTCCCCCTGGACCGCAGCCGACGCCCTCGTCGGCTTGCTAGGTGCGGAAGAGTGGGTCCAGGGGGACCCACGCGGGGGTCCCCCCCACTTGGCGCTGCAAACTGGTGATCCAGGAAGGTGGCACTGGAGCTTTCGCCTGCGAACCGATTGCTATGGGACTTCCTAGAGCGCTGTTCCTTTCGCCCGAATCGCCTTATCCGATGATCGGAGGCGGTCCGCTGCGTTCGGCGTCGCTGCTCGAGTACTTATCGCGCCACTTTTCCGTACATGCCATCGTATTCCGGCAGGAGGGCGATCCAGACCCGAAGCGTTTCATTCCGGCGGGTCTTCTCGAAAAACTGGACATCCTTAATTTATCGCGTCATTCCAAAAGCGGGATCGCGCGCGCAACACGCAACTCGATACGCATGGTCCGTAATCGGCCGCCTCTCGTGGATCGTTTTTCCGGATTTCAAGATACGATCGGGAAGCTGGCCGCTGGCCAACCATACGACGCGGCTGTGGTGGAACATTTCTGGTGCGCCCCTTATATGGAACAACTGCGTCCCTTTTCGAAGCGGGTCATCCTGGATCTTCACAACATTGAATCGGTGTGGCACCGCAGCCTGGCAGATCTCGAACACGGCGCGCGCGCGCTTGCGTTGAGGCGATTTGCCACAGCCTCCGTGGCCTTAGAACGCCACTGGCTGCCGCAATTCGACCATCTGTTGGTGACTTCGTCTGAGGACGCCGAAACAGCGCGAGCGCTGGCTCCCGAGACCGGCGTAACGGTCTATCCCAACGCGCTTCCCTTGATTCCGCTCCCGGAGCGAGAGGGACGCGAAGAAATCGTGTTCAGTGGAAACCTGGAGTACGCGCCTAATATTCTGGCGATCCGTTTTTTTCATGACCGCATTTGGCCCGAGTTGCGCTCGCACTGGCCGGTCTTGAAGTGGAAAATAGTAGGCAAGCACCCGGAGGCGATTCAAACTATCGTCGGCGGCGATCCGCGAATCGAACTCACCGGCTTCGTCGACGACGCCGTGGCCGCGCTCGCCAAGGCCAAAGTCGCAGTAGTTCCCGTGCTCGCGGGAAGCGGAACACGCGTAAAAATCCTGGAAGCCTGGGCCGCTGGAACCGCGGTGGTCTCAACCACTCTGGGCGCGGCAGGCCTCGAATGCCGCAACGGAGAACACCTGCTGCTGGCCGACGACCCTGGTAGTTTTGCCGGGGCCGTCTCCGAGTTGCTGTCCTCCTCCGCGTCGCGCAACGAAATCGGAGCCGCAGGCCGCAAATTCTATGAGGAACGTTTCACCTGGCCGGCCGCCTGGCGCATCTTAGATGCCGTCTTTGGAAACGATATGGCCCCCGGATCGGTCTAAACTGTGACAGTGACCGGCATTTGGGTCCGGAATTGCACAGAACTGAAGTAGCTAGCGTCTTTCATTTTTTGTGAAAAACTTGTGAAGGTACCGGGCTGGACTCCGAAACCCACTATACTGGAAAAGGTGATGCGCTTCTCCGTTGACGCCCATGCGATTGGGCAACACCTGACGGGCAACGAAACTTACATCAAGAATCTGCTGAATTGTTTCGCGGCATTGGACCGCCAAGCGGATTTCGTTACCTATCTCTCTCGCGAAGATGCGTTCGAGGAAGTACCCGAACGCTTCCATAAAAGACGTGTCGCAATAAATCCGTTCGTGCGGCTGGGCTTCGATCTTCCGCGCAGATTGCGGCGGGACCGGCCGGACCTTCTGCACGTGCAATACACGGCCCCGGTCTTCTGCCCGGTGCCGGTGGTGGTGAGCGTGCATGATGTCAGCTTTCTGGAGCATCCGGAGTATTTCACTTCCTTTCGCGCGTTGCAATTGCGTTGTACGGTTCATCGAACAGTGAAGGCGGCGGCGCGGGTGCTGACGCCCAGCGAATTCTCGAAGCGCCGCATTCTGGATGCTTATGGGCTGGACGAAGAGAAGGTAGTGGTGCTGCCCAACGGCGTGTGCTCTTCGTTCCATCCCATTTCCCGCGAAATTGCCCAGCGCTGGGCACAGACGTCACTGGGGTTGACGGTTCCGTTCGTTCTGACGGTGGGCGATCTGCAACCGCGCAAGAACCACGCCAGCCTGATTCAGGCCTTTGAGCGGTTGCTGCGCGCTTATCCGCAACTTCCGCATCACCTGGTGATTGTTGGCAAAGAAACGTGGCACGCTGAGGCGATCCGTGCGTTCGCCAGGAAATCGAGCGTTTCGGATCGCGTTCACTTCACCGGCTTCGTATCCGATGCCGATCTGGTGAAGTTATACGGCGCCTGCGATCTTTTTGTTTACCCGTCCTTTTACGAGGGCTTTGGTTTGCCCATCCTGGAAGCCATGGCGTGCGGCCGCGCGGTAGCCTGCTCGAATACTTCGGCGATGCCGGAAGTAGCCGATTCAGCCGCTCTGTTGTTCGATCCACATTCGGTGGACGACATTCTGCTGAGCATGCGAGACCTGCTGTTGAATCCGGAGTTGCGGGCGCGCATGGAACGGTTGGGCGCGCAGCGGGCGCCGATGTTCAGTTGGGAGAAAAGCGCCGCCAAGACCTTGGACGTGTATTATGAAATCGCGGGTAAAGCCGGGGAAAAGCCCGTTCCCGTTCTGAATCGTATGTCCGCGGCACGCCGGTAATCAATCCATGACGAAGTATCCTTTCCGAAAAGTGGTGGGTTTGGTGTTGGCCTGCGCGGCACTCGCAAGTTCCGGAACTCCCCTGGGTCCTCCCACCTTTGAAAACGAACAACTGCGCTACAGCGTCAATTGGCCGAGCGGGCTGAGTCTGGGCGAGGCGCAACTGGAATCCTCGCGGGACAAAGGCACGGCAGACGTCGCACCGCGCCTGCACCTGCAGTTCGATCTCGACGCCGCTGTCCCGGGCTTCTCGGTTACGGACCGCTATCACTCCGAGGCATCGCCAGACTTCTGCTCCGTAGAGTTTCAGCGGACCGCCAGCCACGGCCAGAAGAAGACCGATGAAAAGACCAGCTTCGACCCGTCCGGAACGGCCACGCGTCAGACCACCGGCGGCGGGAAGTCGGAAATGAAAACTCCGGCCTGCGGCAAGGATGCGCTGGCGTTCCTCTACTACGTCCGGCGTGAGCTGAGCCAGGGCCGCATGCCCGGGCCCCAAACCGTATATTTCGGCGCGGCTTACGAAATTCGGATGGCGTTCGCCGGTACCCAAACCATCAAGCTGGGCGACAAGCAAGTCGAGGTGGATCGCGTCACGGCTTCGGTCAAAGGCGCCGCTTCTGAAGTAGGCTTTGAAGTATTTTTCCTGAAGGATGCAGCTCGCACGCCCGCTCTGGTGCGTGTTCCGTTGGCGCTGGGCACCTTCTCGATGGAGCTTGTAAGATAATGTGGGGCAGGTGAAAAAATAGCAACGACCGGTCGCTTACGCTCGCGGTTCTTCAAAGATGCCTCATTTAGAGAGTGTTACCGAACCGCGACCGTGAGGGAGTCGGTATTTGAGAACCGGTCCCGACTGATTCGTGGCAACTAAGATCGCCTTCTTCTCGCCGCTGCCGCCTGCCCGGAGCGGAATCGCCGATTACTCCGCTGCACTGCTCGAAGAGTTGCGCAGGCTGGCGGATGTGCAGGTGTTTGCTTCCAAGCCCACCGCATTCGATCCCGCGGCTTTCGATGTCATCCTCTACCAGATCGGCAACAATTCTTATCACGACTTCTGCTATGAAATGGCCTTGCAGCATCCCGGCGTGGTGGTGGTTCACGAAGCCAATTTGCACCACTTGATTGCGGACATCACCATCAAGCGCGGCGATTGGGACGCTTACATGCGTGTGTTGGGTGAAGAGGGCGGGCCCCAGGCGCTTGAATATGCTCAACGCGTGCGGGCGCTCGAAATCCCGCCCGACTACGAGGGCGTTCCGATGCTGCGCGGTCTCCTGGCGCATTCCAAAGGGGCCATCGTCCACAGCGGCTACGTTGAGGCGGAACTGCGTTCGGCCGGCTTCTCCGGGCCCGTTGCCCGCATCCCGCATGGCGCATGGATTCCAGAGACCAACCGGCTCAACTTTCGAAGTATCCTGGGCGTGGATGAGACTACACCGCTGATCGGGATCTTCGGATTCCTGAAGCCCTACAAGCGCATCGCCGAATCGCTGCGCGCGTTTAAGAGGCTACTCGCAGTAACTCCTGAAGCGAAGATGATTCTGGTCGGAGAGCCGCATCCGGATTTCCCGCTGCAGTCGCTGATACAGTCGCTGGGGCTCGCGGCGAATGTGAGAGCGCTCGGTTTCCAGCCGATCCCGGAATTCGTGGGAAATCTGGCGGCCTGCGATATTGTGTTAAATCTCCGCTATCCGACGGTGGGCGAGAATTCCGGAACGCTGATGCGTGCGCTCGGTTTGGGCAAGGCGGTCATCGTTTCTGAAGTTGGATCGTTTCTTGAACTACCGGACAACATCTGTTTGAAGGCCCCCGTGGATGCGACGGAAGAAGAACACCTCTTCGAGTATCTGAACCTGCTGGTGAGCCGGCCGGATATTCGGCGATCGATCGGAGCCGAGGCGCGGCGCTGGGTGGAAACCGAATGTTCCTGGCCAAAAGTCGCCCGAAAATATGTGGATTTTCTGGATTGCATCGTGCACGGTACCACTCCGGCCGCAGCCGTCTCGATTGAGCCCGAAGAACCACTCCAAGTCTCCGAACCGCTACCTGTGGAACCGGACTACATCGTTTCCTGGTCGCCCACCGAAGCCGCCAGGAGCTACGCCCGCACGCACCTGACGCGATTGGAGAGAACCTTAGCCCTCACGCCTCCAGGCGGTCCGAACGACCGGATTCTCGAGATGGGCGTATATCTCCAAATCACGGCCGCACTCAAGAACCGTCTCGGCTATGCCGAAGTGCGCGGCTGTTATTACGGTCCAGCCGGCGGCGTCGACCCCCGCACGGTAACCTGCGGCGATGAAGTGTTCACTATAGACGTGGATCTGTTCGATGCGGAAAATGACCGTTTCCCCTATGACGATGCCTACTTCTCCACAGTGCTGTGCTGTGAGCTGCTGGAGCATCTCACCGCGGACCCGATGCACATGATGGCGGAGATCAATCGGATTTTGAAGCCGGGCGGGCATGTGCTGATCACCACGCCCAACCTCGGCTCTTTGCGCGCGATCTCGGCCATCCTGCAGGGCTACCATCCTGGTTTATTTCCGGCTTACATACGTCCGCCCGAGCCCGGCGTCGAGCCCGATCCGCGTCACAACCGCGAATACATGACGCGGGAAATCGTGCATCTGCTGGAAGACTCCGGGTTCGAGGTGACGGTGACAGAGACTGGACCTTTCCTGGCCAGACCCGAGCCAGAATACGCCTGGGTTTCGCAATTGCTGGAGCGTTACGAGCTTTCGCATTCACTGCGCGGCGACGGAATCTATGCCGTGGGACGCAAAACCGGTCCTGTGCGCGAGCGATATCCACGCTGGTTGTACGAATGATGGACGCCGAATACCGTGACATCGAGTTGCGTTCGCTCCCCGATACGCTCGAAGTTCGCCTGGTGATGGAAAACAAATCACGCCAAACTTGGACTCCCGAGAATTTCTCGCTGGGTTGGCAGTTCTTCGATCCTGAAACGAATTTCTTCATTCTGGAAGGCGCCTGGGCCCCTGTCCCGCACGATGTACCACCCGGCCAGACGGTCTCGTTTGAGCTTCTTATTCCGTTCCCTCCGGAAGCCGGCGGATACCAGATCTATGTGTCGCCGATCCAGCAGCCGGAGGGCTGGGCCTATCGCCGTGGCCGGCCGTTTTTGCGGATCGTCGCGGAAGCATCCGATGGCGAAGTGCGCGTTCTTCGCCGCGAGATTGCTACCGCCGCGAGGCTCCGTCTTCGCCGGATGCGCAACGCCTTGCCCAAATTCTTTGCCGCTCCGGTGCGATCCATCCTCGAGAACCATCGGTTAATTCGATCCATGGCGCGCCGCGATATCCTGGCGCGCTACCGGGGTTCATTTGGCGACGTATTCTGGACAGTCCTGAATCCGCTATTGCTGATGGCGACCTATTTCTTCGTCTTCGGCGTAGTGCTGCACTCGCGATTTAGTCCCACCGACCACAGCTCCACCGGCTTCGCTCTCTATTTTCTCGCCGGCATGTTGCCGTGGCTGGCGTTCTCTGAACCAGCCGGCCGCGCGCCGCACGTGGTCCTGGAACATCGCAATTTCGTGAAGAAGCTGATTTTTCCGCTGGAGACGCTGCCGGTGAACCAGGTGGTGGCCGGGTTGGTGACGGAAATGTTTGCCGCCGGGGTGTTTCTTGTAGCGTTGCTGGTGATTCGCGGCGCTGTTCCGGTGACCGTAGTCTGGCTCCCGGTATTGTTGGTCCCGCAACTTCTGTTCACCTTGGGAGTCTGCTGGTTCCTGGCCGGGTTGGGCGTGTTCGTGCGCGATCTTGGCCAGATCATGGGATTTCTGCTGACCCTGTGGTTCTTCATCACGCCCATCTGTTATTCAGAAGCGAATTTGCCCGCGAACGCGCTGTTCATCCTGCGAAAGAATCCGATGTACGTGCTGGTGCACGGATATCGCGCCATTCTTCTGGAACACCATCCGCCCGAGCTGTTGCCTTTGGTGAAACTGTGGCTGGTTGCAATCGCGATATTCTTTCTGGGCCATGCCTGGTTCTATAAACTCCGCAAGAGCTTCGCGGACGTCATTTGACCGCGTCCGCATGATACAATCGCTCCGCGATGCAGCTATACGAATGGAATCGGATCGAGAAAGAGCAGTTGAATCCGTCCTTCGCCCGCCAGGTGATTCACGGCGAGACGATGACCGTGGCGCGTGTCTATTTGAAGAAAGGCTGCCTGGTGCCGGAGCACAGCCACCACAACGAACAGATTTCCATGCTGGAGCAAGGGTCGCTTCGATTTGTGATTGAAGGCGTGGAGAAGGTGGTGAAAGCCGGCGAAGTGCTGCGCATCCCTCCGCATGTGCCGCATAGCGCCGAGGCGCTGGAGGATTCCATCGCAGTCGACCTTTTTTCTCCCATCCGGGAAGACTGGATCCGCGGCGACGACGCTTACTTGCGCAAGTGAACCCCTGCAGGTACAATAAGAATTCATTAATTGGGATCATTCTGAAAAAAGTCTCATTTTTTGGCGCGCTACTATTGTGCGCCTACGCGCGAAACGTCTGCGCGCAAGTCCCGGCCGTTGAGCCACCTGTAACATCTGCGATTCCGGACAAAGCGGTGGATGCTGACGACCATCGCATGTTCGGCGTGCTTCCCAATTTCAAGACCGTTAAC
>OCTA010004202.1_pt1 | contig 12631 bp, 10 predicted proteins | sample 1538991 | NCBI WGS metagenome assembly OCTA01 (sample SAMEA3539302, study PRJEB22396) | soil metagenome | biome: tundra; feature: field; material: soil | place: USA | collected 2010-05 | depth 0.15 m
CCAAACTGCTACAATCCCCTATTAACGGATTTGTTCGGTCGCCGTCCCTTCTATTGTGCTGCGCCGGGTCTTCAAAGCATTCCAATATCGCGACTTCCGCCTCATGTGGGTGGGCGCCTGCACATCCAGCATCGGGACCTGGATGCAGATCGTGGCGCAGGCTTGGCTGGTCTATGATCTGTCGAAATCCGGCTTCCTGCTGGGCCTCGACATGTTTCTCGGCGGCATCCCCATCTTCCTGTTCTCCTTGTTCGGCGGCGTAATCGCCGACCGCTTCGAGCGCCGCCGCGTGCTGCTGGCTTCGCAGTGGGTGCAGATGGCCTCGGCCTTCACGCTCACCATTCTGGTCTTATTCCACGTGGTGCACGTCTGGCACATCCTCGGCCTTTCCTTTGTCTCCGGCTTCGCGCAGGCGTTCGGCAGCCCGGCGTACTTGGCGCTGATTCCCACGCTGGTGAAAAAGGAAGACATGCCCAACGCGATTGCGCTCAATTCCATCCAGTTCAACATGGCCACCGTGATCGGCCCGATGCTGGGCGGACTGGCGATGGCAAAACTGGGCAATGCGTGGTGCTTCGGTCTCAACGGCCTCTCGTTTGTGGCGCCGATCGTTTCGCTCAGCATGCTGCATATCCGCATCATCCCGGAAAAGACCAGCGAGAGCGTGCTCGACAGCATGAAAGAAGGCTTCCGCTTCATCCACCGCCATGGCACGATGGAAGCGCTGATGGTGCTGGCCTTCGCCATGACCGCGCTGGGCGTGCCTGCACGCACCTTCCTGCCCATCTTCGCCAAGCAGGTTTTTCATCGCGGGCCGGAAATGTATACCATGTGTCTGTCCATCGCCGGAGTCGGCTCCGTGCTGGGCGCGCTCGCGGTGGCCGCGCTGGGAAACGTGGCGCACAAAGGACGAATCGCGCTATCGACACTGATCCTGATGGGCGTGGGCATCACGGGCTTTGCCCTCTCCCGCTCGGTGCCGCTTACCTTCGCCCTGATGTTCCTGAACGGCGCCTCCATGGTGGGCGTTTTTGCCATGGTCAACTCGCTGGTGCAGTTGATCACCACCAACGAAATGCGCGGCCGCGTGATGAGCGCCTACAGCTTCGCGTTTCGCGGCGGCATGCCGATGGGAAACCTGGTGGCGGGCTGGCTCGTCCCAATCTTTACGGCTCCCACGGTGGTGGCCGTCGATGGTTTGCTGCTGGCGGCGCTCGGTTTGTACTTTCTGCTGGTGCACCGCAAGGTGGCGGCTTTGTGACGGTTTGAAATCCCTATGATTGTGCACTTGTTGATGGCCGGCTTCCTGGCCGGAACACTTTCGCCGCTCGAACTGGCGCGTGACACGCAAGACCGGCCGGCCCTGGAACGCCTGGTTAATGAGGCGGCCGCTGCCGCCGCCAGGGCGCCGAAGGATGCCGCCGCGCAGTTCCGCATGGCTCTGGCGTCGTCCTATCTCGCCGAAGTGGAAATCGAGACGCACGACAAGAAGGCCGCGCAACAGGCCGCCGTCCGTGGCATTCACGCGGCCGACCAGGCCATCGCTCTGAAACCGGATGACGCGGAGAACTACCGCGTCCTAGCAACCCTCTGTGGCCAGGCCATCACGGATATGCTGAGCGGCTTGAACTACGGCCCGCGCGCCAAGGACGCCGTTAGCAAGGCGGTCTCGCTGGCGCCCAAATCTTCGGCGGTCTGGATAGCGCGCGGCGTGGGCAATTACTACCTGCCGGCGCAGCTTGGCGGCGGCGCGGCCCAGGCTGTCGCCGATTTCCGCAAGGCCATCGAGCTCGACTCGCGCAACGCCGAAGCCTGGACCTGGCTCGGTATCGCCCTGCGGAAGGAGAATCAGGATGCCGAAGCGCGGCGGGCATTCGGCAAAGCGCTGGCGCTCGATCCGAACCGCGTCTGGGTGCGGCAGCAGCTCGAAAAGACCCCCGCCAAATGACGCGGATCGGGGCGCCCGCCGCCGCGCTGGCCCTGGCGCTGGCGAGCTTCTTCCTGTTCCCCGGCCATACCTGGCTCCAGCAGGATTCGCAGATCTGGACGCCAATGCTGGAACATCTGCGCGATCCGGCCGTGCTGCGCAACGACATTCTGGTTCAGCAGCCGCACGTGGGCTTCACGCTCTACGATGAGGCCGCTCTCGCACTGCGCGGCATTAGCGGCCTGGGATTCCGCGAGGTGCTGGCCCTCCAGCAGATCGCCTTCCGCGCGTGCGGCATCTGGGGATTGATTCTGATGGCCACCGCGGCCGGGCTCGAGTTGGGGCCGGCAGTGCTGGTGGCGGCGCTCTGCTCGCTGGGCGTGGCCATCGCCGGCCCCGCCGTGTTCACGGTCGAATACGAGCCCACCCCGCGCGCCTTCGCGCTGCCGCTGGTGCTGCTCGCCATCGGCCTTACGGCGCACCGCCGCTGTCTGGCGGCCGGCATCGCGGCGGCATGCGCGTTTCTGTATCATCCGCCAACCACGCTCGGGTTTCTGGCGATTTTCGCCGTGCTGACTTTCCGCCGGCGCCAATGGCGGCCCTGGATTCCGCTAGCGCTGGCGGCGGCGCTTCTGGCGTTCGCCGCGGCCCATCAGGCTGGCGCCGCCCAGCAGCCGTTCTGGGGACGCATCGGCGCGCCGCAGGAGCAACTGCAACGGCTGCGCGCGTCCTATATTTGGATTTCCGCCTGGCCGCCCCGCTTCATCGTTCACCATCTGCTGCTGGCCGCCGCGCTCGCCGCCGCGTGGTTCCGCATTCGCCGGCACGTCCCCGCCGAACTGCGCGCGTTCGTGTTGGGGCTGCCGTTGCTGGGCCTGGCCAGCATGCCGGTTTCCTGGCTGCTGCTGGAGCACGCCCGGTGGGTGCTGATGCCGCAGCTTCAGCCCATGCGCCTGCTGCTGTTCCTGGCGCTGATGATGCAGTTCGTGGCCGCCGTGGCCGGAGCGCACGCCGCACTGGCCCGGAGGTGGTGGGAAGCGGCGGCGTGGTTCGCCGTGGCGTGCTGGTTACCGCTCCAGCCGGTAGTCACCGAACCTTACCAGTGGCGCCGCGTCGCGGTGCTGTTGCTGGTGGCCGCTATCGCCGCGGCCGCCATGCGCTTCCGCGTCGCCCCGCTGGCCGGCGCCGGCGCGCTCATCCTGATCCCGTTCGCCGGCGGTGTCGTCAACAACCCGCAACTCCACACGCCCGAACTGCGCCAGCTTTCCGATTGGGCCGCTCACTCGACCGCCCCCGACGCCGTCTTTCTTTTTTCCGATGCCGGCCGCTCGCTCTCGCTCGGCGTCTTCCGTTCCGAAGCGTTGCGCGCCGTCTATGTGGATTGGAAAGGCGGCGGCCAAGTGAACTTCAACCGCCCGTTCAGCGAGGAATGGTGGCGCCGCTGGTCCGCAACCATGGCTCCCGGTTTCCACCCCACCGACATACCCAAATATGCGGCAGCCGGCATCGACTACATCGTGGTGCAGCCTCAGCATCGCCTGCCCGATCCTCCGCTGTTCTCCAACGCGGGGTATGTGGTGTACAAGGTTCCGAACTAGGCGGGCACGGAATGCGGCGCACGCACTCGTGCGTGCCGTGTCGAGACTCTTCTCGACATGTCTTCGCTTCGCCTCGCCGTGCGTCGGCACGAGTGCCGACGCGGCACGCATGAGTGCGTGCGCCACGGCAACAACCGCGGCGATCTATTCGTACCGCAGCACTTCGGCGGGAGCAATTCTCGTTGCGTTGCGCGCAGGGTATAACGTCGCCAGGAAACTGACCAGGATGGCAGCGGCGGCGATCCACACCCCATCCACCCAATGCGCCTCAAACGGAACGAAACTCAGCGAGTAGACCGCTTCATCGAGGTGCAGCCAGTGATACTTGTCGGCGAAGTACGCCAGCGTGTAGCCGCCCACCAGCCCGATGGCGCTGCCCACCACGCCGATCAGCACCCCCTGCAACATGAAAATGCGGCGCACCTGCGCGGTTCGCGCGCCCATCGACATGAGGATGCCGATGTCGCGGTACTTTTCCATCACCATCATCACCAGCGTGATGAAGATATTCAGCGCGGCCACCATGAGAATCAGGCCGATCACGATCATGGCCACGATGCGCTCCATGCGCAGAGCGCCGAGCAGTTGCTTGTTGCGCTCCTGCCAAGTGGTGGTGGTGTAGCGGCTGCCGGCCACGCGTTCCACGTCGCGGGCGATCTCCGGCGCGCGGTCCAGGTCGTCAACCTTGAGTTCGATCTGGTTGATGACGTCCTCGAGCGATAGCGCCTTCTGCGCGGCGGCGATGGAAGTGAACGCCCAGGTGTCGTCGATATCGAAGAAGCCGGTCTCGTAAATCGCGCACACCTTGAAGCGGCGGATGGCGGGGCGCGGGCCAAAGGGCGTGAGCTCGCCTTCCGGGCTGACGAGCGTGATGTTGTCGTTGACGCGCATGCCTGTGTCTTCCGCCAGCCGCGCGCCGAGAATGATACCGGGCGGCGACGCATTGGGGTCCAGCAGCCGCTTTGTCGAGCCGGCCTTCAGATGGCGCAGCGCATCGCTGATGGCCAGTTCGGAATCCACCTCGACGCCTTTTAACACCGCGCCGTGCGACTGGATGGCGCCGGACAGAAACACCGGCGTGTAGAGCGCGGGCGAGACCGCGGTGACGTGGGGCGTGGCCCGCAAGCGCGCGGAGAGATCGCGCCAGCCGTCGATGCCGTTGTTCAGCTTCTCGGATACGTTGATGTGCGCCATCGCGCCCAGCAGGTTGCGCTCCAGCGTGTTGCGGAAGCCGGTGGTGACGGCGATGGCAATCACCAGCGCCATCACCCCCACCGCCACGCCGAGCACGGAGATGGCGGTGATGACGGAGATGACCGATGCGCCGCGGTGCGCCCGCAGATAGCGCGCGGCGACGAAAAGCTCAAAGCGGTATCGGGTCATGATCTTAAGCTAAGGGCTCGTCAAGGAACGACCGTACCGTTCGGACGTGGCGCACGCACTCGTGCGTGTCGCGTCGGCACTCGTGCCGACGCCCGGCGAGGCGAAGCGAAGACATGTCGAGAAAAGTCTCGACACGGCACGCACGAGTGCGTGCGCCACGTCGTTCGCTAGGATTTGGCATGGTCATTTCCTAACACTCGCCTACGCCGGCGCGCCTCCCTCATCGAGCTCGCGCATTTCGCGGACCAAGTCAATCGGGCCTTCCGGCCGCAGCAACGGAAAGAGAATCACGTCGCGGATGGAACGGGAGCCGGTCAGGATCATGGTGAGACGGTCGATGCCGATGCCTTCGCCCCCGGCGGGCGGCATGGCGTAGGCCAGCGCGCGGACGTAATCTTCGTCCATCTGGTGCGCCTCTTCGTCGCCGCGCTCGCGCATGGCGAGCTGCATGTCAAAGCGGCGCCGCTGCTCCTGCGGATCGTTGAGCTCGGTGTAAGCGTTGCCGATTTCCATCCCCGCCGCGTAGATCTCGAAGCGCTCGACGAACGCCGGATCGTCGGGCTTGGTCTTGGAAAGCGGCGACGTCTCGACCGGGTAATCGTAGATGATGGTCGGCTGAATGAGCTTGCTCTCCACCCGCTGCTCGAAGATGTCGGTCAGAGCTTCCCCGGCCGTGGGCTTGCGGGAATGGCTCCGCAGCCACTCGGGGTTGGCGACGTCCCCCGCCGCCGGCCGGTCTTCGCCTTCCCAAAACCGCACCACGGCTTCGCGCATGGTGTGGCGCTCCAGGTGGCTGAAATCGAGCTTATGACCGTCAAACTCCACATCGGTCGAACCAATCGCATCGAGCGCGGCTTGCCTCAGCAACGCTTCGGAGAAGTCCATCAGGCCGCGGTAATCGGTGTAGGCCTGGTAGAACTCCAGCATGGTGAACTCGGGGTTGTGATGCGTCGAGAGGCCTTCGTTGCGGAAGTTGCGATTGATTTCGTACACGCGCTCCAGGCCGCCCACCACCAGCCGCTTGAGGTACAGCTCCGGCGCGATGCGCAGATACAGGTCGATATCGAGCGTGTTGTGGTGGGTGACGAACGGCCGCGCGGCAGCCCCGCCATAGAGCGGCTGCATCATCGGTGTTTCCACTTCGATGAAATCGCGCGCCTCCAGTTGCCGCCGCAGCGACGAGATGATGCGCGCGCGCGTGACGAACACCTTGCGCACTTCCGGGTTGGCGATCAGGTCCAGGTAGCGCTGGCGGTAGCGGGTTTCCACGTCCTCCAGGCCGTGCCACTTTTCGGGCATCGAAAGCAGCGTCTTGGAAAGGAACTCCAGCTTCTCGGCGTGGATGCTCAGCTCGCCGGTGCGGGTCCGGAACAGGTAGCCCTCCACGCCGATGATGTCGCCGATATCCAGCATCTTGAAGAGCTGGAAATCGCGCTCGCCGACCGCATCTTTCTTCACGTAAATCTGCAACCGCTCGCCGTTTTGCTGGAGGTGCGCGAAGCCCGCCTTGCCCATGTGGCGAACAGTCATCATGCGTCCGGCCACACGCACGCGCACTTCGGGTGTGAGTTCCTCGGCGGTCTTGGAGCCGTATGCGCCCAGGATCTCGGGAATGGTGTGGGTGAAATCGTAGCGCCGGCCGTAGGCGCGGTAGCCCAGCGCCTCGATTTCGCGAACGCGCGCCAGGCGCTGCTTGAGTAGGTCGTCTTCCAGCGACAAAAAATCTCTCCTGTGGGCGAAAACACCTATTATACGGCTTCGGTTTCTCAAATCCCCCGCCGCAACCCCCTGCATTTGTTCAGGTGCTAAGATAAAAAGGTCCGCTCGGCAAGCTCTGGGGGCGGAATCCGTGTCCTGATATGTCCGGTCTTTATTGGGCCCTTCTGGTCAGTCCGTCGGCATCCGGCCGGTTGAGCCAGATGTTCGTCAAGACTCCGTTTGCGGGCATCCATCAACTGGCGTGGTTCGACTGGGCCATGCTCATCCCCTACTTCAGCGTGCTGGTGGTTCTCTCGGTGTATGGGATTCACCGATACGACATTATCCGCACTTATTTCAAGTACCGCAAGAACGCCACCACGGAGCCGGCCGCCCGCCACTTTGAGAAGCTGCCGCCGGTGACCATCCAGTTGCCGCTCTTCAACGAGCGCTATGTCGTGGAGCGCCTGGTGGAGGAAATCGTCAAGATCGAGTACCCGAAGGAGCTGCTGCAAATTCAGGTGCTGGACGATTCCACCGACGACACGGCGCCCTTCGCCGGCGCGTTGGTGGAACGCTACCGCGCGCTGGGCTACCCGATCGAATATCATCACCGCACCAACCGCCATGGGTTCAAGGCGGGAGCGTTGCAGGAAGGCCTCGAAACCGCCACCGGCGAATTCGTCGCCGTGTTCGACGCCGACTTCTGCCCGCCGGCCGACTTCCTGATGCGCACCATCCATCACTTCGCCGACCCCAAGGTGGGCGTGGTGCAGACGCGCTGGAGCTACATCAATCGCGATTACAACTTCCTCTCCGAAGTGGAAGCCATGCTGCTCGACGGGCACTTCATCCTGGAGCACGGCGCGCGGTCGCGGGCGGGCTACTTTTTCAACTTCAACGGCACGGCGGGCATCCTCCGGCGCGCCATGATCGACGATGCGGGCGGTTGGCAGCACGACACGCTGACGGAAGATTCCGACCTGAGCTACCGGGCGCAGCTCAAGGGCTGGCGGTTTGTGTACCTGCCGGGCCTCGATTGCCCGTCCGAGCTGCCGGTGGACATTCACGGATTCCAGGTGCAGCAATCGCGGTGGGCCAAGGGCCTGACGCAGGTTGCCAAGAAACTGCTGCCGCGGCTGCTGCGCGCCGACCTCCCCAAGCGCGTCAAGGCCGAGGCTATTCTCCATCTCACTCCCAATATCACTTACCCGCTGATGATCGTGGTTTCGGCGCTGATGCTGCCGGTGATGATCGTCCGCTTCTACATGGGAGTCTGGCAGATGGTGTTCATCGACCTGCCGCTGATTGCGGCTTCGTTCTGGTCGATTTCGGCGTTCTACGTGATCGCGCAGCGCGAGCTGCACCCGAAAAGTTGGAAGCGGTCCATCCTGATGCTGCCCATGCTGATGGCGGTGGGGGTGGGCCTGACGATCATCAACACGCGCGCGGTGCTCGAAGCGCTGTTCGGCGTGGAGACCGCCTTCGCCCGCACGCCGAAATACGCCATCGGGGATCGCCCGGTGAAACTGGAAGTTAAGAAGTACCGCGGCCGCAGCGGATGGCTGCCCTATGCCGAGATCCTGGTGGGCACGTATTTCCTCGGCATGGTGGTCTTCGCGATCCAGACTTACAACCTCCTGGCGGTTCCGTTTCTGCTACTCTTCGTCTTCGGCTATTACTGGGCGGGTTTCGGCACGCTCTATCAGGAGCAGCAGGGCCGCCTGCGCTGGATGAAACAGCAGCGCCTCGCGCTCAACGCCGCACGGCAGGGGTAATTGCCCGGCCCTCGAGTTGTCGTCTGTTATGGCACCGCACGCTACTCCGCCGGCGGCTTCCATCCGCCAAATGCCTGTTCCAGCCACCACGCCACCGCCAGCGCCACATCTTCGCGCCATGGGGGGGCGGCTATCTGAACGGCAATGGGCAAGCCGGCGGCCGACTCGCCGCAGCGCACAACCGCGGCCGGCCAGCCGGCGACGTTATAGGCCATGGTGTGGCTGAAGCCGATGAAGTTCTCATCCAGGATAGAAGTGCCGAGCGGCAGCGCCGGGTGGATATAGGCCGGACACAGAATCGCGTCGTATCCGCGGGCGAGAAACGCGGTCATTTCGGCGCAGTAATCGAACCACTCACCCCAATAGTGCGCAAATCCGTCGATGCCGGTGCGGTATTGCTCCAACTTATCCACCCAGCCGGTCAGCAGCGGATGGACGCTGGTCGAACCGATGTCGCGCAGATAGCTGCGCAGGCCGTCGCCACCATCTGGGCCGATCAGTTTCATCTCGATCTCGTAAGCGGCATCCAGACAGGCCGGCCGGGCCTCTTCCACGCGAACGCCTTCCACGGCGAGCGCAGCCGCCGCGGTGCGCACCACGCCCGTCACTTCCTCGTCAGCCGCGGCGAGACCATTGTCGGTGTAGAACGCGATTCGCAGGTCGCGTACCCGCACCGCGCGCGGGTTCTCGAGCGGCATGTCCACCACGGTGTGGTCGCGGCCATCGGGACCGGCCAGCAGCGGCATCACGGTGACCAGGTCCTCCACGCGGCGCGCCATCGGCCCCACCTGCCACAGCGCTTCGATCCAGCCTCCGGCGGGCGGAAAATGCCCGGTGCGCGGCAGGCGTCCGGAGGTCGGCTTGATGGCGGCGCATCCGCAAAAAGCCGCCGGAAGGCGCACGCTGCCGGCGCAGTCGCTGCCCAAACCGAGCGGTGAACCACAAGCGGCGAGCAGCGCGGCCTCGCCGCCGCTCGATCCTCCCGGCGTGCGCGCCGTGTCGTACGGGTTGCGGGTGGCGCCGAAAATCAGGTTGTCGCTCTCGAAGGCGAACAACAGATCCGGCAGATTGGTTTTGGCGATGGGGATAGCGCCCGCCCGCCGCAGACGCTCCACCAGCGTTGCATCCTCCGTGGAGGGCGGCGCGTTCTTCCGGCCCAGCGTCCCCGCCGTCACCACCGTGCCGGCCAGCTCGAGCGAGTCCTTGATGCTGAACGGCACGCCGTGGAGCGGCCCGCGCGGTTCGCTCGCATCGGCCGCCGCGGCCTCTGCCAGCGCGCTTTCCGCGAGTACCTGTACGGCGGCATTGATCTTCGGATTGATGGCGGCGATCCGCTCCAGGTGTGCCACCACCAGCTCGCGCGACGAGACACGCCGCTCGCGGATCAGCCGCGCCTGTTGGGTGGCGGAATAAGCGATGAGTTCGTTCATGGTCTCCCGGTGGGGCATGCTTTAGCTTGCCAACGCCCGCTTGCGGGCGCATTTTTCTTGAGCTTCAGCTTCACCCGTATACTCCATATAACTCCATTTCCATGTAGCGCACCAGCGCGCTTCGGCCCCGTCCGCGAAGCTGGCGTAGTACGATACCAACAGGAGCGTGTTCTGACCAAGGCACATCTTGAAGCAACCGCCGCCCTTCCGGCCGCCATCCCAACCTGGACCATCGCCGTCCGCGCCGCCGAATCCAAGAAGGCCACCGACATCAAAGTTCTGGATTTGACCGGCATCACTTCCTTCGCCGACTATTTCGTCCTTTGCAGCGGCTCCAATCAGCGGCAGATTCAGGCCATCGCCGACGAAGTCACGCTACAGCTCAAACACCAGGCGGGCGAGCTGCCGATGAGTCTGGAAGGCTACGAGCAGGGCGAATGGGTGTTGGCCGATTACGGCGACATGCTGGTCCACGTTTTTTCCACCAAGGCCCGAGCCTATTACGATTTAGAGCGGCTCTGGCGCAATGCGAAGCCGATCGAGATTCCGTCCGAGTGAAGATCTTCGTCTACTTCATCGGCAAGCCCAAAGACCCGCACATCAATGCCGTGGCGCAGGACTTTCTCGGCCGCGCCGCCCGCTTTTCCAGCGTTGAAATGCGCGAGATCCGCCCGGAGCGCACCGATCCCTGGGCCCGCCATCCCGCCGCGCGCAAAATCTTTCTCGATCCGGCCGCCAAGCCGATCGATTCCGCCGCCTTCACCGCGCTGATCGCCAAGAGCGAGATGGAAGGCCGCGACCTGCTGTTCCTGGTGGGCGGGCACGCTGGTCTGCCGCCCGCCTGGGCCGGTCGCGCGGACCTGCTGCTCTCACTCTCCGCCATGACTTTTCCGCACGAGCTGGCCCGCGCCATGCTCGCCGAACAGATCTACCGGGCTTTCGCAACCTTGCGGGGCCATCCCTACCCGCGGTAAGTTGGTTGATTGCATGTCTTGGTTTAAGCGCGACAGGCCGGACGACAAAAAGCCGAAAGCCATCGACGAAGAATCGAAGCACGTCAAGACAGAAGGCCTCTGGCAGAAGTGCGACGGCTGCCGCCAGATCGTCTGGAAGAAGGACCTGGCGGCCAACTGGAACATCTGTCCCAAGTGCGGCCACCATTTCCGCATCGACGCCGTCTCCCGTATCCGCATGCTGTTCGATGGCGGCGAATACGAGGTTTTCGATGCCGCGCTGCACTCCACCGACCCGCTGGGCTTCGTCGACAGTAAACCCTATGTCAAGCGCCTGGAGGCCGCCCGTCTCGAAACCGGGCTGCGCGACGCCCTGGTTGCCGCCCGCGGCAAGCTGGGCGGGCGCCAGGTCGAAATCTGCTCCATGGAGGTGCGCTTCATCGGTGGCAGCATGGGCGCCGTGGTGGGCGAAAAGATCACGCGCGCCATCGAACGCTCCCTCGCGTCCCGCTCGCCGCTGGTCATCGTTTCCGCCTCCGGCGGCGCGCGCATGCAGGAAGGCGCCGTCAGCCTGATGCAAATGTGCAAGATCTGCTCCGCGCTGATGCGGCTCGACCAGGCCCGCGTACCCTTTATCAGTGTGCTCACCGACCCCACCACCGGTGGCGTCACCGCCAGCTTCGCCATGCTGGGCGACCTCAACATCGCCGAACCCGGCGCCCTGATCGGTTTTGCCGGCCCGCGCGTGATCGAGCAGACCATCCGCCAGAAGCTGCCCGAAGGTTTTCAGCGCAGCGAGTTTCTGGTCAAGCACGGCATGCTCGATGCCGTGGTGCCGCGCCTGGAGCTGAAGGCCTATATCGCACGGGCGTTCGATTTCTTCTGCCAGCAGTGAACTACCCCGATTCGGTCCACTTCCTTTACGCACTGGGCAACGAAATTAAGACCGCCAAACTCGGCCTGGAGCGCATCCGCGCCGTGCTCGACGCGCTCGGCAATCCGCAGGACACGCTAAAGATCGTCCACGTGGCCGGCACCAACGGCAAAGGGTCCACCTGCGCCATGATCGAATCCGGCTTCCGCGCCGCCGGCCTGCGCACGGGCTTGTACACTTCGCCGCATCTCGCCGAGCCCACCGAGCGCATCCGCATCGCCGGCCGCCCTGTCTCCGCCGAGCGGTTCGCCGCCGCCTTCAACCGCGTCCACGCCGTGGTCGAACAACTGCTGGCTCGCGAAGCCATCGACCTGCACACCACCTATTTCGAAACCGTCACCGCGATGGCGTTCCTGCTCTTCGCCGAAGAAGGCGTGGAGTCCGTGGTGCTGGAAGTCGGGCTGGGCGGGCGCCTGGATGCTACTAATGTGGTGCGGCCGTCGCTCGTCGTAATCACACCCATCGATTTCGATCACGAAGCGTTCCTGGGCCGCGGCATCGAATCCATCGCCGCCGAAAAAGCCGGCATTCTGAAACTCGGCGTGCCCGCCGTTTTCGCGCGCCAACGCCCGGAAGCCGCGCGTGTGCTCGATCGCCGCGCCGCCGAATTGGACATTCCTGTGACGCGCGCAGCGTCGGCGTTTATCCAAAAGCTCTCGCTCGATGCCCGCGGCAGCCGCTTCGAGTTGTCCGGCGCGACCCCGCTTTCGATCCGCTGCCCGCTCGCCGGCGAGCACCAGGCGGAGAACGCCGTCACCGCGGCGCTGGCGCTGCTCGCCTGCGGTGTGGACCGCCGCTCGATTGAAACCGGCATCGCCGCAGCCCGATGGCCAGGCCGCCTGGAGCACGTCCGCGAACGCCCCGCGATTATCCTTGATGGCGCCCACAACCCCGCCGCCGCCCGCGCGCTGGCCGCCTATATTACGCGCT
>OCTA010004203.1_pt1 | contig 12628 bp, 15 predicted proteins | sample 1538991 | NCBI WGS metagenome assembly OCTA01 (sample SAMEA3539302, study PRJEB22396) | soil metagenome | biome: tundra; feature: field; material: soil | place: USA | collected 2010-05 | depth 0.15 m
AGGTGGATTGATTACAGGCAAGTTGTTGATTCTATTGCGCTATTGTGAATCCGACCCCCACTAGCTTCCGCCAGCAACCCATATCAGTTCAATAACTTAGATCTTGGCGTGCCCGAAAGTGTGCCCGCCGGGGGCGATTCGGGAAGGGAACCTGCCATCTGGCGAGGGCACGCCTTGGTGCAGCTTGGCCCGGACTTCTGCGCGATACTGCTCTTCTGCAATCCGCTTGACCTCCTCGTCTTCGATACGCTGCTTCTCTTCCGGTTTGAGCACAGCGAAGTCCTCCTTTCTTGTTTCCTTGGATGTTCAACCCCCGGCGCCCAATAAGACTACGGTGAGAGTCCCAAGGAGTCACCATGCCACGCGACCGAAGAGACCCACGGAAAAGAGGGAAAAGAACAAGATGCCTGGCACATTCGGTTTTCAAGGCGCACAAACTGGAAGATTTGCTATTGCCGATCGGATTGGACGCTAAACATGAAGAAGAGCAATCAGCGAAAAATTGACGTGGAACTATTCGAACCCGAAGGTGGCATGTTCTTCACGTATGCGAATCATCTTCAGATCGGCTTCACGCACTTTGATGTCAGGTTGGTCTTCGGTGAGGTTGTGGATGTCGACCAAAGCAGCGTCTCGGTGGAACAGCGCGCTCAGGTCACGCTCTCATGGGGGCAGGCGAAGACACTACACCACATGCTGGGGGAGGTAGTAAAGAATTTCGAGGCCACACAGGGCGAAATCAAATTGCCGGAGGGCATGACCGATTTACAAGACCTCACGCGCAAGCCAAAACGCACGCGCGCCTAAAAGCGGTCCGACTCCCCCTAGCCTCCGCCAGCTATTTCTTCAGGATCTTGTCCACCGCTTGGGCCAGCTCGCGAAACTCCTCGCGCGCGGCTGAATTCGGGGCGTACTCCGCGACCGTCAGCCCGGCGGCCACCGCCTCCGCCACCACGATCCGCTGCCCGATGGGCGGCAGTACTTTCTTCCCCATATTTTTTAGCGAAGACTCGAGGCCCCGCCCGAGGTTGGTGGACATGAGCACCTTGGAAGGCACGAACCGGATACGCGGTTTCTTGGAGCGCCGCTCGGCGCGCGCCTTGAGCGTCATCGACAGGGCTTCCTTCAGCGCAAACAGATCGAGCGGCGATGGACCGCACGGCAGCAACATCAGGTCGGCCGCCAGGGCCGCTTCGTAGACGATTTCGGGCGCGCCCGGCGGCGTGTCGATCAGCACGATGTCGGCGTCCTTTTCAGCCTGCCGCGCCCGCTCCCGTAGCGTGCCGGCGCCGCCTTCCACTTTCTCGACCGCGCGCGCCAGCATGCCGTCGCCCTGTGCGGCCCACGCCACCAGGCTGTGCTGCGGATCGGCGTCGAGCACCCGCACGCTCCGCTTCATCGCGGCAAACTCCGCCGCCAGATTCCCGGCGATAGTGGATTTTCCGACTCCGCCCTTCCGTCCCGCAACGGCGATGATGGCCATGGAACGCTACTGTAGCCCGATGTAGTGCTTGCCGTGGTAAAGCCGCGCGGACCCGTCCGCCGCGACGATCGCCTGCAACGGCAGCGGCTGTTTCAGATCCGCTTGCCGCTCCGCCGTGCAGTCGGCCACGGGCGCGCCGGCCTGGTCGTAGAGCGAAAACTTACCAGGCGCATCCACGCCAGTTCCGGGAAGCGTCCAGCCGAAGCCATAGCTCCCCACGGTTACCTTGTGCCCGCATAGCGTGAGGTCCCCTTCGGTGATGATCATCCCGACGTACTTGGTTACGATGTTCGCGGAGTATCCGGTGGTATCGATCAGCGCGAACACCGCGCGCGCCCCGGCGGGCGTCTTCACCAGGATGGCGTTGCGCTTCTCGGTGGGGATGGCATTGCCCTCCAGATAGAAGTCCTTAGGCACCGCCGAATCGAAGGCCTTGCCGGTTACTACCTCAAACCTATTCTGTGCCAGCGCACTCTGGCACGCGGCGCCGGACACAACCGCCACGGCCGCCAACCACAATCCAAATCGGTATTTCCGCATATCACACCTCGCGGCGCTATTGTATCAGACGTCACTCTGAAACCCCGCCCCACAAAAAGTATGTGGCACTACACCCCCAAACGAGCCGGCAGTCGTTCAGAATTCCAGCGTTTGGCCCAAGCTCAAGCCCAACCGCCGCGCCTCGCCGCCGCCCAGTTCCAGCACGAATTGCGCCGTCTGGTGGCCGCCGTAGTTCGTGCACAGGCTCGCCTTGGTCTTGCACGGCGGCGTATCGGGGGAGATCTCCACGATGCGATGACTGGGGTCCATCCAGACGATGTCCAGCGGAATCCTCGTCTGGTACATCCAATATGGGTACAGCCCCGGCGTTTGGTGTATGAAAAGCATGCCGCGGCCGCGCGCCAGCGAATCGCGAAACATCATGCCTTTCTGCATATCCACGGCGTCCATTTCCACTTCGGCGCGAATCGTCTGTCCGCCGGGCAGCGTGACCTTGCGCGTCCCCAGCACTTCGGGACCCTCGGTTTCCGGGCCGCCGCAACCGGCCCCCACGAGGGCTAGCAGCAGTATCGGCATCAAATGGGGCATAAAATAGCGCATGCGATAAAATGGTAGCGCGCTTGAAGCTATGTGGAAACGCATCCGGCTCACGCTGGAGATGATCAAGTTCGAGCACTCTGTCTTTGCCCTGCCATTCGCGCTTACCGGGGCGCTGCTCGCCATTCGCCATTCCGGCCTGAGCGCGCGCGCGGCATGCGGAAAAATTGGCTGGATCGTGGTGGCCATGGTGGGAGCGCGTTCGGCGGCCATGGCCTTCAACCGTCTGATCGACTTGGGGTTCGACGCGCGCAACCCCCGCACGCGCACGCGCCACTTGCCCACCGGTGTGCTCTCGCGCGGCTTTACATGGGGCTTCGTGGCGGTCTCCGCGCTGGTCTTCGTGTTCGCGGCGGGCGAGCTGAATCCGCTTTGCTTTCGCCTCGCGCCAGTGGCGCTCGGAATTGTATTCTTTTACTCATTCACCAAACGCTTCACCTCGTTCTCGCACCTGGTGCTGGGATTCGCGCTGGGCGTGGCGCCGGCGGCGGCCTGGATCGCCATCCGCGGCTCGCTCGATCCTCGCATCCTCTGGCTCACCGCGGCCGTCACTTTCTGGACCGCCGGCTTCGACGTGATTTACGCCTGCCAGGATTACGAGTTCGATTCGGTGGAGGGTCTCTTCAGCCTGCCGCGCCGTCTGGGCATCGCGGGCGCGTTGCGCGTGGCGCGCCTCTTCCACGTGCTGATGGTGGCGTGCCTGCTGGCTCTGGTTTACGGCCTCGGCCTGGGCGCGCTGAGCCTGGCGGGAGTGGCGGCCGTCACCGGCCTGCTGATCTACGAGCACAGCCTGGTGAAAGCCACCGACCTCTCGCGTGTGGACGCGGCCTTCTTCACCATGAACGGCTACGTGAGCATGCTATTCTTTGTATTCTGGGCTGCCGATGTTCTATGGAAATCGTAATTGACGACCCGCGCCTGAGGCCTATTCTGGAAAAAGTCGAGGCGGGCCAACGTCTCTCCTATGACGATGGCGTGACGCTTTACCGGACCTCCGACATTCTCGCCGTCGGTTACATGGCGAACCTGGTGCGCGAGCGATTGCACGGCTCGACTACTTACTTCAACGTGAACCGCCACATCAATCCGACTGATGTGTGCGTGGCCAGTTGCCGTTTGTGCGCGTTCGGCAAGCGCGCCAAGGACCCCAAGGCCTACACCATGTCGCTCGAGGAGGTGTGGTATCGCGCCGGCGAAGGCTGGAGCGAGGCCGTCACCGAGTTCCACATCGTGGGCGGGCTGCATCCGGAGCTGACGCTGGATTGGTATTGCGAGATGCTGCGCGGGCTGAAGGAACGGTTCCCGCAGGTGCATCTGAAAGCTTTCACCATGGTGGAGGTGGCGTATCTGGCGCAGCGCGCGAAGATATCCGTGCGTGACGTGCTGGTACGGCTGCGCGACGCCGGCATGGATTCGCTGCCGGGCGGCGGCGCCGAGATCTTCTGCGACCGCGTGCGGCGCATCATTTGCGACCACAAGATCACCGGCGAGCAGTGGATCGAGACCGCGCGCACGGCGCATTCGCTCGGCCTCCATTCCAACTGCACCATGCTCTACGGCCACATCGAGAACGCCGAGGACCGCGCGGACCACCTGGTGAAGCTGCGCGCGTTGCAGGATGAAACCGGCGGATTCGTCACCTTCATTCCGCTGGCCTTCCATCCCGATAACACGCCGCTGCAGCACATCCCGAAGACCACCGGATTCGCGGACATCAAGAATATCGCCGTGGCACGCCTGATGCTGGACAACATTCCGCACATCAAGGCCTACTGGATCATGATGACGCCGCGCATCGCGCAGATCGCGCTGCGCTTCGGCGCGGACGATATCGACGGGACGGTGGTCGAGGAAAAGATCTATCACGATGCGGGGGCCACCACCAGCCAGTCGCTGCGCCGCGGCGAGCTGCTGCAATTGATCCGTAAGGCGGGCCGCGATCCGGTGGAGCGGGACACGCTATATCGGCCAGTCACGCGGACGGAGACGGCGTTCACAGTGCTGGTTTGATGGGACGCGCGGCTATCGAAGCAGACGCCCGAGCAGCACATCGCCGACGTCCCGACTGGCGTCCATCACGGCCGCAATTTGGACTGCTTCAGGGTGTAGGTGGTAGATCATCCGGTAGCGGGAAACCAGGATTTCCCGGTACGCGGTAATTCCCTGTTGCACCAGCTCAGGGACCATCCGGCCGCGCAAAGCGCTGCTTCCCAGGGTCTTCGATTGCTTGAGAAGCTCTCGGCCCTGCCGGCGGGCCGCAGCGGGCCGGTCGGCTCCCACGAATTCCAGGATTTCGAATAAATCCGCGTAGGCCGGAGCTGTCCAGCGTACCGGCAGCGGCTTCAAGCCGGAAACCTCTTCTCAAAGTCGGCTTCCACCTGCTCCTGCGATTTCCAGTGTCCCTTCCGATACTCGGTGTCGGATTGAGACAGAATCTTAAGAAGAATCAGGGCATCCTGCATCTGCTCATAGCTGGCGGCATCCATGACGACCGCGCGCGCCTGCCCGTTTTGCGTGATTACAACCGGGCTGCGGCTCTCGTTTACAGTCTTGACGAGTTCGGCAGAATGCGTCTTCATGTACGTGATCGGTTTGACGTTGGATGCCTTCATGGTGCTTAATATAGCACCAAATTCGGTCCGCTGTACGTGGCAGGCTGAATGCCTGCCCCACCTCACCGCAGCGCCTTCCACAGTAGAAAGAGCGCGCCGGCCAGGAAGCCGGCGGCTGCCTGATACTCGCGGTTCTTCACGTAGAGCGCCCATTGGAACGCGCGCGGCTCGCCCGCGGTCGTCATTCGCGGCAACAACGCAGGTACGCGCGCGGCGTACGCGGCGTATTCCGGAAACAGGCTGCGCAAGTGCTGCTGCTCGAGCTGAATTACGGGCAGATAGATGCACAGGAACACCGCCACGAACAGCGCGCCCAGGCCCGCGCTGCGCGAGGCCATTGCCAGGCCCGCCGCCACCAGCAGCGTGCCCAGATAGAGCGGATTGCGCGTATGCGCGTAGGGTCCGCCTGTGGCCAACGTCTGGTTTTTCGCCAGGTGGCCGGCGGCCCACGCGCGCACCGCCAGCCCCATCAGCGAAGCCGGCAGGCCGTAGACCAGCGACCGCGCATCCGGATTCGAAAACCAGGCAAACGCGGCCACCAGCACGAAGCCGCACGGTACGCGCAGGCGGGCGACGAAATCCGCGTAGGGCTTGGGAAAAAGCAGTTTCAAGCCAGACAATCCGCCGGATGGGTTCGCCGCGCAAGCTGCGGCTGCAGCGCTTCGAACACCGCATCGGGCGTCACCGCGCGCATGCTGGGATCGATCTCGTTCCGCCGCTTGTACGACGTGACGGCGTGGGGGCTGCGCAGCACCGTAATGCTGCCGCCGTACGGGCCGGTCTGCGCCGGATCGGTGGGCCCAAAGATTGCCACTCCGGGCCTGCCCAGCGCGGCTGCCACATGCAGAGGTCCGCTATCCACCCCCACTACCGCGGCGGCGCGACGGGTCGCGTCGATAAGGCCTTCGATCGACGACAAATGCAGCATCGTGTCCGCCACACCCGCCAGCGCCTCCCGCTCGCCCGGCGGACCGTTCAGCACCAGCGGGACACCGGCCTCGCGGCGCAGGCGCTCCGCTAGTCGCGCATAGTAATCGAGCGGCCACTGTTTGGCCCGCCAGCCGCTCAACGGACTGGCCAGAACAAACGCGCCCGCCGGCAGCACACCTTCCGCACGGCCGGGCGGCAATGGGAACGAATGCAAAGCGATCGACGCGCCGGCCCCCGCTGCCAGCTCCAGATTCCGATCCACACGGTGGGCCGACCGCGCCGCCACTTTATCGGAATAGAACAGCGCGGCCAGCGGCTCCCGTGCCAGCGATCGATCGAAGCCGTAAATCCGCTCCGTGCGCGCCGCGCAGGCCACCAGCGCGGACTTGATCAACCCCTGGAAATCGACCGCGAAGTCGAATCGCTGTTCGCGCAGCTCACGCCAGGCGCGCGCCAAGCCGGCGCCCGTGCGGCGATCCAGTGGCACCACGCGATCCACGAACGGATTGGCTTCGAGCAGCGGTGCCCAGCGCGGCTCCACCACCCACGTCACCTGCCATCCGGGAAAGCCGTGCTTGAGGGAAGCCACGGCCGGTAGCGCGTGGACGATGTCCCCCATGGCGCCAAGCCGCACCACCAGGATACGGCCGCCGCTATGGGGATTGCCGCTGGCGCACACGTTCAATTTTCCCACAACTCAAGCGCCACGGCGGCCACGCGCCCGGTGGTGACGCGTGTCATGCAGCGGTGATCGATCGGACAGGCACGCAGCAGGCACGGGCTGCACTCCACCTGTTCGCGCACGATGCGCGCCCGGGCGCCGGTGGGGCCGGTAGTGGTATCGTCGGTGGCGCCGAATACGGCCACCGTTGGCACGCCCAGAGCCGACGCAATGTGCATGGCCCCGGAATCGTTGGTCAGAAACAAGCGGCACGCGGCGGCCAGGTCGATGAATTGCCGCAGCGTGGTCTCGCCGCCGAAGTTGCGCGCGGATATGCCGTCGGCTCGGATCGCCCCCGCCAGCGACTCGCACAGCTCGCGCTCCGCCGCCGCGCCGAACAGCGCCACCGATGCGCCATGCGCGCGCGCCACCAGCACCGCGGTTTCCGCGAAGCGCTCCGGAAGCCACCGCTTGGCATCGCCGTAGGCCGCACCAGGGCTGACACCCACCACCGGCGCCGACAGGCCCGCGCCGAGGAACGCATCCAGACCGGCCGCGCGCGCCGCCTCGCAGCCATCCAGCCGGATGTCCGCGCACGCCGGATATTCGTGGACGATCCCCGCGCGCCGCAACAATTCCAGATAGTAGAAGCGCTCGTGCCGCGGGATCTCGCCGGGCTCGGGCGGCGGAATCGCTTCGGTGAGCAGCCAGCCGCGCCCGTCACGCTTGTAGCCGATGCGGCGGGGAATGCGGGCCATCCATGCCGCCAGCGCGGCGTCAAACGAATTGGGCAGCAGGATGGCGCAATCGAAACTCTCGCGGCGCAGCTCGGCGGCGGCCTGGCGCCGGTCGCCCGCGTACAACATCACGCCGTCGATAGCCCCTTCGCGCGCGTAGAGGTCGGCGACCGAAACGCGCGCCAGCACCGTCAAATGCGCCCCCTGAAACGCCTCGCGCACCGCGCGGATGGCCGGCAGCGACATCACGGCGTCGCCCACCCAGTTGGTCGCCCGGATCAGGATTTTCGTTTGGTTTCGCGGCAGACCGTCATTGTAGCAGCCGGTAACAGCAAGATCCGGATAGAGGTCCGTTAACGGTCCGCGCTATGCTGGCGGGGTGAAGCTGGCGAATCTTAAGTGGAACGAAATCGAAGCCTCGTTGTGGCAGTCCGGGTACGCCAAGTTGCCGCCCCTGCTAACGGCGGCCGAATGCGCGGCGGCCGTCGCGCTCTATCCGCGGCGCGAATTGTTTCGCAGCCGCATCGAGATGGCCCGCTACCGCTTCGGCGTGGGCGATTATCAATACTTCGATTACCCTCTGCCGGAGATCGTGCGGGAGTTGCGCGAACGCTCCTATCCGCCGCTGGCCGGCATCGCCAATCGCTGGATGGAGGCGTTGGGCGACGAAGCCCGATTCCCGGCCGGACTGCCCCAGTTCACGGCCGAGTGCCAGGCCGCCGGGCAGACCAAGGCCACGCCTCTGCTGCTGCATTACGAAGCAGGCGGCTACAACTGCCTGCATCAGGACCTTTACGGCGACCTGGCGTTCCCGTTGCAACTCGTCTGCTTCCTGAGCGAGCCCGGCGCCGACTACACCGGCGGCGATTTCCTGCTTGTGGAGCAACGCCCCCGCGCGCAATCCATCGGCCACGCCGTGCATGCCCGGCGCGGCGAGGCAGTCGTCTTCACCACGCGCTACCGGCCCGTGAAAGGCGCGCGTGGATTTTATCGCGCCAATATCAAGCACGGCGTGAGCCCGCTGCTATCTGGCGCGCGCTACACGCTCGGCATCATCTACCACGACGCGCGGTGAAATCTTACTTTGCCCGCAAGGAACGGATAGCCTTCCCTGCCCCCAAGCGCGTACCCTCGAACTATGGCGACAATAATGAATAGCAGCTTGGCGATGGCCCCCAAAGACGAACAAGCCTACTGGGAAGCGAATTTCTGGGAGGCGCTCGAAACCCGCGACACCCACATGGACGGCGTTTTCTTCTTCGCCGTGATCACCACCGGCGTGTACTGCCGGCCGTCGTGCCCCTCCCGCCGGCCGCGGCGCGAAAACGTGATCTTCTTCCAACGGCGGGATGCCGCCGAGCGCGCCGGCTTTCGGCCTTGCCTGCGCTGCACCCCCGATCGTGAGCGCACGCGGGACGCCCATTCGGAGCTGGTCGAAAAGATCTGCCGGTACCTGGAGCAGCATCTGGACGAGGCCGTTACGCTCGACGGACTCAGCCGCCAGTTGAATCTCAGCCCGTTCCATCTGCAACGGACGTTCAAAGCGGCCGCCGGCATCACGCCGCGCGCCTACGCCGATTTCTGCCGACTGGAATCCTTCAAAGGCGGATTGCGCGAGGGCCGCTCGGTGACTACGGCGCTCTACGATGCCGGTTACGGGTCCAGCAGCCGCCTCTATGAACGCGCGGCCTCGCAGCTCGGCATGACGCCCACCGCATACCGGCGCGGCGGCGCGGGCCTCAACATTCGCTACGACATTCTGGATACGCCCGCCGGCACGCTGCTGGTGGGTGCTACCAGCAAGGGCGTGTGCGCCATCCAGTTTGGCGGCTCGGCGAAGAAACTGGAAGAATCCGTGCGCGAGGAATTCCCCGCCGCCGATCTCCAGCGCGATCCGGTGTTTCTGAGCCCGTGGGCCGGCCAGTTGCGCGCGCACCTCGACGGGCGATTGCAGAAGCTGGACGTGCCGCTCGACATACAAGCGACCGCCTTCCAGCGGCGCGTCTGGGAGTATCTGCAAACGATCCCTTACGGCAGCACGCAATCATACGGCGAGATCGCCAAGCGAATCCGGCAGCCGCGTGCCGCGCGGGCCGTGGCGCGCGCCTGCGCATCGAATCCGGTGGCCGTAGTTATCCCATGCCATCGCGTGGTGCGCGGCGATGGCGAAACAGGCGGCTACCGGTGGGGCGCAGAGCGCAAGCGCAAGCTACTGCGGATGGAGAAGAACACAGGCTGAAGGCTGTCCATCTGCGCGAAGAGCGGGTCCGGGGGACCCGCGCAGCCTGGGTCGCAGCCTGGGAGGCTGCCCCACTATGAAACGAAACTCCAGACACAAACTGAAGGCTGTGCTACCAGTCACCGCACTTCCGGTTGATCCACCCGCAACTCCGCCAGCGTGCCGCTCATGTGCATCTCCTTGCTCCCGCTGGTGAGTTGAAATAGCAGCCGGCCGTCAGGCTGCGTGGCTCCTTGCCCGGTATAAGTTTCGTCGCCCGACACCAGTTGCAGATCCGCGAAGCGCAGGATCGGCGCCGTCTGCGCCCATACCAGGTCATATGCCCCTGAAACGCTTTCGAGGTCGGGCAGCGCCTCCATCTCCAGCCCGCGCGCCACGAAAGTGCCGGTGGAGTGCAGACGGGCCAGCAATTCCAATCCCGCGCCGCTCGACTCCAATACGGTTTCCGCATCCACCTTGCCGGACTTCCATTCGACACCCTTGGCCCGCGCTTCCAACCGGTACGTAGGGCGGTTGCCGCGCAGGCCGACAGCCAGGACGCCAGTGACGCGGCCGCCGTCCAGGCTGGCGCGGATGTCCGTAAACTCAGCCCTGGCCGCGTCCCAAAGCAGGTGCGTCTGGATCCCGCCCACCTCCGCGTCGCCCAAATGCAGCGCGCCGATTTGCACGATGGCATCCACGTGCCGATCGGCCAGCCATTCGGGCAGGGACGTCCGCCCCAGGTTCAGCGCGCGCGCGATCAATCCGCGGCTGTGACGCAGGGTAGGCATCAGCAATCGTTCCAGCTCAGCCGCATCGGCCTCTGGAATCCTTATGCGCAAGCGATGCGGGCGGGCCATTTGCGGCTCATAGCGGTACTCGCCCTCCAACGCGACCTTGCCGGCCTGCGCGTGGATGCGATCGAGCGTGACCCGCGCCCCATCGAGGTGGGCGGTGGCCGATTCGACCGCCACCGGGTCGGCGAGTCCCGGCAATGGAAACTTGGCGTCCTGCAGATCGATGGCGCCAGTCCAGCCGGTCTTGGCCGATGGGGGCCCGGTGGGCGCGGAGAGCGGCTGGGCAGAGAGCGGCTGCGCGGCGGGCGGCTGGGCAGCGATCTGGTAGCGAAGCTGGCCTTTCCAAGTGCCGCTCGAAATCTGATCCAGCCACGGAATCGCGGCCATTGCGGCTTGCGCGCGCAGCGATTCCACGCGCATGGAGTCGGTCGAAATTGTCAGATCGAGCGATTGCGCATTCCAGTCGTAGTCGGCTTCCAGTTGCGCCGTCTCGTCCTGCGCGGTGCGCACCAGCGCGGGAGCCAGTTTCGCGTGGCCGCGGTCGAAAATCAAGCGCGCCTGCTCGGAGCGGATGGGCGGCGAGTCCGGAATGGCAATCGAAGCATCGTGGAAGTCCAGTTCGCCCTGCAGGCTTCCCTGCCCCGTGTAACCCAGCACGCCATCCAGCGATCCGGTCACGTTCAATTTGGGCGGCAGATCCGCGCCCATGTGACGCGCCAGATCCAGCACGGGACCGGCGGGAAAACGATTCCAATTGAGGGCCACGCCCCAATGCGGTTGGGAGAAATAATCGGAACAACGAAATCGCACGGCCAACGGCAGCGTTTCGCCACCCGCCGTGCTGGATTCCATTTCAACGATCTGGGCCGGCACGTTGAGCCGCCCCGCCAGGCGCAACGGCCAACTCTGCCCGTACGGCGGCATGCGGTCCCAGCGGTGTACCCCTTCTACGTCCATGCTGCCGGAGATACGGATATCGTCGAGAGGCCCCGCCAGATGCATCCGCGCGGCCACCGTGCCATGCACCCCGGCGTCGAAGCCGTGCAGCAACGCCACGATCTCGCCGATCGCACCTTTTTCCAGGCGCACGTCCAGATCCAGGCGGCCCGCGCCGGTCTCGGTCCAGCGGCCGCGCGCGACGATCTCGCCGAATCCGTGCGCCGGCTTGTCGGTACGCGCCGGTTCGCCAGTGAACTCCACGTTCCAGGTGGCGGCGCCGAGGGGTGTCCTGGGGCCCGGCGGCGCGATGTGCAGGTCCGTATTGGTCAGATAGAAGACGGACTTGGTGTCGCCGAATTTGAAATTGATCCGTCCCGAGCGCACATGCAATTCCGGAATGGCGCGGATCACCGACCGGTTCAGCAGCGGCTCGAAGTTCCAGCGGCCCGGCTCGGAAGGGCCGCCCGTCTTGGCCACGTTGATGCTGGCGTCATCCAGCCGGATGGAAGCGAATTCCAGACGCCCGCCGAAGATGCCGAAGATCGAGGTGAGCCGCGGCACGGCTTCCAGGGAGCCCACATAGGCGATCGGCTCGATGCCGATAGCCGGGTTCTCGTGGATCACCACGTTGTCGACCGAGAAGCCCGGCCCGGCGAACAGGCTGAAGTGGATGGCGCCCAACTCGACCTTGCGGCCCAGCGCGCTTTCGAGCGCCGCCTGGATACGCGGGGCGAACCGGTTGCCGCTCAAGTAGGGCGCGGCGATACCGGCCGCCAACAGCACGGCCAGCACGATACACAGCCACTTCGCCGCGTGTTTCACGGTGCGCTTCATGCGCCGCTCCGCGCCAGCAGGCTGGCGTAGGCCGCCGGATCGTCCACATCCGCCAGGATGCCGGGATCGTCCACGTCGAGGTAGGCGATTCCGTTCGCGTGTTGCGTTACCAATTCCTTCGCAGAAGAGCCGGCCGGCAGCGCCAAGAACTCAGGTATGAGGGATCTTGAAATCCAAATGGGATGCCCGCGCCGGCCGCCGAATCGCGGGATGCGCAGCGGCGCCGGCGCGCTGCAGTCGAGCAATAAATCAATGGTGGCGGGAGCCACGGCGGGATGATCCACCAGGGTGAACAGCACACCGTCCGCATCGGCGGGCA
>OCTA010004204.1_pt1 | contig 12627 bp, 8 predicted proteins | sample 1538991 | NCBI WGS metagenome assembly OCTA01 (sample SAMEA3539302, study PRJEB22396) | soil metagenome | biome: tundra; feature: field; material: soil | place: USA | collected 2010-05 | depth 0.15 m
CCATGGTCAAACACCAGCACGCCAGCGGCGAGTACAACCGGCGCCGCGAGGAGTGTGAGGAAGGTGTGAGAATCCTGGCAAAGTGGTATCCCAATATTCGCGCTCTCCGCGATCTTTCTTTCGATCAACTGGTCAAGCACTCGAAAGATGTTCCCGAGAAAATCTATAAGCGATGCCGTCATGTGGTGGAGGAAAACGAACGGGTACGCGATGGCGCTAGTCGACTCCGTGCCGGCGATTTGAATGGTTTTGGAGAGCGGATGCGAGAATCGCACCGCAGTCTTCGCGACCTGTACGAAGTCAGTTGCCGCGAACTGGACATCATGGTCGAGGTCGCCGACGGCCTCCCGGGCTACTACGGCGGACGCATGACCGGAGGCGGATTTGGCGGATCCACGATAAATTTAGTCGAGGCAACGGATGCGGAAGCCTTTGCTGATCAGATTTCGGGTCGCTACCAAAAGGCGACCGGGATTAAACCGGCTGTCTACATTTGTTCGGCGGCCGATGGCGCGAGGGTTGAACCCGACGGAGCGGAATAGCTTGAGCGCTAGTTTTTCGAAACGCAGGTAAGAATTTCAGATATCGGCTCGGGTCCTGCCCTCGGGTTACGGTTCCAGTGGGCTGCAACTGTGTCGTTGGTGCGGATCTGCCCCGCGAGGCTTTACTGCGGCAGACGGTAGTTTCAGGGTGCCTGGACCTCGATGACGAAGCCCAACGTGTTGGTTTCACTCATCACGCATGACAATGATTACCAAATGGAACAAGCGGCGGCCGCCGAAGATGCTGCCCGGCGCCTGGATGCAAACATTCAGATCGTGTATGCCGGCAACGACGCCGTCAATCAAAGCCAACAACTGCTGAAGGTCATCCAAGGCTCGCCTCCGCGCCCGGATGCAATTCTGGTGGAACCGGTTGCCACCGGAATGCCGCGAGTGGCTGGTGCCGCCACCGCCGCGGGCATCGGTTGGGGGGTTTTGAATCGTGAAGTCGATTATGTTGCCAAACTTCGGGGAACCAGTCGGGTCCCAGTTTTTGCCGTCACCACCGATCAGGAAGAGGTCGGAAGAATCCAGGGACGACAGTTTGCGGTGTTCCTGAAGGAAGGCGGAGGTGTCCTGTATATCGAGGGACCCTCGACCGGCGAGGTTGCCCGGTTACGTGCGTCGGGAATGTATTCCACGAAGCCTCAGAATGTAGACCCGAAAGTGCTTAAGGGAGATTGGACCGAGGCCAGCGGGTACAGAGCCGTCAAGTCGTGGTTGTCGTTAAGTACATCCCAACAACTGCATATTCGCGTGATTGGGTGCCAGAATGATGCCTTGGCCATCAGTGCCAGAAGAGCGTTCGAGGAAGTGCCGGAAAGCCGGACTCGGAAAGACTGGCTAAGCCTGCCGTTTACGGGCTGCGACGGCGTACCGAAAACTGCCAGGAATGGGTACGTCGCGGTCTCCTCGCGGCGACGGTTGTCGTTCCGCCCACGATGGGACTGGCCTTCGAGATCATGACCAAGGCCATTCGCTCGGGCGTACAGCCGCCACCACGCACTCTCAGCCAGCCCAGTTCCTATCCCGCGCTCGAGGAACTAATCGGATGACTGGGCTAGGGTTCACCGCGAGCTCAAGTTTGTTTGATGTGCAAAGTTCAGATGACCGACTCTGAACCTCTCATTTACAACCGCTGTCAAGTCGCCTGCCCAGAAGATATTACCTTGACCGGTGCCGTGGATTCCCGTAGTACCAGACCGGTGCTGACTTTGATCTCATGTCCCGAGCGCTGCTGGCCCTCAACCGTCTCGTACAATGCATCGAAAGCTTTTCGCCCCAGTTCGTCACGAGAAAGGCGAATGGTGGTGAGCGGCGGTTGAGTGAACTGGCTAAGCTCAATGTCATCGAAGCCAACAACGGAGATATCATCGGGGACACGCAAACCAGCGCGTGTGACGGCACGGAGCGCCCCGATAGCGGTCAGGTCGTTGGAGGTGAGTACCGCGGTTGGCGGCTTGGGCAGTGAGAGTAGCTGCGTCATCGCCACGTCTCCCCCGTCGATCTTGTGGTTTCCTTCGACCACGCTCCGTTGGCGCTCAGCAATGCCGCAAGCATCGATACATTTCAAAAACGCCGAGCGGCGTGTTCGCGCCGACTTCAACGTAAGCGGGCCGCTGATGAATCCGATGCGCTGGTGCCCCAGCGAAACAATGTGCTGAACCGCTTCTCCTATTCCCTTGGAATAATCAACCTTGATGTTACTGATCAGCGGTTTCACCTTCCCCACATCCAGAAACACAATGGGTAGCCGGCGATGCGAAAGCTCATCAAGAAGATGGCGGTCGATTTCCGACGTCATGATGGCAACGCCATCGACCTTGCGCTCAATCATTCGGCGCACACACCCACCCATACGCTCGGAGTTGTAATCCGTATTGGCAATGATCACTTCGTACCCGCGATGGATAGCGGCAAACTCAAAACTCTTCACCAACTCCGGGAAAAAGGGGTTGACGATGTCTGAGATGATCAAACCGAACATCTGGCTACGCCCTGAAACCAGCGCCCGCGCCTGCGTATTCGGATAATAACCAAGCTCGCGGATGGCGCGCCGCACTTTCTCGGCAGTTCGCGGCCGGACCAGTTCGCTTTGATTGATGGTGCGCGAAACGGTGGCGGTTGATAGCCGGGCGCGGGCAGCGACTTCCTTGATGTTCATGCTGGCCCAGATTACCACCACTATCCCCCAAACAATATATGGGTTTGTCAGTCCATTTGTAATCGATTACACTTCTGGCTTGTTTGAGAGGACCTGAAGCAGTGGCTCTGCGGGATATGGGCGGCGGTCAACAAACCGCGGTGGAACTGCAAGACCAGCGGCGAACGATGATCACAACACAAGTGTGCTACGGAATGACCGGGGTGATCCTCGACAACGGCCGGATTCGCGCCACGGTGTTGCCGGAACTTGGCGGCAAAATGTCGTCGCTGATCCGGGCCGCCACAGGCCGCGAGTTCTTGCGGCAACCAGCGAGTCGCCCGCTGAAACCCGCCGTCTATGGCGCAGCATTCGAGAATTACGACCCCAGCGGATTCGACGAATGCTTTCCCACCGTGGCCGCATGCGAATACGCGGGCGAATATTTTAACGGTCTCGCGCTGCCCGATCATGGCGAGCTTTGGTCGTCTCGTTGGCAGTTCGAGATACGCGGGGAAGAGTTGTGGTTGGCAGCTGCAGGGCGGCGTTTACCCTACATATTCCGTAAGCGCATTAGTCTGGAGGATGAAGCGGTCATATTGCGATACAAATTGGAAAGCGTGACCGACGCACCATTTCATTATCTTTGGTCCGCTCATCCGCTGCTTAAAGTCGATCCCGGTTGCCGGATCATGCTGCCGGAGGATGTAACCGATGTGCTTGTCGAATCCTCGCGGAATCGACGTCTGGGGGAGTCGGGGGACAGCGGCCACTGGCCTCGAACACGCCTGGCGGACGGCGTTGAAACAGACTTGAGCATGCTCGGGGATTCCTCGAGAAAAACCGCGGACAAGCTTTTTACACCGCGGCTTTCTCACGGAGCTTGCGCATTGTACTATCCGGACTCGACCGAATCCATTTCATTTCATTTCAATTGCGCGATCGTGCCCTACTTGGGAATCTGGATTTGTGAAGGCGGATGGCCGAACCCAGAGGACGGGCACTACACAGTTGCTTTGGAACCCTGCACCAGCCGGGTCGACTCGTTGGCCGAAGCTGTTGGGCGCGGCGAGTGTGCTCAGATCCGCCCCGGGGCATGGAAGCGTTGGGAACTCCGTGTTCAGTTACAAACCGGATTGCCCGAAAATCTTGTGGACAGGACCCAAACGTGAATCTCACCGCCATCGACTGGGTGCTAATGGCGGTTTACTTCGCCTTTGTGCTGGGCATTGGCGTTGTCCTGAAGCGCTATGTGAAGAACAGTTCGGATTTCTTTCTGGCCGGACGTTCTCTTCCGGCGTGGATTTGTGGCCTGGCATTCCTTTCCGCGAACCTGGGGGCGCAGGAAGTAATCGGCATGGCCGCTTCCGGGGCCAAGTACGGGATCGCAACCAGCCACTTCTATTGGATCGGCGCCATTCCCGCCATGGTGTTCGTGGGCGTGTTCATGATGCCGTTCTATTACGGCTCACGCGCGCGATCCGTTCCCGAGTATCTGCGTCTGCGCTTCGACGAGAAGACCCGTGCGGTGAACGCCGTCTCTTTTGCCGTCATGACGGTTTTCTCGTCCGGCATCTCGATGTATGCCATGGCGAAGCTGATTCAAACCATGCACATTCTGGATGGCCCGTTCGCGAAGCTCGGGATTTCGACCGCCTGGACCTTCCATCTGAGCATCCTCGTTTCGGCATTGATCGTGCTGGGGTACATTTTCCTTGGTGGGCTCACCAGCGCAATCTACAACGAAGTGCTGCAGTTCTTTCTGATCGTCGCCGGTTTTCTTCCCCTGGTCTTTCTCGGGCTCAAGAACGTTGGCGGCTGGAGTGGTTTGAAACACCAATTGCCCACCGCCTTCACTCATTCCTGGCAGGGCATGGCCAGCGCTCATACCAATCCCTTGGGGGTTGATGCATTTGGCCTGGTTATGGGACTGGGGTTTGTGCTCTCATTCGGTTATTGGTGTACGGATTTTCTAGTGATCCAGCGCGCCATGGCCGCCGACTCCATGGGCGCGGCCCGCCGGACGCCGCTGATCGCGGCGATGCCGAAAATGGTGTTCCCCTTTCTGGTGATTCTGCCCGGTATGATCGCGATCGCCCTGCCCAATCCGGCCGCAACAACCGTGAACGCCAGTACGGGCCAAATGCAGGTCGTCAACCAGGCCGGTAAGGGACTGATCCCCGCGAAAGTGGACGAGACCATGGGCGCTCCGAAATTGGATTCCAACGGCAAGCCCATCCTCGACTACGATCTGGCAATTCCGAATATGCTGCTTCATTACTTTCCGACAGGAATTCTTGGCCTGGGGCTGACCGCCCTTCTGGCCAGCTTTATGTCGGGCATGGCTGGCAATGTAACCGCGTTCAACACGGTCTGGACCTACGACATTTACCAGTCCTATATCCACCCCAACGCGAAAGATGCGCACTACCTCTGGATGGGGCGCGTGGCTACAGTGTTTGGCATCACGCTGTCGGTGGCGGCGGCCTATACGGCACCGCGCTTCAACAACATCATGGATTTCCTCCAGTTGGTTTTTGCATTCGTGAACGCGCCGCTGTTTGCCACTTTCCTGCTCGGCATGTTCTGGAAGCGAACGACTGGACACGGGGCTTTCTTCGGTTTGCTTTCCGGAACTGCGGCGGCAGCCGTTCATCAGGGATTGACCTTGCCGCTGGGCGCCAGCGTCGGCATTAAAGGTGGTTGGCTGGGCGCGGTTCATACCTATCCCAGTGAGATGGCACAGAACTTCTGGACCGCAATTTGGGCCTGGTCCGCGTGCTTCGCCGTCACCATTCTCATCAGCCTCTGCACTCGCGCGCGCGAGGACAAAGACTTGGTCGGGTTGGTGTACTCCTTAACCGAAAGGCCGCGTGAGGAACATCTGGCCTGGTATATGCCCCCCGCGGTGCTAGGTGGGATTGTCATCGGGATTGCTTTGGTGCTGAACCTGATTTTCTGGTAAACGGAGTGCATATGGGCTTGGATATCCGGACGCCGATCGGCCTTATGTTTTCTGTGTTCGGCGTTATTCTGACGGTTTATGGTTTCCTGAGTGACCGGGCCATTTATGGTCGATCGCTGGGAATCAATATCAACCTGGTTTGGGGGCTCGCGCTGCTTGCGTTTGGCGCCATTATGCTCTTGCTCGGCATGCGCCGAGGCCGCGTCCCGAAGAAATAGGTGGCTGGCGCCAATCTTCAGCGCAGTCAGCCGAATGACCAATCCGTAGTCAGCGCTTGACCGTCACTTCGTACCAGGTTGTAGCCACCTTCCCTAACGGGATCTCCCACCTTTCCGCTTTCTTCTCAGCACGGATCGATTCCGCCATCGGCTGGCCCGAGCCGTCAAGCGATTGCGCAGAAACAGCTTTCGCCCGGTCCCACTCGATATCACGTCCCAGGTATTTGCTGTGGGCGGGCGCCAGTGTTCACACGGTTTCCGGGGGCGCGGCGGTGATCTCGAAGTCAACCTGCCGCTTGCCCAGAACGGGATGCGACGCCGTCAACCGCACTCTTCCCGCTTGCTCTTTTGATCGCAGCCACACGGCGCCAGTCCCACCCACCAGGGCGAAAGGATTGTCGCCGATAATTTCGCCGGGGCCCTCGAGGTGCAACTGGATGGCATCGTTGGCCAAAGAGCGTATCGCGCCGAATTCGTCGGTGACGCTCAGCACCACACGGGTTGTATCGGCCCCATCGGCAACCAGATTGGTGTCGTCCGGCAAAATGGAGAACTGCTGGTCAACCCCTTTGCCCGAATAGTGTTTCGCGATCACCTGCTTGCCCTGAACATAACCCTCGATTCGCAGGTCTCCCCAGGCATTGCGGAATGGCTCCAAATGGAGGACGAATGGTGGATGGCCAAGGTTGCCAAACTCGCTGCGGTCGGGATCAAGCTCTGCGATCAGCTTGTCATCGATATAAAACTTAAGATGGTCGCAGTTGGAACAAACCACGCCCTTGGTGAACGCGATCGATTCGTCCCCGCGTGCCCAGCGGAAGGCGGTTTCCAGCACAATTTCCTCCTCCGGGTCGCACTGCGATTTGTAGATGCCTGCCGCGGGCTTGGGCTCGCGAAAGATGTCGGCCACGCCGTGGTAACAAATCCGGTCGCCGGAGCCGAAGTCAAAATGCGTGTTGTAGTCGAAGGCGCACCAGCCGATGCCTCCCGCGTACTGCGAATTCGACGCCAACTGGTTGTGGATGCGGGCATGACGCAAAGTGTGCTCGGTGAGCCGTTCGGTGTTATCTATGGTTTTGGTGGGATAGGTGTGCCCCATGAATTCTGTGTTCAAGTACAGCGGATGGTTCGGGGGCGTCAGCGGGAAGCCAAAATCGTTCATCGTAAACACATCTTCAAGAAGTTCCGAGTCGAAGTGGTTGCGAATGCCCCCAGTCGGCCGCGTCGAGTCGAGTTGATGGGCCAGCGCGTTGGTCCGAGTGTAGAAATCGTGATCGTCCGGGGATTCGTTGATGCGGACTCCCCAGAGAATAATCGAAGGGTGGTTCCAGTCCCGGCGAATCATGCGACGTACGTTGTCCACGGAAATGTCTTTCCAGGCTTGGTCTCCGATGTGTTGCCAGCCCGGAATTTCTTCCAAGACCAGCAGGCCGAGTTCATCGCAAGCATCCAGGAAATGACGAGATTGAGGATAATGCGACGTGCGCACGATATTGCACTTGAAGCTAGTACGAAGGACTTGCGCGTCACGCCGCTGCACCCGTCCCGGCATGGCTTGCCCCACAAAGGGGAACGTCTGATGACGGTCGAGCCCGCGCAACTTGACCACTTTGCCGTTTAACTCGAAACCGTGTTCGGTAAACCGCGCCTCGCGGAAACCGATGGAGCGGGAATCTTCATCGACCAGGCGAGATCCATTCAGCAACCGAACCTGGACAGAATAGAGCTTGGGCCGCGTCAGATCCCAGAGCGCCACGGGCCCCAGTTTTTCCAGCCTCACGGTGTGCGGGACTGGGTCTTTTACGGCCGCGGTTGGTGCAACTCGTTGCGTACCCGTGGCAAGCACACGGTCCCCATCGCGCAACGTGACTTCAAGCGACAGCTCTTCGCGTGACGGTTCCAGATGCTGTAAGAAGCAATCCACTTCAAGGCTTGGATTCGGAGTGAGCACATCCTTCGGCTTGGCGAAGATGTTTTCGATAAAAGTGGAGGAAACGATGCGGAGCGCAACTTCGCGGTAGATGCCACCGAAGGTGAGATAGTCAATCTGATACCCGAAAGGTGGGATGTCCGCCCGTTCCGTGGAGTCAACCTCGACAGCAAGCACGTTGTCGGAGTCAAAGTCCAGATTCTGAGTCAGCTCAAAAGAAAAAGGTGTGTATCCTCCCTTGTATTCGCCGAGGCGAATTCCATTGAGCCAGACCGTTGACGCAGTCATCACGCCTTCGAAATCGATGAAGACGCGCCGGCCACGCGTTCCTGAGGGAAGCTTGAAGTGACGGCGATAGACCGACACAAATTCGTAGTCCTTTTCGTCAAAGCTGTGCCAGGGCAGGCGTATGTTGGTATGAGGAACCACCACGCGCTCGAAGTTTGAGTCGTCGAAGTCTTTCATGCGGGCCTCAGGAACCGCGGAGCGGCTGTAGCGCCAGTTCCGGTTCATCGGAAGGACCAGTCGTTTACCCGCCGCAGGCTGCGGGGACGAACTGGAAGTCTCCGCAAAGGCACTCTCCGCTAGCATTCCCGCGACCATAGTCCCGGTTTTCTTGATGAAGTCTCGTCTTTCCATAGTGGTTTGCCATTCCCAGACCCTGGCCCGCGGTTGTGTTCGTGCAGGTCTCCGCACAACCCGCCAGAATCCATTTCGTCTGGTTAACGTCTGCCCCCTTCCATTTTGATCTTGCAGCCAATTCTTCCGCGCTTACCGAACTTGCAAGCTGACTTCGTATTCCGGTGCAATGTCGATCTGATGAATCTCGCCCATCGCCTCGCCCGGCCAGATACTGGGCCAGGCACTGCTCGGAAGGTAGATCGGCGCCCCTTTGAGCAGTGGAAGAATCTTGACTTCCAGAGGAGTGTCGGTGATGCCAGGTGGAAAACGCTTTAGTCCAATTTCCCACACTGTCCCTTTGTAAAAATCATCGTTGAGCAGCCGCGTGCCCACGTACAAGCGGGCAGTGTCTCCAACGTACGCAATCCGCAAGAATGCGTCGCTTAGACCGTCCAGCGTGCCTTTGGGCACCACCACTCGCCACAAATTAGCGTGATCGAAATCTTCAGGAGGTATGGCTACAGCGGCGTTGTCGCGCCACGCGACTGGCTTTCCCATCTTTACGGGGTTTGGCACCTGGTCTGTGCGCACCGCTTCCAGTTGAACCGTCAGCTTCTTTGGTTTGATTGACGCGGCGTATTCGAAAAACAACCCGTCGTTGTCCACCCTTGTTACCGGTATGTCAGGACCGTGCTGAAACTTCAGATCGGGAAATACGCCGAAACGCAATTCGCCCACCTCCCGTGCCCGCAAATGGAGGGAGGTCTCATCGGAAAACATGTCCGCAGGTGAAAACAGGACATATTCCGTGCCACCGTAAGAAGGCTTCCAGATGTTGCGCGCCTGTTCTTGCGACAAAAGAACGATGTGTACAGTCTCCCGTTTGCGAATGCGCACGCTGATTGCGATGTTCTTGCCGGCTTCGATACCACTGACGTAGATCCTGCCACCCTCCCGTGACATCACCGCTTTCCGCGCGTCGATGGATTCGATGGTGTTGCTGTCGAAGGCGAACTCGGGAGCCATGCCAGGCACCCCAAGGAAGAAATAGTAGGTTGCGCCTGCGTGATTCACCTTACACAACGGTTGGGACGTGGCGTACTTAAGGTTGGCCCCCTGCAGATCCATATTTACGGGCCAAATAAAATATGCGCCGGAGGGTACGTCCACGGGTTTGTTGGGAATGAGGACCGTCTCGGAGGCGAGCTTCACTGAAACCTGCATCCCATTTCTGGCAGGCAATGGATAGTTCCGCAAATAATTGTTAAAGAACACGAATGCATGCTGCCCATCAGAACGAACCGCAACGCGCGCTGGCTCGGCGTCTCCCGGGGTGCTGGGGATGGTGGCAGGGAGAGTTGCCACCATCGGCGCCAGAGACTCCCCGAAATCACGCAAGAAAAGATGGAAGAGTTTCAACTGCCGGAATGAGGGCCGCATCTGGCCGAACTCTCCCAGAGGAGCTTGAAAGTCGTAAGAGATCACGGGGAGATCGTTGGGATAGTCGGTGGCGCTTGACTCCTGCAAAGTCGAGCGCTTCCCTTCGGGGTTTGCTCCGCCGTGAAACATGTAGTATCCGTATAGATTGGTCCCCGAGCCGAGATGTGTCAGCATGTTGGCAGCAACATCGTCAGCGGTAATCAGGGGCCGGCGGTGATAAGCGGGTTCCATACCTCCACCGCCCTCGGCAACGAAGTATGGATAGTGCGAGAGCCTTTCGTTAGGCACATTGAATTTTTCATATCGCGGCGAATGGCCGAAACTATCGCGACTGAGATTGAATAAGTAAATATCATTGGCGGGCAACTCTTTCAGGCTGCCAAACCAGAAACCATCGGGATAACCGCCAAAGGCCGGTATGACCTCTCCCGGTGGGAAGTCGAGAGAGGGCCAGCCGGTAACCGTAAATATTGGCACGTCCAGTCCGGAGTCAAGGGCAATCTTTTTCAAAGTTGCGATATGTTCCGCTCCCGTGCCGGCACCCTGCTCGCCGTATTCGTTCTCGAGCTGTATGCCGATGACCGGACCGCCGTCTTTCCATAGCAAGCCTTTAAGCTGCTTGCCAATTTCTCCATAAAAGCGCTGGACGTAAGACAGGTACGTAGGGTCGTTTCTCCGCGTCGGTCCCTTTTGCAAAAGCCAATCCGGGAAGCCTCCATTCCGTGCCTCCCCGTGCACCCAGGGTCCAACCCGGGCAAACACATACATTCCATGCTTCCCGCAAAGTTCCGCGAACCGGTGCAGATCGCGCTGCCCCGTCCAATCAAACTGGCCTTCCACTTCCTCGTGATGAATCCAAACTATGTAGGTCGAGATGATCTGGATCCCGCCGGCTTTCATCTTCAGAATCTCTTCTTCCCAATACTTCTCTGGATAACGGGAAAAATGAAACTCGCCCATCACCGGCAGCCAAGGCTTCCCATCAAGCGTCAGAAACCGACTATTGACCTGGATAATTTCATGGCCGCTGGACGACTTTCCCCCCATCCGCAAGTATCCACTTTCGGGCGCAAGAACCGGCCCGCTCGCGTCAATCGTAATCACGTTAGCCGAATCTGATTTTGATTCGGCCCAAGCCGGCTGAAGAATAAGGATAGAGATGAAGGCCAAAGAAAGCGTAGCCAGGGGGAAAAGCCGGGGGGTCGGATTAGGCATCAGCTTCCTTTCAACGCGCAAGAACATCGAGACGCTTCAACTAAACCTCCAGACTATAGCTCAACACAGCACATCTTCGCCTCCGCCATTAGTAGGAGTGGTTTTCCATTGTTCTGTCCTCGATTACTGCCTGCACGGGCTTTCGTGGAACACCGGAGGGATGTACTCAGTGGAGATCTATGGGCGTGTACGGCGAAGCACGCCTACACGGGCGGATACACGATCGTGAAGGACTACGTACGGGCCGCCACGCTGCGCCAGCAGGAGATGTTCGTTCCGCTGACGCATGCGCCGGGCGCGGCACAGGCCGATTTTGGCGAGGCGCTGGTGATCATGGGCGGAGTCGAACAGAAGGCGCATTACCTGGCGATGGACCTGCCGCACTCCGACGACTGCTTTGTGATGGCGTTTCCGGCGGTGAGGACGTGGTCTTCGAACCGCGGCACTATCTCGCTTTGCTGGAGCGGAAGCCACGGGCATTGGACCCGGCGGCACCGCTGGCGGGTTGGGAGTTGCCGGAGTGTTTCTCCCGTTTGCGGCGGTTGTTGGAAGCGCGGCTGCACCAGGGCGGCAAGCGCGAGTATGTGCAGGTGCTGCGGTTACTGGAGACGTTTTCCCTGCCGGAGGTAGAAGCAGCCATTTTCGATGCGCTGCATCTGGGTACGATCGGCTTCGACGCCATCAAGCATCTGCTACTGTGCCGCATCGAGCGGCGGCCACCGCGGCTGGACTTGGATAACTATCCTCATCTGCCATTGGCCGACGTACAAACCACGCAAGCCGCCGATTACATGACTTTGCTCTCGACCCAGGCCAGTGCACCCGCGGAGATTTCCGCTCCCGAGGTGACGCGATGAGCGACCTCGCCATGCCCTCTGGGAACGACACGCCCCAGGTGTTGCTGGAACATCACCTGAAGCAATTGCGACTGCCGACGTTTCTGCGCGAGTACGACAAAGTGGCGCGCCAATGTGCGGCGGAGGGCGTGGATTTTCCGCGCTATCTGCTGCGCCTGACGGAACTGGAGTTATTCGACCGCGAGCGGCGGGCCACCGAACGCCGCATCCATCAAGCGCATTTCCCGGTGGTCAAGAGCCTGGACACCTTTGAGTTCCTGGCCATTCCCTCGTTGAACAAGGCGCTGGTGCTGGAGTTGGCGCGTTGTGAGTTTCTGCTGCGGCGCGAGAACGTGCTGCTGCTGGGCAACAGTGGCACGGGAAAAACTCACCTCGCGCTCGCCCTCGGCCTGTCGGCCTGCCAACGCGGGCATCGCGTGCGCTTCACGACGGCGGCGGTCGTGCATGAGTTACTGGAGGCCAAGGACGAGAAGCGCTTGCTGCGTTATCAGAAACAGATGGCCAGTTACGAACTGCTGATCGTCGATGAGTTGGGATTCGTGCCGCTGTCCAAGTCTGGAGCCGAACTGCTGTTCGAGGTCTTCAGTCAGCGCTACGAACGCGGTTCGACGCTGGTGACCAGCAACTTGCCGTTCCAGGAGTGGACCGAGGTTCTCGGATCGGAACGGCTGACCGGCGCGCTGCTGGACCGGCTCA
>OCTA010004206.1_pt1 | contig 12625 bp, 6 predicted proteins | sample 1538991 | NCBI WGS metagenome assembly OCTA01 (sample SAMEA3539302, study PRJEB22396) | soil metagenome | biome: tundra; feature: field; material: soil | place: USA | collected 2010-05 | depth 0.15 m
GGTCGCCGGCGATGCCCGCGATCACCTGGGGCAGCTGGATCTGCGTCGTGATGTGATGCAGGAAGTAAATGAGTACCGCCAGGTCGGCAACCATCAGCGCGAGCGTCACGGTGATGCTGATGTGCGGGACGAAATCCGGGCCGGCCTGGCCGATGGCCCCGAGCGCCAGGACGGCGTAGACGAAGGTCGCCACGAAGGTTCCCAGCGTCACCTGCGTGCCGCGGTCGCGGATGAAGTTGCGCAGCATCCGCGGCCCGAACTGGGTGGACGTCAGGGTCAGGGCCACGATCACGATGGAGAACACGACGCCGACGACGGTGATGATGGCCGCTGCGATCGCGGTGAGGATCTGCCGCGCCGCGTCAGGGGACCCGCTGAGCACCCAGCCGGGCAGACCGAAATCGCCGTCGAAGGCGGCTCGGTCGAGCGCATACGTGCCGGCGAAAAGCACTGCGGCGGCCAGCACCTCAATGGCCGGAACCAGCCACAGGTTGGTGCGCAGCACCTCGCGGCGCCAGTCGGAGCCGCGCAGCAGCCGGCGGATCACCGGCAGCGCCCCTGCGCTGGTGCCCTCGACCACATGGCAAGCCTCCCCGGACTGCGCGGACTGCCGTGCCGCGCGGACTACATGTGCTGCGCGGACTGCCGTGCCGCGCGAAATATCAAGCGCGCATCGCCGCCGACCAGGCTTCCCGGCTCACCTGTCACTGATGGTAGCGCTGCCGCCCGGACCGCCCGCTACGGTTACCTACCCGCTGGGGCCGGACGGGAGTCCGCGCAAGCGGCATTCGGCCGGCCGGGCACCGGGCTCAGCAGCCAGATTCAGCCCACGCAGGCCGGTCCGAACAGCTGTTTCAGGTCGGCCAGCAGCGACGGCGACGGATGCACCCGGAGCTTGTCATCCAGCCGCATCACCTTGGTGCGCGTCCCGCTCAGCAGCCGCAGGTGCACCTCGGTCGGGCCGGGATGCGTCCGCAGCACTTCCCGCAGCCGCTCGACGACGGGCGGCACGCACCGGGCCTCCGGCAGCGACACCACGAAAGGGCCCTCTTCGCCCGAGGGCAGCTCCGGGACGCTCACCTCCATCGCGACCAGCTTGGGCACGTCCTCGCGCCGGTCCAGCCGCCCCTTCACCACGACGATCGCATCGTCGATGATCAGCGTCATGAACTGCTGGTAAGCGGAGGGGAAGAACAGCACCTCGATCGCTCCCGCGAGGTCCTCCAGCGTCGCCGCCGACCACGCGTTGCCCTGCTTGGTGACCTTCCGCTGGACGCCGGACAGGATCCCGCCGACAGTGACCAGCTGGCCGTCGGCGCGGTCACCGCGGGCGGCCCGTTGCGCGTCTTCCTCGGCGGAGCCGACGAGTTCTGCCACCGAGCAGTCCGTCGCGGTAGCGAGGATATGCTCCAGCCCGAGCAGCGGATGATCGGAGACGTACAGGCCGAGCATCTCCCGCTCGAACCCCAGCAGCGTGGTCTTGTCCCACTCGCCGTCCGGGATCGGCACGTCGAACGTCTCGGCGCTCTCGGTGTCGTCGCCGAACAGCGAGTCCTGGCCCATGGCCTCGTTGCGCTTGACGTCGATCACCGTGTCGATGGCCTGTTCGTGCATGAGCAGCAGTCCCTTGCGCGGATGGCCGAACTCGTCGAACGCGCCCGCCTTGATCAGCGACTCGATGACCCGCTTGTTGCAGGCGTTCACCGGCACCTTGCGGAGGAAATCGGCGAAGCCGGTGAACGCGCCCTTGGACTTGCGGGCCGCCACGATCGACTCGACCACGCCGGTGCCGACATTGCGGATCGCGGCCATGCCGAACCTGATGTCGTCCCCGACCGCGGTGAACATCGCCGTCGAGGCGTTCACGTCCGGCGGCAGCACCTTGATGCCCATCCGGCGGCACTCGTTGAGGTAGAGCGCCGACCTGTCCTTGTCACCGGCGACCGAGGTCAGCAGGGCGGCCATGTACTCGGCGGGGTAGTTGGCCTTGAGGTAGGCGGTCCAGTAGGAGACCAGCCCGTAGGCCGCGCTGTGCGCCTTGTTGAAGGCATAGTCGGAGAACGGGACGAGGATGTCCCAGAGGGTCTTGATCGCCGAATCGGAGTAGCCGTTCGCCTTCATGCCAGCCGCGAAGGGCTCGAACTCCTTGTCCAGGATCTCCTTTTTCTTCTTGCCCATCGCGCGCCGGAGCAGGTCCGCGTTGCCCGGCGTGTAGCCGGCCAGCTTCTGGGCGATCGCCATGACCTGCTCTTGGTAGACGATCAGGCCGTAGGTGTCGCCGAGGATCTCGGCCAGCGGCTCGGCCAGTTCCGGGTGGATGGGCACAACCGGCTTGCGGCCCGTCTTGCGGTCGGCGTAGTCGTTGTGCGCATTAGCGCCCATCGGGCCGGGCCGGTACAGCGCCCCGACCGCCGAGATATCCTCGAAATTGTCCGGCCGCATGCTGCGCAGCAGCGCCCGCATCGGGCCCCCGTCGAACTGGAAAACGCCGAGGGTGTCGCCGCGGGCCAGCAGCTCGTAAGCGGCCTTGTCGTCCAGCGCCAGGGTCTCCAGGTCAACGTCCATCCCGCGGTTGGCCTTGATCGCGCGGACCGCGTCGTCCAGCACCGTGAGGTTGCGCAGGCCTAGGAAGTCCATCTTCAGCAGGCCCAGGTCTTCGCAGCTCGGGTAGTCGAACTGGGTGATGATTGCCCCGTCGGCCTCGCGCTTCCACACCGGGATGTGGTCGAGCAGCGGCTCGATGCTCATGATCACGCCGGCTGCGTGCACCCCGGCCTGGCGGATCAGCCCCTCCAGCCCGCGTGCGGTGTCGATGACCTGGCGGACCTCCGGCTCGGCCTCGTACAGCGCGCGGATCTCCCCCGCCTCGCCGTACCGCGGATGCTCCGGCTCGAAGACGCCGGCCAGCGGGACGTCCTTGCCCATCACCGCCGGCGGGAACGCCTTGGTGATCCGGTCGCCGAGCGCGTAGGGGAAGCCCAGCACCCGGGCCGCGTCCTTGACCGCGGCCTTTGCCTTGATCGTGCCGTAGGTGATGATCTGCGCGACCCGGTCGTCGCCGTAACGATCGGTGACGTAGCGGATGACGTCGCCGCGCCTGCGCTCATCGAAGTCGATGTCGATGTCGGGCATGGACACGCGCTCGGGGTTGAGGAACCGCTCGAACACCAGGCCGTGCAATATCGGGTCCAGGTCAGTGATGCCGAGCGCGTAAGCCACGATCGATCCCGCCGCCGAGCCGCGGCCGGGGCCGACCCGGATCCCGTTGCGCTTGGCCCACATGATGAAGTCGGCGGTGACCAGGAAGTAGGAGCAGAACCCCATCGCCTCGATGATGCTCAGCTCGAATTCGGCCCGGCTGCGGCGGACCTCGTCGAAGCTGCCGGGGTACCGGCGGTCCATGCCCAGCCAGACTTCCTTGCGCAGCCAGCTCTCATCGGTCGCCCCGTCCGGCACCGGGAATCGCGGCATCAGGTTCTGCTTGGCGAAGCTGACATCCGCGCGCTCGGCGATGAGCAGGGTCGTGTCGCAGCCCGCCTGCCATTCCTCGTCGGTGCTCGCCGCCCGCATCTCCTGCGGGCTGCGGACGTAGTAGCCGGTGCCCTGGAACTTGAACCTGTTGGGGTCGGCCAGGTTCGTCCCGGTCTGGATGCACAGCAGCGCCTCATGCGCGGTGGCGTCGGCCGGCCGGGCATAGTGGGAGTCGTTGGTGACCACGAACGGCAGCGACAGGTCGCGGGCAATCCGGCGCAGCCCGTCCCTCGTGCGATACTCCAGGCTCAGGCCGTGATCCATGATTTCGACGAAAAAATTGTCCGGGCCGAAGATGTCCCTGAAATCCGCCGCTGCCGCCAGGGCCTGGCTGTCCTGGCCCAGGCGCAGCCTGGTCTGCACCTCGCCGCTCGGGCAGCCGGTGGTGGCGATGATCCCCTTGGCGTGCGCGGCGAGCAGCTCGCGGTCCATCCGGGGCTTGCGGAAATAGCCTTCCAGCGAGGCCAGCGAAGACAGCCGGAAGATATTGTGCATCCCCTCGGTCGTCTCGGCCAGCAGCGTCATATGGGTGTACGCGCCAGCGCCGGAGACGTCGTCGTCCTTCTGGGCCGGCGTGCCCCAGCGGACCGGCTGCTTGTGCCGCCGGTGCTCGGGAGCGACGTAGGCCTCGATGCCGATGATCGGCTTGAGGTCGGCCGCGCGCGCCTTCGACCAGAAGTCGTAGGCACCGTAAACATTGCCGTGGTCGGTCATCGCGATGGCCGGCATCTCGTTGCTCGCGCATTCCGCGAACAGGTCCTTGAGCCGGGCGGCCCCGTCCAGCATCGAGTACTCGGTGTGCACGTGCAGGTGCACGAACGACCCGTTGTGTCCCCTTGCCGGGCTTCCCGCCGGGGCTGCCGCCATGAAGTACCGCCTCCTTCAGGCATGCTGCCACGAGCCCGCGCGCGGCGGCCGGTTCCCGGCCGGCACCACCGTGACGGGCGCTCTTACCTACTGGACCCGGGGGAAGTTGGCCGGGGCGCTGCCGCCGGCAGGGCACTCGGGTACTGAGCCCGCCGGGGGCCGCTCCGGCCCGGTGCTCTGACCTTATCGCCCGGATGGAGCCCGGCGCCGCGCCGACACTCCGGGCTCGCTTCGAGGACTCAGCACGCGCGGACCGTCCCCCCGGCTGACTCTCATGATCGCGTAGTTTCTCCTGTGCGAGTCCGCAGCAAACTCAGCGCAATCATGAGCGCGGCACCCTCACGACTCCGCCGTCAGCAGTTCGAGCGCATGCGCCAGATCCGCGCGGTAGGTGCTGGCGAACTCGACCCGGTGACCGTCAGCGGGATGAGCGAAGCCCAGCCGCACCGCGTGCAGCCACTGGCGGCTTAGGCCAAGCCGCTCGGCGAGCACGGGATCGGCGCCGTAGAGCCGGTCGCCCACGCACGGGTGCCGGACGGCCGCCATGTGCACCCGGATCTGGTGGGTACGCCCGGTTTCCAGGATGATCTCCGTCAGGCTGGCCGCCCGGAAGGCCTCCAGCGTGTCGTAATGAGTGACCGACGGCCTGCCTCCGGCCACGACGGCAAACCGGCCGTCGCCGGATGGATGCCGGCCGATCGGCGCGTCGATCGTGCCGCGCAGCGGGTCCGGGTGCCCCTGCACCAGCGCATGATAGCGCTTGTCCACCTCGCGATCGCGGAACGCCTGCTTCAGAACGCTGTACGCGCGCTCGCTTTTCGCCACCACCATCAGTCCCGTGGTGTTGGCGTCCAGCCGGTGCACGATGCCCTGCCGCTCGGCCGCGCCGCTGGTAGCGATGGTGTGCCCGGCGGCCAGTAGTCCCTGCAGCACGGTGGGCCCGGTCCAGCCGGGTGTCGGATGCGCGGCAACTCCGGCTGGCTTGTCGACCACCACGATGTCGGAGTCCTCGTAGACGATGCTGAGGCCCGGCACCGGTTCCGGGCGGGGACTGGCTGGCGCGACGGGCGGCGGCAGTGTCACATCCAGCCACTCGCCGCCCGGCACGCGGTCGGACTTGCCGGCCGGCCTGCCGTCCACCAGCACCGCCCCGGCGCTGATCAGCTCCGCCGCCCTGGCCCTGGACAGGCCGAACATCCGCGCGATCGCGGCATCGAGACGCTCGCCGTCGAGGCCCTCGGGAACCGCGACCCGGCGCTGGTCCGGCAAGGTCAGCCGCCCCCGCCCGGCAGCTCGCTGGTCCCCGGCAGCTCGCTGGTCCCCGGCAGCTCGCTGGCCTCCGGCACGTCGCCGCCTGGCCCCGCCGCGTCGCCGACAACCGCAGGCTGATCACCGATCAGCGCGCGCTGATCGCGGGCCAGCGCAGACTGATCACCGCTGGGCTCGGGCTGATCACCGCTCACCGCGCGCTGATCACCGGCCGCCGCAGGCTGAACGTCGCTGGGGCCGGGCTGCCCGCCGCTCACCGCGAGTTCTTCGCCGCTCGGGCCGGCCACCTCGCCGCCAGACCCTGGCACCTCGTCGCGGCCGGCGGCCTTGCCGCCGTTGTCCCTGGCCGACTTCGCCCTGCTGCCGTCGATCCCGATTCCGCGCGTCGCCAGCAGCACGGCGAGCACGCCGCCGCAGCAAATGGCGGAGTCGGCCAGGTTGAAGACCGGCCAGTGCGGCACCTGAATCCAGTCCACGACATAACCGCGGCCCAGGCCCGGATACCGGAAAATCCGGTCGGTCAGGTTGCCGGTGGCCCCGCCGAGCAGCAAGCCGAGCGCGACGGCCCACGGCAGGCTGCGGATCCGCCGCGATGCGCGCAGGATGAAGATGATCACGCCGACGGCGATCGCGGTGAACAGAATGGTCTGTGACGTCCCGATGCTGAACGCGGCACCGGGGTTGCGGGACACCCGGAGGGTGAGAAACCCGCCGAGCAGCCGCAGCGGTCCGCCGGAGAGCTTCGCAACGACAGTGACCTTGGCGGCAATGTCGAGGGCAAGCACGACGACGGCGACCGCCAGCAGGACGCTGATCCTGCGGGGCTCGCTGGCAAGGCCGGCGACAGCTGCGCGCCGGGAGGGCTGGCCGGCCTCGCTGCCGCCCTCCGGCCCGGTCAGCGGCGCTCCTCGCGCTGCTTGCATGCCACGCACAGGACCGCGCGCGGGAACGCCTGCAGCCGGGCCTTGCCTATCGGCTGACCGCACGACTCGCACGTGCCATAGGTACCCGCCTCAATACTGTCCAGTGCCCGCTCGGTCTGCGCGAGCAGCTCGCGGGCATTATGCGTGAGCGCAAGCTCGTGCTCACGCTCGTATGCCTTCGCACCGACGTCAGCCTGGTCGTCCCCCGCGTCGCCCACGGCGTCGCCCAGCCTATCGGCAATGTCAGATTCTGCCCGGTCGATGTCCGTGCGCAGCTCAGCGGCCTCAGCCGCCAGCTGGTCACGCACCTTTCCTAGCTCGGCCTCGGTCCATCGCCGCTCGCCTTGCCGCACGGGAAGAGCGGCAGCGCCTGAACGCGCGGCAGCGGTCATTTCCCGCCTCCCCTCACGTCCCTAGACGATGATCTTGACTGCGGGCAGTCAACGGAGAATAAGTGGTCAGCAGGGCGTATCGCAAACACGCCGACCATTCGACCCAGGCATTAACTAGTCACGTTCCGGCCGACGCCCCCGCAGGGCCGCGGTTCGGCCCGGCGCCGGCCAGGCAGGTCCCGGTCTGGCGACGGCCGGCGCCGATGCTGTGCACAGGCGCGCTGTGCACCCATCGGCTATCATGAGGGCCTGCGCGGCGCTGATGGGGACAGCTGCTGCTGCGGCGGTCAGGAGCGAGCCGGGGTTGGTGCGAGCCCGGCGACACGTGCAGCGGAACAGATCACCCTGGAGTCGCCGGAAGAACGGCTTGCCGCGAATCAGCCGCGGCCCCGGCGGGTTGCACTCGCCGCCGGCAGCCAAGTAGAACCGGCAGCAGAGCCTGAACGAAGAGGGCCGTGCCAGCCGCGGTGGCGGCCAGCGGCCAAGGAGGGTGGTACCGCGGGGCCGTCGCCGGCGCGCCTCGTCCCTCCGGCGAAGCCGTGCTGGCGGATCCGGAGTCCCGTCGGCTCGACCGCGGGAGGCCGACTACGATGTCGCGCGCTGACGACTTTCAGTCCCCGGCTGACGCAGCCGCGCCGGCTGCCGCTGCCCCCCGGCCGTTTCCCGACCTGCCCGCCGTCGTCAATCTGCCGGCGATCGAGCGCCAGATGCTGGCCCGCTGGCGGGATGGCAAGGTCTTCCAGCGCTCGCTGGACCAGACAGCCGGCGGACAGCTCTGGACCTTCTACGAGGGGCCGCCAACGGCGAACGGCATGCCCGGCGTGCATCACATCGAGGCGCGCGTCTTCAAGGACATGTTCCCGCGGTTCAAGACGATGCAGGGCCGCCACGTGCCCCGGATGGGCGGCTGGGACTGTCACGGCCTGCCTGTCGAGGTAGCCGTCGAGAAAGAGCTCGGCCTGACCGCCAAAAAGGACATCGAGGCCTACGGCATCGCGGAGTTCAACGCCCGCTGCCGCGAGTCAGTGCTGCGGCATGTAGACGCGTTCACAGAGATGACCGAGCGGATGGGCTACTGGATCGACCTGTCCCAGGCATACCGGACCATGGACCCCGGCTACATCGAGTCGGTGTGGTGGTCCCTCAAGCAGATCTTCGACCGGGGCCTGCTGGTCCGGGACTACCGGATCAGCCCGTACTGCCCGCGCTGCGGCACCCCGCTGTCCGACCACGAGATGGGCCAGCCCGATGTGTACCAGACCGTCGCCGATCCGTCGGTAACCGTCCGGTTCCCCCTGCGCACCCTGCCCGGGGGCGCCAGTCCGGCGCTGGCAGGCGCTGACCTGCTGGTGTGGACGACCACGCCGTGGACGCTGGTGTCGAACACGGCGGTCGCCGTTCATCCGGACGAGATGTACGTGGTCGCGCGCAGGTCAGGCGACGGCGACCGGGTAGTCGTGGCCGACGCGCTGTTCGCCCGGGTGCTCGGCGACGGCTGGCATATCACCGAGCGGCTGCGCGGCGCGGATCTGGCCGGGGCGACCTACGCGCCGCCGCTGCGCCTGATTGAGATCCCGGATGCGCACCGCGTCGTCACCGCGTCCTTCGTCACCACCGACGACGGCACCGGCCTGGTCCACATGGCTCCGGCGTTCGGCGCGGACGACATGGCAACCGGCAAGGCACACGGCCTGCCGGTGGTGAACCCGATCCGCCCGGACGGCAGGTTCGAGGACGACATCCCGCTGGTCGGCGGGCTCTTCTTCAAGGATGCCGACCCGCTGCTGATCAGCGACCTGGCCGACCGCGGGCTGCTGTTCCGCTCGCAGCTGCATGAGCACAGCTACCCGCATTGCTGGCGCTGCGGCACGCCGCTGCTGTATTACGCGCTGCCGTCCTGGTTCATCCGGACGACAGCGATCAAGGACCAGCTGCTGGCGGAGAACGAGCAGACCAGCTGGCAGCCGCCGACGATCAAGCACGGCCGGTACGGCGAATGGCTGCGCAATAACGTGGACTGGGCGCTGTCGCGCAGCAGGTACTGGGGCACGCCGCTGCCGGTCTGGCTCTGCCCGGCCGAGCACGCTACCTGTGTCGGCTCGCTCGCCGAGCTGTCCGGGCTGGCCGGCCGCGACCTGTCCGGGCTCGATCCGCACCGGCCGTTCGTCGACGACATCGCCATCAGCTGCCCGCAGTGCGGCGCAGCGGCCCGCCGGGTGCCCGAGGTCATCGATGTCTGGTACGACTCGGGCTCGATGCCGTTCGCCCAGCACGGCGCCCCGCTGCGGAACGAGGCAGAGTTCCGGCGCGCCTACCCCGCGCAGTTCATCTGCGAGGCGATCGACCAGACCCGCGGCTGGTTCTACTCGCTGATGGTCGTCGGCACGCTGCTCTTCGGCAGGTCGTCGTATGAGAACGTGCTCTGCCTCGGCCTGGTCGTCGACGACCGCGGCCGGAAGATGAGCAAGCATCTCGGCAACGTAGCCGAGCCGATCCAGCTGATGGATACCCACGGCGCCGACGCGGTCCGCTGGTTCTTCGCCGCCTCCGGCTCGCCCTGGGCCACCCGCAAGATCGGGGCCTCAGCGCTCGAGGAGATTGTCCGCAAGGTCCTCCTGACCTACTGGAACACCACGTCGTTCCTGGTGCTGTACGCGAACGCCGCTGCCTCCGCGGGTACTGCCTGGGACGCCAAAAGGCTGGCCGAGGCTCCATCCCCGGCCAGCCGGCCGGTCCTTGACCGGTGGCTGCTCAGCGAGCTGCACGCGCTGGTGCGCGACGTGACGGCGGCCCTGGAGGCGTTCGACTCCGCGGCCGCCGGCCGCAGGCTCGCCGCATTCATCGACGACGCGTCGAACTGGTACGTGCGGCGGTCCCGGCGCCGGTTCTGGGAAGGCCCTGGCACGCCGGACGGCGCGGCGGCGTTCGCCACCCTGCGCGAATGCCTGGAGACGCTGACCCGGCTGATGGCGCCGATCGCCCCGTTCCTGACCGACTACCTATGGGGCGTGCTGCGCGGCGACGGCGCACCCGACTCGGTGCACCTCGCCGCCTGGCCGGCCGCCGATGACCAGCTGATCGACGAGCGGCTGTCCGCGCAGATGGCGCTCGCCCGGCGGCTGGTGGAGCTTGGCCGGTCAGCTCGCGGCGCCGCGGTACTGCGGGTCCGCCAGCCGCTCGCGCGCACCCTGGTCGGCGCCGCCGGCTTCGCTGACCTGCCCGGCGAGCTGCGTGCGCAGATCGCCGAGGAGCTGAACGTGCATGAGCTTGAGCCGCTCGCCACCGTCGGTGCGGATCTTGTCGAGTATTCGGTGAAGCCGAACTTCCGCGCGCTCGGGAAGCGGTTCGGCAAGGGCACCCAGGCAGTGGCGGCGGCGGTCCAGTCCGCTGACCCAGCGTCGCTGAGTGCGCAGCTGCGCTCAGCCGGAACTGCGCAGGTCGAGGCCGACGGGGCTCCGGTACGCCTCGGGCCCGACGATGTGATCGTTACCCAGACGCCGCGTTCCGGCTGGGCCGTCGCCTCCGAGGGCGGCGAGACCGTCGCGCTGGAGGTAACGATCACGCCGGAGCTGCGCAGGGAGGGCCTGGCCAGGGAAGTCGTCCGGCTGGTGCAGGACGCCCGCAAGGGAGATGGCCTGGACGTCGGCGACCGGATCTCGCTGCGCTGGTCGACGGCGGACCCGGAACTCGCCGCCGCGCTGACAGAGCATGGCGACATGATCAGCGCGGAGGTCCTGGCCGTCGACTACGGTCCGCGGCCGGGCGGCAGTACCGCGGCGGCAACCAAAGGAGCAGAGCACCTCGATTCCGACCTCGGGCTCAGTTTCCTGATCGCCGCCGTCTCCTGATCGCCGCCGTCGCGGTGCCGGACGGGGGCTGCAGCGTCAGCCGACAACAGCTTCCTGGGGAACGCTTTCGGGCTTGCATGCCTTGCACGGCACGCAGCCGTTGGCCTCAGCAGTTCCTCTGGGCATTGCCTCGAGATCCTCCGGGCCGAGGAACCGGATCAGGAGGCAGCCGCTGCGGTGATACCGGGCGATACCCGGAACGACCACGACCGGCACGTCGCCGTTCTTAGCGGAATCGGATCCAGGGCCGGCCTGTCCGGCCGCGCCCGCATAAACAGTCTCCCCCGCCGTCGCAAAGTCCGCGCTGCCCGCTGGGCCAGAAGCCGCAGCCTGCCGCATGTCCAGTGCGGACCCGGTACCGGAAGCCGGCTGGTCCACGTCGGCCGGCTCCTGAGCTGAGGCCGCCTGACTGGCTGTCTCGGCCGGCGCTGTCTCGGCCGGCGCTGTCTCGGCCGGCGCTGTCTCGGCCGGCGCTGTCTCGGCCGGCGCTGTCTCGGCCGGCGCTGTCTCGGCCGGCGCTGTCTCGGCCGGCGCTGTCTCGGCCTGGGCAGACCGCTCGGCGGCTGCCGAGGAACTCACCTGATCCTGGTCGGCGCCATCGCCAGGCGGCGGGGTTAGCTGCCGGATGGGCTCGGACTCGGGCTCAGGTTCGTGGCTGCCTGCGACGTCTGCCGATCGCAGTCCCGCCACTTCAGCCCGGCCAGTCCGCGGCGCGGCACCGAAGATCTCCTCGCGCCAGATCACCACGCCGATGGCCAGCAGCACGCCTGCCGCCGCAGCCACTCCGATCGCCAGGTAGACAAGCAGCAGGCTGCTAGTGAGGACTCCCCCCACTAGCAGCCCGAGTGCTACCAGGACAACCGAAAGGACAACGCCGAACCGGATCACGAGCGGACTCCATTACCGATGATGGAGCAGTGCGGCAGAATTACCGCCGGTCGTGCTGGCCACTGTCGGCAGGGTGGAACCCTCCATTGTGCGCCACAGGCTCGGGAACGCCCGCGTACGATCCTGCTGCAGATGACGGCCCGCCATTACGAGCGTCCATCCGGCCCATTCCCGCAGGCACCGCGGACTGCGGGCCGCTGGTAACGGCTGGGAGCACCCCGCTGTCGGCCGAGCCTGCATCAAGGTCGCGCAGCTGGCCTTCCAGGTACGCCTTGAGCCTGCTGCGGTACTCACGCTCGAATGCCCGCAGGTCGTCCACGCGCCGCTCGAGTTCCTCGCGCGACTGGACCAGGGAGCCCATCGCCTGACGGTGCCGCTCCTGCGCGTCGCGCTCCAGGCTCTCCGCGCGCGCTCGCGCGTCGCTGGTGATCTGCTCGGACTGGCGACGGGCCTTTGTCAGCAGGTCGTCGGCCTCGCGCCGGGCCCGGCCAAGCGTGTCGTCGGCCTCGCGCCGTGCGTCGGCGATCGCCTGATCGGCGGTCTGCTGAGCCAGGGCGAGGACACGGGCGGCCGTGTCCATGTTGTCCTCGGAGGGCTTCCTGCTGCCCATCATGACTGGTTCTTGCCTGCGCTCGGGCTCATGCCGCTGTGGCTCAGCGGCCATGAGTTCCTGCGCCGGCTCGATGTGCGAGGCGTTCAGGGCAGCAGGCGCCTTGCTTCCGCCTCCACCTCCGCGCAGCACCTCGGCTAGCTTCGCCCGGAGCTCATCGTTCTCCTGAATGAGACGGTCGAGCTCGGCCTCGACCTCGTCGAGGAACGCATCGACTTCTTCTTCGTCGTAGCCGGGCCTGAGCCTGGTCGTGCTGAACTGCTTGTTCCGCACATCCGCGGGCGTCAGTGGCATGTC
>OCTA010004207.1_pt1 | contig 12618 bp, 10 predicted proteins | sample 1538991 | NCBI WGS metagenome assembly OCTA01 (sample SAMEA3539302, study PRJEB22396) | soil metagenome | biome: tundra; feature: field; material: soil | place: USA | collected 2010-05 | depth 0.15 m
GGTTCTTCGACTGCGCAGGTCGCATAAAGCGCGACCTGCTTCGCTCAGGATGAGACAGATTTGATTGAGCGATCAGGAGGCTGGCGAGTGATTGAGGTTCGGGATGCGAAGAAGTGGATTCAGAACGGCGCGCGGCGAGTCGAGATTCTGAAGGGGATTTCTCTGACGATTCCGGCCGGTCAGTTTGTGGCCATTGTGGGGGCGAGCGGCAGCGGGAAGAGCACGCTGCTGGGCCTGTTGGCGGGGCTCGACACGCCCAGTTCCGGCGAGATCTGGCTGGATGGGGTGCCGATCCACAACCTGGCGGAGGCGGAGCTGGCCGCGGTGCGGGGGAGCAAGATCGGGTTTGTCTTCCAGTCCTACCAATTGATTGCGACTCTCACGGCTCTGGAAAACGTGCTGTTGCCCTATGAGTTGAACATGGAGGGAAGCGGCATCGAGCAGGCGCGGCGGCTGCTGGACGAGGTGGGGCTGGCGGAGCGCGTGGATCACTACCCGGTGCAGCTTTCCGGAGGCGAACAGCAGCGGGTGGCGTTGGCGCGGGCGTTTGTGGTGGAGCCGCCGATTGTGATGGCCGATGAGCCCACGGGCAATCTGGACTCCGCCAACGGACGGCTGGTTCTGGACCTCTTGCTGAAGCGGAATCGCAAGGCTGGGACGACGCTGGTGCTGGTGACGCATGACCCCGAAGTGGCGAGCAGGGCTGATCGCAAGATTGTGCTGAGAGACGGGCTGATTGTGGAGGACAGCTTGCCGTTTACTGCGGCGGTAGCGGGGACCGATGCGATTGCAGGGCAGTTTTCGGAGCAGGCGCAGAATGGCTAAGCGGGCATTGAGCTGGAAGCGCGCCGGGGCCATTGGCTGGCGGGACTTGAAGTCCGCGCCGGGCAAGTTCGGCTTTGTGGTGCTGTCGGTGGCGGTGGGGGTTGCGGCCCTTGTGGGCGTGCGCGGATTCAGCGATAGCTTTCGCCGGACTTTGAACACGGAAGCCCGGTCGCTGATGGCCGGGGATCTGAGCGCGCGCATGTTTCACGAGCCGACGGAGGAGGAAAAGAGCAAGATTGCGGCAATCATCAAGGAGAGCGGGCAGGAGGGCCGGCAGGGAACTAGGGGGATTCGGTCGACCTGGGTGACGGAGACCATTTCGATGGCTTCGGTGCCGCCGGACCCGGTACCACTGCTGGTTTCGCTCAAGGCTGTGGACCCCAGCGAATACCCCTACTATGGAACCGCCGAGCTGGAACCGGCGATGAGTCTGCAGCAGGCCCTAAGCGGGAATTCGTCAGGGAATTCGTCGGGCGATTCGGCGGTGGTGGCCGAGGAGTTTCTCATTCGGCTGAATGCGCGGGTGGGGCAAACGCTGCGGCTGGGCGGGAGAAACTTCACGATTGCGGCGGTACTGCGGCAGGAGCCGGACCGCATCGGCGCCGACGCGGGACTGGGGCCGCGGGTGATGATCTCGCAGGCGGCGCTGGATCGCACGGGACTGCTGGCGCCGGGCAGCAGGGCGAGCCGGCGGCTGTTGATGAAGCTGCCCGATAACGCTCCGCAATCGCTTTCTGCCAAGGCTTCGGCAGCGATAGATCCCGTGGCCATGCGCAAACAACTGGAGGCAGCGCTGCCCGACGCGCAGGTGATGGACTTCCGCGAAGGCAATCCGGCGCTAAGCCAGGGGCTGGACAATGCGACCGCCATTTTAAGCCTGATCTGCCTGGTGGCGATGGTACTGGGGGCGATCGGCGTGGCGATGGCGATGCATGCCCACCTTGAGCAGCGCATGGATATGCTGGCCATTCTGAAAGCCGTGGGCGCGGGATCGGCCGATCTCCTGCGCATCTTTCTCTTACAAACTTTAGGCCTGGGGTTGGCCGGAGGTGTGCTCGGTGTGGCCGCTGGCGTGGGCGTGATGGCCGCGCTGCCGGCAGTCTTCGGCAAGCTGCTGCCGGTTCACGCGGCGCTCGAATTTCCATGGCGCTCGGCGCTGGCCGGGTTGGGAACGGGGCTGCTGACTACGCTGCTGTTCTGCCTGCCGCCGCTGTTGGACGTGCGCGGAGTAAGGCCGGTGCTGGTGCTGCGGCGGCTGGTGGAACAGGGCCCCGAGGGCATTGGCGCGTGGTTTGGGCGCTGGTGGGCGCGGCGGCTGCAACTGGGGCTCTCGATTTTAGTGGTTGCGGCGCTGGGGGGGATTGCCTGGGCGCTGTCCGACTCGGCCAAGGTGGGCGGTTGGTTTGCGCTCCTGTTTGCGATTGCGCTTATGGTTTTGCTGGTGCTGTCGGTGGTTGCGCTTTGGACGCTGCGCTTTCTGCTCAATCGTGTCCGGCTGCGGCTGCCTTCGTCGCTGCGTCATGGGCTGGCCAACCTTTACCGTCCGGGCAACCAGTCGGCTGCGGTGCTGGCCTCTCTGGGGACGGGCGTCATGCTGATCCTGGCGGTCTACCTGATGCAGGCGGCGCTGCTCCGCGATCTGCGCGAGACCGCATCGCCGAAGTTGCCCAATATCTTCCTGGTGGATGTGACCACCGACGAGGTTGCCGGGGTGAAGCAGTTCTTTCAGAACCAGGTTGGGGTGAGTGGGCCGGGGGTGAGCCCGGCGCTGGATTTGATGCCGGTGGTGACGGAGCGGTTTGTTTCACTCAACGGCCAGACGCTTGAGCAACTCAAGGGGCAGCATTTTCCGCGCCGGATGTTGGAGAATGCCGAGTTGAGTTGGGCGGACGCGCCTCCGGCGGGAGACAAGGTGACGCAAGGCAAGTGGTGGACCAGTGCCGACACCACGGAGTTGGCGGTGGGCGACGGCGCGGCGCAGCGGCTGCATCTGGGCGTGGGCTCCACGGTCGAGCTGGAGGTGGGTGGGACCGCGCGGTCTTTGAAGGTGGCCGCGATTTATCGCGCGGATGGACAGCATCTGGGGGCGCGTGTGAGGTTTGTGTTGCCTTCCGGGCAGCTCAAGGATCAGCCAGCCACCTGGTACGGCGGCGCGCACATCGATCCGAAACAGGTGGCGGCGATGGAGCGAACGCTGTTTGTTGCTTATCCCTCGATCACAGTGGTTAACATTGCCGATGTGTTGGAGCGGATTGAGAGCGTGGTGGATCAAATCACGTTTGTGGTGCGCTTCCTGGCGGGTTTTTCGATCTTTGCGGGGTTGATGATTCTGGCGTCGAGCATTGCCAGCACACGCTTTCGGCGGATGCGGGAGGCCGTGGTGCTGAAGACGCTGGGCGCTACGCGGATGCGGATTGTGCGCATCTTCAGCGTGGAGTTCAGCGTGCTTGGCCTGCTTGCCGGCTCAGTGGGCGTGGTCTTCGCCAACCTGCTGACGCGGGTGCTGCTGCACAAGCTCGGAGTGGGCTTCCACATCGAGTGGTACGCCACACTGGTTGCGCTGGTGGGGACGGCGGTGCTGGCCACGGCGACGGGGTGGATTGCGAGCTACCGGATTCTTGGGCTTCGGCCGCTGGAAGTGCTGCGGGAGGAGTAGCAATCGCGGATGGCGGTGGAATCCCAGGTCTCAAAGTAGGCCAGCGAGAGGGGCACGACCCGGTTTGACCGGGCCAGGGAATCCCCTTATGATGAACAGGTTGGCTTTTCGTGCCCGGCGCCCTGCCGTGGCCTGGGCTGGCATGGCTTCAAGACCGCCGCGCATCGCGCTTGTTGCCCCCTCGTTCAATGGTAGGACAGCTGCCTCTGGAGCAGCATATCGGGGTTCGAATCCCTGGGGGGCAACCAATTCAAGTCAACAACTTCGGTAGCCAGCGACAGCGATCTGGATCGACGCCTGGCCCAGTCGGTCCTGGGCCGCATTGTGTCTACTTTGGAATTTTGTTACTATTCACAAAGAGATGGTCCGCGCTTCCCTAAGCCGCTCTTGTTGTTGCCTGTCGAACATCTTCGACGGGTGTACGAACTAGTCTCTGATCTCCCAGCACAACTGATCCAGAAGACGCACCCGTAGCTGAATAGCCGGGCCTGTCTCCTTTTGTCTCCGGCTTTCAGCCTCCACTTTCCCAGTGAAGAGGTCACATGCCGGTCATTGAAAGCGAAACACCCTCAGCTACATCCCGAACCAGCCTCGACCCTCCGCGGGGTCTGAGCCGTCTGAGCCATCTGCACCTGCTTGAAGCGGAGAGCCTGCACATCCTGCGCGAAGTGGCCTCTGAATTCGAGAGGCCGGTGATGCTGTACTCGATAGGCAAAGATTCCTCTGTGATGTTGCGGCTTGCGCAGAAGGCCTTCTATCCCGGCCCAATTCCGTTCCCGCTGCTGCATGTAGACACCGGATTCAAGTTCGCGGAGATGATTGCGTTTCGCGATTCGATGGCTCGCTCAGTTGGCGCCGAGCTGCTGGTGTGGCGCAATGAAGCTGCCATTGCGGCGGGAACGAATCCGATTGCGCTGGACACCAAGCGCTGCTGCGGACTGCTGAAAACGCAGGCACTGCTCGATGCTCTGAAGCACTACAACTTCGATGCGGCCTTCGGCGGCGCTCGCCGCGATGAAGAGAAGTCACGCGCCAAGGAGCGAATCTATTCTTTCCGCGACAGCGCGGGACAGTGGGACCCGAAGAATCAGCGCCCCGAGTTATGGAACTTGTACAACGCGCGCATTCATCCGGGCGAAAGCATTCGTGTGTTCCCGCTGTCTAACTGGACCGAGATGGACGTGTGGCAATACATCCATGAGGAGAAGATCCCGGTTGTGGATTTGTACTTTGCAAAGGAGCGCCCGATGTATGTGCGCGGCGATGCGCTGCTTCCGATCGAGCAGGCTTTTGTTGCGCGACTGGGCGAGAAGCCGCAGATGGTGAAGTCGCGGCTGCGTTCCTTGGGATGCAGTCCATGCACCGGGGCCATTCGCTCGGACGCAGAGACGATTCCAGCCATCATTGCCGAGTTGGTTTCATTTCGCTCGTCGGAACGCGCCAACCGCGTTATCGACCACGACCAGGAAGGATCAATGGAATTGAAGAAGCGGGAGGGCTACTTCTAAATGGCAGCGACAGCGATTCCCAGTTTTTCGGTCGATGAGTTTCTTGCGCAGGAGCGCGAGAAGGATCTCCTGCGCTTTTCGACGGCAGGCAGTGTGGACGACGGAAAGTCCACGCTCATCGGGCGACTGCTTTACGACACGCAGTCAGTCTACGAAGATCAAGTGCGGTCGATCGAAGGGAAGGGAACTACCGCGCCCGGACAGATCGATTTTGCGTTGCTGACCGACGGTCTGCGCGCGGAACGCGAACAGGGCATCACCATCGACGTTGCCTATCGCTACTTTTCGACGGCGCGGCGCAAGTTCATCATCGCGGATACGCCTGGGCATGAGCAGTACACGCGCAATATGGCGACAGGGGCTTCGACGGCCGATGCGGCGGTGGTGCTGATCGATGCCTCGAAGGGCGTGCTCATCCAGTCGCGCCGTCATGCGTACATCGCTTCGCTGCTTCGCGTTGGCCACGTTCTGGTTGCCGTGAACAAGATGGACTTGATCGGCTATGACGAGGCTCGGTTCCGCGCGATTGAGCGCGACTTCAAGCTGGTGTTGGAGCAGATCGCGGCAGATACCGGCAATCCGGTGGAGAGCATCTTCGTTCCGGTCAGCGCGCTTAAGGGGGACAATATCGTTCATCGGGCCGAGCACGGGTCTGGTGCGATGCCCTGGTATGAGGGACCATCGCTGCTGGAGTTGCTTGAGTCGGCGCCAACGTCGCTGGACACACGCGCCGATGCTTTCCGCTTTCCCGTGCAGCGAGTCCTCAGACCCGACCACACCTTCCGCGGTTTTGCAGGGCAAATTGCCTCGGGGACCGTTCGTCCGGGCGATACGATTACTGTGCTTCCGTCCGGCAGGAGCGCGGAGGTCGCGCGCATCGTCACCTGGGACGGCGACCTTGCCGAGGCTCATGCGCCGCTGTCGGTGACGTTGGTTCTGAATCGGGAACTCGACATCAGCCGCGGCGATCTCATCGTTTCCACCGCAGCGCCGGCAACCGTTGCGAAGAGTGTGAAGGCTGCACTGGTGTGGATGGATCAAAGGCCTCTCGATCGCAATCGCCGCTATCTGCTGAAGCACACAAGCCAGACGGTCCCGGTGTTTGTATCGTCGATCGAGCATCGGACGGACATCGGCACTCTGACGCGGGAACCTGCCGAGACGCTACGGATGAACGACATAGGCGTAGCGACGCTGACTTTGCTGCGTCCGATAGCGATCGACCTTTACGGAGCAAACCGCTCGACCGGCGCATTTATCCTGATCGACGCCGAGACGAACGCCACTGTCGCAGCGGGCATGATTACCGCGGCATCGGGCCCGGTTGCATCGGTCGCAAACGCATCGGGCCCTGTGACCGCGGAGGAACGGGCAGCGCGCTGGGGTCATCGCGGCGGTGTTCTTGAATTGAATGGGCCGGTTGAACTGATTGACCGGATCGAGCGGTCGCTGTTTGTGCGTGGAGCGATCACAGCGCGCATTGAAGTGGACGACTCCGCATTTGGAATCCACGCCGACATGGTTGAAGTTCTTATCAGGTCGAAGGTTCTATCCGGAATGGTGGCGCTGATCGTTACCTTGACCGGAGGCGACACTCTGACCGCGCGGGCGGAGGGCGAGCAAATCACGCTCGACGCAAAAAACGACTCGGGTGAGGCAATCGCGGCCATTCATGAGCTGCTGGGACGAACCGGCATTCTTGTGTCGCCAGGAAACGCGGATTGGGAAATCTAGATAGGGAAAAGGGAAGCGGGCGGAACGGGAAAGGAAACAAGCAGTGAGTACCGTTGAAATCAATTCGCAGGTGAATGCCAAGCTGGATGCTGTGCGCGCCACGCTTGCTCGCGAGATAACAGGCATGCCGGATGTGTGCCTGACTTGCAGTTTCCAGGCAGAGGATGTGCTGCTGACAAAGCTGGCACTTGAGTTGGATGCGAAGATACCGATTCTGTTTCTCGATACGGGGTATCACTTCCCGGAGACCTATGCGTACCGGGACCGCATTGCGCGCGAGTGGCAACTGAACCTCATCAACCTGCTGCCGGAGCAGACGGTAGCCGAGCAGGAAGCGGAGCATGGTCTTCTGTATCAATCCGCGCCTGACCAGTGCTGCAAGCTGCGCAAGGTGGAGCCGCTGTTCAAGGCCGTTGCCGCGTATCGCGTGTGGCTGACAGGGTTGCGGCGTGAGCAGGCAAGGAGCCGGGCTGCACTTGAAGAGGCGGCGCTGTTCACGCTTCCCGGCGGAAAGCAGGTGCTGAAGCTGGCGCCGCTGGCTGCTTGGACGACGCGGGACGTGTGGTACGCCTGCGAACAACTCGCGATTCCGCTGCTGCCGCTCTATGAGCGTGGATATTCCTCGATCGGCTGCGAGCCATGTACTTCGCTTCCACTTGATCCCAACGATCCGCGGTCGGGCCGCTGGGCCGGCCGCAAGGTTGAGTGCGGTATTCACATCGAAGCGGCTGCCAAGTAAGTCAGGCGCACGGGAATTGAGGGAGCGTTATGCAGTACGTCATTGGATTCGTCATTGCACTGTTTATCGCGCTGACCGGGGTTGGCGCGGGCACCGTCACCGTCCCGGTTCTGGTGCTGTTTCTGGGAGTGCCCGCGCCGGTCGCAGTTGGCATCGGCCTGATGTTCGCGACCGCGGTCAAACTATTTCTGGTGCCGGCACAAATTGCCCGTCGCAACGTGGCTTGGAGGACTCTAGGGTTCATGCTTGCGGGCGGAGTGCCGGGCGTGATCATCGGGTCGCTGTTCTTGAAGCATCTTGTTACTGTCGGATCGCAGAACCTGCTGAATGCGCTGCTTGGCGCAATTCTGGTGACTACGGCAGGCTGGCAACTGGCCTATTTCTTCCGCGCAAAGAAGCAGAACGAAGACACGCGCGACCGCAGTCCGTTGCTTGCTTGGCTCATGTTGCCGGTGGGGGCTGAGGTAGGCTTTTCCTCTGCCGGTGCGGGCGCACTGGGCAGTGCCGCGCTTCTGAGCCTGACTCCTCTGCTGCCCGCTCAAATAGTTGGCACGGATATTGCGTTCGGCTTTGTTGTCTCGCTGATTGGCAGCGGCGCACATTGGTTCTCGCACGCATCCAACCCGGAGTTGCTGCTGCACCTGATCGCCGGAGGCATTGCCGGAGCCATTGGCGGAACCATTCTCAGCACCCGCGTCCCACGACGACCGTTGCGCTTTGCACTCTGCGTCTGGCTGCTAATCCTGGGAGGTCAGTTTCTCTTCAACAGCTATCAGGTATGGGCCGCTCCACAGAAGGTCGTGGTAAGTCAGTCGCGCACAACTCAACTGAAATAAGCGAAGCATTTTGCGTTGGCGTCGAAGCTATTCTTCACTAGGGAACCTCTGAATAAGTAGGTGTTTGAAAGGGCACGGCTTTAGCCGTGCCGCAAATGCGGCATAATTAACGGGGCTTTAGCCCCTGAGGGAATGTCGGCTTTAGCGGAAGGACTTGTGCAGAGATTCCCTAGGTAGGCGATAGCAAGGGCGGCGGGGCCGATGAGGCCGCGCCGCCCTTTTATTTTTCTGTGGACTTATGTTCGGATGATGTTTGTACACGGCGCTCTAGAACAGGTTCCAGAGCGATTGGTTGTAGACCTCGTGGTGATATTGCACCTCAGAGCCCTTGACGAAGGTTCCCAACTCGCGCGGGGAGCGGTCGGCGGCGGCCTGCTTCAGATCGGCGAACCGGCCCTGCACGTCGGCGCCCAGAATCTCAGTGATCCACTCTGAGGACTTGAAATCTTCGATCGCCTGCTGGATGTGATCCGGCAAGTAGCGGTGCGCCTGGCGCAGGTTGTCGATCTCGGCCGTGGTGCCGTCAATGCCGTCTTGAAGATCGAGTAAAGGGTCAGGTAGGGATTGGCGTCCGGAGCCACCGAGCGCACCTCGACGCGCATGGACTTCGAGTTGCCGATGGGCACGCGCACCATGGAACCGCGATCCGTGGCCGAGGCCTTGATCTGATTGGGCGCTTCGAAGTGCGGGTCCAAGCGACGGTACGCGTTCACGCTGGGGTTCGTGATCAGGCAGATATCCAAGGCGTGAGTCAGAATGCGATCGATCCGAAATGAAAACGGGCGTGGAGAAGTGGAAAGCAAAGTACGCTTCCCACTTCCCCACACCTCCGGCCGCGGCAAGATGCTTACAAAACTGGTTGCGCTGCACTAACAACCCAACTGTTACAAGAGATCGGGCGGACCACTATCCTCCGTCTTGTCCGCTCAGCCTAAGCCATGTTTTGGCTATTACCACGAACAACAGTTTGGATCACGGCTTCGGGACAGTATTGATCGTCTTCAGAACGCGTGAGACGATCTGGTAGGGATCGCCTTCGGAGTTCGGGCGGCGATCTTCCAGATAGCCCTTGTAACCGTCTTTGACGAAGTTAACGGGCATCCGGATCGAAGCACCGCGATCGGAGAGACCAAAGCTGAATTTGTCAATGGCTTGCGTCTCGTGCAGGCCCGTCAAACGCAGATGGTTATCCGGGCCATACACAGCGATGTGCTCGGGGACGTGGTCGGCGAACGCCTTCATGAGGGCTTCAAAGTATTCCATGCCGCCTACTTCGCGTATGTATTTAGTCGAGAAGTTGCAGTGCATGCCAGATCCATTCCAGTCACCCTTGATGGGTTTGCAATGCAATACGACATCCACTTCGTATTTCTCGCAAAGACGCATCATCAAATAGCGAGCGATCCATGTGTCATCGGCGGCTTTGGCGGAACCTTTGGCGAAGATCTGGAATTCCCACTGACCTTTTGCGACTTCAGCATTGATGCCTTCGTGATTGATACCGGCGGCAAGACAGAGTTCCAGGTGTTCTTCAACGATCTTACGGGCCACGCTGCCCATGTATTTAAAGCCGACGCCGCAGTAGTATGGGCCTTGGGGAATAATAGGGTGGCCGTTCTCCGGGAACCCGAGAGGACGCCCATCTTTATAGAGGAAGTATTCCTGCTCAAGACCAATCCACAAGTCAGGGTCGTTCTCGATCGTAGCGCGTGCGTTGGAGGTATGCGGGGTGCCGTCAGGGTGCATGACTTCGCTGAGAACGATATAAGCGTCCTTGCGGCTCGCATCAGGATACAGAGCCACGGGTTTTAGCACGCAGTCAGAGCTTTTGCCCTCGGCCTGCATGGTGGAACTGCCGTCAAAACCCCATTTGGGTATATCGGCAAGGGTGGGTGGTTTCTCAAATGCTTTGAGCAGAGTTTTGCCGCGCAGCTCGGGAACGGGCTTTTTGCCGTCAAGCCAGATGTATTCGAATTTGTACTTTGTCATGGAACTCCTTTTGGCGGGATAACGTTGGGGTATTCAACGAAATCTTAGGGCTTCGGCCATAAGGAATCCGTGAGGATTTGTGAGAGAGAGCCGGCGCGGAAACGAGCGGCTAGCGGTGGTGAGCGACGAGCATCATAACCAGCAGGATCACGACCGGGATGAGGGCCAGACCGCCGTAATAGAGGATTTTGCGCAACAGATGCGATTTGCGCTTTTGCCAGTCGCGCAACTCGACTCGATTCTCGACGCCAACCTGATCCAGGTGCTCGAGATCGAACTCGAAATCGTGCGCCTTGGGATAGCGGTTTGCGGGATCCCTTTCCAATGCGCGATATAGAACCTCCTGCAATTGAGGAGAGATGGAAGGGTCGGCGACGCTGGGAGGTGTGGGATGATTCAATAGACGGTCATTCATCGCGGCCAGGGGCGAAGGGCCGGAAAATGGCAGCTTGCCAGAGAGCATTTCATAGAGGATCACGCCCACGGAAAAGATGTCGGACCGGCCGTCGCCACGCTTGCCCTTCACCTGTTCCGGAGAGATGTAGTTCGGGGTGCCGAGTGTGGCGGTGAAGTTGGCATAGGTGAGCCGCCGGGCGGCGGAGTCGCTGGCGATGCCAAAGTCGATGAGCTTGATGTTGTCTTCCGCATCGACCATGATGTTTTCCGGCTTGAGGTCGCGGTGCACGACGCCGTTGGCGTGGATGTATTCCAGGGCGTCCAGAATGCCAATGGCGATGCGGATGGCGCGGTCGTGAGAAAGCGTGCCTTCATCCATGATCTGGCGCAGCAGACGGCCTTCGCACCATTCCATGACCATGTAGATGCGGCAACGCTCCTCCCCGCCAAAGACGCGCATCACCTTTGGGTGATTCAGCTTTTCGCCGATGCCGGCCTCGCGCTGAAAGCGGTCGAAGAGGATGGGATCGGCTTCGAGATCGGGGTGGGGAACCTTCAAGGCGACAATGCGGTTGTCGCGCAGGTCTGTGGCGCGGTAGATGGTAGCCATTCCGCTGCGGGCAACAGGGGCCTCAATGCGGTAGGAATCGATTTGCGAACCGGTTTCCAAGCTGTCGTGAAAGCCCATTGTGCGGCATGCTCCGTGAGGGTAACTTATTCTACTGTATCGGGAAACGGCGACCTTTCAGTAAGGATTCCGTAAGAGTTTTTGAAATCCTGCCGGGGTGTATCAAGATGGCAGCCGGTATGGCCTGCCACGGTACATGCCCACCTGCTCCACTGAGCGGATGCGAATGACCTGAGCGGTGGTGTTGTCGTTGCCGTCGATTTCAACGGCGCGGGCCACCAGTTCGCGGGCGATCTCGTCGATGTTCTTATTCTGGGAGACGATCTGGGCGATGGCCGCATCGCTCATTTCGTCATGCAGGCCGTCGGAGCAAAGAACCAGCACATCGCCGGCCTGCAAGCTGAGCGCAGTTGTGTCTGGTGAGACGAACATCTCCGGCCCCAGCGAGCGAATGAGTATGTGACGGGAATCGGACACGGCCATTTCGGCGGCGGAGATGAGGCCCATTTTTCTTTGCTCGTTGACCCAGGTGTGGTCCTGGGTAATCTGCTTGGCCTTGCCGTTGCGCACCAGGTAACAGCGGGAGTCTCCTATATGAGAGACGATGGCCTGGTCGTACCGAAGAGCACAGGCCACAAGGGTTGTGGCCATGTTCTTTCCCCTGTATTCGGGCGCCAGGGTGCAATCGTGAACGGCGGCGTTGGCGTGTTGGATCAGGCGCGGCAACAGGCTGATGAGCATGGTGCCGGCCTGCGCCTTGGCGAACTCCTCGGTGAGCACCGATACGGCCGTGGCCGAGGCAACCTCGCCCAGATCCATGCCGCCCACCCCGTCGGCAACGGCGAAGAGATAGCCGTGGGTCCGTGCCTGCTTGCGCGATGCGGGAATGAACGATCCCATCGCATCTTCATTGTTGGTGCGAACCTTGCCGAAATCGCTTGCCTGGCCGAACTGAACTTCCAACATGGGCGCCGCCGCCTCAAGCACCTTCCGCATTGCCGCGGGGAAAATGCTTCTTAGAGATTGTGAAACATCCACTTCAAAAAAACCACTGGGTGATCTCTGCTCCTCGTCTCTCAGGAAGAAGTTGAGAAGAGATTTCACCCAGCGGCTTTGGTTCGGTTGAGGTGCGGTTGAGAGGGTTTATCTGGACGTGAGTAGAATCTCCTTGCCCTTGGCCTTCGAGGACCGGAGGAAGTAAATGGCTCCGTAGATGCCCCAGACGGCTGAGATGCCCAGCGCCAGCAGCGGCTCCTTGAAGGTGCCCAGGCCGAAGACCGGGCTGATGATATAGAAGGCCATGCAGA
>OCTA010004210.1_pt1 | contig 12617 bp, 12 predicted proteins | sample 1538991 | NCBI WGS metagenome assembly OCTA01 (sample SAMEA3539302, study PRJEB22396) | soil metagenome | biome: tundra; feature: field; material: soil | place: USA | collected 2010-05 | depth 0.15 m
GAGCGCATCCTTCAGGCTGGCTGCCGCGGAGACAGTCAGACGCGTTTGCGCTGAAGTATAACTCGCACAGATCAAAGCCGTGAGCGCAACAAGCGTAATACAGCAGCAATGCAGCGCTCGATTTCTTCCAATTACGGGTTCCGGTCTCAAGTCTTCTCCCTGTCTAGCAGCTTATTTTCGGCATTTCTGGCCGACATTCAAACAACTGTTGTCGTTATGATGCTGCCAAACGCTACGCGGCCCAAAAACGCGACCGCGCAGCGCAGCGCAGCGTAGTCGATTACCTAAAAGGGAAGGCGCAAGGTAATCACCGTGGCGTGGTTGTAGGTATGAAAGTGCGTGACGGCAATCTGCTGTCCCAGGCCAAAGGTCAGGCCCAACCGACCCGGCTTGCCGGTTGCGTCGTGAGAGAGGGGAATCCTTCCAACGATCATGCCTGGCGTGGCGAACGTTGCGACCTTGCCATCGTTCGATCCGCCCTTGTAAAAGGTCGAATTCGACTCCAACTCCGGCCAAAAGAATCGCGCAACCCCGCTTTTCGCGACACGGTACTGGACCACGTTGTTCCATGTGATGCCGTGTCCCAAACCAGTGGCGTTCGTCACTGGCAGCGAGCCGCCCGCAGTCGAGGTAAGGGCAATTTGCCCGAATCCTTTTCCTACCGCAAGCGTCGGGGTCACGACGGCGCAGCAACCTCCGTTTCCGTTCTTGCCGGTGGGAATCGATCCAGCGAGGAATGCCGTCACAATCGCGTTGCCATGCTCTTCGTTGCGTGCGTAGAACCTGCCTTTGGCCAGAAAGGAGATATCGCCAAATCCGTCCGATTGGCCATTCGAGCGGTTGAAGAATGGAGGCACATTGACGATGATCTCCGTGTGCCGCTCAGGAATCAATTCCAGCCCCTTGCCATTCCCGTAGTTCCAGATGGCGAAACCTTTTGTGTTGTATTGGTGAACGAAATCGGTGCGGATCTCCTGTTCAAGCCGGGGCGTCACCGTGACCAGTGGCGTCACCCAGTGTGGCTGTTCGGCCTGAGTGGCGCTTACCCGCGCCTGGTAGCGTTCGATGAACGATGTTGTCTGGCCCAGAAGCGAACTCGTGGCTCCCATAAAGCCAATACTGGCAAGAAGAATCGAAAGACTGCGCTTTTTCATTTGTTCATCCAAAGAATGAATACGATGCATGAAAGAGGGGCTACACGGCGCCCTTTGGGTCGAAGAGCGGGTTGCTTTTCTTCCTCAAAGCGCGCGATGGATGATGGTTGCGTGCGATTGTTTTGTATTTTATACACAACTATGTCTGTTTTGCAATACAATCGTCAAAAGAGAACGCGCTCTGGCCACTGGTCTCGGCCATCCCGTATGCAGTGAGACAATGTCAATGACCGGCAATCGCGAGGCTGCTTCCGCCGCTATCGCGCAGAGGAACCGATGAAAGTGCAGAATTGCTTGGCTGAATTGCGTACCGCACGCGGCCTTTCCGCCGCGGAACTAGCCTCGGCAGTCGATGTCACCCGGCAAACCGTCTATGCCATTGAGTCTGGCAGCTATGCTCCGAATACCGCAGTCGCACTCAAGCTGGCTCAGGCATTAGGCGTAGCTGTCGAGGAAATATTCCAGCTTGCGGCGCAGCCTGCTTCGCCCTTGACGCAGCAAGCGGAGCTATTGGAGGAAGGCCACGCAGCCTCGTCCGGTATGCCCGTGCGACTCTGCAGCGTGGATGGCCGGCTCATCGCAACCTTCTCAGAGCCGGGTATATGGAGTCTGCCTTTGGCCGATGCCACGATCAAAGGCGCTGGACACAAGTCAAACCGGCAGTCGAAGACCACCGTTGAACTGTTTGGCAGTACGCAAACCTTTGACAAGCGCCTGCTCATGGCAGGCTGCGACCCCGGCATCTCGATCCTCGCGCGCCACCTGCAACAACAGGACGTCAGCCTCGTGGTCGCGCATCGCAACAGCACGAAAGCGCTGGATCTGCTGCGCCAGGGAAGCATCCATGTGGCCGGATGTCATATCCGCGATGAGAAGACGGGCGAATCCAATTTGGACGTGATTTGCGGCATCTTCCGCAAACAGGATATTGCCGTCGTTTCTCTCGCACTATGGGAAGAGGGCCTGGTGGTGGCAAACGGAAATCCCAAAAGGATTCGCGATGTTGCCGATCTCGGGCGATCGGACATCGCCATCGTGAATCGCGAACGGGGAGCTGGCAGCCGTATGCTCTTGGATTCGCGTCTGCGAAGTCTGGGCATGGCTCAGAAAAATTTACGGGGTTACGAACGACTTGCGCACGGTCATCTCTCCGCCGCCCGCCAGGTGCAGGCCGGAGAAGCCGATTGCTGCATCGCTACATCGTCTGCGGCGCGCGTCTTTGGGCTGGGATTTATCCCGCTGGTCAGCGAGCGTTACGACCTCGTGGTCCACCGGCGCCATCTCCACCTGCCGCAGGTGCAGGCGCTCTTCAACACACTCGCCCTGGCTGCATATAGACGAGAATTGGAGCGCCTGGGTGGATATGACACCTCTGTCGCAGGCCACCGACTCATATAACTCGTGCGCAACCATACTCCCGAGCAGCTTGGAGACCTTGGCCGACGCGAGACACGCTGGCCGCGCCAAGGCAAGATTGAAGATGCCTTAAACGCCGATCATCACGTTGGAGGCTTTGACGATCGCGCTGACCGAATCCCCTGTCTTCAACCCCAGCGCCTTCACGCTCTGCCTGGTAATGGACGCAACAATTGTTGAACCGCCCAGCAGCCGAATCTCCACTTCGCTATTGACAGCTCCGTCGAGAACACTCATCACCTCACCGGCCAGCACATTGCGAGCGCTCAACTTCGTGCCATCCACGCCCTTGCCGACAATCACTTCAGATGCCTTGACAATTGCACAGGCCGCCGTTCCAGCCGCCAGGCCCAACGAGTCGACGCTCGAGTTGGTAATGATCGAGACCACTGTCTCTCCACCGTCAAGCAACAGCGTCACCTGAGCATTCACAGCCCCTTTGGTGATCTCCTGAACATTACCCGCAAGTACATTACGCGCGCTGATCCTCATCCTTCCCCCTGACGTTATTTGTATTGTTGCCGCGATCATCCTTGGATAGAAGTCTGCGACCGTAAGAGAAGAATACACCGAAACGCGCTTTCCGCAGCCCTTGAGGACCGATGCCTTGAGCGTTAATTGTTCCTTTCGCGTCTATCCGTTACGAAAACAGGTGGCAGGGGCTGCTAACCTGAATCCTGAGAAAAACTCCCTGGAAAGGCCGGTCGATTCCACCGGCAAGCGGAAGCATGGCAGAGTTCGTCATCAAGTTGGCCGATGAGCGTGGACGCGTGCAAGAGCAGGTGCAGACGGCGGCCACCGCCGAGGAGCTGCGGGCTCGGTTTGCCCATGCCGGCTACCACGTTTTCTCGATCCGGGCCCGCTCGGGGTTTGCAGGGCTGAAGCGGCGCAAGGTCAAGCTGGAGCCGTTTCTCATCTTCAACCAGCAGTTCCTTACGCTGATCCGGGCCGGGTTGCCGATTCTGGGTTCGCTGCAGATGCTGGCCAAGAACCAGAAGAATGTCCACTTTTCCGCCCAGTTGGACGACGTCTCGGGCCGCGTAAAGACTGGCGAATCGCTCTCCTCGGCCTTCGAGGCGCAAAGCGGTTTTCCGGTGATGTACACGACGACCCTGCTGGCCGGCGAGCGCTCCGGCAACCTGATCGAGGTGCTGGAGCGCTACGTCAGCTTCCAGCGCATCTCGCTCACCTTCCGGAAAAAATTAATCACTTCGCTGATCTATCCCTGCGTGCTGATGGTGCTGGTGACGGCGCTGGTGTTCTTCATGTTCGCGTACGTTGTGCCACAGTTTGCCACTCTGTATGACCAGATCGGCTCGAAGCTGCCGGCGATGACCGTCGCGCTGCTGAGCTTCAGCAAGTGGCTGAATCACAATCTGCTGTGGATCGTGCTTATCGCGCTGGGCGCGGCCTTCGTCGGCTACCGTTTCGCCCTCACCGAGCGGGGCCGGGATTTTGTGGACGGCTTCCGCATCAGGATGCCGATTTTTGGCAAGATTTGGCTCAAATATCAAGTCGCGTTGTTTGCGCGAACGCTCTCCACACTACTGACCGGCGGCTTGCCGCTGGTTCCGTCGCTGGAGACGGCGGCGCGTTCCATCTCGTCGCGGCGGGTGTCAAGGGCTGTGGTCAAATCGATCTCGACGGTCCGCGAGGGCAAGAGCCTGGCCGAGGCGCTGGGCCAGACCGGCGTCTTTCCCGACCTGGCCGAGGAGATGATTGCCGTGGGCGAACAGACCGGCGCGCTGCCGGCGATGCTCAACTCGGTGGCCGAGTTCTTCGAAGAGGACGTGGCAACGGCGCTGACCGCCTCACTAGCCCTCATTGAGCCGGCGATTCTAATTATCATGGGTGTGGTTGTAGTCTTCATTCTCATCTCGCTTTATCTGCCCATCTTCTCGTTGGGACAGAGCGGCGGGGGTTAGGGATAATCCGTATGGCTGACGCAACTCTCCTCACGCTTACGCCTCCCACCGGTCAGGACGAGCGGTCACTGGCTGAAGCGCTGGCGGCGCGCTATCACGCCGAGTTCGTGGACCTGAAGAACTTCAAGATCCAGCACGACCTGCTGCGCACGGTGCCGGTGGAGCTGATGTTCCGCTATAACTTTGTGCCCATCGAGCAGCAAGAAGATGCGCTGGTGATTGCGGTGAGCGACCCGTCGCGGCTGATGGTGCTGGACGAGATCGCCGGGCTGCTGGCGCACCGCATCATTGCGCGCGTGGCCACGCTCTCGCAGATCACCGACCTGCTGAAAAAGACCGAGCAGTCGCAGCGGGTGCTGGACGAAGCCAGCGAGGGGCTCACCTTCGATGTACTCACCGGCGACGACTCGAACGACGAGAATATCTCGATCGAGAAGCTGACCAGCGAAGAGGACATCAGCCCCATCATCCGGCTGGTGGATACGACCATCTTCACCGCGCTCGAACGGAGAGCCTCGGACATTCACATCGAGACGAACGATGATTCGGTGGTGGTGAAGTACCGCATCGACGGCGTGCTGCAGGCGGCCATGGCGCCCATTGCCCGCGAGCACCACTCGACCATCCTGAGCCGCATCAAGATCATGAGCGAGCTGGACATTGCCGAGCGGCGCGTGCCGCAGGATGGCCGCTTCCGGGTCCGCTACAAGGGCAGGCTGATCGACTTCCGCGTCTCCATCATGCCCACCATCCACGGCGAGAACGCCGTGCTGCGCGTGCTGGACAAGGAGTCGATGAGCGAGAAGTTCCGCCACCTGACGCTCGATGTGGTGGGATTCGCCGACGAGGATCTGCGCCGCTTCCGCCGCTACATTCGCGAACCCTACGGCATGGTGCTGGTCACCGGCCCCACCGGCTCCGGCAAGACCACCACCCTCTACGCCGCCCTGAACGAGATCAAGAGCGACGAGGACAAGATCATCACCATCGAGGACCCGGTGGAGTACCAGATTCGCGGCATTACGCAGATTCCTGTGAACGAGAAGAAGGGGTTGACCTTTGCACGCGGACTGCGGTCGATTCTGCGCCACGACCCGGACAAGATTCTGGTGGGCGAGATCCGCGACAACGAGACGGCGCAGATTGCGATCAACTCGGCGCTGACGGGGCATTTGGTGTTTACCACCGTCCATGCCAACAACGTGGTAGACGTGCTGGGCCGCTTCATCAATATGGGCGTCGAGGCATACAACTTCGTCTCCGCGCTGAACTGCATCCTGGCGCAGCGGCTGGTGCGCACCAACTGCGAATACTGCTCCCGCACGGTTTCTTACGGCGACGATGTTCTGCTGGCCTGCGGCATGGAGCCGGACGAATGGCGCGGTTTCGGATTCCGCGAGGGCGCCGGCTGCATCGAGTGCGGGGGGACCGGCTACCGCGGCCGGACAGCGATTCACGAGTTGATGGACTTGACGGACTCCATCCGTGAGCTGATTCTGGAAAAGAAACCCACCTCGGAGGTGCGCAAGCTGGCCCGGAAAGAGGGTATGAGCTTTTTGCGCGAATCGGCGATTGAGCGCGTTCGCCGTGGCCTGACAACGCTGAAGGAAATCAACAAGGTTACGTTTATCGAGGCTTCGCGCTAATGAGTTCGATCTTGAGCAAGACGGGTTCTCAGGCCAGCGGGCGTCCGCCGGCGGCGGTGGAGATTGCGCCCGAAGGGGTGCTGGCTGCTGCGCTGCCAGGGCCGGGGCAAGCGCCGGTCTACGCCTACCAACCGCTCCCGGCCGGTGCGCTGTTGCCGGGCATCGGCGAGGCGAACCTTCGTGCGCCGGAGGCTGTGGCGGCTGCGATTCGCTCGACCCTTGGCCAAGTCTCGCCGCGCACCCGCTCCGTCACTCTGGTGCTGCCAGACACAGTGGTCAAGGTTTTTGTGCTGGACTTCGATTCCCTGCCTAGCAAGGCGGCTGAAGCCTATCCGGTGCTGCGCTTCCGGCTGCGCAAGATGGTTCCCTTTGACGTGGAGCACGCCGGCCTCAGCTACCAAGTGCTTGTGGAGAACGAGACCGAGTGCAAAGTGCTGGCGGCCGTCTTGCCCGGCCCCGTTCTGGCGGAATATGAGGCCGCCGTCCGCGCTGCCGGCTACGAGCCGGGTGCGGTGCTGCCCTCGAGCCTGGCGGCTTTGGAAGTGGGCAGTTCCAGTGGGTCCATTGAGTCCATGGAGTCCGCGCTGATCGCCAACCTGAGCCCCCTGGCGCTCACCACCTGCATCACCAACGGCCAGGACCTGCTGCTCTATCGCACGCTCGACCTTCCTCTCGACCCCGACCGGCGCTTGCAGGAAGTGCAGCGCGGCATTGCCGTGGCCTCTGCATATTTTGAAGACAAATTGGGGGTCAGTCCACACCGGTTGTATTATGCCGGAAGCTACGGAATGGAATACGATGGGGCCGTTGAGGGTGGAGTGGAAACCTTCGCCCGCTGGCTCGACGATCCGGAACTCACCGTCGTCGATCTAGCGCCCCGGCCCGAAACCGGAGCGGCGACGGCGCTGGGACACGCAAACATTGCCGGCGTAGCCGGCGCACTGGCGGGGGCAAGATAATGCGCATCACTCTCAATCTCGCGAGCCGCCCCTTTGCCGACCTGGGACCAGCCATCAAGCGCCTGCGCATCGCCATTGCGGCGCTGGCCGTTGTCGCCATCGGTTTGGGTCTGGGCCTGCGCGCCTTTGACCAGAAGGCCGAGCAAGCCCGCGAGCGCGACCATTCGCTCGACGGCCAAATCGCCCGCATCGCCGAGGAACGGCAGGGTTACCAGGATCTGATGCGCCAGCCGGCCAACACCCAGTTGCTTGACCAGGTTGGCGCGCTGAACCGCCTCTTCGATGAGAAGGAATTCTCCTGGACGCTGGCCATGGAGGATCTGGAAACCGTTCTGCCCGGCGGTGTGCAGGTTTCCACCCTCGAGCCGGTCCGCGCCAAGGACGGGCACATCACCTTACACCTGCGCGTGATTGGGCCCCGCGACCGCACCGTCGAGTTGGTCAGAAACCTGGAGCACTCCAAACGATTTCTTCTGCCCCGCATCGTGGGCGAAAACGCAGAAACCAATGGGGGACCCGGCGAACGCCTGGAGCCAGTAAGCGCCACGAATCGTGTGGACTTCGATGTGCTGGCCGAGTATAACCCGGCGTTGCCCGGAGAACGCAAAGCGGCAGGGAAACCATCTCCGATCCGCCAAGGTACTGTTTCCGTTCCGGCACCGCGGACAGCCCAGGCGCCGGGGCGTGTGCCTTATACCGGCCAATCCAAACCTAAGCCCAGCCCATCGTCTGGAGGCCCGCAATGAGCAGCCGTCCGTCCTCCCCATGGCGCGAGCGCCTGGCCTCCCCGCTCACCTGGCACTATGCCGGGTTTGCCGTGCTGCTTTTGCTGGTCATCGGATTGGCTGTCCGGCTTGGCCTGGACTGGGCCGCCACCAATGATCGCTCCAGCGATGCCCTGGCCGGCAAGCAGGTTGAGCTGAAGGCTCTGGACCTGCAAACCGCTCCCCTGCGTGGCCTGGACATGCGCGTGGAAGAGTCCCGCTCCCAAATGGAGGCTTTCTACTCCAGGCGCATTCCGCGCAACTACTCGTCGATTGCAACCCGCATCGGCGAGTTGCAGGTAAGGTCCGGGGTGCGGCTCTCCAGGGTCCAATACACACAAGGCCCTCCTGGGTCCGATCTCACTGAAATCTCGATGGATGCCGGAATCAGCGGCAACTATTCGGAGATCATGCGCTTTATGAACAGCCTGGAGCGCGACCAGACCTTCCTTGTCGTCCGGACAATGGCATTGACCGGACAGCAGGGCGGCCTGGTGAACCTGCGGCTGCGGGTCTCCACCTGGCTGCGGCGGGGCGATGCCGCGGCCAGCGGATTGCCGCCGACTCCAGAAGGCGGGGAAGCGGCAACTACGCCCTCCACCGGTTCCTCCAACGGCGGAAAGGAGGGCGAGTAGCCATGGCCCTTCGACTGGGAACGGAAAACAAGCGCCAAGTCTATTTAGTCGTTGTGCTGTTCGTGTCGATCGCCTTGATCGGCGGCTGGGAGCTGTACGGCTCGCTCGGGGGCGCTTCCACGCGACCCATCCCAGCAGTGGCGCAACCAGCATTCAACGCGACCAGCGGTCGTCCGGCGACGGGAACTCCATCGGCACCCGCAGGCCCGGATGCTCAGAAACTGACCAACGCCGGGCTCGACCCCTCACTGCACTTCGACAAGCTGGCCCAGAGCGAGCAAGTGGAATACGCCGGCACTGGCCGAAACATCTTCTCCGCCGAATCTGTGCCCGTGCCTATTGAAGCACCGGTCAAGAGCGCGCGGGACGTCCAACCAACCGTGATCGCGGCTGCACCCGCGCCGCCCCGGCCACCTGCCATCGATCTCAAATACTTCGGCTATACCCAGACCGCAGACAGGTCGCTCAAAGCCTTCTTCGTCCACGGGGAAGACGTGTTCGTGGCCAGGACTGGTGAAATTGTGGATCATCGTTACAAGGTGGGCGCCATCATGCCGGGCAGCGTCCAGGTTACCGACCTGGGCTACAACAACACGCAAACCCTGCCCTTGGTGGCAAATTAGAACCGCCCCTGCGATGAGGAAGCCCATCCCAATCCGCGGCCGCCGCAAGCCCTCTGAAGAGGGCTACATACTGGTTGTGGTCATCTTCATGCTGGCGATTCTCATGATCTCACTGACCGTCGCCGCGCCGGTTATCAAAAAGGACATTCAGCGCGACCGCGAGATCGAGACCATGCACCGCGGCAAGCAGTACACCCGCGCCGTCAAGCTCTACTACAAAAAGTTCGGCGCCTATCCTGCCAACGCGGACGCGCTGGTCAAGACCAATGAGATTCGCTTCCTGCGCAAGAAGTACATAGACCCGACAACCGGCAAGGCGGAGTGGAAGCCGATCCTGTTCGGTCAGAACAAGACCCAGACCCTGGGCTTCTTCGGCCAACCCATCGTCGGCTTCGGCGCGGCGCCAGCCGGCATTGGCCCCGCCGGAGGGAGTGGGGCCACGGACGCCTCGGCCATCGCCGGCGCGCTCAACTCCACGATTGGCAGCGGTTCTGCCTCAGGCTCGACCGATTCCGTGACCAATCCAACCGCGCCCGCAAGCGGCGCCGGCAGCACGGGTTCGAGCGGGGGTTCAGGCTCCGGATCGAGTACCGGTCTGACCGGGCAAACCTTCGGCGGTGGGCCCATCATCGGCTTCTCACCCAACAGCCCCAAGCAGTCCATCCTGGTCTACAAGAAAAAAAATCACTACAACGAGTGGGAGTTCTTCTACGACCCGCTTACCGATCAGACGATGATCCAGAACAGTCCGCCCATCGCCGGGCAGCAGAGCGGTGCCCCTGGGGCGCCTTCTGCTCCCACTGCCCCTGGGGCGCCTTCTGCTCCCACTCAGCAGGTTCCGCAGTCCGCGCCGCAACAATAGGCTCGAAAAGCACCATACCCGTCCTGGCCTCAACCTGATCCTGGCAGCGCTTGCGGAATGCGTGGTTTGGGGCCGGTTTGTTGCCGCGCCCGTTCAGCCGCGAGGTCGATGAACTCCGACCCCGCATACAACAAGGCCCGCCCCCGCAGTGGGACGGGCCTTTTAGGTAAGCAAAGCAAGCTGAAATGCGGGCAGTTACACGCTGAACGAGGAACCGCAGCCACAGGTGCTCTTCACCTGGGGGTTGTCAAACTTGAAGCCAGCGGCTTCCAGGGTCTCGACATAGTCGACAGTGCAGCCGTTCAGGTACATCAGCGAGGTGGCGTCCACAAAGACCTGCAAGTCGTCGAATTTGAAAACCTTGTCCATCATGCCGCTCTGGTTCTCGAAGGCCATCGAGTACTGGAATCCAGAACAACCGCCGCCCACCACGCCGACGCGCAGCCCTGCGGGAAGTGGATCCTGAGTGGCCATGATCTCGCGCACCTTGGCAATGGCCTGCGGGGTCAGATTGAGGGGTGCTTTCTTTTCGGTTTCCTGCGCGGGTGCAACGGTTGCTGTGGCCATGGTGTCTCCCAACGAGTGAAATGTGAGCCGTTATCCGTAACTTTACTGCTCCAAATGTACCGCTCTCGGAGCTGGGACACAAGCCCCATTCACGGTTTCATCTCATTGGATGCAACCGAAAACGGGAAAGTCGCAGAATTGGTTCGTCAAGCGCGATCTCATGGCGCGGTCTCAAGAAAGGGCGGGACACGCCGGTTGCGGGAGCGGTTGATTCACCTGGGTCACCCCGCAAAAATACCTGTGATTTTTGTCATGACACCGGTCCTCGTTTAGGACTATCATGGTTAACCGTACGGCCCCTCTACTCACGAGACCGCGTTTCCTTCACGGACCCGCCGGCATCTGGGACTCAATGTTCTTCGGAGGTGGAGTATGACAATCGTTCCTGTAATGTGGGCGGTTTGGGGATTGCTGCTGGTGATCGCGGCAGCGATCTATTTGTATCGCTCCCGGCTGACCCGCGACGAAGAAGACCAGATATTTCTGAGTGATGGGTTCGATCACGAAAGGGTCGCCCAGACGGCTATCCTTGCCAAAGTCAATAAGATACAGCCAGTATTGACGCTCTTCATGTGGCTTGTTGGAGCGGCGACGGTGTTCGTCATCGCATATTACCTCTGGGACATCGTCAACCAATTCCAGTAAACCGATGTTCTGGCGAGCCATCCAAATCGGCAGGCCACGGCGGCAGGAGGCAGCCCTCGGGTAGCCATCTGCAGGTATGTGTCCCATGGTGTGCTCGAGAATTCGGGTCGGTGATCGGGGCTACTCCACTTCCTGCTTGGCGCGGTAGCCTTCGCGGGCAATGATGTCGTATTTGAGCGGCTTTTGCTTCTCGTCCTGCATGCGCAGCGGATGGCCCTCTGCGTCCACCAGTTCCACGCGCAGCTTGCGGTAGGTACCGTCCTGCTTTGCGTTCAAGGGGCGGTAGACCAGTTGATATTTTGACCGGATATTCTGGTTGATCTGTTGGAAGATGTCCGGCATCTCACCGGCAAACCGCGGGAAGTAGCTGGCGCCGCCAGTGAGGCTGGCAAAGGTCCGCATCTCGTTGTCGGCCTGCAAGTAATCCATCTCGCGAATCTGGCCCCTCATGCCTCCGCGGCCTTCCGACATGATCCGAGCCGTCCCACCGGTTGAGACGGTGAAGATGGTCACGTCCTGGGCGGCCTTGACCTTCTTCAGAATCTTGTCCAGAGTAAGCTTGGAAAAGGTATCGCGCCCGGAAGCGATGAGAATGATGTACTTGCGTCCCTGGACGCGATCGAGCCGGTCCAGCCCTTCGTAGAGGGCATCGAAGAGGTTGGTCTCATTGAAGCCGGGGATAATCAACGAATTGATCGCCTCCTGGAGCTGGCGCTTGTCCTGGGTAAAGTCGGTGACTATCTGGGTGTGCATGTCGAAGGTCATCAAGGCGACGTAGTCCTGGGGCCGCAACTGGTTTGCAAAGGCGAAGGCCGCATTACGCATGTCATAGATAAAGCTGTAGCTGTTTGCGGCAAACTCGCAAATCAGCAGGGCCGTGACGGGCGCCTCGACGCGCTTGAAACCGGAGACCTTCTGCTCCACTCCGTCCTCATAGACCCGGAAGTTGCCGGGCTTGAGCCCAGGGACGAACTGGTGAGTCTTCTCCAGAAGCACGCCCACGTCCACGGTGACCTCAGGGACCTCAATGCGCAAGGAGAAGTTTCCCATCCCCTCTGGATTCTTGATCTTGGGCGCGACCGGGGCAGGCGGCGGCGCATCTTCCGTCGTGTCCTTCTTCTTGGGCAGCGCGATGACTCCGGAGTCGGCTCCGGGACCGCCCGCGTCGGGCGTGGCCTGGTCGGGCTGCTGGGGCTGTTGGGCCTGCTGGGCTTGCAGCGTGGCCTGGGCCTGGCCAAACGGCGCGGCCGCCAGGGCCAGAAGAACGACGGACAAACCGGCAAGCGGGAAACGGCGAAAAGCGAAACGGGACGGGGACTTTCTCGATTTCTGAGACATTGCGGACATCGCGACCTCTGTGTTCAACAGCATACGGTAAGACAGCTTCCAGCCTCCAGCTGGGTGCCCCACCCTCGCCGCGT
>OCTA010004211.1_pt1 | contig 12616 bp, 9 predicted proteins | sample 1538991 | NCBI WGS metagenome assembly OCTA01 (sample SAMEA3539302, study PRJEB22396) | soil metagenome | biome: tundra; feature: field; material: soil | place: USA | collected 2010-05 | depth 0.15 m
TCGCATAAATGGAACAGAGTCTAAGCAGTGGCTGGCTCGATAAGGAGGCATATCGTTAGCGGTTGTCCTCGCTGGGTGGGACTGGTGCTGGCTGACGATCACGTGAGCGGTTTGCGCGTTACCGTCAACTTGACGGAAAGCGGAGCTGACGGGCCGACACCTCCGGAAGATCGTGCGCGGGACCCTCGCCCTTGCGGGATCGCAATTTCCCAACTGAGGTGCTACTTTCGGCTCATTCGGGGCTACCTCAGTCAACGCCCGTCGACTGGGGCCTGCTGCTGACGTTCGGCGGGAGTGCGGCCTCAATCTCGCGCCGGAGGTCCTCGAACGCCTGATCCCGACGAATCAACCCACGCGGCCATCGGTGACTGGCACTACTGGGTGGCGCAGGGCTACCGTCTCTGATTTACGCACGGCTATCGAAAACTCACCGTTTATCGGCGATTACGTGGCCGCGTCGGATGGCATCCTCCGGTATACGGTCCAGACGCCGACTGTATTGATCGGCGGCATCCCGGCGACGCCTATCTATTCCGTGCTCTCGCCCCAATTCGTCAGCGAGTATCAGATCGGTGTAACACCAGCCGCCAACACGCCACGGGGGGCGCTGTGTCCCTGCAAGATCCAGATTGGCGGCGTGACGACGACGAACCCAGTCACCCTCGCGGTCGCCCCGTAAACTCGAAGCGCAAGTGCCGCGTGGGATTCAACGAAATGGAGTGGGATGGTCACTCGGAAGGGTCCCCGTTGGCCGAGTCCCCCCAGGGACTCGACCCGCGGCTGAATTATGAGCAGTCGCTGGAGATAGCGCTGTTTGTTTCGCAGAAGATGAGCGGTCTGGGCGACCGGCAGTAACGCTCAGCGCACGATGAACGGGCCGGCGCTAGACAGCGTGCCGCTGGGAGTGGCCACCTGGATACTTCCAGTGGCTGCGCCAGACGGCACGGTAGCCGTGATTTGGGCGGCCGAAACGACGGTGAACTTGGCGGGCACGCCGTTGAATGCGACGGCGGTCGTGCCGGTCAGGTTGGCGCCGAGGATGCTGATGGTATCGCCGATCTTGCCGGAATGCGGCAGTGTCCTCACGAAGGGCGCGAGGCCAAGGGAGAGTTTGTACACGGTGCCGCAACTGTGCGGAGCGCCAGGTGAACACTCGCCGCCGCCTTCAAAAGTCGTCCCATAGAAGTTGCCGTCTGTTCCCTGGACCGGCGAAGCAGCGGGCCAGGCCCCGTCCGCGCAATTGGCCAGCGAGCAGAAGCTGTATACGAGCGAATATGCGCCCCCCGCGGTGATCTGGAAGAGGGCGCCGCCATAGTCCTTGGCATTGGCGCCGCCGTTGAATACTGCACCGTAGAAGTTGCCGTCGGTACCCTCTATTAGCCCGGTGGGAAGGTTGCCGTCATAGCACGCGTTGTTGAAGTCTTGGGTGCAGAAGTTATAGAGCGCGGTTGCCATGCCGCCGGGAGAGATCTTGAAGACTGTGCCGCTCCCATAAGCTCCGGCATAATCTGTCGTGCCGTAGAACTCCCCCGTGAGAGTCTGCAGTAAAGCTGTAGGGTAAACGCCTGCGCAATAGCTGGCGTGGCAGAAGTCGTACAAAGTAGTGAACGCGCCACGCTCGGTGATGGTGAAGACCGTTCCGGTTGCATAGAATTTTCCGGTTTCACTGCCCCTATCGTCAGTGGTTCCGTACAGGTCGCCGTTGGCAGCCTGGATCAGCGCCGTGCCGGGATAAGCGCCGTCGGCGCATGCGGCCTCGGAACAGAAGCTATGGAGGATGGTAAGCGCGCCACTGGCCGTGTCCTTGAAGACCGTGCCTTTGCCGTTGGCGCCGCCGCTGTTCGTTAATCCGTAGAAGTCGCCGTTGACAGCTTGGAGCAGGCCGGCCTGGGGTCCGGAGCCGTCGGTACAAGCCGGGAGAGCACAGAAGCTATATAGCGTGGTCACGACGGCGGCCGGCGTAATCTTGAAGATCATGCCGCCCCCATAACTGCCGCCCATATAGGTTGTGCCGTACAAATTGCCGTCGGTCCCAAGAACAAGCTCGCCGAAGGGGTTGTCTCCGTCGGCGCAGTTGGGCTGGGAGCAGAAATTGTAGAGGGTGGTGAATGCGCCGCCCGGCGTAATCTTGAAAACCGTACCACCGGCTCCATGGTAGAGGTTTGTCCCGCCCATCTGAGTGGTCCCATAAAAGTTGCCGTCGGCACCCTGGACCAGACCATTAGGGGCCATGCCGTCGGCGCCACTGAGGCCGTAGAGGGTAGTAAGGGTTTGGGCGGCTGGCGAAGAGCAGGCTGCCAGCAGGATGAGAGAGGTGGCGAATCGTTGCATACGGCAGACTATTGTAAAGTACAACGGCGGATGTCGGCGCGCGGACCGGTACCAGTACGGCTTACGCACGGCGATTTGCCTACGATCTTGCGTACCAAGTAGCTGAAACGGCCCCCGTCGTCCATTGGCTTTCAGTTATTGTAGCGGAAGGCCTGCTCATCAACATAGACATCACGACCACCCAGGGCCGGGCAACCGCGCCATCACCGCACCGTGCTGCTCGGCTGTGGTCAACATAGAAGCCGCTTTGTGGCCCAGGGCAAAAGAATCCTTCAGTAATTTCAGGATTGCGGCTTTTGTCGTCAGGTTTTCAGGACCGTTGCCGCCCAGGAAATCCTTCGGCGCTCCTCAGCGACTGACTGAACTTAACAGGACGGGCCAGCCGGCGTCATGCACGCTTGCCGAAAGGTCACGAAAGAGTTCGGCTGTGCAAGCCCTGGAGCCGCGATGCTCACGGAGTACGAACCGATTCACTTGAGCGGTAAGTCGCCGAACCTCCGAAGTGTCGCGGGGCCAACATCACACTATTCGTGAGGAGGACGTTGTTCGTTCATATCGGTAGCGGTCCGGTCGGCGGGCCCGACGTTGATCATCATCGCCTCGATTCGACATGCGCGGTCTTCAGGACAGCAAAGGGATCTCAGGCTGGTGTGGATTGACTGTCGCCATCTGGCGTCAGCGTGAAACGGTCCGATGTCAGGCGGCAAAGTCTGTACCCTACAAAGAATAGCCAGAGTGTGGCGCAGAGAGCATTGCCGATGATCGTGAAGCTTGCGCGGCTCAAAGAAGCGATACCTAAGATGCCCGTGACCAACCCGAGATATGCCGTTAACTTGCTGAAAACTCCCCTGAGCATCACGAAACCAATAACGAGAATTCCGAATGAAAGCGTGACAATTGAGTAAACGATTTCCAAGGGGCTAGTCAACATAGCGGAACCATAGTCGGCGGCCGCGAGGTAACCTGCGCGCAGAGCTACATTGCTCGTGGCAGCGTACTTCTCGTAAAGAGTCAGGATCGACGCGTAGTGTGACCAGGTGACTGCCAGATCTAATGAGACGAATGCGCATACAAAGGCGGTCGCAAGCAGCATTGCATTCTTGCCCTGGTTTTTCAATGCCAAGTAGAGGGCCAGAGTCACGGGCACGAAGAGAAAATCCGTGACAACAGAGACGGCAACAATTGCCCACCATAGACTCGTTTTCGCCGGAAGATATTTGAACCAGGCATCCCCACCGCTCGGCGGGGCGCCCACGCGGAAGTACAACGGAAAGATCACCACGTAACCAACAGCTAACAAGATGGCTGCGATCCCACCCACTCGAAACCACTTCAGTTGAGGTACGCCGAGCCTATCACCTGACGTCTCGTCGAGGTTCATCGAAGCCTCTCTTTCGGCGTCGCACAGATATGTGAAGCATCCAGATTCTAGAATGTGTCCGGCGTGCGATAGCGCTCGTAGTTTAACACAAACTGCGGTACGGGTTCCCGGTTGGCGGCCCGAGTGACGCCCGGACAGGGCATTGCTGAATTACGGCGCAACCGGAAGTAATCCCCAACGCGCCACTACGCCTCCACGGCCATTCCGGGCACTCTATCCGTTCGCGAGACGACGGCGTTGTCCCTTGATATCGGTAGGTGTTTCCGGTCGACGCGTGCGCGGATTCAGGCCTTCATTTTCGCGTCCACGCAGCAGACGTGGACGAGGATCTCGTCGTTGGGGCTGGTAGCGTTCGAGGCCGGCTCAGGTCCGGGGCGCTCCTCCCACTCGAACCAATCTTCGCCGGAATACGCACCCGTCCCTGGCGGTAGCCTTCGCACCGTTACGACGTGCCGCGGGCCGACGTAATCGTCGGGCAGCTTCTTCAGATAGCCGTACTGAATCCGGAGACGTTGCGGCCCGTTGCTCAGCCGGTTTAGCCGTTCTAGGCGCGCCAGCCTGGGACACCACGGATCTCATAGGGTCTCCACCGGAATGCTGGGCGGCGGTAACGGTACAGGGCGTATGCCGTCCTCCTGCTCCTCGATGGGAAAGCTGGCCACCCACCGGTCCAGTTCGTCGTCGGTCAGCTCGCGGCCATTGTTGCCCGGGGCAAGCACCACGTTCTCGTTCACAGTATCGTCCGGCCACCAAGTCCTGCGGCACGTGGCCCCCTCTAAACCGGGGACGCGATCCAGCCGGATGAGCCGATGCGGCGTGGCTTTAAGGGCCCGGTGTTGGTATTCAGCGCCAGCCGGGACCAAGCCCATCGCGGTGAGACCCTCGAAAGTGAATCCGTGGACGCCGAACAGGCATCAACAAACGAAGGAAAGAAGTTTGCCGGAATGACCGGCGAGGAGGAAGTCATGTACGTGATTACAGGGGCAACAGGGAACACTGGAAGCATGGTAGCAGAGAGATTGCTGGCAGAGGGAGAGAAGGTGCGTGTGGTGGGGCGCGACCCGAAGCGGCTGGAACGATTCACGCAGGAGGGGGCAGAACCATTCATCGCTAATGCGACCGATGCGGGCGCTCTCACGAATGCGTTTGCTGGCGCAAAGGCCGTCTATGCGATGATCCCTCCTAATATCGCTTCTCCGGATGTTCGCGCCTACGAAGAGAGCGTGAGCAATGCCTTGCGCTCCGCAATCGAGAAGAGCGGGATAAAGTATGCCGTCGTTCTGAGCAGCGTCGGCGCGGACAAATCGCATGGAACGGGTCCCGTCGCCGGGCTGCACAGTCTTGAAAAGAAACTCGAAGGAACTCCCGGGTTAAATGCCCTCTTCCTGCGAGCCGGCTACTTCATGGAAAACCTTCTGCCCCAGGGCGGCGTGATTAAGTCGATCGGAAGTATGGCCGGCCCAGTCAAAGAGGACTTGCCCTTGCCAATGATCGCAACGCGCGATATCGGCGCCTTTGCAGCCGAAGCCCTATTGAAATTGGATTTCGTCGGAAAAAGTACGCACGAACTGCAAGGGTCTCGCGACGTCACTTACGCGGAAGTTGCGAAGATCGTGGGCGCGGCGATTGGCAAAGCTGACCTTGCATATAACCACGTGCCTGCGGCGCAGTTGAAGCCCGTGCTGATGCAGATGGGGATGTCGTCCAACATGGCAGACCTGTTGCTGGAGATGGCTGATGCGCTCAATTCGGGCCACATGAAGATGCTTGAACTGCGCTCTCCAGCGAATACGACTCCGACCACTCTAGAAACTTTTGTAGCCGAAATCTTTTTGCCGGCGTATCGAGGAAAAGCATCCCACGCGTAGGCATGGCGACGGCAAATGCCGGCGCGCGGCGCGGGGCGGGCGCCGCATCCTTGGTTTGCGTGGTGGGTAGTGCACCAAATCTGGGGTGTTAGCAGCGTTTTGGCTCGGGGACCTCTGGAGATTGCCTTTTTCATCTTGGCACCGAAACTATTGCTCCGACTTGCTCGACGTAACAGCACTGGAGGATCATATAGCTATGACTACCATCGGACTCATCGGTGCGGGACACATCGGAAGCCAGATCGCGCGACTTGCGGTGGCAAACGACTACGACGTCGTGATCAGCAATTCGCGGGGGCCAGAGACATTGTGCGCGCTCGTAGCATCCCTCGGGCCCAGGGCCCGCGCGGCGACCGTCGTCGAAGCGGCAAAGGCCGGAGACATCGTCGTCGTCTCGGTGCCGCTGAAGAACTACCGGGCTGTACCGGTCGAGCCTCTGGCGGGAAAGATTGTGATCGACACGAACAACTACTACCCTCAACGCGACGGCCACTTCCCTGATCTCGACAATGAATCGACCACCACTTCCGAACTCTTGCAGGCCCACCTGCCGACCTCGAAGGTCGTCAAGGCTTTCAACCATATCTACGCCGCTGCGCTTACCACCGACGGGCAGCCGGCTGGCACAAAGAATCGTCGCGCGCTGGTCATCGCGGGCGACGACGAAGGGGCCAAGGCCACGGTCACTCGTCTATTGAACCAGTTCGGCTTCGATACGGTGGACGCAGGCACGCTGAAGGAGGGGTGGCGCATCCAGCGCGATACCCCCGGCTACGGTCCGCGTCGCACGGCAGAGGAACTGCGCCGAGATCTGGCGGCAGCCAAAAGGTACGCGGACCAGTAAGGGCAGATTCATGGGTTTCCGCCGTGGCCGGTGTGTCCTTAACTACCCATATGGACACGCTCTGAACTGGAGGGGTAGGGCGGGCCGCCGCGAGACACGATACTGCCGGGCAGCAGCGGCGAGCCGCGCATCGTGCGCCGCCTGCCGCGACAGCGCACGCAGGGCCAACAGTCCGTGAGCATGCCTGGCGCTTCGCGCGTCCCGCATGCCGGCGGCCAGTTCCGGGCGCCCGCCGCCCGTAATCCGCGGCCGCGACCGCCCGCGTGCGGATGGGGATGCGCGCGGCGCGGAAGGCGCGCGCATCCATGGCTTGCGCGGTGTCGGTCGGCGGATGCCGCACGATTTTCCGAGTGATCCAGGCGGAGCGCGGGCGTATTGGCGTGCCGCGTGCGGCGACTGGCGCCTCCAGGGTGAATCCGCCCGAACAGCGCCCATCGGTGAGCGCCGCCACCTTGGGCCGGCGCAGCGCACCGCCGATCCAAGCGGCAAGCGGTCAGCTCTTAGTTTTTCAGCGGACCGAAATGGAAAGGGCGGCCGCTGCCTCCGGCGCCAATCTCAAGGTTGCTCGTAGGCGCCGATGTCTATATTGCCACCCTGGACGCGCGGATTGCCCGCGAAATCGAGCGTCCCGACCACTGCGGCTCCCAGGTTGATGCCGGCATTGACTGCCGGCGATGGGGGCTGGACCTGCAGCTCCGGTATCGACGTGCTGACGAATAGAGGATTCGCGAAGCTGGAGTGGGCATCCTGACCGGTCGCGGACTGGTATGAGGCAAAGCCAGTGTATTTCGTTCCATTCCAATCCCAGATTCCCGCCGCGGCGCCGGTGGAAGAGAAGTAGACGTTGTAATCCACGGTCGCGGGACTGGGAGAGGAATTCGTGAAGTTATGGACGAACAGCCCCTGGGTAGTCGCGTTGACGACGTTGTTTTCGAAGATATTGTTCGTCGCGTAGAATTGAATCTGGAATTCTCCGCTGCCGGTACTTTTCGTGTCGTTCTGAAAGAGCGTATTATTGACGACACTGCAATGGTCGGTGCCGCCGACGCTTGCGGCGTAGCCGCCGATGCTGATGCCCGCCGCGTTTGCGCTATAGACCAAATTGCTGCGCGCCGTGATGTAACTCGTGACATGGCCCGAGTGCTCGCTGGCCATTTCGATGGCGAGATCGACGTTGTGGACCAGATTCCGCTCGATGGTGATCTGAGTGCCTCCGTCTACGTAGATGCCATCCGCCGCGTACTGCCGCCCGTATGCGGGGTTATCGTAGGACGTGATGTTATAAACGATGTTGCCGCTGATCTCGCCGTTGCGCGCCTGATCGTAAGCGGGGTCGGGAGACACTCCTTCGAAGCCGATCGCGTCGATCCCAATATTGTTGTTGTCATGAATGAGGTTGTTGGTAATCGTCCACGTCATCACATTGCCGTCGAGCGAGAGCGACTCACTACAACCGGTCGTCAGATTATAAATCTCGTTGCCGCTGATCGTCAGGTTATTAATGGAAGCCGGGGCCCTGCTGCCATAGACGGCCATACCAAGGGCGTTAGCGTTACAACCTTTGGCTGTTGTGACGATATCATGAATCCGGTTTCCGAGGATCTGTAGGTAGCTGTCCGCGCCGGTGATGTAAATGCCGATGGGCACTTGGGACACGGAGTTGGAAGTGTAGTTCCGAATTTCAAAGCCGCTGATAGCCAGATAGCTCTGATTCAGGATAGTGAACAGGCCATGTTGGCCGCCCGGAATTGACAGGCCGGTACCGTCCAGTATGGCCGTCTGGCCCGGATAACTCTCAAAGGTGATGTAGCCGGCGCTGGCGGAGCCGGACTTCGGGAACGTTACTGTTTCGTTATAGACGCCGCCCATTGCATACACGGTGTCGCCCGCCACTGCTGTGTCGGCGGCGTGCTGGATCGTGCGCCAAGGCAAACCAAGGCTGCCATTGTTGTTATCGTTGCCCGTGGTGGCCACGTAGAAAGCCGTGCCGGTCCCGATTGTGATGTTAGCGTTGGCCGCCGCAGCCGGGGTCTGCCGGGAAACGGCGGTCACGATGACGATGGCGGGGCTGGGAATCGCGGTGGGCGCGGTGTAAACTCCCGAAGGTGTAATCGTGCCGGTTGTAGGGCTTCCTCCGATCACGCCGTTCACTTCCCAGATGACGGCCGTCTTCGTGGTGTTCACCACTGCGGCTGCGAACTGCTGAGACCCGCCCGGCTGCACCGAAACAGATGCGGGTGAAATGCTGACGGTCACTTGCGGACGGGTAAGGAACGCGATGGCCGATGCCGACTTGGTCGCATCCGCATTCGCAACCGCTGTAACCGTGACAGTGGCAGGACGAGGAACCGCCGCAGGGGCAGCGTAAAGACCCGTGAGGCTGATCGTGCCCACCGTCGAGTTGCCTCCGGTCACCCCGTTCACCTGCCAGCCGACTCCCGTGTTACTTGAGTTCCGCACCGTGGCGGTGAACTGCCGGGTCTGGCCTATGGCCAGCGTGGCGGAGGTCGGAACGACTGCGACACTTACTTGGGCCGCACCCAAAGCGGCCGGAAGCGCGGAGAGCGCCAGTATGACGGATCCGGCAAGGCGGTTCCCCCCTTGCAGGCGCATGGGCTTCCGTCCCCAGTTGCTGCTGCGCCCGACCTTGGCCAGGATTTCCTTTATGGACCCTTGCACCACAATAGAATACCCCTTTGTTGCCTCTTCTGTGTAGCTCTGGTGCCACAATGTGTGAGTATCGATACTTGAGCTCGGAAGGCACCTCCCAAGAATTCAGCGAAGAACTGAGGCGTAGCGCGATTCGAAACATCTGCAATTTCTTTGTTCCTTACCCTCCCTATATCCGTCACGAGCACTCCCTTCCATCCTCAACCCCATGCGCGTTGCCGACCGCGACCGCTGGCAGGACTCCTCCGCAGCAGTCCCAACCCGTCAAAGCGCCCCCAGCCCGATTGAAATCCCATAGGCCCGCGTCCGCCGCAAACGCGGGCGGCTTCGTCCAAGTCGCTGTATCGAAAGCGAACCGGCCGGCCACTTCTCATCGCTCCCGACACTACACTGCGCCGGTTCGCTTCCGATATAGCACTAGGACTTCAGGCCCGCAAGGCGCGAATCTGAGCAATCACGAATCCGAAGAGTTTCCGACTGGGGCGTGATCCCCACCATCACGTCTTTTCTTGTACACGCTACAATCGTGAAACGCGCTATGTCCCTGGCTGCTGGCACCCGGCTCGGACCCTACGAAATCCTCGCGCCATCGGCGCGGGAGGCATGGGCGAAGTGTACAAAGCGCGCGACACTCGGCTTGACCGCACCGTCGCCGTCAAGGTCCTGCCTGAGCACATCGCCAAGCGCGAAGATCTGCGCACCCGCTTCGAGCGCGAAGCCCGCGCCGTTGCGTCGTTGCATCATCCGAATATCTGCACTCTCTACGACATCGGCAATCAGGACGGCGCCGGGTACATGGTGATGGAGTTCATGGAGGGCGAGACACTCGCCGCCCGTATCGCGAAGGGCGCGGTTCCGCTCGACCAGGCCATCTCGGTTGCGACGGAAATTGCCGACGCACTCGATCTCGCGCATCGCGCCGGCGTCACGCATCGCGACGTGAAGCCGCAGAACATCATGCTGACCCGCGATGGGGCGAAGGTGCTCGATTTCGGCCTCGCTAAATCGTCATCCAAGCCCGGGCCTGCGGAGGAGACGATCACCAAGGCGCTGACCACGGAAGGCACCGTGATGGGTACGCCGCAGTACGTGGCGCCGGAGCAGTTTGAGGGGAAAGAGGCTGACGCACGCAGCGACATCTGGGCCTTTGGCGCAGTGCTCTATGAGATGCTGACGGGCCGGAAGGCGTTTCAAGGGAAGAGCTACGCGAGTCTCGTCGGCGCGATTCTTTCGGCAGATCCTCCGCCGATGACGGTGAAGCCGTTTACCCCGGCGTGGCTCGAAAGATTAGTCCGGCGCTGTCTGGCGAAGGACCCCGAGGACCGGTGGCAGTCTATGCGCGATGTGGTGATCGAACTGCAGTCGCCGCCCCCGGAACCGGTCGCCGCCGGGCCGTCGAAAGCTTCTCGCTGGCTATGGGCCGCAGCGTCCTTGGCGGGGGTGCTGGCACTCGCGTTCGGCATCGCGCTATGGGCGCCGTGGCGCGCGGACAGGCCCGTAGATCGCCCGCTGGTCCGGCTGGACGTCGATCTGGGCGCGGATGTTTCGTTGCCCTCCGCCGACGACGCTTACGCAGGGAGCGATGTCGCCATCTCCCCCGATGGAACGCGGTTGGCATATGTCTCGGGCGCCGGCACAAGTACGAAGCTATTCATCCGGCGCTTCGATCAACCGAAGGCCATAGAACCCCCCGGGGGAGCGGGGGCCCGTACCCCGTTCTTCTCGCCGGACGGGCAATGGGTGGGATTCGCGACCGTCTACAAGGAGCTATACAAGATCTCCGTGGAAGGCGGCGCCGTTATCCCGCTTGGGGGCATTAAGGCCTTCAGCGGCGCGAGCTGGGGTGAAGACGGCGCCCTCTTCATGAGCGGCTTCGGGAAGGGTATGCTGCGGATTCCCGCCGGCGGAGGCCCGCCCGAGACAATCACAGGATTGAACAGTGGGGAAGGCGCCCTGGCTCAGCCGCAGATTCTGCCCGGAGGCAAGGCGATCCTGTTTGCGGCTGTCGCGAGGCCGCCGGACATAGATACGCAGACCATCGAGGTACTCACACTAGCAGATCGCCGCCGGAAGATCCTGGTCCGCGGCGGTCAATCGCCCCGGTACCTGGCCACTGCGAGCGGGACGGGCCACCTGGTCTACGTCAATAAGGCATCGCTGTTCGCCATCCCGTTCGATGCGGATAAGCTGGAGACGCGCGGCCCGGCCGTGCCGGTTCTGGACGATGTCGCATATCAACCCTACTTTGGGGGGCAATTTGCATTCTCGTCGGCGCCCTCCGGGCACGGCACGTTGGTCTACCGCAGGAGCAGCGCTGCGGCGGTGTCCCGAATGGTGACGCTCGAATGGGTGGATCCAACCGGAAAGAGAGAACCGCTGCCGGCCAAACCCGGCGCTTATGAGTCTCTGGGCCTTTCACCGGACGGCAAGCGCGTGGCGTTGACAGTCACCGAGGAAAGAGGCGCGGATATTTGGGTCTACGAACCTCAGCGGGACGGGATGACGCGCTTGACTTTCGGCGGAGGGATTTGCCATAACCCAACCTGGAGCCCGGACGGCAGATAGGTCGTTTTCGAGTCCACCGCTAAAGGCATCTTCCAGGCTCGTGCGGATGGCGCCAGCCAGCCGCAAGCGATGACCGAGAGCAAGTCGTCGCAGATTCCGTGGTCTTTCACGCCGGATAGCAAGCGGCTGGCTTACTTTGAGGGAACCGGGAGCCCCCAGATTTGGACGGTGCCGCTGGAGGATCAGAGAGGCCAGTTGAAGGCTGGTAAACCGGAGCAATTTCTCAAGAGCAGCTCCAACGACTTCGCTCCATCGTTTTCGCCCGACGGGCGGTGGTTGGCGTATACGTCGAACGAATCGGGGAAGGCTGAAGTGTACGTCCGGGCGTTTCCACCGCCCTCGTCCGGGCAGGGTGGAAAGTGGCAGATCTCGAACGGCGGCGGCCTGTGGCCAATCTGGCGGCGGAACGGACACGATCTGATCTACGAGTCCGGCGACCAGATCATGGCTGTGAGTTACACGGTGAAAGGCGACACATTCGTGGCCGGGAAACCTCGTGTGTGGATCGCGAAGCTCGGCGCACGCAGAAGCTGGGATCTGGCTCCGGACGGCAAGCGCCTGCTGGTGCTGAGGCCGGTCGAATCCGCGGAAGCGCCCAAGCAGGAGCACGAAGTAGTGTTCCTCATCAACTTCTTCGACGAATTGCGCCGCCGCGCCCCGGCTGGTAACGTCACTCGCCAGTAGGGCGGGAAATCCATTAAAGGTCTCAGTTTTAGTGGGTTGGCCGGATAGCACCAGGATGGTCGGTCATCCGGAAGCTGGGCCAACCTAGAACGGGGATCGTTGCGCAAAGGACCCTTTGCGTAACATCCGGCCTTTTCCCCGGGTGATCCGTGTGCCAACGCCCCGAGGTGGGCGGGGAAAACTCAATTTTCGAATCTGGTAACGCACAGGTTGCCGGAGCTTGCGCTTGCGGGAGCGCCGTTCTTCGGTTGTCCCTTTTCCGGTCGATACACC
>OCTA010004215.1_pt1 | contig 12615 bp, 9 predicted proteins | sample 1538991 | NCBI WGS metagenome assembly OCTA01 (sample SAMEA3539302, study PRJEB22396) | soil metagenome | biome: tundra; feature: field; material: soil | place: USA | collected 2010-05 | depth 0.15 m
GCGGACTTCTGACGGCCCCGGCATCGGCTAGTCTTTGAGCTCGACGTTCCAGTAGGACGCGTCGGCCAGACCCAGGAACGGAAGCCATTCGCGGTAGCGCACCCGCCCGCCGTTGGTCCGGAAGGTGGGCGTCCAGCGCGGGCGCATCGGGACCTTGAGCAGCTTGAGCCCCGCCTGGTCGGGCGTCCGGGCGCCCTTGGACAGGTTGCAGTCGATGCAGCAGCAGACCACGTTCTCCCAGGTGGTGCGGCCCCCCTGCGCGCGCGGAACGACGTGATCGAGGTTCAGCTCGGCCCGCGGCAGCTCGCTGCCGCAGTACTGGCAGGTGTTGGCGTCGCGCATGTAGATGTTGTGCCGCGAAAAGCGCACCTTGGTCTTGGGGATGCGATCGTAAAGCTGCAGGACGATCACGCGCGGGATCTTGATCGCGCGGTTGACCGTGCGCATGACGTCATCGCCGTTGCCGAGCTCGACGGAGAGATCGGCCCAGGTGTCGAAGTCGAAAGTCTTGAACTCGGGATCGATGACGCGCGCGACGCCCAAATAGAGCAGCGAGAACGCACGTCGCGCGTTGGTGACGTGGATCGGCTGGTAGTGCCGATTGAGCACCAGGACCGCGGCGTTGGTCACCCTCACACCATAGCAGGCTGCCCCCGACGCGGCAAAATGGTCCCCCGGCGGATCCCGCGGATATGGGCTAAGATCCGGGGGCTTTGAGCATTGCACCGGTCTCGGCGCTGGTCGCGGCCATCGTCAGCTTCGCGATCGGGGGCTCGGTCCTCCTGCGCGAGCCGCGCCGCCGCGCCCACGTCCTCTTCGCGACCTTCACCTTCAACATCGCGCTGTGGAGCGCTCTGTCGTTCGTCGCCAAGCGGTTCGACTCGCCGATCTTCACCTGGGTGTCGATGCTGGCGGCGGTCTCGCTCCCCGCGACGGCGCAGCGGTTTTTTCAGGCCTTCCTGGGCGACGAAGCTGGGCCACCGCCGCTCAGCCGTTCGACCGTCTTCGGCGCCGCCATCTTCTACGGCATCCTCTGCTTCTCCCGCTTCATCGAGCCGGTACACACCACCGTCTGGTTCGGCGCCGCCTTCATCGCCTACGTCTTCGCCGGACTCTACCTGTCGGTCTTCTATCTCTACCGCCGCTACCGGGCGACGCCATCGCGGGTCGAGAAGACCCGCTTGCTCTACCTGGTGGTGGGTGGTTTCGCCACCGTCACCGCCTCGCTGGCCGAGACGATTCCGCGCGGCCCCAGCTTCGGCAGCGTCTTCATCATCGTCTACCTCTACTTCCTGTCGCAGAACCTGATCCGCTACCGGCTACTCGACCTGAACGAGCTGCTCGGTCGGATGGTGGTGCTCGGCACCCTGGTCTTCATCCTGACCTTCATCTACGGGGTGTTGGTCCGCTGGGTCGGACCCGACGAGCAGGGGCTGTTCTTCTTCAACACGCTCTTGGCCTCGGCGACCATCGTGATCCTGATCGAGCCCCTGCGCAGCCGGGTCGAGGGGGGGATCAGCCGCTGGATGTTCCAGGAGAAGTTCGAGCTGTCGCGCCGGATCGAGATGTTGCGGGCCGAGCTGGCGAACGTGATCGACATGCGGGTGCTGGTCCCGCGGGTGCTGGGCGCGCTGGAAGACTCGCGCCGCATCACCCACGCCTCGATCTACCTGGCCGATCCCGACGGGTCGGGCTACGAGCTGGCCGGGCAGGTGGGTCCGAGGCCCGAGGCGCGCTTCGACGCCATCACCCACCGCGCGTTCTTCGAGCGGCTGCGGCGCACCGGCGTCATCTCGCTGGAAGGCATCGAGCGGGAGGTGGTCGCCCGCCGCACGGTCTCGACCGAGGAGCAGGAGACCCTCCAGCTCATCCTGCGCACGCTCGAGCAGATGAATGGCTCGGTGGCGCTGGGCTTCTCCAGCGAGGACCAGCTCCTCGGCACGCTCGTGATCCGCGACGATCGCCTGCGGGAGGCCTATTCATCCGACGAGATCGAGCTGTTTCGTGGCGTGGCCAACAGCATCGGCATCACGCTGCAGAACTCCCAGGTCTACGAACGGATGAAGGAGCGCGATCGTCTGGCGGCCCTCGGTCAGATGGCAGCCGGCCTGGCCCACGAGATCCGAAATCCGCTCGGATCGATCAAGGGTGCGGCGCAGTTCCTCCAGCCGGGGCAGATGGGCGAGGGCGCCAAGGAGGGCAAGGGCGAGAGCACCCGGGAGTTCCTGGACATCATCATCGAGGAGGTGAACCGGCTGAACAAGATCGTCTCGCAGTTCCTCGACTACGCGCGCCCTTACCGCGGCGAGCAGCGTCCGCTCGAGGTCTCCGAGGTGCTCAAGAAGACCCTGTCGCTGCTGCCCGCGGCGCAGCTCGAGGGCGCGATCGAGATCTCGACCAGCTTCGCCGAGCGCATGCCCCCCGTGCGCGCCGACGCGGAGCAGCTCCTCCAGGTGTTCCTGAACCTCTCGCTCAACGCGATCCAGGCCATGGCGCCCGGTGAGACGCCCGGAAAGCTCCTGATCTCGACAGGTCTGCGGCGGGCCACCAGGCGCGGAGCCGCGGCGGCCTTCTTCGAGGCGCGCTTCCGCGACAGCGGCGTGGGGATTCCCCCCGGCGACATCAAGAATCTCTTCATCCCGTTCTTCACCACCAAGGACAAGGGGACGGGCCTCGGCCTGCCGATCAGCCAGCGCATCATCGAAAACCACGGGGGGACGATCGAGGTCCGCTCGCAGCCGGGAGAGGGGGCGACCTTCACCGTGCTGCTGTCCATCGAGGCCGACGCCTACGCCGCGTATCTGGAGGTCACCCGGGTCGACAGTGCGCGCCGCACGCCCACGCCCCCGCCGCTGCCCCCCCCGGCGCCGCCCGCGCTGCCCCCGTCCGCGCGCCTGCCGCCCCCCATCCGTCGGACGCCCCCGCCGGGTACGCTGGAGGGATTCCCGAGCTCTGCCGCGAAGGACTCCGGCCGGCCCCCGCGCGAAAAGAGTAAGCTTCAGCCGCCGTGACCGTAGCCGCTGCCGAGATCAAACGGGTCCTCGTCGCCGACGACGAGCTGAACATGCGCCGCGTGCTCGAGGCGATCTTGCGGCGCGAGGGTTACGACGTCATCACGGCCGCCAACGGCGCCGAGGCGCTGGGCGGCATGAGCGCCAACATTCACACCGTCATCACCGATCTCAAGATGCCGGGGCTGGACGGGATGGGGCTCCTCAAGCGCCTCTCGATCGATTACCCCGACGTGCCGGTCGTCATGATCACCGCGCACGGATCGGTCGAAAACGCGGTCGAGGCGGTGAAGCTGGGTGCCTTCGACTACCTCGAAAAACCCTTCGAGCAGGAACAGATCCGGCAGGTGGTTGCCAAGGCGATCAACACCTATGCGCTGTCGCGCAAGGACGCGCGACCGGAGGAGCCTTCGGAGCGCGGCCGGTTCCGCCTGGTCGGTCAGTCGCCGGCCATCCGACAGATCTACGCCGTGGTCGAAAAGGTGGCCAACACCCCCTCGACGGTGCTCATCAGCGGAGAGTCGGGGACCGGCAAGGAGCTGATCGCGCGCGCGCTGCACGAGAACTCCAAGCGGCACGCGGGGCCCTTCATCAAGATCAACTGCGCCGCCATCCCCAAGACGCTCATGGAGTCGGAGCTGTTCGGCTACGACAAGGGGGCCTTCACGGGCGCGGTCGGCGCCAAGCCCGGGCGCTTCGAGCTGGCCCACGGGGGGACCCTGTTCCTCGACGAGATCGGGGAGATCCCGGTCGAGATGCAGGTCAAGCTGCTGCGCGTGCTGCAGGAGTCGGAGTTCGAGCGGGTGGGGGGGATCAAGACCATCAAGGTCGATGTTCGGCTGGTGACCGCCACCAACCGAGACTTGCTGGAAGAGATCGGCGCCGGGAACTTTCGCGAGGACCTCTTTTACCGCTTGAACGTGGTGCCAATCCAGATCCCGCCCCTGCGTGAGCGCCGCGAGGATATCCCACTGCTGGCGGACCATTTCATCGCAAAGTTCAACGAACGCTTGAAGAAACAGATCGTGGCGATTTCGCCCGAGGCGGTCGAGCAGCTGGTGGCCTACAACTGGCCCGGCAACATCCGCGAGCTAGAGAACCTGATGGAGCGGACGATCTTGTTTTGTGAGGGTCCCGAGATCCGGGTCTCGGACCTGCCGCCCGAGATCGTGGGGACTTCGGTGGCGGCGTCGGCGGCCGCGGCGGTGGACGGCGAGGCGAGACCGGCGGCAGGCTCGCTCAAGGAGGCGGTTCGCGCCGAGACCGAGCGGGTGGAGCGCGAGCTGATCCAGCGCGCGCTGGATGCGACCGGCGGCAACGTGACCCAGGCCGCGCGCAAGCTCAAGATTTCGCGCAAGAGCCTCCAGACCAAGATGAAGGAGCTGGGTCTGCGCGAAAAATGACCGTTGTGTTATCGTCGCGCCCACGTCCTTGAGCGCCGTCACTTTCAGGAAGACGTCTTGGGCGATTCTCGCCGCGCTGACGCTCTTTGCGGCAGCCGGGCGGGCCGCCGAGGTGACCCGGGTGGTCTCCGCGCTGGACGACAGCAACGGGTTCGATTTCAACCTGACCGCCTCCTGGTCGCACGACGCCAAGAGCGCCCTCATCAAGCGCGAGTCGGAGTCGATGCTGACGTCCGGGATCGCCCCGGATCTCAAGTACGCCCAGACGCGGGATGTCCTCAACCTGCGCGCCGACTTCGGGATCCTGTGGGACGTCGGGCTTCACATCGAGGCGCCGCTGGTGCTGTCCGATTCGAACACCCTCAACTTCGATCAGGGGGTCACGGCGGGCACCTCGTCCTTCATCAACGACCAGATCCTGCCGGGTGCGACCGGGACGCCGCAGGTTTTCAAGAGCCCCACCCGCCGGGGCTTCGAGAACCTGGGCCTGGGCATCAACTGGGCGGTGTTCAACCAGCACCGCGACGACACCAAACCGACCTGGATCGTCGGCTTCGACGCCAAGCTCGACGTCTTCAAGGACATGCGCTACGACCCGGCCAACCCGACCGGCAACGATGCGACCGGGCTCGGCTACCACCAGCTCATCGCGTCGACCTGGGTCTCGAAGCGCTTCCACCACTTCGATCCCTACTTCGGCGCCCACTATATGCTGCCGATCCGGACCAACGGCAGCATCTTCCAGGACGAGAACCCGGCCACGCAGACCTCGGTCAACCCGCAGCAGCAGGCGGGGGTCACGATTGGCGTCGAGCAGATCGCCTGGGAGAACCCGCGCGGCGATCAGCGGGTCACCATCGAGGCCCGCGGCCACGCCGAGGAGCACTTCGCCGGTCGCGGCTACAGCGAGCTGTGGGAGCCGCTGTCGGGCTCGCCCGGCTGCACCACCACCGGCACCGGGACGGCCTGCCGCCCGGGGCTCGACGTCGTCGACGATGCGCAGGGCAATCCGCAGCCCTCGCCGTACCCCGGCGTCACCGACATCGATGCCTACGGATCCTTCGGTGGGGACCTCGGGCTCAACATCCAGGTCGGCCAGTACATTCGCTTCCGAGGCCTCTTCGGCTTCTCGGTCGACATGCCCCACTTCATCACCGATGCGAACGCGGGCGTCGACACCAACCACGACATGGTCGTCAACTCGATGGACAAGGCCGAGGCCAATCCGATCTACCGAGAATCGATCGATCTGCCGGGCCGCCGTTTCCACGTCGAAAAGACCGAGATCTGGAGCCTTCTTCTCGAAGGCTCGATCATGTTCTAGCCGGCCTATCCGCTCTTCTGGGCCACCAGCGCGTAGACCTCGCGTCGGGGCCGCCCCGTCAGCGCCGCCAGCTCGCGGGCCGCGTCGCTGGGCGACCGGCCCTCGGCCATCAACTGCGCCGCCCGCTCGCGGATCTCGTCGTCGCCGAGATCCGAGGCGCCCGCGCCGTCGGCGCCGGCCACGACCAGGGTGACCTCGCCGAGAGGCCGGGCGTCGGCGTAGTGGGCCGCCAGCGCCTCCAGACTGTCGCGGACGAACTCCTCGTGCGGTTTGGTCAGCTCGCGCGCGACGCAGGCGCGGCGATCGGCGCCCAGCACCGCCGCCAGATCGACCAGCGTGGCCGGCGTTCGCAGCGGCGATTCGTAGAAGACCAGCGTGAAGGGCAGGGCGCGCACGCTGCCGAAGAGGCGCCGCCGCGCCCCCGACTTGCGGGGCGGGAACCCCAGGAACAGGAAGCGATCGGTCGGCAGGCCAGCGCCGACCAGCGCCGCCAGCACCGCCGACGGGCCGGGGACGGGGACCACCCGCGCTCCAGCGGCGATCGCGGCGGCGACGATCCGGTAGCCGGGGTCGGAGACCAGCGGCGTGCCGGCCTCCGAGATCAAGACCACGTTCGCCCCCGCCAGGAGGCGCGCCTCGACCTCGGCGGCGCGCGCCGCCTCGTTGGCGTCGAAGCACGACACGATCGCCGGGCCGGCGCCGCCGCCCGTCTCGGCCAGCAGGCGCCGCGCGCTGCGGGTGTCCTCGGCGACGATCAGGTCGGCCTCCCTCAAGGCGGCGGCGGCCCGCGGCGACAGATCGCGCGCGTCGCCCAGCGGCGTGGCCACCACCGTCAGTCTGCCGGGCGCCTTCACCGAGGGCGATCTCGCCCGGCCGCATCGTCGACCGTGGCGCGGATCGCTTCGCCCAGCTCGGCCTCGAGGTACCGGCGCAGCTTGGTCTTGAGGCGCTCCTCGATCTGGCGGGCGCGCTCCCGGCTGATGCCGTGATACCCGCCGATTTGTTCCAGGGTCTCCGGCCGCTCGGAGAGCAGCCGCTTGCGGAAGAGGTCCAGCTCCCGGTTCCGCAGGCGCGCGCCGAACCGATCGAGCTTGACCCGCAGCACCTCCTGAAACTCGCCCTCCTCGACCTGGAGATCCGGCTGCGCGTCCGGACCGGCCGCGACCAGATCGCCTTGCGTCCGTCCCCCGTCACCCGGCAGCGGCGCGTCGAGAGACATTTCCGAAGCGGCCAGGCGCTGCTCCATCTCGACGACCTCCTGGGCGCTCACGTCGAGGGCCGCCGCCAGATGCTCGGCGTCGACCTCGATCCCCTGCCGATCGAGCCGCTCGCGTTCGCGGCGGAGGTTAAAGAACAGCTTGCGCTGGGGCTGGGTGGTCCCGAGCTTCACCATGCGCCAGTTGGCCAGGATGTACCGGAGGATGTAGGCCCGGATCCACCAGGCGGCGTACGACGACAGCTTGACGCCCCGATAGGGGTCATACCGTTCGACCGCCTGGATGAGGCCCAGGTTCCCCTCTTGGATGAGATCGATCAGGTTGCGATGGACCCGCCGGTACTCCTGCGCGATCTTGACGACCAGCCGAAGGTTTGCGGTGACCAGCCGCTGCCCGGCGGCGCGCTCGCCGGTGGCGCCGTAGCGGACGGCCAGCGCATGCTCCTCCTCGCGCGACAGCAGAGGGTGATGGCGCAGCTGCCGGAGGTAAGCGCTCAGGCTCGAATGCCCGACGAACGAGACGCCGGCCGCGCCCAGATCGCTCTGCAGCGTGTCGGCGACGGCCGCCCCCGAGGTCATTTCCTCGACGGGCGCCAGGGGGACCAGGTCCCCCTCGGAGTCGATCTTCACGCGCGGAATCATGCGGGCGCTGGTCGCGGCCTGCTTTCGCCCCATCATGACCCCACGAATTATAACGCGATCTCTGCGTGCAGCGCGCCGGACAGGTAGCTATCATCCAGGGACGTTCATGGATCTCATCGACGGTCCATCCCCCGATCCCTCTTCGTCACCTCCCCCATTGCCCCCGGAGTCGCGCATGCGGCGGTTCAGCAAGGTTCTCGCGTTCTCGGCCGCCTGCAGCGCGGCGCTCATCCTGACGATTCGCCATGGCGGCGACGGCATCCGGGTGAGCGCGGACGGTCAGCTCCGCGCCGCGACGCGCGCGGCGGCGGGGAAGTACGATCTGTCGGCGCTCCCCATCTTCTCGAAGACCCTGTTCTACGTCCGCGAGAACTACTTCGACAAGAACCGCCTCGACCCCAAGCGCATGCTGGTGGGCGCGCTCGACTTCGTCCAGCGCGACGTCCCGGAGATCCTGATCGATCGCTGGCCCGAGCACGATCCCAAGCAGGTGACCGTCAAGGTCAATGGACAGCAGCGCAGCTTCTCGATCGAACGGGTGGACGCCCCCTGGAGCCTGCGCAGCATGCTGCAGGAGATCTTCCGCTTCGTGCAGCCGAACCTGCAGCCGGTGCCCGAGAAGGAAGAGGCCCGGCGTCTGGTCGAGATCGAGATGGCGGCCACCAACGGGATGCTCTACACGCTCGACCCGCACTCGGTGTTGCTCGACGTCGAGACTTACAAGGACATGCGCACCCAGACCCAGGGCAAGTTCGGCGGCCTGGGGATCGTGATCGAGATGGACAAGAAGAACCGGATCACGGTCAAGCGGCCCATGCCCGACACGCCGGCCATGCGGGTCGGCATGAAGCCCAAGGACCACATCGTCCGGATCAACAACGAATCGACCATGAACATGACGCTGACCGAGGCGGTCGACCGCCTGCGGGGCGACGTCGATACCTCCGTCGACGTCTACGTCGAGCGGGACAACGTCGCGGGCGTCAAGAAGTTCGCCATCACCCGCGCCTTCATCCGGCCGCCGTCGATCGATCCGCCGGCGCGCGTGCTGGCGGTGCCGGCGGGCCCCGGGCAGCCGGTCGCCAAGGTCGGCTACTTCCACATGCAGCACTTCTCCGCCAACAGCGCGGGAGATCTGGCCGACGCGCTCACGATGTTCGAGAAGGAGAAGGTCAAGGGGATCATCATGGACCTGCGCGGCAACCCGGGCGGGCTCTATGAGCAGGCGCAGAAGGTCTCGGATGCCTTCATCAAGTCGGGGACCTTGGTGTCGATGGTCGGCGTCGGTGGCGCCCAGCGCAAGGACGAGACGGCCACCGACAGCGGCCACGAGCCGACGGTGCCGCTGGCCGTGCTGGTGAACCAGAACTCGGCCAGCGCCTCCGAGATCGTCGCCGGCGCGATGAAGAACCTCGATCGCGGCGTGGTGATCGGCGAGGAGACCTTCGGCAAAGGGTCGGTGCAGGTGTTGTTCGACATCCCGTCGCCGATCTCGTTCGGCGACCACACCGACGACGACAAGCTCGGGCTCAAGCTGACCACGGCGCAGTACCTCACGCCGGGCGACATCTCGATCCAGGGCGTGGGCGTGGTCCCCGACATCGAGACCGATGCCCTCTTGGTCCAGAAGGACGGCGACCATTCCTGGATCCGCCTGCAGCCCTCGGCGCACAAGCGGCGGGAGTCGGACTACGAGTGGCACCTCGAGCACCCGAGCGCCCGGCACGGCGAGAAGCCCGAAGAGACGGTGACCTACTTCTTCCAGCCGAAGCCGAACGAGAAGGCGCGCCCGCACGACGACGACGACGAAGGAATGGACGAGGACGCCGACGACCAGTCCGACAACGACGATCAGGACAACAAGACCGACTTCCTGATGGACTTCGCGCGGGACTTTCTGGCGCAGGCCAAGAGCAGCCGCCGGCGCGAGGCCGTGCAGCAGGCCAAGGGCTTCCTCGACAAGGTCCGGGCGGCCGAGGACAAGAAGGTCTCGGTGGCGCTCGAGAAGCTGGGCGTCGATTGGACCGCGGGTCCGGCCACCGGCGCGGCGCCGGATCTTCAAGTGTCCCTCCAGTCGGTGGGCGACGCGAAGATCGCGGCGGGGACGGTGGCCAGGCTCAAGGGCACCGTCAAGAACGTGGGCAAGACGCCGGCCTACCGGGTGCGGGCCGTGCTCGACAGCGACAACCCGCTCTTCGACGAGAACGAGATGGTCTTCGGCCACCTCGGCCCCGGGGAATCGAAGAGCTACGAGATCTCGGTCAAGGTGCCGACCTCGTCGTTCACCCGCACCGACGAGATCAAGGCCACCCTGTACACCCAGCGGGGGAGCGCCAAGGCGGGCGCCGCCGACCTGCTGGTCAACATCGAGGGGAAGCAGCGCCCGATGTTTGCCTACAGCTACCAGACCATCGACGACCAGAAGGGGGCCAACAAGGATGGGCAGGTTCAGCGCGGCGAGCAGGTCCGCATGCTGGTCACCGTGAAGAACATCGGTCAGGGGCGCGCGCTGCACACCGAGGCGGTCTTGCGCAACGGCACGGGCCAGGAAGGGATCCTGATCAGCGCCGGGCGCTTCGAGACCAAGGACCTCGGTCCGGGAGATTCGAAGAGCTTCTCCTTCATCTACGAGGTGCGGCCCGACTACAAAGGCGACGACTTTCAGCTGGAGCTGGGCGTCGGTGACACGACGCTGGGCGAATCCGTGACCGACAAGATCAAGCTCAAGATCGCGCCCGCCGGACCGGCGCCGGAAGCGTTGACCGGGACCGCGACGATCTCGCGCGACGACGCTCCCCTGCGGGAGACGGCCGCCGACGGCGCCCTGCTGATCGGGCGGGCACCGAAAGGGGCCACCTTCAAGACCACCGGTCGACTGGGGGCGTATACCCGCGTCGACGTCGACGGCACCCGATCGGCGTTCATCGCCAGCGCCGACCTCAAGGCCGGCGGGACGGTGCACGGCACCTTCAAGCCCGAGTGGGAAGTTACCCCGCCGGTCCTGACGGTGACCGCGCCGACCATCGCGACCGGCGAGACGGTCCACATCAAAGGACACGCGACGGACGATCGGGTCGTGCGCGATGTCTACATGCGGGTCTGGAACCGCAACGCGAAGATCCCGGTGAAGAAAGCCTTCTATCAGCCGAATCGGCTGGCGGGCGATCGCACCAAGATGGATTTCGAGGCCGACATCCCGCTGGGGGCCGGCAGCAATCTGGTCCAGGTGTTCGCGCGCGAGTCCAACGACGTGCAGTCGCTCCAGACGGTGGTAGTGCTCAAGCGCGCCGGGTCCAATTTGATCGCGCAGCCATCCGAAGCCCAGCCGATTCCCGACGCGGGGCACGCGAAGTTTCCGGGCGAGGCCGTCAAGAAGTAGCGAGCCCGCATCGCCGGCGCGATGGCGTCGACCTCGCCGCGCCGGCGCGCCTCCACATCTTCATCCCGAGGTCGCGTCAGAGATCTGGCGAATCCTGTCGGACGCGGCGCGCTGTAAAATGTGGGTGGCCGCGTACATCTCGGGCCCGAGATCGGAGCGTTGGGTGTAGGGTGATCGCACACGAAAACCGTGTACGTGATGCGATCCTCTCCCCATCGGGCGACGTCCCGGGCGTATTGGCCAACGACCCTCTCGTTCGCGCTGGTGGCGACCTCCATCGGGTGCGGCGCCTGCGTCGACGATCGGGCGCCTCCCCCCGGCGCGGCTGCCGGGCCGTCGACGGCGGCGGCGCAGGCGGCCAACGCCGAGCTGCGGGCGCGCTGCACCGCCGGGCTGGTCCCGCCGGCCGAGGGATTCGCGACGATCTCCGAGATCCCCTCGCTCGGTGGCCGCCAGATCTTCGTGCAGGACATCAACGACGACGGGGTCGCGGTCGGTTCCGGGCAGATCGCCGACGGCAGGTACCACGCCTTTCGTCACACCGACGTGGGGGGCGTTCAAGACCTGGGCGCATTGCCGGGCTTCGGGACCCAGAGCTATGCCAGCGCCATCGGCCCCGACGGGGCCATCGCGGGACACGCCGACCACAGCGACGGGACCGGGGCGCTGTTCGGCCACCGCTACACCGCCAGCGGCGGACGCACCGAGATCTGCCCGACCGGCTGCTCGGTCTGGGACCTGAACGGGGGCGGGCAGGTGGCAGGCCTCCTGCTCGGGGAGAACCCGACCACCTGGCAGGCATTCGTCTGGTCGCCGGCGGCCGGGCTGCATGCCCTCGGGACGCTCGGGGGCGCGCGCAGCTCCGCGACCGGCATCAGCGAGGCGGGCGTCGTGGTCGGGAACGCGCAGCTGGCCGATTCCGTCGGGGGCGACGTCGGGCACGCCTTCATCTACGACCCGCGCGCCGCCCATCCTGTGCTGCAGGATCTCAACGCGCGCGCCCGCACGCCCGGCTGGGTACTGCGTGGGGCCAACGACGTGAGCGATGGCTTCGTGGTCGGCTACGGGATCCACAACCAGCAGAGCCGCGCCTTCCGGTTCGATCTCGCCACCGGCGAGGTTCACGATCTCGGGACGATCGGCGGCAGCCCGAGCGTCGGCTGGGCGGGCGACGACGACGGCGACGTCGTCGGGTGGGTGGCCAAGGACGACCACACCAACATCGCGTTCGTCTACGGCGCGGGCCTGGGCGGCCTGCAGGCCATCGTCGACTACGTCGATCCGGCGCTGGGGTGGGAGCTCCAGCAGGCCAACGGGATCAACAACCACGGCGCCATCGTCGGGATGGGGACCCATCGGGGCATCACGGTCGGCTTCAAGCTGACCCTCCCACGCTGCAATCACTGACGCCGAAGTGATAGTTTCCCCGGCGGGATGGATGACGGGCACCGCCTGAGGATCGGCGCGGGCGCGCTGGCGGGCGCCCTGGCGGGCGCGGTGGTGGGGGCCGTCGACGGGATTCGCGCCGCTTGCCTGTTCGGGTCGGGGCTCCGGATCGCCATCACGACCGCCGCGCTGGCGATCCAGATCGGAAGAGCACACGTCTGAACTCCAGTCACTGACCACTCGCGTATGCCGTC
>OCTA010004216.1_pt1 | contig 12614 bp, 11 predicted proteins | sample 1538991 | NCBI WGS metagenome assembly OCTA01 (sample SAMEA3539302, study PRJEB22396) | soil metagenome | biome: tundra; feature: field; material: soil | place: USA | collected 2010-05 | depth 0.15 m
GATGCGGCGACCACCGAGATCTACACTCTTTCCCTACACGACGCTCTTCCGATCTGCCCGTACCGCCGTCCTCGCCGCCATCGGACGTGCCGCCGCCGAGGATCTTGCGCATCGACCCGAGGCGTGACGCGGCGGGGGCCGGGACCGGCCGGTTGACGGCTTGCTTGGCCTCGGACTCTGTGCTCATCGCGTGGTGCAGGTCAAAGCCGATGAAGGAGATGAACTTGTAGGCCATGTAGGGCGCAAACGCGGCGATGAACATGAGCACGATCCCCGCCACCGGATTCGCGATCGAGGACAGGTCCAGGTTCAGCGGAGCGTTCATCTGGTTGATCGCGACCAGGAAGATCACGACCATGACCAGCTTGGAGACGATCAGCGCGACCACGAAGCTCGCCCACTTGGAGAACCAGCCGCGTGCCGCGTCCCACGACTGGCCGGACAGCGCGATGGGCGCGAGCACGACCGCGACCAGCAGCAGCGACTTGCGGATCAGCAGGCTGAACCAGACGATCGCCGCGCCGGTGATCGCCAGGCAGCCAAGGAAGATGATGATCACCGCCCCCGCGCCGGGGGCCGAGATGCTGATCGCGCCGATCCCGGCGGCGAGCGCCGCGATCTTGCCGCCCATCTCGGCCAGCGTGTTGCCGCTCGCTTGGATGATCCCGACGCACAGCTCGTCGGTGATCTCCAACGCCAACCCCGTCACCGTCACTACCAGGAAGGAGCCGAGCACCGACTTCGCCAGCCCGATCGCCGCTCGCTGTAGCGCGCCGGGGTCGCGGTGGATCAGCCCGGTGATCAGCTGGAGGCTGAAGAACAGCAGCATCAGGAAGATCGCGACGCCGAACAGGACGTCGTAGACCTTCAGGTAGTTGGGTTCGGTGACGTTGACCAGCGTCGTCGAGTTGAACAGCTGCCAGACGCCCTTGAACATCCACTCCGCGGCGTTGCCGACGCCTTCGGCGATCCAGTCGAACGGCGCGGAGATCACCGAGGAGGCGGCTTTGCCGGCGGCGTGGCAGACGGTCGAGACGACCGGGATATCGCAGACACCCACGACGAACGCTCCTTTCTCTGGACTCGAAGCCGGGGCTCAGACGCCCTGGCCGACGGTCCAGAAGAAGTTGATGAACGCCACCGCGCCGCCGGTGATGATCGCCGCGCCGCACGCGACCAGCACGCCGGTCTTGCCGCGCGTGGCCAGGTGCGGGTTTGACGAATGCGACCCGAAGCCCCACACGACCGCGGCCACGACCAGCGCCAGCACGGACAGGATCAGACCGACGGTCATGACCGCGCCGACGATCGTGCGCAGCGCGTCGATGCCGGGCAGGCCGGTGGAGTTGGGCGTGATGTTGATGTCGGCCAACAGGAAGGCGGACCGGTCAAGGACGGCGCTCAGACCGCTCGTGACGGGGGTAAGGACAGCAGTCATCGCTCGGGACTCCCTTGCAGCAGAGGACCCGCACGCCACCGGCGCAAGCCCGGTTCGCTGGCGGGGTTCACAACGCAGGTGCGCGCCCCGCACCCCTTCCGCTCCCCGCGGTCGCAGACCGGCGAACGCTCAGAGGGTGGGGCCGATGTGCAGCAGGAAGTTGATCCAGGCGATCCCGGCGCCGTCCAGGACAGCGGCGCCGAGCGCGACCAGCAGCCCGGTACGGGCCTTGCCGGCGGCGTGGTAGTTGCCGTTCGAGGAGCAGATCGCCCACGCGGCGGCGCAAACGACGATCATCAGTACCGCGACGACGAGTACGATGCTCATCAGTGCGCCGATCACGCTTTCAAGCTGGCCGGCGCCGGCGACACCGTTGAGGTTCGGGTACACGCCGGTCGCAGCGATAGAGACGCTCAACGGCGCGTGGATCGATGACAGGTCGCTCACGCCCGTCAGGTGCGCCACCCCACCAACCGGGACGGGTCAGCCGAGGCGGCGGACGGTCGTGATCTGTCCGGCGAACTCCGACAGGGTGCCGTAGCCGACGTTCTGCCCCGTCTCCGGGGCTTGGAAGATGCGCTCGCCGCCGAGGTAGATGACGACGTGGTGCGGCACCGTTTCGCCGGGGTAGGTGTAGAAGATCAAATCGCCGGGCTGCTTATCGGCCCACGACACCGGCTGGCTTTCGTTGACCTGATCGCCGGTGTAGTGCGCCAGTCGGATCGCGCCGCCGGAGGCTTGGTAGGCGGCGTACATCACCAGCCCGGAGCAGTCGAACCCCGGCCCCTGCCCATCGGTGGCCTGCCCGGACGGTCCGGAGTACGTGCCACCGCCCCACACGTAGGGCAGGCCGATCTCCTTCTCCGCCGCGGCGATGAACTTTCCGGCGAACCCCGGCGGCAGGTTCGCCGGCGTCGTGGTGCCGGTCGGGCATTGCGTGCCGGCTTCGCCGGACAGGGCCAGGCCGGTCAGCGTGGCGGCGATCTTTTCGGCGACCGGCTCGTTGACCGCGTAGCGTTCCGGGTATTCAGAGCCCTCGACCGCCTGCGCGGCGGCGCCGAGCGAGAGGTGCTGCCAGCCCGTGATGTCGAGCAGCCCGGCGGGCGAGCCGTGGTTCGGGCCATCCGCGCCGCCGTAGAAGGCGCGGGCCGACCACACCGGGTCCATCAGCTCCGCGACCGTGCCCCACCCGTCCGGTGGTTGCATCTGGAACAGGCCCAGCGAGTCGTGATCGCTGCCGTCCCCGTCGTTCGGGTAGCTCGCTGATTCGGGGTAGGCGCTGGTGTTCGCCAGGACCCGCAGCGTGGACTCGGTGAGCGCCGCCATCAGCGCGATCAACTGGCCGTTCTCGTCGATCCCCTCCGTGTTGCCGACCGCGATGATCGCCGCGGCGTCCTCCAGCTGGGTGTGATCCAAGGTGAGCGTCTGCCCGTCCGCATTGGTCGCGGTCAAGCTCGACGGGACGCTGCCTGTGACCGACAGCGGCGGACCCGAGACGCCCGCGCCTTCCTGTCCTGCGGTGGTGCAGGCGGCGTCGGTGATCGCCGGGGCAAACAGCACCGCCAGCGCCACCAGGCCGACACCGGGACCGAGAAACACCAGCGCCACGAGCACCCCGATCAGCGCCTTGCGGAGCATCAGAAGGCCGCCCGGCTACTGGAGGGGATCGCCAAGCTGGGAGAGGCGCAGCGTGTGACAGCGCGAGAACGCCGGGCTGCACGCCTCGAAGATCGTGAAGCTCACCGGGGTGCTGCTCGTCGCCGGCTGCCCGTACCAGACGCCGGTGCGGTGCCGGACGCCGGTGATCGTGATCGCGGTCGTCCCCGGCCGCAACTGGCCGTGCGCCTGCACCAACGCCTCGCCCCACAGCGACGGCACCACCGCGCTCGTGATCCTCAATTGCTGCGCGACCTGCATCGTGACCAACTGCGTCCACTGTTCGCTGGTCGGCTCGTAGCCGGCGATGTCTTCGATCAGACCGGGAAGTTCTTCCCCAGACGGGTCGGCGTCGGCGAGCACCGGGGCGGTGTAATCCGACGCGCTGTACCCCGAGGTCGTGGACCAGTCGAACAGCGCCGCCGCGACCGCCTCGGCATAGACGGCCGGGTTATCGGTCTGCGGCAGCACCGCTGGACCCTGCCCAGCCGTGCTCGAGGAACTCGACGAGCTGCTGGGGGCAGTGGCGTTGGCTCTGCTCGTCGGGTGGCCGGGGCCGCTGATGAGCCCGTAGACGCCGACGCCGATCGTCGCAAGCACGATCAGAGAAGCGACAGCGATGAGGACGATCAGACGGCGGCGAACGGCAGGCACGGTCACTCCCAGGCGGATCGAACGGCACGGATGGGTCGCCGACCAGGTACGCGACCCGTGCCCCGCCGTGGTGTCCGCCTATGAGCAGGCGGCGCGTGACGGTCGATCCGTGGCGCACGCCTGGCGGCCGTCGGCGGCTCGGGCCGCGGCGACGGCCTGGATGAAGGCGCTGCTGCCGTCGCGGTTGGCGCACAGCCGTTGCCACTGCTCCTCGGTCAGCGCGGCGGCGATCTCACCCGGGTCGTAGTGCTGCCACCAACCATCCAGCTCCTCGACGGTCGCCAGGAACGCTCGCAGCCCGTACCGCTTGGCCGCCACCAGGCGCAGCCCCGCACCGGCGCTCGGACCGCTCTCGTTGGCGGCGTCGGTGCTCCTCGACGCCTCGCCGGTGGGCGCGGGGGTGCTGGCGCGAACGATCGCCGCGCGGGCGGCCTGAACGATCAGGTAGTGGCCGTTGACCGTCCCGTCGGCGTCCATCCCGGCCAGCTCCAGACGCGCGATCTGGCGCAGCCGCTCGGGGCTGGCCGGGTTCTCGGCCAGGCGTCGCACCTCGGCGACGTGCTCCAGCGACCACGAGGAGTCCTTTCCGGTGATCGCCCGTGCCGCTTGGCGCCGCGCCGCGCCCGCCGCGACAGTGCCGGTGCCAGCCGGCGCCCGCGGTGGTGCAGAATCTGCATCACCGTCAACTGCGTCACCGTCAACTGCGCGCTCGCGCCGCGGGTTGCGCTGGCCGGTGAAACGGGTGGCCTGCTGGCGGCGGGCAGCATCGGCGGCGTAGAGCTGCTTGAGCTCCGCGTACAGCGCCGCGGCCTCGGTCGGGGTGAACGGCTTGCGGACCGTGTTCTCGTGCTGCTCGGCCAACACCTCCGCCAGCCGCGAGGAGATCGTGGAGGTCACCCATACCTTCACCAGCGGCCAGCCAAGTCGCTTGACGGCAGCGAGCCGGCGGGCGCCGCAGACCAGGGTGCCGTCAGGAGTGATCGTGATCGGCTGCAACAACCCGACCACCTCGATCGAGGCGCACAGCTCGTCCAGGTCGCCGAGGTCGCGGCGGAACCGGCCGGCCACCCGGATCGACTCGACCGTCCGGTCGAGTTCCACGCCGCCGCCGCTACCCACCGGTCGCACTCCCTGGAGGCAGGCTGTGGGGGTTTGGGCGGCCGGCGAGCACGGCTCGCACCAGCTGGTTGTCGTCGAGCAGGTCCCGCACGCTCTCGCCCAACAGCAGCCGTGTCAGCACCCCCTTGCGGGTCGGACGTCCCGGCTGCGGGCGACCGCCCAGCAGCACGCCGAGCAGCCCCGTCCAGGTCGCCCGCTCGATGTCGAGCTGGGCGCGGATCGCCGTGTCACGTCGCAGCGTCTCATAGGCGGCGGCGATGCTTCCGGCGTCCGCCAGGCGAGCCGCGACGTACTCCACCACCGCGCCGGCCAGCATCTCCGGCCAGCCCAGCAGCTCCAACAACAGGACCGCCTGCACGATCACCGGCTCCGCCTCGGGCTCACCGCCGGGGGTTTGGGCGGTGAGGGTGTCGGCCAGCTCGCCGGCCCGCAGCGGCACGTCTCGCTCGGCGTGCTGCTCGCGTCGAGCCCTCGCGGTCGAGGTCAGGTGCCGCTCGGCGTGGCTCTCCGCGGAGAGACTGATCTGCACCGCGCGGGTGAGCACCGCCCACGGGTCCGCCGCGCGGCGTACCCCGTCGTGGGCCATCGCCAGGAACGCCGCCGTGCCAGCCTCGCCGGGGTCGCGATGCCAACTGCGCGCCAGCGGCGCGTACCGCTCGATCGTGTACGCCAGCAGCGCGCTCGCCTCCGGGTCCTCCCGCCACGCTCCGGCACCGGCGGCGTGCAGCCGTTCCAGCAGCGCACGCAACCCCGCCGAGCTGGCAAACGCCGGCTCGGAACCCGCCGGCCTGACGGCCGGCGAAAAAGCAGAAGCGGGATGCGCACTAAAGGACATGGCACCTGTCTGTCGTGCCAACCGCCGCCGTACCCCCCGCCGGCCTGACGGCCGGCGAAGGAGAAACGCTATGCGGGTTGACGGGCATGCAACCTATGTACGCGCGCCGCCCCACCGTGCCCCCCCGAACATCCGTCCACACCCATCAGCTCGTCACCGACCGCTCGGCCACCGGCTGCTCGGCCGCTGCAAGCGCCTGGGCGCGATCGGGCTTCAACCAGCGGCCCACCGTGGAGGGATGCACCCCCAGCCGCGCCGCGATCTCGCGGTTCGTCATCGCCGTTTGCGCCCGCAGTCGCAGCGCCTCGCCGACCGACCCGCCCTGATCGAGGAGATTCACTCTCGCCGGCCGTCCTGGGCGACGGGCTGCGACCGGCGTCCCTGTCCTCGCCCTCGCCGCTGGGACCGGGGCCGGGCCGTGAGTCAGCTCGACCGTCAGATGGGTGATCGCGACCAGCACCACCGGCGGGACCGCCGCCACCAGCGCCGCCAGCACCGACGGCACATGCGCGTCGACGGCAACCACCGCGTGACTGGCGTTGGCCAGCACCGAGATGCACGCGCCCGCCAACAGCAACGTCCACGCGTAGCGGACGGCCCGCCGGTCCCACCCGCCGCCGCTCATGGCCACGACCGAGACCGTGGCCACGACGATCACGCCGTCCACGATCAGCGGCCACACCCACGCCCGATCCGGCGCGATCCCGCACCGGCGAGCCAGCTCGGACAGCGAGGTGAACGACAGCCAGAACGCGCCGAGCGCGATGAACACCGTCCCGGCCACTGCCACGGCCAGCACCAGCCGCTCAGCTCGTCGCCGCCGCCCGGCTCGCCCCGGAAGTAGCGCGTCCGAGCCGTTCATGGTGCCAGCCGGTAGGAGACTTCTGCCGTCTGGGCAGGGCGGCGGGGAAGCGTGCGGAAGGCAGAGGTGAGGGTCGCCTCGATCTCCCGCTCGCCCAGACCCGTACGGGCAGCCGCCGCTCCCAACACATGGCGGGCCTCATCCTCCGGGACGCCAGCCTCGGCCTGACGGCACGCCGCCCAATACAACGCCCGGTTGCGGTTGCCCTCCGGCTGGAGCGCCAGCCACGCCGCCAGCCGCTGCCCAGACCGTCCAGCCCGGTCCACGCCAGATCGCACACGCGGCCGGCGCGGAGCAGGAGCAAGCAGCCGGCGCAGCGCCCCGGCATCGAGCGGACGAGGGTCACGGCCAGTCGCGAGCAGCGCATAGCCGCGCCGCCGCCCATCGCCGGCGAGCACCCGCGAGGGCGGGCCGATCACATACCCGCCCACGCCGCGGAAGTCCACATGCGCGCGCGGCAGCGCCCACGACGCCCGGCCACGATCCTCCGCGCCAGGGAAGTACAGATGCACGCCGCCCGACGGGCTACAGACCAGCGCGGCCCACCCATCGACCAGTCCCGCCTGCCGTGCCCGACGCAGCGCCGGGAACCCCGACCCGAGCCGATGCACGTCAACGTCGAGCACGTCGAACCCGTCGGGCCGGCCGGTCGGCACACCGATGTTCGCCTCTGGCCAACACCGCCACCACCGCGCGATTCGCTGCGGATCAGTGCTCGCCTCAGTGAACCCGTGGCGGGTCAACGGCCGCTTCGTACCCGGCACGCACGGAAACACCGCCACTCCAGCCGCCGCATACGCCGCCGCGGCCTGTGCCAGCGACAGTCGCGCGGCCTTCGCGAACACCGTCAGCTTCGCCTCACGAACCTCGCGGTACTCATCCGCCGTCTTGACTGTCGTCCTACGTGGCGCCATCGTCGTCTCTCCTGACCCGCACGAACCGCCGACGGGCGGAGTGTCGAAGGGCAGGTGCGCAAGACGAGCCGGCCACGAGCCACATCCACCAGCACGTCAACTCGCAGCGATAGCAACAGCTCCAGTGAAGCCAGCGCGCTACGCCAGACGACGCGCTCGCGATGCTGAGATCCGCGCCGGTCTGCCGCTCGAATCCCCCTGCCGCCGGTCCTGAGCCCTGACTCTCCCGTCCGGCTCACACGTCTTGCATCACGAGGTCAACCCGGTATCCCCGGCGCACCTGGCGGGCGTGACCGTCTCGATGCGAATCATGTCCGCCGGCGATGGCTACCGCTACCTGCTCGCCTCGGTCGCCGCCGGCGACGGGCATCGTTCCCTGACGGCTCCGCTGATCGACTACTACACGCAGACCGGCACGCCGCCCGGCTACTGGCTCGGCGCCGGGATCGCGGGGCTCGGCGATGGCGAGCGTCAAGTCGATGCCGGCGCCACGGTGAGCGAGCAGCATCTACGGCGACTGCTGGGCCAGGGCCGCGACCCGATCACCGGCGCCCCGCTCGGCCTGCCCTACTACCACCGGCCCACGGTGAAGGAGCGCGTCGCGGCGCGGATCGACCAGCTCGACGCGGACCTACGCCCGACCGACCGGACGGCCGCGGTGGCGCAGATCGAGACCGAGGAGCGCGAACGCGGCACCCGCCGAGTCGTCGCGGGCTATGACTACACGTTCTCGGTGCCCAAGAGCGTCTCCGCGCTATGGGCCGTAGCCGACGCGGGCACCCAGGCGCGGATCGTGCAAGCGCACCACACGGCAATCGACGAGGTGCTTGCGCTGATGGAGCGCGAGGTTGCAGCCACCAGGGTCGGGCACAACGGCGTTGCGCAAGTCGCTACCCGCGGGCTGATCGCAACCTGCTACGACCACTACGACTCGCGCGCAGCCGACCCGCAACTGCACACCCACGTCGTGATCGCGAACAAGGTGCAAGGCGAGGACGGCAAGTGGCGTGCGCTGGACGGCCGGCCGATGCACGCCGCCGTGGTTGCGCTTTCCGAGCATTACAACGCTCTGCTCGCCGACCAGCTCACTCGCAGTCTCGGCGTTGCCTGGCAGCAACGCAACCGCGGAGCGGATCGCAACCCCGCATGGGAGATCACCGGCGTGCCCGACGAGCTGCTGGCCGAGTTCTCCTCCCGCAGCGCGGCGATCGACGCCGAGAAGGACAAGCTCATCGCCACCTACGCCGCTGAGCATGGGCACCAACCGAACACGACGACGATCCTGCGGTTGCGCCAGCAGGCCACGCTCTCGACGCGGCCCGAGAAGACCCTGTACTCGCTGGCGGAGCTGACCGGCCAGTGGCGCCGCCGCGCCGGCTCAGTGCTTGGGCAGGACGCCCACACCTGGGCAGAGCACCTGCTCGCCGCCGGCGAGCCCTCGCCGCTCATCCGCGCGAAGGACGTGACGCTCGACGAGGTGACCGCGGTCGCCCAAGTCGTCGTCGAGCAGGTGCAGGCCAAGCGCTCGACATGGGCGAGGTGGAACCTCTACGCCGAGGCAGCGCGGCAGACGATGGGCCTACGATTCGCCGCCACCATCGACCGCGAAACGCTCGTCGGACTGATCGCCGACGCCGCCGAGGCCGCTTCGCTGCGGCTCACCCCGCCCGAGCTGACCGTTGCGCCGGCCGCGTTCACCCGCGCGGATCGGTCCAGCGTGTTTCGTCCCCGCCACGCGACCCTCTACACCTCCGCGACGCTGCTAGCCGCCGAGGACCGGCTGCTCGACCTCGCCCGCACACCGACCGGCCCGGCGCTCGACTCCACGGTCCTCGTCGGTGTCGCCGCCGGCCGGGACGAGCGGGGGCGTGTCCTCTCGGCCGATCAGCAGAGCGTGGTCGAGCGGATCGCCACCTCCGGCCGCACGCTGGACCTGCTGGTCGGCCCGGCCGGCGCAGGCAAGACCCTGGCATTGGGGGCGCTGCGCCGCGCCTGGGAGAGAAGCTACGGGCCGGGGAGCGTGATCGGCCTCGCTCCGTCTGCCGCCGCGGCCGAGGTGCTCGCCGGCGAGATCGGCATTCCGACCGAGAACACAGCCAAGTGGGTCCACGAGCACACCCATGATCGCTGGAACCTCGCGGCGGGGCAGTTGGTGATCGTCGATGAGGCGTCCTTGGCGGGCACCGCAACGCTTGAGCTGCTCGCCACCCACGCCGCCCAAGCCGGCGCGAAGGTTCTGCTGGCCGGCGACTGGGCGCAGCTCGCCGCGATCGACGCGGGCGGCGCGTTCGGGATGCTCGTCCGCGACCGCAACAACCAGCCCGACAGTGACCCGGCGCCGGAGCTGACCGACGTCCGCCGCTTCACAAGCGAGTGGGAGAAGGACGCCTCGCTGCGCCTGCGCCAAGGCGACACCGACGTGATCGACCTCTACGACCAGCACGGCCGCATCGTCGACGGCGAGCACGACCAGATCCTCGACGCCGCCTACCACGCCTGGCAAGCCGACACCGCCGCCGGCCGCGCAAGCATCCTGATCGCCGAGACCAGCGAGACCGTGACCGCCTTGAACAACCGCGCACGGACCGACCGGGTGCTCGCCGGGCAGGTCAGCCTCGACGGTGCGGGCCTCCACGACGGCACCGTGGCCGGTCAGGGCGAGAGCATCGTCACTCGTCAGAACGACCGGCGGCTCAGCACCGGCAAGGGCTGGGTGAAGAACGGCGATGAATGGACCGTCCTTCACGCCCACGCCGATGGGAGCCTGACCGTCCGCCGCCAGGGTGCTCGCGGGCGGCGGGGAAGGGTCACGCTCCCCGCCGGCTACGTAGCCGAGCACGTCGAGCTCGGCTACGCGATCACCGCCCACCGAGCCCAGGGCGCGACCGTGGACAGCGCGCACCTGCTCGTCCACTCCTCCTCGATGACCAGGGAGGCGTTCTACGTCGCGATGACCCGCGGACGGCAAAGCAACGTCGCCTACGTCGCCACTGACGAGGCGCACCTCGAGGACCACCAGCACACCCCCGGCTTCCAGGCCGGGCACGTCACGGCTCGCAGCATCCTCTACGGCGTCCTGCAACACGAGGGCGCCGAACGCTCCGCGCACGAGACGATCGCCACCGAGCAAGACGCCTGGACGAGTATCGGCCAGCTCGCCGCGGAGTACGAGACGATCGCCCAGGCCGCCCAACACGACCGATACGCCGCCACCGTCTACAGCAGCGGCCTTGACCCCGAACACGCGGAGGCGATCACCGGCGCGGAGTCTTTCGGCTCGCTCGTGGCACAGCTCCGTCGCATGGAGGCCGACGGGTACGAGCCGGACTGGAGCCTTGCTCGGGTCGTGCGGGCCGGCGGGCTCGACAGCGCCCAAGACCCCGCCGCCGTCCTTCAAGCCCGCCTGGCCAAGCTCACCGCCACACGCGCCGGTGGCACCCGACCACGCCGTCGCGCCCGCTACCTCGCCGGGCTCATCCCCCAAGCCACCGGACCGATGCCCGCCGACATGCGCCGGACGCTGACCGAGCTCGGCGACCTGATCGAACAGCGCGCCGACGCGCTCACCGAACACGCCATCCAACAGAACCAGCCGTGGATAGCGAGCCTCGGCCCGACGCCGAGCGACCCGGCACGACGTGCCGCCTGGCAACAGCAGGTCCGGACCGTCGCGGCATATCGGGACCGCTACCGCCTCAGCGGAACCAACCCGCTCGGCCAGGCGCCGAGCAGCCAGGGCCAGCGCCTCGACCACCAGCGCGCCGCAGTCGCCGCCCGCCGAGCCCAAGCCGCGGCCACCCAGAGCGTCGCGCGCCAGCGCACGCCGGAGCAGCAAATCGACACCGGCCGCGACCTCGGCCGATAGCCCAGCATCCGTCAGCGCGAAGGGCTCGGAGGTTGCAGGGCTGCCTCGATTCGTGCGAGTACGTCGCGGGTCGCGGCGGTTGCTTGCTCATTGCGGGCGAGCACGGCGTGTGTTGCGGCGTTCGCGCGGTCGATCTGCTCGAGCTGGCGACGCAGGGAGAGCAGCTCGTCCAGAACGGCGGTCTCGAAGGTCTCACCGCTCAATCGCCCCGCCGCGCGTAGGAAATCGCGGGGGTCCGCGTCGAGCGCGCGGGCGATTTGGATGATCGTCTCGTCCGGTGGAACGCCTTGGTTGGCCCGCTCGTAGCGGCTGATGGAGGTTTGACCGATTGGCACCGCCTGCGCGAGATCGCGCTGTGTCCAGTGCTTTGCGCGTCGGCCCTGGCGGATCAGACCGGCGAGCGCGAGCGCTCGCTTGGCTTCCATGTTCCCCCGGGATGCTGGCATCGAGGGCAGGCTATGACCCGCAGAGATGACTATATAGTCCTGAGCCGCATCACGGCTGATAGGGTTGTCCTGGTGCTACAGGTGACCTCCGGAGGCATTCGCAGTAGCCAGCAGCGGGGGCGTGAGCGTGAGCTAACGTGTAAGGCATGACCGGATCGGCTGCCCAGGCGATCGTGCGGTGGCAGAGCCAGCACGCGGCGCTGATGGAGCTGTTGGCGAGCCCTGAGCCGCAGGACGAGGTGTGCCTGCAGGCGTTCGGCGAGACGATCGCCGCCTACACGCGTGTCAATGAGCTGCTGAGCGCGGAGCGCGGCTATCCGACCGCTGCCGATGATTTCTCATATCGGCTGCATCCCGGCAGCATCGACGACGACGAGATCGTATTCGGGGTCGACGTGCACGGAGTCCCCGTGGCTGAACTGTTGATCGGGATCGCGCGGGGCCTGGAGGGCCGGAAGGGCTGGAGCTTTCTCCCCGTCGAGCCGCTGACCGTGACGCCGATGCACACCCTCGATGACGAGGAGTTCGTGCCAGTCGGACCTCAGTCGCACAGCGGTGTGCTGCTCGACTGGCTACAGGCCCTGGTCGGCCCGCAGGCGATCACCGAAGTCCAAAGCCAAGCCGCGGAGCTCTGCCTGGATCGTCTTGCACGGCGTGTGGAGATCGGCGTCTCGGACTGGATCACGATGGCCTCGCAGCCAGAGCAAGCGTCGTAGGTGGCTCAAAGGCTCTTGAAGAGGTCTGAGAGGCTGGTGTCGAGCGCATCGGCGATCCGCTTGGCGGTCGGGATCGTCGGTGAGTGCCAGCCTCGCTCGATCTCGCCGA
>OCTA010004217.1_pt1 | contig 12612 bp, 9 predicted proteins | sample 1538991 | NCBI WGS metagenome assembly OCTA01 (sample SAMEA3539302, study PRJEB22396) | soil metagenome | biome: tundra; feature: field; material: soil | place: USA | collected 2010-05 | depth 0.15 m
TCGGCAAGAATCTCGGCTACACCGCACGCGAGGCCACCTACAAAGCCCAATTGCAGAAGGCCGCCGAAATCATGGAGTGGCAGAAGCGCTGGCATCCGCGCGGCGAAGGGCACGGCCCCGTGAAGCAGGGGCTCGGCCTGGCGGTCAACACCTGGGGCGGCGGCGGACACGCCAGCCAGTGCCGCACCACCATCAACCCGGATGGCTCGGTAGTGCTGGAAATCGGCACCCAAGATCTGGGCACCGGCACGCGCACCGCCATCGTCATGGTGGCGGCCGAAACGCTCGGCCTGCCGCTGGGCGCCATCACGCTGCGCATCGGCGACAGCGACTACCCGCCCGACGGCGCATCCGGCGGCAGCACCACAATAGGCGGAGTCTCGCCTTCCACTCTGAAATCCACCACCAACGCGCTGAGAAAATTGTTCGCCGCCGTGGCGCCGGTTCTCGGTGCAACGCCCGACCAGCTCGCGGCCGTGGATGGCCGCATCCAGGTCAAAGACAATCCGTCCAAGAGCCTGCCCTGGCAGGACGCCTGCCGCAAGCTGGGCACCAGCAAGATTTCCGAGATGGGCGAGAACAATCCGCGCAACCCCGGCGGATTGATGTCCCAAGGCGTGGGCGGCGTGCAAATGGCCGACGTCTCCGTGGATACCGAGACCGGCATCGTCAAGATGAACAAGTTCGTGGCCGTGCAGGACTGCGGGCTCATCATCAATCCCAAACTCGCCGAGAGCCAGATTCACGGCGCGGCCATCATGGGCATCTGTGCCGCTCTCTTTGAAGAGCGCATCATGGACCAGCAAAGCGGCAAGTATCTGAACGCCGACATGGAGTTCTACAAGCTGGCCGGCATCGCCGATATCGGCGAGATCGTGGTGCAGCTTGACATCACGCCGGAGAACGACAAACGCGGTGTGATCGGGTTGGGCGAGCCGCCGGCCATCGGCGTCATCGCCGCGATCGGCAACGCGGTGGCGAACGCCATCGGAGTCAGGGTGCCGCACGTGCCGCTCACCGCGGACCGCGTGCTGGCCGCCCTGGAAGGGAGGAACGCATAAATGCAAGCCTTCGAATATGCCAACCCCGCGACCGTCCGTGAGGCGGTGGGAATGCTGGGAGCGCGCTGGGGCGAAGTGGATGTGCTGGCCGGCGGTACGGATCTGCTGAGCCTGATGAAGGAGCACATCGAAACGCCGCGCCGCGTGGTGAATATCAAGAACATCAAGGAACTCGGCGGCATCAAAAAGCACGGTGCGGAGGTGCGCATCGGCGCCGCCGTCACGCTCGATGAGTTGGAGCGGAATCCCGACATCCGGCGATCTTACCCGGTGCTGGCCGAAGCGGCGCGCGGCGTCAGCAGCCCGCAAATACGCAACATGGGAACGGTGGCCGGCGACCTTTGCCAGCGGCCGCGCTGCTGGTATTACCGCAACGGCTTCGGCCTGCTGGGCCAGGATAAGGACGGCAAATCGCTGGTCCCGGGCGGCGAGAATAAGTATCACGCCATCCTGGGCAACGCTGGTCCGGCGTATTTCGTGAGCGCTTCCAGCCTGGGTCCGGCGCTGGTGGCGCTGGGCGCGAAGATCCGGCTGGTTTCGGCTTCGGGCAGCCGCGAGGTGGATGCCGCGAAGTTCTTCGTCACGCCGCAAAACGCGGACAGCCGCGAGATCGCGCTGCTGCCCAACGAGCTGGTCACAGAGATTGTATTGCCGGCCACCGACACCCACAGCGCCACTTACGAAGTACGGCAGAAGGAAGCGCTGGATTGGCCGTTGGCCACCGCTTCCGTGGTTTTGAATATGACGGGGGACACCGTCTCCAGCGCGCGCATCGTGCTGGGGCACGTGGCGCCCACGCCGTGGGTCGCGGCCGAGGCGCAAACGGCGCTGGCGGGCAAAACCGTCACGCAGGCAGTAGCCGCGGACGCTGGCAAAGCGGCGCTGGAAGGCGCCACGCCGCTCAGCCAGAATCGCTACAAGGTGCAACTGGCGCGCGTCGCCGTGAAGCGCGCGCTGCTCATGGCCGCAATCGGAAAGGTATAGCATGGAACTCCCCGGATTGACCAACATCGGCATGGACCGTTGCCACAACCTCAATTGGAAGGGCCAGTTCATCGAAGCCGAATGGGACCCCACGGTCCAGCACGGCAACGACCGGCTTTTCTGGTGCCAGCACACTTACAACTGTCTGGGCCCGGACGGCAGAGTCGCCGACGAGTACGAATGCAACCCGGCCCGGGAGTGCTATAAGCCGCTTTAGCTTACAAAGCTGTCAGCGATCGGGCGCGGGACCGGCAGGGCTTTGGGAAAGCTAACTGGCGGCCTTGGCGGCCATACTCAGGGTGCTGTTGCCGCTGCTCCAGATCTTGCTGACACTGCTGCCGGCATTGCTGAACAGAGCGGCGGAAGACAGGGCCACAAACGCCATCAACAGCGTGTACTCGATGAGATCCTGGCCGTTTTCGTCCCGCCAGAAGTCGCCGATCGATTGGATCGGGAACATCCGTTTGTTCTTGAATAATTCTGTCATACGAAACCTAGTTTATGGCCTCCATCCCCATGGTGACAAGCCTGCGCTTAGTTTACTATCGCCTATTGGTTTGAGTGGTACTAACCAAAGTAGTATGGTTTTTTCTGTAGGCGAGGTGGCTTGGCCGCGCGTTGCGCGCCAGGGCCAGGTGTCCGGGGCCTGGGGCCGGGTTGTGTTTTTTCGCCCTTCGCGCGCCGCTGAGTTAAAGTAGGGAAGATACGAAATGAAGTGTCGCATGCGAGCTCTACTATCTATCGCCGCGGTGAGCGCGGCGTTGCTAACCGCGCAGACCACCGCGGAGAAGCGCCCTCATCAGTGGTGGAACGACCGGCCCGTGGGCGGGCGGCCGTACACCGTGAACGCCAAGAAGATGGCGTTGATCTCGGTGAAGGGCAACCAATTCGTCGACCCCCAGGGCAAGACAGTCCTGTTTCGCGGGTTGTCCATCTCCGACCCCGACAAGCTGGAAAAACAAGGTCACTGGACCAAAGCCCATTTCGCCAAAGTGAAAGAGATGGGCGCGATGGTGGTGCGCATTCCCGTGCACCCGGTGGCGTGGCGCGAGAGGACGCCGGCCGAATATCTCAAACTCCTCGATCAGGCCGTGGAATGGTCGACGGACCTGGATCTGTATATCGACTTGGATTGGCACTCCATCGGCAACCTGACCACCGGGTTGTTCCAGGACCCCATGTACGACACGTCGCAGCAGGAAACGTACAATTTCTGGCGCACGGCGGCCATGCATTTCGCCGGCCACAACACGGTGGTGTTCTTCGAGTTGTTCAACGAGCCGACCACTTTCCGGAATCAACTGGGGCCGGTCAACTGGATGGAGTGGAAGCGGATGCAGGAAGACCTGATCGCGGTCATCCGGGCGTACAATTCGCAAGCGATTCCGCTGGTGGCGGGATTCGATTGGGCATACGATCTGACGCCCTTGCTGCTCGCCCCGATTGCCGCGGAGGGCATCGGCTATGTGACGCATCCGTACGCAAACAAGCGGCAGCGGCCTTGGGAACCGAAGTGGGAGGAGGACTTTGGGTTCGCCGCCGCCAAATATCCGGTGGTAGCCACGGAGTTCGGCGGATTTGCGGCGCCGGATGCGGGCGCGGATGCCTACGGACCGGCGATCATCAAATATCTCGAAGGCAAAGGCATCAGTTGGATGGTCTGGTGCTTCGATCCGGAATGGGGACCGACGCTGATCAGCAACTGGGAATACAAACTGACGCCCTCCGGAGAGTTCGCCAAGGCGGCCATGGCGGGGAGCGTGAGGTAGGGCAGACAGGCCTCTGGAACGATCAAAGCCCAAATGATTGGATCTAAAGAAGGTAGTGGGTTATGGGTGGTGGGTGGTGGGGCTCGGCGGGGCTCAATGTGACTTGGCGGATAGGTAAGTCGGTCGTCGGGGGTCTAAAAAGGGGCTGGTGGAGAGACACTGGCTGCGGATCGGCCGGGGTCGTTTGTCCAGTTGTCAAAGACCAAGGGGGTGGACTTGCTAACGGCTGTCAGGGGTGACAGCGGAGCAGGAGACCGGATGGGCATCTTCGCCCTCCGACATTACATAATCAGGGGGCGGGGTTTGCGGCTCTGCTGGCTTCGGAGCCGGCGCCGGCACGGGTTTCGCGGGTGGCGCTGTTTGCGCGGGCTGCGGCTGGCGGGCCTGACGCTCCTTTTGCGACTGCTTCATGTCCTCGATGGCGGTGCGGAAAGAACGCTCCAGTTGCGCGCGTAGTTTGGCAACGGTCGCCAACATGGCAAACTGCTTTTCGCCGAATTCGATGAACATGTAGACTTTCTTCTCGCTCTCGGCAACCCGCGCGAGCAGCCATTGGGAGGTGACCATGGTTTCCAGGTAGGCCCGTTCGGTGCGGTTTTGGGGTTGCCAGTCGACATGCAATTCGTCCCAGAGTTGGGAGTAGTCCGCGGCGTTATCGTCGGGGAGGATGGTTGCGCGGGTGCGCAGGCCGAAGGTGAGGGCGTTGAAGCGCACGGCGTTCTTACCCTCTGGCGTTTTAGGACCAGTAGAATGCTGCGCATTCTGCCGGTTGGCTTGTGCCTGTTTCTCTGAAATTATCGACATGCGAATTGTCCTTTTCCGGGTTTGGGGATTCAATGCCCATTCCCGATTCAATGATAGAACGCGGGTCGTAAGGAAAAGCGGTATCTAAGGGACGCGGATTTAGTAAGTGGTTTGTGTGCAGTTAGATGCGTGCGGGGACTTTATTTTCGAAACGTGTGACCGGCGGACCGTCTCAATATCCCCAGGTCTCATGCCGTACAGGAAGACGATTCAGCGCTTCGCGATGGAATCGCCAGTTTGGCATGAACATGTCCATTAGCGCTATGAAGCGGCTGTTGTGCGTGGGTTCCAGCAGGTGGACCATTTCATGCACGACGATGTATTCGAGGCATTCGCGCGGTTTGCGGGCCAGATCGGTATTGAGACGGATGCCGGCGGAGGCGGGGCTGCAACTGCCCCATTTCGTTTTCATCCTCTGCACAAAGAACCGCTCCACCTTGACGCCCATAAGACGCTCCCATTTGGCGACAAGCGGCGGGACGGCCGCTTTGAGTTGCGTGCGATACCACTCGTCGAGGATGGCCTGTCTTTTTTCTTCTCCAGTTGCGGGGCGGACCCGCAGGACCAGTTGGCTGTGCCGCAGTTCTACCTCCGGCGCGGCGTCTTTTTCGATCACCTTCAGCAGATAGCGCTTGCCCCATACGTAATGGCTTTCGCGGTCGAGGTATTCGCGAGGCGGTTCGCGTTCCTGATCCAAGATTTTAGTTTGCTGCTGCCGGATCCAGCCGAGTTTGGAGATGGCAAAGACGCGGATGGTGTCGAGGTTCATGCGAAGCGGGGCAGAGATACGCACTTTGCCCGTGGGAGGGTAGACGCTGAGGTGGACGTTCTTGATGTCCTTTTTGACTACCTCTACCGGGAAGCCACCCAGATTGATTTCCGAAACCATCAGTATTCCCGCTGCGCTTTAACGATGAGGAAGATGCGCTCCACTTGTTCCACGTTTTGGAGCACTTCGTACAATGCCCGCTGGATTTCTCTTTCTCGTGTCTGTACGCCGCGCCAACTGTCGTGGCGATTGAGCCGCACCGCTTCGTCGATCTTGAGGGCCAGATCCCGGTCCTTATTGAGATTGTTATAGAGGGCGCGGCGGGCGGGTGTGTCGATCTCCTCGGGTGCGTCACCGGCGTGACCCGCTTCGACTCTCTTGGCGAGTTCCGCGATGCGTTTGAGATATTCCTCGTACTCGATCGCCCGGGCCTTGCGGGCGGCTATCAGCTCGACTAGCAGCGCGGACATGGTGTCGTAATAGGCCGGGTCGTTGAGGTGTTCCTTGACGATCTTGCTGCGGACGTTGTTTTCGATGGTCTCGGCAATGGCCGACCGGTCGCTCTTGATCCCATCGGGCATGCGATTTATGGCGTCCGCGATGCCGGTATTCACGATCAGATCCAGAAGGGACATTCCGTCGAAGGGCGAAATGGTCCGCGGCTCGGAAGCCTCGATGTAAGTATCGAGGAGGTGGCGCATGTCGGCCTCATAGGCCTTCAGGTCGAGGTTTTCTGCGCTGGCGTTGCGGATGCTCTCGCGCAGCTTGACATATTGCCCGACCGCCTGTTTCAGGCGGACTATCTCCGGCTGGCCATAACCGGCAGCGTCCAGTTCGTCGGCGATGTTAGCGTATGATCGCACGAGCATGGCGGCGGCTTTGTAGAGCGCTGCGCGTTGGGGCTCGCGCTCCTTCAGGTCATCGGGATTTTCGGTATTGCCGCAGAAGTAGTGGATGTGTTCGAGTTCGCCTTTGGGCGGATCGACAGGCTCGCAGAGCATGGCGATGGCTTCCACGGCATTGTCCAGGCGCTCGCGACCTTTCTTCAGGCGATCCTGCAGCAGGACCTCGGGATCTGCGCCGCCGCTGCTGCGGTCCAGTTCCGCGGTGTACACGGCGATGGCGTTCTCGACCTTCTTGAAGAGGTCCTTGTAGTCCACGATGTAGCCGAAATCCTTGTCGTCGCCATCGAGGCGGTTGGTGCGGCAGATGGCCTGAAACAGACCGTGATCCTGCATGGACTTGTCGATATAGAGGTAGGTGCAGGGCGGGGCGTCGAAGCCGGTGAGCAGTTTGTCGACTACGATGAGGAGCTTCATGTTGGCGGGCTCCTTCTTGAACAAGTCCTTGGCCCGGTCTTCGTAGCTTTCAGTTTTGCTCTTGCCCGGCGCGGCGGCGACGTCTTTGATCAGGTCGGTATAGGTGTTGTAGATGAACTGCTTGTCGGTTTCTGTGACAGCTCCCGTTTCCTCCATGGTGATGTCCCTGGCGTGTGGGTCGTAGGAAGTGACTACGGCGCTGCGACCTTTGAAGGGCGTCTTTTGGAAGAGGCTGAAATACTTGCAGGCCTCGTAAATGCTGGACGCTACCAGGATGGCGTTGCCGCGCTCGCTGCTGAGGCGCGGTTTGGTGCTGAAATCGAACAGGATGTCGGCGACCACGCGCTCCATGCGGCCTTTGGAGCTGAGCACGTTTTGCATGGTGCCCCATTTTTCGCGCAGGTTGTCTTTCTGCCAGTCGTTCAGGCCGCGGGTTTTGGCATCGAACCAGGCGTCGATTTTGTCCTGCGAACCGAGGCGCTGGTCGATGTCGCGGGCTTCATAAACCAGGTCGAGTACAACCTCGTCCTCCACCGCTTCGCTGAACTTGTAGGTGTGGATGTAGCCGCCGAAGACTTCCAGGCTGGTCTGCTTGTCTTTCTTGAGCAGGGGCGTGCCGGTGAAGCCGATGAAGACGGCGTTGGGCAGGATGGCTTCCATGACGCGGTGCAAGCGGCCGCTTTGGGTGCGGTGGCACTCGTCCACGAAGACGAAGAGTTCGCCCACCGCCTGGGAGGGTTGCGCCTTGAGCTCCTGGATGAACTGATCGAAGTTGTCGACGCCTCTGCGGGCGAATTTGTGGACCAGGGAACAAATCAGCCGCGGCTTGGCCTGGCTGAGGAGCGCGATCAGGTCGCGGCCACTGGTGGTACGCTCGGCGGCCTCACCCATGGCGTGGAACACGCCCTCGATTTGCTTATCGAGCTCGTCGCGGTCAGTGACGACGACCACGCGGGCGTGGGGCAGGTTTTCCAGTATCCACTTGGCCAGCAGCACCATGACGATGCTCTTGCCGCTGCCCTGAGTGTGCCAGATAATGCCGCCCTGGCGCTCGCGCACGTGGCGCTGGGCGGCCTTGATGCCGAAGTACTGGTGAAAGCGCGGCAGCTTCTTGATGCCGCCATCGAAGAGCACGAAATCGTGCATCAGCTCGATCAGGCGTTCCTTGGCGCACATTTTGAGCAGGTACTTGTCGAGCTTGAAGCGGGTGTCGTCCTGTTCGTCCTCCTTCCACCTCGGGAAGTATTTCTCTTCGGTGCCAATGGTTCCATAGCGCATGCCTTCGGAGTCGCTGCCGGCGAACACGATTTGCACCGTGGTGAAGAACCAGGCGTTGAAGTCGCTGGTTTGGTTGGAAAGGAGCTGGCGGATGCCGTCGCCGATGGAGATGCGGCTGTTCTTGAGTTCGATGACGCCCACGGCGATGCCATTAACGTAGAGCACGAGATCCGGCCGGCGTTCGTGGTGGCCGTGGAGGGTGACTTCCTCGGCGATGGCGAAGTCGTTTTGCAGCGGTTCGGTCCAGTTGATGAGATGGACGGTTTCGGTGGGCTTGCTGACGTCCGTCTTCATGGAGACGCCGTAGCGCAGCAGCTTGTAGACCGCTTCGTTGTTGGCGTAGGCGCTGCGGGTTTGGTTGTCCGCTTCGGTGCGGAGAGCGTAGACGGCTTTGGCGATTTGGGCTGGGGAGTAGCCGGCGCGGGTGAGATAGGCGGTGAGGAGGGATTGCTCGATGTTGGTGTTGCCGTCGCGGTCGCGCCAATCGCCGAGGTAGGTGTAGTGGAGTTCGTCGCGGAAGAGGGCGATGATGCGGTTCTGGGTTTCGCGTTCGGATTGGCCGATGTTCATACGAGGCGAATCCTCCCGGTGAGAAGGTTCTGCATCATGCCTTGCTTGATCTGGCGGGCTTTGGCGAGTTTGGTTTCGAGGGCGGCGATTTCGGCGTCCATGTCGGAGAGGATGGCGGCGATGGCAGATTGCTGGTTCAGGGTGCCCGGTGTGTTATAGACGAAGTTTACAAAGTCCTTTTGATAGAGGTGATTGATAGTCGACCCAGCGCTGAGCTGACCAAGGAAATCCGTGAACACGTTCGAGCAAAGCACGTAGTAAAAGAATGCGGGATCAAAGGCGTCCTCGATGGGCCGTATCACAAATACGCCGCTGTTGAGAGTGGCAGGTTTATGGAGGCGGTCGACGAACGCGACTTTGCCGATCGTGCCGTCCTTTGTCACAAGCACATCACGCGATCTCAACTGGATGTTCTCGTCCTGTTTGTATCGCACCTTGGCAACATAGTGGCAGTTGTCCCAGTCAATATAACCATTCCTAAAATCCGTTCCAGTCACGAGGCAAAAGTCACCTGTGTCGAGGTATTCTGCTGTCGTCAGGCCCTGCCATCCAATGCGGGCTTTGCAGACAGACGTGCTCCCAAGCCTCTTCTCCAGCCACCCATCCTTCGGGCGTAGTAGTTCCTGAAGGGCGCCGTGTTTGAGGTGGCGTTTCTTAGCTAAGACCTGATCGAGGGATTCGATGAGGGCATCCATGTCGCTCAGGGCCGTGGCAATCGCTGCCTGTTCGGCGGTGTCGGGTGGGAGGGGTAACGGGTAGTTCCTGAGCTCTGTTAGGTCCACGCCGGTCTGGCCGGACGAGCGCTGCGACAGTTTTTCCACGAAGGTGAACAACTTCTGCTGTTGAAGGTAATAATACGCGTACAGGTGATTGATCTGCGGCCTCGGCTTCGCCTTTATCAATGCGACGTTATATGCGCCTTCAATCCCCCGAAGGATCTGGAATATGGGGGGGCCGTATCGGCCGATCATGATGTCGTTCGTATTGCAAAATCTCCGGGCAAGACTCGCTGGCACGAAGGTCTCGTACTTGTTCGTCTTGTAGTCGCGGATCTGGATCAGCCTCACGTAGCCGGGTCTCCAGGATGGGCGGAAAAAAACCTTATCGGGTTGGGACCCGCCCTCGAACTCGATCAAATCCCCAATGGTGTACTTCAGCCAATCCTTGGGTGCTTCGCAATCTTCGCTAAGAGTGGGGCCCGAGATTAGGTCCATGAGAACCCCATTCGTTCGCAGTGGCGCTTCACCGTTTGCTCCAACTCGACGGCCTTGACGGCGAGCTGCGGCATTGAGTTTCCGTAGCGTCCAGCCAGTTCAATCACGCGCGACGTCAAGCCTTGGCTTATGCGATCCAACTCGACCTGGACGGTAGCGTCAAGGATCGCGAGCCATTTATCGTCCACGACGAGCGTTTGGATTTCGGCTTCGGTGAGAGTGGGATATTTGGCGTAGGCCTTGGCGTCGAGCTCGGCCTCGGCACCTTTCAAACAGCGCCTGACAGTGGCCTCCCGGTCACTCAGTTTCAGCCAAGCATTGAGGACTTCGGCTTCTTCCTTTGAGTCGTCGTCGCCCTGGATGTCCTTCAGGCGGGCAGCCACGTTTGCCCTGTTCACCTTGTCCAGTCCCGCGAATACGCTTTCATCGCCTCCGTTCTCCTCCTCCATCTCAGCGATTTCGGCAGCGGTGGCCTCCACATCGGCTTCCAATGCAGTAATGGCCGCTTGCTCGGCGGCGAAGTAACGGGCAACGACCAGTGACTTAGGAACAAGGTCGCAGGTCCACCCTTTGCCCTTCTTGCCCTTGCCGTTCTGCTGGGGCAGGGGTGCGGGTTCCGCTTTCCATCCGTCGGCGGCGATGAGGTAGCAGTCGTCCTGCATGGTTTCGGCCCAGTAGTCCATGAGGTGTTGATAGACGTCGTATTGATCAATCAGGGACTTGCCTGCGTAATGGTGGAGCAAATGTTCGGAGAGCTTCGCAATAATCTCTTTCGGATGGCAGCCCGGCCTTAACGATTTGAGCGCGGCGGCGGCTTCCTTTCGCCACTTAGCAAAGAGCGTAGTCATGCTCTTAGTGAACGCGACGAATTCGGGGTGCTGGTAGATGGTGGACTTGATCGCGTCCTTGTCCACGGCAAGATCGACGTAGCCCGGGCGATTATCCCGGAACAGCGTCTGGCGGAGTTGGGGACAGACCGACCAGTATCTCCCGAGAGCATCGATGTCAGCCTCGGGGATGCCGCCGCGCAGATGGGCATCGATATCCTGTATATCTTCGGGCTGACTGCTATCGATGTACCGTGGGATGTTGAGATTGAAGTCGTTCTTCTCAATTTCCTCGACGCCGACCATGCGGGAATATTTGAGGACTTCTAAGCGCCGGTTGAAGACATCGACGATTTTGTGGATGTCCATGGCGCGGAGGCGGTTCTTGTTGCCGTCCTTGAGGAAGCCGGCGCTGGCGTCGACGATGAAGATGCCCTTGCGGGTGTGGGCGTCTTCCTTGTCGATGACTACTATGCAGGCGGGGATGCCGGTGCCATAAAAGAGGTTGGGCGGCAGGCCGATGATGCCCTTGATGTAGCCCTTGCGGATGAGGGCGCGGCGGATGTCGGCCTCGGCGTTGCCGCGGAAGAGGACGCCGTGCGGGAGAATGCATGCGCCTTTGCCGTTGCTCCTGAGTGAACGGACGATGTGGAGGAGGTAGGCGTAATCACCCTGCTTGGCGGGTGGGACGCCGAAGGGTTGGAATCGCAGGTGGGGGTCGTTGCCGGGATCGATGCCGTTGCGCCAAGCCTTGTCGCTGAAGGGCGGATTGGCGACTACGTAGTCGAAGGTTTTGATGGTGTCGCGGTCCTTGAATTTGGGATTGGCCAGCGTGTTGCCCTGCTCGATGACCGCCGTGGGGCTGTTGTGCAGGATCATGTTCATGCGGGCGAGGCCAGCGGTGGCGGCGTCCTTTTCCTGCCCGTAGAGGGTGACTTTGGTGCGGGCTTCGTCGCCCACTTTGAGGAGGAGGGAGCCGGAGCCGCAGGTCGGGTCGTAGACGGTGGTGCTGGTGGTAGTGGCCGCCTCGCGGATGCCCACGACTTTCGCCATGACGCGGGAGACCTCGGCGGGGGTGTAGAACTGGCCCTTGCTCTTGCCGCTTTCGGTGGCGAAGTGGCGCATGAGGTATTCGTAGGCGTCGCCCAGGATGTCGTCGCCTTCGGCGCGGTTCTTGGAGAAGTCGAGGGCGGGGTTTTCGAAGATGGCGATCAGGTTGGTGAGGCGGTCCACCTTCTCTTTGCCGGTCCCGAGTTTGGTGGCGTCGTTGAAGTCGGGCAGGTCGGACAGCTTGTTGGCGTTTTCGAGGGGAGCGATGATTTTCTTGTTGATCTGGTCGCCGATGTCGGGCTTGCCCTTCAGCTCGACCATGTCTTTGAAGCTGGCGCCTTTGGGGATGGTGATGGGGGCGTAGGGCACGCCGGCGTATTTGTCGCTGACGTATTTGATGAAGAGGAGGACGAGGACGTAGTCCTTGTATTGGCTGGCGTCCATGCCGCCGCGGAGTTCGTCGCAGCCGGCCCAGAGGGAGCTGTAGAGTTCGGATTTCTTTAGCGCCATGGTTCGGTCATTCCAGAGGCGCGGCGGGCGGCCGCTCGGAAGGCTCGCGCCCTAGGAATGCTTATTCTCTCTCATTCCCGGTGTAGCCAGGAGGTCGGTCTACCAGGGTAGATAGCTAACGAAGGTGCCGGGGCCGATTCACAATCGCTCTACAGATTGACAACCTGACAGCACGCCGGCTGAAAGCCGGCTGCGGGCAGGATTGCCCGCCCTCCAAGAAATTATCTACGGCGCCGCGGGCACGTCCACGAATTGCGGGTACTCGATAGGCCAAGAAATTATCTACGGGGCCGCGGGCACGTCCATCCAAGCGCGCGCCGCCGCGCTGGCCAGCTCGGCATCCAGGATTTGCAATTGCCGCAGGCCGTCCACGAATTGCGGATACTCGATGGGCGCGGATGCATCTTCCACGGAGCGATAGAAGCGGCGAAACACCTGTTTGAAGGTGTCGTCGTAG
>OCTA010004218.1_pt1 | contig 12611 bp, 11 predicted proteins | sample 1538991 | NCBI WGS metagenome assembly OCTA01 (sample SAMEA3539302, study PRJEB22396) | soil metagenome | biome: tundra; feature: field; material: soil | place: USA | collected 2010-05 | depth 0.15 m
GTCTGCAACTCGTAGAAGCTGCGTAGTTTCGGGGGTGGGTTTCTGGAGAGCGTGCCGCGGCGAACTTCAGTTCGCCGTCTGGCCGTGGCTGAAGCCCTCGGCAGCACGCTGAAGCGTGCGCCACAAGCCTTGACGCGGCATCGCTCTACTGCGCCACCGCCATCGTAACCGTATTGCTCGCGACCCCGTTGATCGACACCTGCACCGGAATGCTGTCTCCGGCCGGTGCGTTCTCCGGGACGACCGCGTTGATCTGCCAGAGACCGACGAAACCGGGCGCAAGCCCGCTGAACAGAAGCTGCGCGGGAACGCTGCCGATGGTGACTACCGGCGTGCCAATGGTTTTTGACAGCGGGTTGGCCGCCGCGGCTTGTCCCGCCGGTACGGGCGGAGTCGCGTCGCCGGGGCCGGTGGCCCAGATGGTGATGGGCGTGCCGCGCCGGGCGGGGTTACCGGGGTCGTTCAGGGTGTAATCCTCGTTCTGGATAATGCCCTGGTTCTCGACCCAGGCGAAGATTCCCGGAACGGACGGCGCTACGACGATGCTCACCAGACCCGAACTGGCGCCATCCCGTTGCACCAGCATCGAAGCGGCGCCGGGGGCCACCAGCGGCATCTGAAAGTTGATCTGGCCGCTGGAGGCATACAACATTGGGGCTGGCGATCCGTTGATGAAGACGGTGGCGCCCGCCAACGAGGCCGATAGGGGAACGGCCGTCGACGACGCAGCGCCGCTCGCCAGGTTCTCTCCGAAGATGCTGACCAGCGCACCGGGGGAGGCGGGCCCGGCGTAGCTGGCCGCGTTCACGATGGGCGTCCCCAGATTGGGAGCGGGCTGCGGCGGCACCTGCGGAGACTGCAGGCAGCGGATGCGGAAGTTGCGGAGATCGGCAATGTAGAGGTCGCCGGCGGGATCCGCGGCGATGGCGTAGGGCATGTTCAGGGCGGCATAGGGTCCCGGACCGCCGTCTCCACTGAAGCCGGACGAGCCGGTCCCGGCCGCGGTGAACAGCGTGCCGCCGTTACCCACGACGCGGACCCGGTAATTCAGCGAATCGGCTACGAAGAGATTTCCGTTATGATCGACCGCCAAGCCATGCGGATATCTCAGTTGAGCGCCCGAGGGCGGGCCGCCATCCCCGCCGCTCCCGAACGTTCCGCCGGCAACGGTCTGGATGGTGCCGGAAGGAGAGATCCGGCGCACGCAGTGGTTGTACGGGTCGGAGAAGTAGAGATTGCCCGCGAGGTCCAAGGCGATGGCGTCGACGTAGCCGATGCGGGCGGCAGTGGCGGGCCCGCCGTCACCCGAGTAACCGTACTGGCCGGCGCCGGCGATGGTGGCGATCTTGCCGGTCTGGTCGACTTTGCGTATGCGGAAGTTCCCGGAGTCCGCGATGTAGACGTTGCCGGCGGAGTCCACGGCCAGGCCGTGAGGCTCCCGCAGCGAGGCGCGGGTTGCAGCTTGGCCGTCGCCTCCGTATCCCGGCGACGACGTGCCGGCGAAGGCCGCGATGGTTCCGTCGCTGGATACCTTGCGGACGCGCGAGCCGGTACTGACATAGAGGTTGCCGGCGGTATCCAGAGCCAGCCCCGCGGGCCAGAGCAGATCCGCGGACAACGCCGGTCCGCCATCGCCCGAATCGCCGCTCGAGCCCGAGCCGGCGATGGTCGAGATCGTGCCGCCGGCCGCCACCATCCGCACGCGCTGATTCCAGGTGTCGGCGAAGTACACGTTTCCTTGCGCATCGACGGCCAAGCCCCAGATCGCCCCCATTTGGGCCGCCAAGGCATTGCCGCCGTCGCCCGAGAAGCCTTCCGATCCGTTGCCCGCGATGGTCACCATGTTGTCGGCCGCCGCGGAAATGACGAAACCCAACAGGGCTGTCGCTACGCCTAATAAGTGGGCCGGCCGGAGCCGAACGGTTTCCAGCCTATTATGGAGTATGGGGCCTGATTTTATCATTTTGCTGCTCCCGGGCCGGCGCCGCAGGATTGCGGAGCGCGGATAAACCATGAGCGAGAGATTTCAAGACCGCCTTTCGGACTTCCCCCTGCCGGCGAAGAACACAGGGGAACGGCCTCGCATCTATGCGGCCGCGCGCGGGACGGGCGGCCGGATACTGACACGCCGCAGCCTGGTGGGCTTGCTTGCGGCAGGGACGGCCGGTGTGTTTCCCAGAGCGGCGCGCGGCGCGGCCTGCTCCGGGGCCTGCTCCACGGGCGCTTTTGCTCACGAGATCCTCCTGGCAAGCCTGAGCTTCTCGCCGGACGGAAAGACCTTAATCACCGCCGGACAAGACCTGTTCGTCAAGTTCTGGACCGTTCCGAACGGCGCTCTTTTCCGGACCATCAGCACGGTCGATGTTCCGTATCGGCTGGCGGTGAGCCCGGACGGCAACTGGATCGCGGTGGGTATGGCCCACGGTAATCTCCAACTGTGGTCGGCCGATGGCCAGAGGCAGCGCGCGCTAGCGGGGCACACGGATACGGTCGGCGCGGTGGCGTTCGCGCCCAACAGCCAGACGCTGGTGTCGGCGAGCCTGGACCACACCACGAAGATATGGTCCGTGAAGAGCGGCGCGCTAATCAACAGTTTCACCGATGGTACAGACGCCATGAACACGGTGGCGGTTGCACCGCAGGGGCGTTTCCTGGTGAGTTCCGGGTCGCAGGTATACCTGCGCCTGCTCTCCAACGGGCAGATACTACAGAGCCGCGCGGGGAATACATTCGCGATCAGCCCCGATGGCGACTTGCTGGCGACCCACGACGGAGAGCAACTCTACCTGGCCGCGTTCCCGAGCCTGGATCCGATCGCGGCGGTGGCGGAGCGGCAAACCGCCACGTCGTTGGAGTTCAGCGCCAATGGCAAGCTGCTGGCGGCCAGTTACGGAAACCCGCCGGCGCGTTTGTACTCCGTGCCCGATCTGAGGCTGCTGAGCCAGTTGGAAGCCAACGAGGGGCCGAGCCTGTCCTTGGACATGGACTCCGCGGTCAACAACCTGGCCGTGGCCTCGGGCAAGAGCATCCGGTTCTACTCGTTGCCCGCGGGCGCCCGTGAGCCGATCTGCTTCATGGACCTGGCGGCTTCGTCGCCGGCAGCGAGCGGCAGCCAGTATATCCGGAAGGGCGTCAGTTACACCGTGCCTTGCATATGCCCGATTCCGCCGGGCGCCGTGTGCACCTGCAACTGCGTGCCGGGTAATTGCCCATGCGTCATGGACACGGGTTGCGGGTGTGTATCGGACACGGGCTGCAGTTGCGATTCCGACACGGGTTGCAATTGCGTGTCGGACACAGGCTGCGGGTGCGTATCGGACGTATGCGGCTGTGATTCCGATTATGGTTGCGGATGCGTGGGGGATACCGGCTGCTCCTGTGTTTCGGATACGGGATGCGGGTGCGTTTCAGACTCGGGATGCGGGTGCGATGGGGACACGGGATGTGGGTGCGATGGGGACACGGGATGTGGGTGTGATGGCGACTCGGGCTTTCGGTAACGTGGCGTTCCATTGTGGGGCAGGCCCGCGGCCTGCGGCGGCCTCCCAGGCCGCCCCGCACAGGGACCGCCCCCCGCTCGTGTGGACACCTCTTGCGCGTCCGCCATTCGAGAGCGCATGCTAAAATCTTTCTAGACCTATGCCTATCTACGAATACAAATGCCAGGATTGCGGAACGAAATTTGAGAAGCTGGTGCGGAAGACCTCGGATGACGCCGGCGTGGAATGCCCCTCCTGCGGCCAAAAGCACTTGCGCCAGGAGTTCTCCACGTTCGCCGCGCATGCCGCCGCTCCCAAACAGGCCGACGGCCCGGTGTGCCCTAGCGGACGCTGCAACAATCCCGCCATGTGCGGCATGAACATGAACTGAGTGAAAAAGAATTTCATGGTCATGGTCGGGGAGTACACGTCCCTGGCCTTCATGCTGCCCGCCGCCACGCTGATCGGCTACGTCATCGGCTACCTGCTGGACCGTGCTTTCCATACGAATTTTCTATATATAGTGTTTCTGATCCTGGGCATCGCCGCCGGATTTGTGCAACTCGTGCGGCAGCTCATGCGGGACACGCGCAGCGACGATAACGATGGATCCTGAGCAGGCGCTCTTCGATACCGCGCTCGGCCGCATCGCGCGCGGGACGGTCGCGCTGTCCGCCGCGGGATGCCTGGTTTGCCTGATTCTGCGCGGCTGGAGGTGGGCGGTGGCCTACCTGCTGGGCGCGGTCGCTGCGTACCTGAATTTCCACTGGCTCAAGAGAGTGGTAGACGCGCTGGGCGGCGCGTTGACGGCGCGGCCCAGTCCGAAATTCGCCATCCTGATCGGCCTCCGCTATCTGCTGTTGGGCGCGGGCGCCTATGTTATAGTGAACTTTACTTCCTTAAGCTTGCCGGCCGCCCTGATTGGACTGTTCGTTCCGGTGGCCGCCGTCATCCTGGAAATCATTTTCGAGCTGATCTATGGAAGATAGAGAAATCTGGCTCGCCAGCCTGTTCAACGATTACCTGCCGGGCGTGGGCAACGCCTTTCTGAAGCTGGCAGGCATGCCGGCCCAGCACCGTCCGTGGGCCGGCTACATTGTCATGCAGATTCTGGTGGCGCTCATCCTGATGCTGCTGTTCGCCTTCCTGCGCCCCCGGCTCTCGATGGACCGGCCCGGAAAGCTGCAGCACGCTTTCGAACTCATCAATAATTTTGTGCACGGCGAGGCTGAAGACGCCGTGGGCCACGGGGGATCGAAGTATCTGCCGTTCTTCGGCACTCTTTTCCTCTTTATTTTGTTTTGCAACCTGATCGGCATCGTACCGGGCTTCGAATCGCCCACCATGACCCCGTCGGTGCCAGCGGGTTGCGCCATTGCGACATTCTGTTACTACAACCTGATGGGCTTGCGCGAGCAAGGGGTGGGGAAGTACCTGGCGCACTTCGCCGGTCCCATGCCGTTGCTGGCGCCGCTGATGGTGCCCATCGAACTGATCAGCCACATGGCCCGGCCGTTATCGCTTACCGTCCGTCTTTACGCCAATATGTATGCGGGCGAGCAGGTCACGCTGGTCTTTCTGAGCCTCACTTACTTCGCGGTCCCCGCGATTTTCATGGGTCTGCACGTCTTTGTTTCCTTGTTGCAGGCTTACATCTTTATGCTCCTCACGATGATGTACGTGTCCGGAGCAGTAGCGCACGAGCACTAATATCGGCTTTATGCCGCCCCTTCAGTGTGAGACCGGCTGTACGAGGATGACGGGAACCACCTCCTGGGGGCGATTTTAATCGAAGGAGCAAGAGAAATGAAGACAAAGTTAATTCTATTGGCGCTGGTGCTGTTGGCGCTGGCCAGCCCGATTTTCGCCCAGGCGCCCGCCGGCTCAACGGCCGCGGGCGGCACAAACTGGGTGGCGATCACATCCGGTTTCGCGATGGCTATCGCTTCCGGACTCTGTGGCCTGGCGCAGGCCAAAGCTGCGGCCGCCGCCGCCGAGGGGATGGGACGGAATCCGGGCGCCGCGCCCGCGATCCGGTTCGCCCTGCTGTTGAGTTTGGTGCTGATCGAATCGCTGGCGCTCTACACCCTGGTCATTATCTTCGTGAAGGTCAAGTAAGAAGAAGTCCGCTTACTGGCGTGCGCTTTTGGCCCCACCACGTATCAACGTATCGAGATCGGTAACCAGCGCGTGAAACGTCTGTGCCTGCGCGGCGATCTCCTGGCTTGCCGACGCACTCTCTTCTGCACTGGCGGCTGTCGTCTGCGTAACCTGTTTGACCTGGCTGACCGCTTGGGCGATCATTTCGACGCCCCGCACCTGCTCGGCGGTAGCGCCCGCGAGATCTTCGGTGAGTTGCATGACCTGCTTCGACAGCGCGGAGTTGGCGCCCATGGCTTCAGCGCATTTGCTCACGGTTTCCTGCCCCTTGGCGGCCCCGGCAATCGCCTCTTCTATCAAGCTGGCGGTGTCCTTGGCCGCCTCCGCACTTCGTTGCGCCAGTCTACGAACCTCATCCGCCACCACCGCAAAACCCATCCCCGCGTTGCCGGCTCTGGCTGCCTCAACGGCCGCATTGAGAGCGAGAAGGTTCGTCTGAAAGGCAATATCGTCAACGGTCTTGATAATCTTTGAGATCTTCCGGCTGGAGCCGTGGATACCATCCATGCATCCGACCAGTTCGTCCATGCTGGAGTTCATGACTTGGAAGCTGGTCCCCGCTTCCTTCATGGTGCTCGCCAGCGCATCGGTGCGGCCCTTGTTATTCTGGGTGACGGAGGCGACCCGCTGGGCCGAAGCGGATGCGTCTTCGAGAGAAGCTGCCTGCTCCGTGGTTCCCTGGGCCAGCGACTGGCTGTTCGCGGCAATCTGCGCGGCCGCGGAGGTGAACTGTGCTGTGCCGCTCCGCATCTCGGCCGCCATCTGCGCGATGCTGCGGGAAGCCTTTCCGGCGATCAGCCACGTGGCGCCGAAGGTCGCCAAGAGCATCACCAGCCCGAGAGCCCCCAAGGTGAACTGGATCGTCCGGGCGCGGGCCTGAAACTCAGCCACGGGCATGGCTGCGGCGACCGTCCAACCCTTCTTGTGCGATCGCTGGAATTGGGCTACTCTCGGGGCGCCTCCGTATGCATAAGTGAGCGTACCGCTGCCACGGCTGAGCATTTCACGGCCAAAGTCGTAGTTCGCCAGGTTCTCACTAAGAAGCTTGGACCGGTCAGGGTGCGCCAGAATAGCCCCCTGCCCGTCGAACATGAAGAAGTACCCGGATTTGCCGAGCTGGTACTTCAAGAACGTATCCGAGAAGTCGGCCAATTCAACAGGGGTTCCGAGCAGACCGGCGAACCGATCGCCGACGACGATTGGCGCCGTAATGAGGACCACCGGACGTCCGGTTGCCGGCGATTTCATGGCCTCACTGAACCAGATCTCCTTTTGCCGCCCGTGCTCCAAATTCGGTTTGAAACCCTCGATAGTCGAGATGTCGATACCGACCGACTTATGGTCGATAGAATCCAGGAACAGCTTGCCATTTGCGTCAGCCAGGAATACATTTTCGTAGAACTGCGCGTGTTGGTGAATTCGTTTCAGTGCCTGCTCGGCGTCCGCCAACCGTTTTCCCTTGCACGCGGCGGCGAATAGCTCCAAATTACTAAGGTTGGCGGCATCCCTCTCGCGGCTGCCGATCCACAGGTCGAGTTCGTCAACCGTCTTGCCGACAACGCGCTCCATCTCTTCACTGGATTGTGCCAGGATGGCGCGGGACGACACCATGCCAACTATCGCCACCAGTGCGACGCCGGAGACAAACAGCACCGTGGATATCCATGCGATGAGCCTGCCACGCAGGCCGAGTGTTTCAAGCTTCATACGTTACTCCTATCGGCGGTGGTCGCCCGCGCCTTTAGGTTAGGGTAGGAAGCTGACTGCTGAAGGCTTATCACCCCCGCACGCTGGCGGCTGGAATCTTCCTGGTCAAATCCAACATCTCTTCCCGGCTCTCCGCGCCGATCGTGAAGCAATCCACGCAATCGAGCGACAAGGCAAATTGCAGGCTCTCGTCGGCCTTGTGGCGCAGCGCTCCCGCGCCCAGGATCTTCATCCCGATCACTCCCTTGCCGGCCGCCTTCATCTGCCGCAACACGCCGATGACGGTCTGCGGATCGGCATCCATGGCCACTTTGGCCGGATTGATGCGCGCCAGGTCCACCTGCACCCAGGGATTCGCGGCAGCAGCCTTCAGGGCCTCCAGCGTGTGGCAGGAAGTGCCGTGCGTGCGCACGATGCCTTTCTCCCGCGCTTCCGAGATCACCGCCATGGCGCCCTTTTTGCGCTCCGGCCAGTCGCCATCCATCATGCAGTGCAGCAGCAGAATGTCGATGTAGTCGGTGCCCAGTTCGCGGCGGAAGCGGTCCAGGTCGGCGCGCATTTCCTTTTCGGTGGAGGCGTGCGTCTTGCTGAGAATCGCGACTTTTTCGCGCGGCACCCGTTTGAGCGCCTCCTTGACGTGCGGATGCGTGCCGTACTGATCGGCCGAATCCCAGAGAGTGACGCCGTTGTCGTAGCCCGCATCGAACAGCTCGGCGAGCCCGCGCAGACCCAGTTTGCGCGTCTGGTTGGAACTGCCCCCCATGCCGTCGGTGCCGCTGCCTTGCGCCAGGCGGCTCACCTCCACTTTCATGGGACCCAGTTTGACGCGGTCGGAGGCCAGCTTCTGAGTGGCGCTGGCGAACAAATGGTACGGAAAATTGGCGAACGCAGCCGCGCCGGCGGTAGCCGCGGTGCGCAGAAAGAATTCCCGGCGGTTGATCATGGTGTCTCCTCAGCTTTATTCAGAAAGTAGCATACTGTACTACTGTCTGTCAGTTTCTTCGCGCGCCGCCGGCTTGGTGGGGCAGGCGGTTTCGCCTGCCACCCCTCTTTCGATGCGCGAATAGCGAAGGCGATTGCCTCATTTCCACCCCGATGACGCCTGCCAGTTCCTGACTTGGCTCTGCGGGGCTCACTCCCGGCCCATCCGCCATCCCGCCCATACCCCACGCCACGCCGCAGCGGGCCATGCCTTCGTCGCCGCGGATCGCGCCCTGGATCGCGATCACCCTGACGCTTTCGACCGGCCTGCTCACCGGGCTGTGGCCGGCCCTGCGGGGCTCGCGCGGCGACCCGCAGAACGATCTGAAGGAGAGCGCCAATTCCCTGGTGGCCGGGCGGCAACAGGTGCGGTCGCTGAACAGCCTGGTGGTGATGGAGATCGCCTTGGCCATGGTGCTGCTGACCTTCGCCGGATTGCTGGCGAAGAGCTTCACTTACCTGCTGCACACCAATCTTGGGTATCGCACCGATCGCCTGCTGACGTTCCGTATGCCGTTGCCCTCATCCCGGTACCGGACCGGCCAGGCACGCGTGCAATTCTGGGACAAGCTGCTCCCGCAACTTACGGCGCTGCCCGGGGTGGCCTCGGCCGCCGCCGCCGATAGCGTCCCACTGGGCGGAACCTACGACGGTAAATCCGTGGAAGTTGAGGGACAAACCGGTGGGCGCCATTGGGCCGACGTGATGTTCCGCGACGCCAGTGTGACGCCGGATTACTTCCGGAAAGCCCGGTCGGCAAGCGCGTGCGCCTGGAAAAGGGGAAATGGCGGCGAATCGTCGGCGTCATCGCCGATACTCGATACCAGGGTCCCGCCCAGCCGGCCGAGGCCGAGGTTTACACTCCTTTCGCCTAGAATGCGTGGTTGGAGTTCGTCGAGATCCGCACGGCCGTTCCCGAGGAGGGAGTGCTGGGCGCGGTCCGCAGCATCATCCGGAGACTGGACCCTGGCCTGCCTATTACGCAGGTGCGGACCATGCGGCAGTCGGTCGACCTGGCTACCGCACTGCCGCGGAGAAGGCGCGAATTCGGGCTGCGCATGGCTCTCGGCGCCCGCGGCAGCGATGTCTCGCGCGCGCTAATCCGCAACGCGGCGCGGCTAATCCTGGCAGGTTCCACGATCGGAGCGTTGTGCCCATTCGCAGGGGCGAGCGCGCTGGGGTCGGTCCTGTACGGCGTCCGCCCGCACGATCCAGCCGTGATCGCCGCGGCGCCGGTGCTGCTCGCAACCATCGCGTTCCTGGCCTGCCTGGCACCGGCGCACCGCGCGGCGTCGGTCGAACCGATGGCAGCTCTGCGCCAGGAGTGAGCCTGTGGAAGCGCGTCCGATAGCGAACCACAAGTCCCACAATCGGACAGGGAAATCTGAATCTCCGCCTGTTTCGAGTGACTTGTGCAGGCCAATCCTGGCCGGATACGTGCAGGCTCGATGGACTATGTGGCAGGATTTTCGCTACGCCTTTCGTGTATTGCTGAAGTCGCCTGCCATCACGGCCATCGCCGTGGCGGCGTTGGCGTTGGGCATTGGCGCCAATACGATCTGCTTCACGACCGTCAACGTCATTCTGCTTCGCCCTCTGCCGTTTCACGACCTCGGCAGCCTGGTCGAGGTGTGGCAAACCTACCCGCAGCGTGGCTACACGCACGATATGGTTTCGCCGCCCGATTTCCTGGACTGGAGAGAGCGCTCGCGGTCGTTCGCGCAGCTTTCGGCTTTCACCGCATGGGATGCCAACCTGACCGGCGTGGACGAGGCCGAACGGCTGCAGGGCTTCGCGGTCTCGCACGACTTCTTCCCAGCCTTGGGAATGCCGCCGCTGGCGGGCCGCACTTTCACGGCCGCCGAAGAGCAGCCTGGCAAGGACCAGGTAGTGGTGATCAGTCACGGGCTTTGGCAACGCCGGTTCGCCTCCGACCCCCACATCGCCGGCAAGAAGATCTCGTTGAACGGCCTCGGCTACACGGTCGTGGGAGTGATGCCGGTGGATTTCGATTTTCCGCTGGCGACCGATATCTGGAAGCCGTTGGCGTTCTCGCCGGCGGAGCGCGCCAGCCGGGATAGCCGCTACCTGGTGGTCCTCGGCCGGCTCAGTGACGGCGCCTCGGTGGAGCGGGCTTCCGCGGAGATGAGCTCGCTCACGGAAGCGCTGGCCGCACGGTATCCCCGGACCAATGCGGGCCGCGGCGTGCGGATCCGGACCATCCGCTCGGCCATCAACAACGTGACGGACCGCTTCACGCTGGTGTTAATGGCCGCGGCGGGCTTTGTGCTGTTGCTGGCTTGTTCCAATGTGGCGAACATTCAGCTTGCCCGCACGCTGACCAGGCAGAAGGAGATGGCGCTGCGCATGGCCCTGGGCGCGGGCCGCCGCCAGATCGTGCGCCAAATGCTGGCGGAGAGTCTCCTGATTGCCGTCGCCGGGGGCCTGCTCGGGCTGCTGCTGGCCGCATGGGACGCCGACGTCGCACCCAAGTATATTCCCGCGGAAGTGCTGAAGTGGGTGGCCGGCATGAAGTACATGCGTGTGGACCGCACCGTGCTGGCATTCAACGCGGCCATCTCGATGCTGACCGGAATTCTGTGCGGCATCGCTCCCGCGCTGCACGCCGCGCGCCAGGTGAATCTGGTGGCGGCGTTGAAGTCGGGCGGCAAGATCGCCGTGGGCGGAGAGCGGCACACGGTGCGAACCGCGTTGGTGGTCGCCGAAGTGGCTCTGGCGCTGCTGCTGCTGGTAGCCGCCGGTCTGATGGTCAACACGTTTCGCGGTATCGCCGTGTTCGACATCGGCTATGACACGCACAACCTGGTCACCATGAGCACCAGCCTGCCGGCCGCGCGGTACGCCACGCCGGCCGCCGCGCGCATATACTTCGACGAAGCCGTCGAGCGGCTGGGCAGGATCCCAGGCGTCAAGGCGGCGGGAGGCAGCGCCGCGGCTCCGTTGGGCGACTTCCGCGTAGAAGGACAGCCGCCGCGCGAGGCCCGCGAGCCGGCGCCGGATCTGCGCCTGGTCGCAGGCGACTACTTTCCGGCCATGGGTATGCCGCTCCTGTGCGGCCGGCCGATCACAGCGGCGGACTCTGGAGCCGCACCGCGGCATGTGGCGGTGATCAGCGAGAGCGTGGCGCGGCGCTACTGGAAGACTCCGAAACTGGCGCTCGGGGCGCGTATCCTGACCGCGGGCGCCGATCTCCCGCCGCTTACCGTGGTGGGCGTGGCCGGCGACCTAAAGGACTGGTTCCGCCACGCCCGGTGGTCCACGATTTACATCCCCAACGCGCTCATGCCGCAAGCGGGCCTGAGCTTTGCCATCCGCACGCATGGCGCTCCGGAGGGTGTCATACGGGCGGCCCGTCGGGAACTGCGCGATCAGGACCGCAATCAGCCGCTCTTTGACGTGACCACCGCCGAGCAATACAAGGACGCGCAGACCTCCGGCGTGCGCATAGCTGCGGTGATGATGACGGTGTTTGCCGCAATCGCCCTGGTGCTGGCGGTGACCGGCATTTACGGCATCGTCTCCTACACGGTCGCGCAGCGCACCCACGAGATCGGAGTGCGCCTGGCGCTGGGCGCCTCGCCGGCGGGCGTCCTGCGGCTGGTGGTCGCGCAGGTGCTGCGCGTTACCCTGACGGGACTGGCGATCGGTATGGCCGCCGCGCTGGTCCTCACACGCGTGATGGCCAGCGCGCTCTACGGCGTCGTCTCGCTCGATCCGGCCACTTTCGCGGCATTCGCCCTGGTGCTGGCCTTGGCCGCCGCGGTAGCCGCCTGGTTCCCGGCCCGGCGCGCCACGCGCATCGACCCCATTCAGGCGCTGCACTACGAATGATCGTCCTGTACTACTATCCATCGGTAATTGTGGGGCAGGCTCCCAGCCTGCGGCGGCCTCTCAGGCCGCCCACTCCGCGGCCTGTTTTGAAACTCAGGTTGCCGCCGATCAACTCTTCGGGGCGACGCCCGTCCGTTTTGCCAAACCGCGATAGCGGCTTCATCGAAGACGCGCGTTCGGGACAATCCGCGCCGCGACCAACGGGAAGGCTAACGAGCCGCGGTCGGCCGCAGTGCCTGTTGTCGCTGGAGCGGCTCATCAGCCGGGCGATTCCAGCCCGCCGCAGTAGTGCAGACGAATGGCGAGGAGCCATTCGGTGGCTTCCTCCAGAAATCGCCGCACCGCGTCCGCCTTCCTCGTCCCGTCGACGCCTAGCCTCGCGACAGCCTTCTCATACGCTGAGCCCTTGCGGTGCGCCGACCCCGTGGATCG
>OCTA010004220.1_pt1 | contig 12610 bp, 10 predicted proteins | sample 1538991 | NCBI WGS metagenome assembly OCTA01 (sample SAMEA3539302, study PRJEB22396) | soil metagenome | biome: tundra; feature: field; material: soil | place: USA | collected 2010-05 | depth 0.15 m
ACGAGGAGAAAGGCGGTGCGAGGAACGTTGTCGGCAACAATCTTTGCGGCGCGAAGAAACAGCGAGAGATCTTTGACTGGCCGATAATTGGCAACGATGCCGACCACCGCCGTGCCTTCGGGAATGCCCAGCCTTGCTGCGGAGCTATGGACCGATGGATTCTCGCCATAGGGAGTGAATCGGTTGGTGTCCACTCCCTGGTACATCACGTCAATCCGCGCTGGGTCGAGCGCCTCCATGCTTGAGGCAACTTGCTTAATGGCTTCGGAATTTGCCATCACGCGTGTGGTCCGAGGATTCAGATAGTACCGAAAGAGCTTGATCTTGTAAGGCGTGTACCAGTCCATACTCATGCGGGTTGTGACCGTCGAGGTACAGCCGGAGCGATGACCGGCCGCCACAGCCAATATCGCGGTCCTCACCATGAAAGAATGAGCAATGTCAATTTGTTCCGCCCGCAGATAGCGTCGCATGGCCACAATCTGTCGAATTCCGGAAGGCGTATGGAAGCTTTGGGCCGGGAAAAGCTTGGTATGGCAGTAATGGCTCATTTGCCGGAACCGTTCGCTGTCGAACAGGCAGCAAAGATGTACGTCGAAGCGATTGGAATTGATGCGTTTCGCGATCTCCGCGACCAGCCGTTCCGTACCCGCGTCGATACCGACAGTATCGACCAGCAAAGCGACCCCAATTTTCCCCGCATTCATTTCAGTTAAGCCCCGCTTTGCATCCTCGAATGCCGCTCTTGATCGTGGGGCGAGCCCTCTCTGGTCGTGACGCCACCGCGCAGTGAGGGATGACGCTGGAGAGGAGGCGGCTTTGGCAAACTTAACGGAACGGCAGTCACCGGACCTGGTTCCCTTGGTGTGCTTGGAAAAGCTTGACCTGCCGAGCCACAGCTAGCTGGAAAGTGCCCGACGCACCAATTAATACCCAGATTAGCCCCGAGTAACCGAGGGTCAAAAAGAAGGCACAGAGGGTCACGACGATGAGCGCCAAGTGCAGAAACAGCGCCATCCGGCGGGTGAGCAAATCCGGGCCATATTTCCGAATTCGCCGTAGGCCTACCTGAGCGCCAAGGAACGCCACCAGGAACAAGACGATTCCTACGACACCGGTCTCGCTTGACGTTTCTGTATAAGTGTTGTGAGGATACAACCACAGAGCTTTCCGGTATTGCTCGTGCGCGTGTTCGACCTCGGCTTGCATGAACTGGCCAGGGCCGACTCCAAACAACGGATTCTCGAGGGTGTATTGCAAGCCATCAAAAAACAGTTGGCGGCGCAGGACGGCCGATTCCGCGGCTCCTTTGGCGGCTGCGATATCTTGCTGAGTGCCGCCCTCCCCCGTCTGGAAGAGAGTCAAGAAACGGGCCTTTACAGTCTGTGGCAGCAACGAAGGAAGCGCTGCAGCCAGTAGGAGGCAACCAACCGCCAAACAAATCCTTTGCCGTGTGTTGCCGAAGATAAAGAACATCAGGACTGTTATTGCGAACGCCACCAGCCCCATTCTCGACCCTGACCGGGCCGCCGCGCCTAGGCAAAGAACGATCAGTCCCATGGATAGGAGTCGCTTAAAGCCCTTATGCACGGAAACGCTTAACGACAAAAAACAAATTCCCACAAGAACATACAGGCAGAAAAAGTTAGGGTCCTTCAGAGTCGCCGTCTCCCCCAATCCCAAACGCACCGACGAACCGCCGCGTTTCAAAACCAGTCCTACGATAGCGACCAGCCCCATCGAGAGACCGATGGTATACATGAGACGAAAGCTGTCGTGGACCGTCCGAATGAACGTAGCCATCATGACAACAATCAACAGCGCTATAAGATTGCTTCTCAGTACCCGCACGCTGTCCGAATGCCACAAACTGGTTGGAACGCACAACGCCACCCAGATGGTAAAGGCAATCAAGGCCTTCCCGCAAGGCATGCCGAGTATGACCTTGCTGCGCCCACTGAGAAACAATCCAATCACGAGAATTGGTAAGAGGATGACCGCGAAGCGCATCCCGGAGATCAGTTCGCTGACCCGGCTGCAGTAGAAGAACAGATACAATAGCAACACGTACTGAAAGAACCGGAAACGGTCTCTCGGCTCAGCATGCGAACCTGATCGCGGGAGCGTTGCTTGCGAAGGCGTGGTGACAAGTGTTTCAGAAGGCGTGAAGTCCGTGTCGTTTGCGTACTCCGCCGGGGCCGAGGTCATATCCAGGAAACGGGACATACACGCTATCATACCAATAATGCCTCGGACACCGAGGAAAAACCCCGAAAATTCTTACCTTAAGTGTGGGACATTGCCGGACAGGTCAGGAACTTTAGCAGTTCTGGCGGCTGCGACCCGCCGCCGCTACTGACTTCATCCGTGGACGTGGGAACCCGCCTGATGAACCGCTAGACAGCTAACGAATACCGCTGGGCAGTGCACGCCCCAGTGCCTTCCGAATGACCTGCGCCATAACCGTGTAACCGGCGGTGTTTGGATGGACGCTGTCAACCATATACTCGCAGGCTGGTCGTTCGCGCATGGCCCCGTCAAAGTCTGCCAACTGACACGCCTGAGAGTTACAGTATTGCCGCAGCCAGTCGTTGAATGTGTCACGCAACTGCAGGGTGAGGTCAGTTGACCCATCCGCTGGCATGCGCTCCTTGCAAATCGGCGGAACAGTTCCAATGACAACTGCGATGCCGTGCTGGGCCGCGAGTTCCACCATTGAGCGTATGTTGTTCTGCGTGGTCTGCAACATAAGCGGCCCGTGTTCCGCGGCGAAATCGTTACTGCCGCCCAGAATAACAACAGCGGCTGGTTTCAAATCGACCACGTCAGGTCGAAGCCGGACGAGCATTTCCGACGTTGTCTGCCAGTCTATACCTCGATTGATGGCCTCGTAGGGGAGCAGAGAGTCAGATAAATTCCATCGTCGGGTAATGGAGTCGCCGAGAAAAACGACGCGAACGGTTTTCGAATCTGGCGTGGCCAGTCTCGCATTGGCCGCCTCGTAAAAGCCGGTTTGCGGATAGTCGATTAGCTTACCGCGAAGACGTTCCGCCTCCCGCGAGGTCGCCCGCCATACAGAACGGTATTTCAGTACGGCCCTGGACAGTGCAGCGAATGCGATCAAGACCAGCAGGGCATTGATCGCGAGGAACGTGTAGATCCGCATAGGGTGATATCAATCCAAGTTTACCTTCTGACCCTTGGTAAAGTCGATCAAGCGCCAACGCGCACAGCGGCGACACGCAGCGTCCAACTGTGTTAAGGTTTCACGAATCAGCATTGGATCTTGGTTTGTGCGCATGCGACCTGAGCGATCGAATTCGTCCTCCAGCCACTTGCCGTCTCTGGACGGTCTCAGAGCTATTTCGATTGCTCTGGTTCTTATCGGCCACCTTGACGGTACTCATAAAATCGGCCGCCTGCCAGGCATTCATGTCTTCGGCGATCTAGCCCATTTTGGGGTGATCGTGTTCTTTGTAATTTCAGGATTCCTGATTACGAGCCTGCTGATCAGGGAGTATGAGCATACCGGGAGAGTCTCGCTGAAACTGTTTTATTTGCGGCGGGCGCTGCGAATCTTCCCTGCCGCTTTCGCGTATATCGGGGTGATCTCCCTGTTGTCGGCATTGGGAGCAATTGTGGTGACCCGAAGCAACCTGCTTTTCGCTGCGACTTACCTGGTCAACTATCTGGTTCATCCCGCATGGTATATCGGCCACCTGTGGTCTCTTTCGGTGGAAGAGCAGTTCTACCTCCTGTGGCCCTTCACGTTTGCGGTATTTGGCCCCCGGCGGGCGATCTGGGTTGCGGGCGCATTCCTGTTTCTTGGAGCAGGGTTTCGCGCTCTGGAGTGGCTATGGTTTCGCCACGCGGCGTATTACGGAATGCCGATGTTTCCCATGGTCGCCGACAGTTTGGCGGCCGGGTGTCTGCTGGCAGCAAGCCGAAAGCGCCTAGAAAGTCAATCTTGGTATCTCACTTTATTCCGGCCACAATGGTCGCTGTTAATGCTGGCCGCAATCCTCGTGACCAATCGATATATGAACCACACCGTCTTTTTTGTTGCGGGCACCGCATTGATCAATGTTCTTCTGGCAGTTTTGATTCATCGCTCTGTCTTCTGCTGGCGAGACAGGCTGGGTCACCTGCTGAATTGGAAGCCGGTAGCCTTCATCGGAGTGCTCAGCTACTCTTTGTATTTGTGGCAACAACCGTTCCTAAACAGGGCTTCCAGCGCCTGGCCTGCGGCATTCCCCCAGAACTTGATGTTTGCATTCTCGGCCGCGGCCGCGTCTTATCTTTTCCTGGAGAAGCCGTTGATGCGGCTGCGAAATCGACTGCGCACGCGGTCGGCTGGTGAATCTGTCGAGAGCGCACCTGCCAAGCTCTTGGGTTCAACGACGGCTTGAGATCCCTGCAACGGCTGCGACGGTCCCGCTCCCGGCAATCGCCGCATGCCCCCAAGCAACCGTCGCGTGAGGTGACTCTCCGCCAGCAGCAGCCAGTAATGTCGGGCGTGCTTGATTAGGGTATCCGCTTTTTTTCACAGCCGCTGCTGCGAGCTCGTGAGCGACCAGTGGTCGATTCTTTTAGGCAGCACCAGCCGTGGCCACAGGTTCGCCAGGTTGTAGGGCTTCATTGGACGGAAACGACGGCAGCTTAGCTAGCCGCGCCACCTTAACTGCCAGCCTGCCTTCTTTGACCCGTTGCTCCGCCGTGCCTTGCTTGTTGCAGAAACGAACCACAGCCGACTGTCCGTCCCCAGCTTGAGCACGATGAATCCGAAATGAGGAAACAACTCCCAAAGTGAAACTCGACCTCCCGCGCCACTCGCCATGGAGAATGCCTTTGTGCCAGACCACAGGTTTGACCTGCTCGCCAACTATCTGGCGTATCTGTTATAAGCAACACTCAATTGGCACATTGTACGACTCAGAAAAACGTGAGTACTCGTCGAGTATCTCTGAACGACTTCTAGGATCCATGTATCTCGGAGTTGGACGCCAGTGCATATCAAGCAAATCAGCCGTCCAAGGTTCACCATGTCCGATCGACCATCGCTTGATTTCTTCGTTTAACCGCTGCGAACTAGACTTAGAGTCCATAGCATTTTCTAACATCCACCTACGGGGCTGATAGTCCTTATAATTGTCGATGAAGTCCTCTAAGTCTTCCGATATCTGACGCCGCCTTAAGAGTCTTCCCGTGTAGCGGTTAATCATACTCTTCGATCCAATACGCGATTCCTCGAGCAGCGCTACCGGCACATCGCAGAAGAGTGACTCAGCTATCGCCAAACAAGAACCTTCTCGCAAGGAAGTAATGACGCTCACTTTCGCCGATTGCAACGCTTCTATCATTTCTTTAGCGGGAAGGTCTTCCCCAATGCTTATTCTGTCTCCGACCCCAAAATAATTGGCTTCACGTTTTATGGTCGCAGCGTCCCGCCCTCCCCAAGTCAGTCCCAGCAATACCACGTGAATATCGTTTCGCATCTTCCTCAGTGCTTTGAACAGGGCTCTATGCCTTTTGTAGGCTGCGAAATTGGCCAACACGGCTATGTCATAGACCTTTTTGGCCCCACCGACATCGTCAGGCTTGAAGATCGCGGGATTTATCCAATTGGAAGCCAGCAATGGAACAACAACAATTTTCGAGCATATCCGGGGGAGAATAGGCGCGTCTCCCAAGTTACTGAGAATTGTAAAAAACTGCGATGGCCAAACTCTACAAGCCATGAGCATCGGCAAATCATAGGGTGGAGACCATGAGGGTGACAGTACTAGGTTATAATCCCGCGCCAGTTTTTCCAAATCCCCGTAGCGTAATAAACGCAGCCAGTTGTCCTCAAAAGCCACAAACAGTACACCTTTTTCGCCCTTGGGCCGAGGTTTCTTCAGAATGATGGATTTCTGAATAATCCTCGGTGCGGTATTGGGGAAGAACCGATCCCATTCGAAGCTATTTAAAGACCAACCGGCCATCCGTTGGTTGATTTTATTCTCCAGGCCCGTCAACGAACGCGTATCAATAGCTAACCGAGCGGAGTTAGTTAATCTCCGGAGGGATTGCGCCGTGTCGTTCGCGCTGGTCCCGTGAAACAGCAAGTAATCTTGAAGCTCGAACAAAACGCTAAGCACGCGTCGCGGAGCGGAGGCGTATCGCACATAATCACGTACAGACAGCTCAAATTCATGGATAAACATACATGTCATCCAGTTAATAAGGGATCAAAACACATGCATCCCAGTGATGGGCCTTACGGCGGATGGTTTGCTGCTCAATTCAACAATCACGTTGCCGCGATTGGCCGGCGATCGTCTCTCTTTGCATTACGGACGAAAGTTTGCTCTCCAAGGACTGGGCGTGTCAAGGCGATGACATAATCCATCCGGCCCAATTTTGAGAAGTTCCTCCCGCGAGTGTTTCGCGGTGTAAGCCAAATCGGCGGAGCAACTCGCTCTCGAAGTGGGACGGGCATCGCCAGAGAAATGGTCAACCGCTAACGAACGCAGCTCGCTAACAGCCGGTGGAGCACCCTGACGATCTTACCTTCGATTATCTCGAAGATTTGATACTAAGGTCGTGTTAGACTCAGCTTGCGAAGTAAGTCTCTGGCCGGGGTTGAGTTCTGCTTATCCTCTTGATAGGATTAGGATTGGCTGAATGTAGTCCCCTCGTCCGGTGGCACCATCATGGCCGGTCTGTCAACCCAGCGGTTGCGGTTCCATTATCGATTGGAGAATAACGGTTGAAAATCCTTGTCACAGGCGGCGCCGGATTTATCGGCTCCAATTTTGTACGACTGGCTCTCTCTTCCGGGCATGATGTCAGTGTCCTCGACGACTTAAGTGTCGGGAATCGCCGCTACCTCGAGAATCTGCCGCTACGGTTCGTCCAAGGCAGCATCTTGGACGAGGATTTGGTGCGGAAAGAGGTAGGTACCCATCATGCCATCGTTCACCTCGCCGCACAGACCGGTGTGCCGAAATCGCTGGCCAATCCGCGCGGCGATTGCCAGCTCAATGTTCTGGGAACATTGAATATGCTGGAGGCTTGTCGCGCCGCACAGAATGGATCAGAGGGGCCGCGGTTCGTGTTTGCGTCGTCCAATGCGCCGCTAGGCCGGCAAGTGCCCCCCGCCACCGAAGATAAAGCTCCCCTACCGGTATCGCCTTACGGCGCGAGTAAGCTGGCCGGGGAAGCATATTGCCTGGCCTATCATGGGTCTTGGGGTTTGGGTACGGTAGCTTTACGATTCGGGAACGTCTATGGACCCTACTCTGCCCACAAGACGAGCGTCGTCGCCAAATTCTTAGACGATATTGAAACCACCGGCTCGATCGTGATCGACGGGGACGGACTTCAGACCAGAGATTTCATTTATGTGGAAGATCTTGCCCGCGCTTTGTTGGCAGCGCTCGAGAGTCCGGTCAAGGGAGAAGTCTTTCAGATCTCGGCGGGTACCGAGACTTCTATTCAAACCCTGAGCGAACTTATTGAAGCCGTCGTCGGGCAGAAGGTCAACAGCACTCACATCGAGGCCCGTGCCGGAGACGTGCGACGAAATTACTCCCTCATCGCCAAGGCCACGATGGTGCTCGGCTGGAAACCGCAGGTTTCTCTGGAAGACGGCTTGCGACGGACCTATGAATGGCGCCTAGATTGGAAATCCAGGCAGTGAATTCTAGGGTTCCTGGGCTTAGGATAGCATTTGAGTATGTCACTAAAATTGTTGTATGTCTGTCCTGGCCTGGTGCCGCCACCCCAAGACCCATCGAACGCCGAAATGTATCACGTGGGTGGCGATATAACGGTGGACGTCCTCCTTCCCACCTGGGAAGAGAAACCAGATTCGCTTCGTGGCAGTCTCGGCGAGAACTGCTTTCCCACATATAAGGTGAATGAGAAGCTGACCTATCATCTCTTCCTGGCCGGGAGATACAAGCTGCTGTCGTTTCGCCAGAAGGCGGCGATTTTCTGGTTCCAGGTAGGCCAAGGTCTGCGAATTGGCCGCGAGAAGCGAATCGACTGCGTGATGGGCTATAGCACCGGCGTTGCGGGAGTGGCGGCATGGGTCCTGTCGGTCTTATTGCGCACCAAGTTTGTCCTCAGGTTGCCTAATGTTCCCGAAAATGCATACCGCTTCAACGCGTTCGGGGGGAATGCTTTTCACTATTCCGCAAGAGTGGACGTTAAGACACGCCTTGCGAGAGTGGTAGCGGACCTATTATTGCGGTTCCTGGTATTACGCTGCGATCGGCTTCACCTGATGTATCCCAACCAACTGCAAAAGTATCCCACGCTGCAAAAGATTCCGGCTTCTGTGATTCACAGCTTCACCGCCATGTCCCGGATTCCGTACTCCGGGAAGAGTGAGGGTTCGGTTCTGCTTATGGGTGCACCGTGGTTTTTGAAGGGGGCCGACATTCTCATCCGCGCATTTCGGAAGATTGAGACTGAGTTCCCGGCTACAAAGATTCGACTTATGGGATACATCCCAGACGAACATCTCCTTAGAGAAATGATTGGCGACAGCAAGCAAATCGAACTCCTAAAGCCCCAGGCCAAACTTCAAACCTTCCAGGCTATGACCGATTGTTCCATTTACGCCCTGTGCTCGCGGACCGACGCCGCTCCGCGCGTCGTGCTGGAAGCCATGGCTGCGGGCAAGCCGGTCATTGGCTCGCGGGTTGGCGGGGTCCCTTATTACATTCGGGACGGAGAAACTGGGCTGATTTTTGAAAGCGAAAATGTTGACGAATTGGCGGAAAAACTCCGGCTACTCCTGAATTCTCCCGAACTGCGAGCACGCCTGGGTCAAAACGGACAGCGCATCGCACGAGCTCAATACAACGAGGCAGAATGGGGCCGGAAAGTGAAAGAGCTCATCGAGTTGACCGTTCTTGGCCGCATCAGCGAAGCGGAGAAAGAGCCGAGTGCGAGGGTTACGTCCTAGCTGCTGGGGATTTCGAAGCCGCTTCCAGCGTAGCCAGATAAAGTTTAGTCAGCGACCTTCGGTAGGCCTGAGGTGTGTACGTCGCCTCCACACGTGAGCGGGCCGCCGCTCCCAACTTCAGCGCCAGGTCGTTGTCTTGGAGGATGCGCAGGATGGCCTCTGCCATGGCCTGAGGATCGCCTGGTTGCACCAGCAGACCAGTTACACCATCCTCCAGGATCTCGGGAACGCCCCCCGCATCCGTGGCCGCAATTGGAAGGCCGGCAGCCATTGCCTCCAGTAGCACGTTCGGCGAGCCTTCGGAGTAGGAAGGCAACGCAAGCAGCGTACTCAAGCAGTAATAGAGTCTTACGTCCGGTTGGAAGCCTTCCATCACGATCCGCTGCCCGATCCCCAAGCGCGCCATCAGGCGGAGGAGGTTTTCCTTCTCGGGCCCATCGCCTACGACCACGACTCGGAAATCGGGGGCTTCGTTCATTTTCTCCAGTCGTGCGGCAGCCTGCAGAAGAATGGCGTGCCCCTTTTCAGACGAGAGCCGTCCTACGGCCAGGATCACAGCTTGGTTCTGCACGCCGAGGCTGCGCCGTAGCCGTTCAACGTCCTCCGTGAGAGCAGGTACGAAGGGCTTCACAAAATTGTGCAGGATGGTGATCTTGCGCCTGTCGATGCCACGCCTTTCCAATGTTTCTGCAAACGGCCTGCATACGGTTACAACTCGAAAGGCTGCTTGCAAAGACCAGCGGTCTAACTGGCTGTAGACGCGGTCTAGCCAGTCGCGCTCGGTGTAGCCGTGGTTCCAGGCAACCCACGGATAGTGCCTATGCAACCCGAGCGCTCGCACCAGGAAATGCGACTTGATGTTACGGGATTCGAGGATGTCGGGCCGGTACTCAGCGATAATTCGGCGCAACTGCGGTATTGCCTGGGTGTCCCACCGGTGGCGCTCAGAGATCGTCGCCACGGGCAGTCCGGCATTCCTGGCCGCCGCTGCGACGGGGCTCTCGCCGGCGCCCCGCCAGTACGTCACCACCATCGTTTCTACGGCCGGCAGACCGGGTTCAGCAACTACTCCCAGCTTGCCGAACTCAATGATGTTGCGCGCAGGTCCGGTTACGGTCGGACTTTCAATCAGTGTGAGTACCCGGATCGTCTGTCGCGTCACCGTAATCTCCTAGGCCGGGAACCGAAAGCAGTTGCTGATCGACGTGGTACCACTCTAACGTTCGGCTCCGACGACATTCGCGTGCGGGCGCCTGGCGAGCAGCTCCGTGTAAACCCTTTTAAGCCTCTCTCCGATGACGAACCAGTCATACTCCACCTGCACCAGGCGCAGAGCATTGGCCGTCAACTCGTGCCATGTCGCGGTATCCTGATGAAGCGCCGCCGCGGTATCGATGATCTCGGCCGGAGTATCGGCGATGAGAATGTCTTTGCCGGGAGTGACGGCAAGGCCTTCGGCGCCTAAGCGGGTAGAAATCACCGGCACTCCCGCAGCCATTGCTTCCAGCACTTTCAGACGGGTGCCACTGGCGACGCGCACTGGGACTACCACCATAACAGCCTTGCGATAGTGCGGCCGCAGGTCCTCCACGGTCCCTGTAACCGTGATGCCGGGCTGGTTGGCAAGCTCCACAACTTCGGGTACAGGTTTGGATCCGACAATAAAGAACCGCAGGTCCGGCCGGCGCTCCCGCAAACCGGGCCAGATGGCTTTGGCAAAGAACATGGCCGCATCAATGTTGGCGTGATAATCCATGGAACCGACAAAGACCACGTTCTGCCGCAGCCCCTCGGCGACAGCACTAGTAGCTGCAAAGAACGCCGTATCAACGCCATTAGGTATTACCGTAATGTGGGCCTCGGGAACCTGCTCCAGAAGCACCTGCCGCTCGCGCTCGCTGCAAACGGTGTGCGCATTCGCCAGTCGCAGCACCTCGCGTTCGGCCCTTTTCAACAGCTGCGCCGTTCGGCGAGCATAGAGCCGCCGCGCCGGGCTTGCGCTGGTCTGGGCATAACGGCGCTGAATTTCCGACTCAATGTTGTGCCAGTCACAAATGAGTGGGGTGTTCGCCGCGATCTGCCGGATGCGCCTCGCGTAAACCAGTAAATGCACGCCCTCAAATTGAATGATGTCGAAGCGACCCTCCCGCAGAAGGCGTTCGATCTTGTCCATGATCTGCGGGGCGGTGAAATTCAGAATGCTGACCGGCGTAGGGCCAAGAATGCCGCGCACCAGATCGATGGGCCCGTAACCTGCCTGGCGCCTGACGCGCACCATTTCGGAATCGGGCAACGCTTCCAGGCGCTCTCGTCGGGAACTCCCCACCGGCCCGTCCATTTCGCGGTCCAAGCCCAGGTAGGTGAGCGTGGACTTGGCGGCAAGTTGTCTCGCCAGGTAGAAATCGCGCAAGTGCGCGCCCGAGGTGATGGGCCAGCAGAATCGGGTTGAGAGATAGAGCACGCGCATCGCTGGGAGACAGTTTACCGGATCAAGAGTCGCCTGCACCCAAAGCTTACACCGAGGTGAACATCTCAAGAGAAGGGCGCAGATGAGTATGGACTGATTAGAATCGCGCAGCCACAGCTTGCTGGAAATCGGTTGTGCAGCTAAGCTAGCCAAACCAGACCTCCGTTACTTTTGAGTGTCCGGAGCACACTGCGGGATCGAATGCGATGTATACAGTGCAACGGCTATCGGGTAGGATCCAGGATTTCCTGTCAGACTTCGTGCGTGGGAAAAACGTGCTCGACGTGGGCTGTGTCCAACACTTCGCGACGTTTGCGGCCACGGATACCTGGCTGCATGGACGCGTGAGGTGAAGGCCACGACTGCGGTACCTCCGGCGACCAAACCACCCCGCCTCGCGATCCAGGCATTCTGGCTGACGGCGTCGAAATTCGTCGGGGTTGTTCTCAACGTTGGGCTGCCGATCCTGCTGGTTCGCATCCTGTCCCTGTCCCAGTACGGCCTTTACAAGCAGGCCTTCCTGGTGGTGGGAACGGCGCAGAGTATTGCGAACCTCGGGGTTGGGCTCAGCGCTTTTTACTACTTGCCGCGGCATCCCGAAAAGGGCGGACAGATCGCGCTGAATATCCTCATCTACAATTTGTTCGCCGGGCTGATTCCTCTTCTAGTAGCCGCGTTTTATCCCCAGATACTCGATATCTTCAAGTCTCGTGAGCTGCAATCGTTTGCCATGCTGCTCGGCATTCTTAGCCTGATCACGCTAACCTCGAGCCTGCTGACGCTGATACCGACCGCGCTGCAGGACGTTAAGTATTCGACAATTTTCGTCGTGGGGAGTCAGGTAGTCAAAGTCATTATAAGCTCGCTCGCAGCGGTGGTTTATCGCTCCGTCGAGGCGCTGCTTGTGGCCGCGGTCATCACCCAGGTGCTTTCGACGGTTGCCCTCTTCTGGTATCTCTACAAACGTTTCGGGCATTTCTGGGGTCATTTCGACTGGGGCTTTTTCCGGGAGCAGCTTGCCTATGCCATCCCGATTGGCATTTATGGATCGCTTTGGGTGGTTCAGAGATACATGGACAACTACTTTGTTGGACATTACTTCGGTCCCTCTGACTTCGCGATCTATTCCGTCGGCTGGGTGGATTTTGCATTGTTCTCGCTGGTCCTGGAGTCCATCGCGGCGG
>OCTA010004221.1_pt1 | contig 12609 bp, 12 predicted proteins | sample 1538991 | NCBI WGS metagenome assembly OCTA01 (sample SAMEA3539302, study PRJEB22396) | soil metagenome | biome: tundra; feature: field; material: soil | place: USA | collected 2010-05 | depth 0.15 m
AGATCTACACTCTTTCCCTACACGACGCTCTTCCGATCTGGAGGTTGGCTGACGGCATGTGGCCGGCCAGGGAGGTGAAGGGGCCAGAGTGGAAAAGAGAAGGTCGTTCATGTTGGCCCAGTGGCCGCCGAGTATCCCATCCGACCAGCTCATGCCACGAGTCGGTATTGGTGAACGAGACCGCCGAGCCTGTCGATCCATCGTAGCTGGGTCGGATCCGGATCGCTGATCTGCAGCGGCTTCTTCTCTGCTGCGAGCGGCGCCTGATGACCAAGTGGGCGATGTTGGTTGTAGTGGGCGATGAAATCGCTGAGAACCGTTTTGAGCTGCCGGCGATGGAATACCAACATCGAGTCGAGTCACTCCCCCACCGGATTGGCGGTGATGCGGCTCACATGGATCCGCGGGGTGTCGAGATCGATGGAGAAGAGCACGTAGAGACGACGAAGGAGCACCTTGTCGACGTGGAAGAAGTCATCACATCACCTGCCGGCATCGTCGTCGCCTGGGCGCGCAGGGACTCCGACCAGGTCGGACCAGAGCGTCTCGGCGATGGCTCGACGGCGTGACGACGGAGGATCGCCCACACATTCGAAGGTGCGAGAACCACGCCCACTGTGGCCAGCTCACCGTGGGTGCGCAGCGCCCCGACCAAGGTGTCGTCCGGGGCCACCACGTAGGAGCAGAAGCCGGAGACCGATGACAGCCGGCGTGCGATCGTCCGAGCCGCCGGCCCCGTCTCGCCGTCGATCATGCGGACAACACGCCGATCTCCCCGCTTGCGGCCCGCAAGTCGAAGATGTCATCGGCCACGACTTCGGTGGGGTCCTTGTCCACGACGGTGAAGAACGTCTTCAGGTCGAAGGCGACGGCACGCAGGGTGTTGGGCCGCGCCCTACCGGCCGCGAACTCGAGGCAGCGATCAAGGAGCGGATGACCGAGCGGACATCGGGCCTCACCGGACGGCGAAGCGAAGCGGACAAGGGACGGGCAGGTGGTCATTCTCGCACCCTCCCAGCTGCGTGTGGAAGACATGGAATACACGATGGATCACCCGTGCAGTAAGCGATATGGGGCCACTTTTGGCGTCTAGGGCCCCGTCAAGCAGCGGGAGGCGGCGCTTGGCCTTCAGGTGATGAACCGGCTGGGCCGGTCCCTGGCGGGAGCGGGTAACCCAGGTTGCTCGCTCGCTGTGAGTACTCGTCCCAGGTGACGTCGCCTCGCGCGTAGCGGATTCGCAGTTCCGCAAGAGCAGGGTCGATGACCGCTCCGGGCAACGTCCCCGTCCGGAACGGCCTGCTGCGGCCTGGTGGAGTCCTCCATATCCGCACCAAAGCGACAACTCCGACCACCAACAACGCGCCGAGCAAGACCACGAGCAGTATGCCGAATACAGGGTGGGAGGCATGGTGGCCATAACGGAACATGAGAACTCCTTGCCGACGCAGTCGATACGAGACGACAATGAAAGCATACCGACCTGTGGACATCCTGTGAATCGCTGAAGAAGCCCAGCGGGTCGCTGCTGATGCCGAGTTGCGCCCAAGCCCCTGGCACCCGCACGTCACCTCGGTTCCGGTTCAGGACACCGTTCAGGGACATGGTCCCCGGATGCCTTTGCTTTCTTGGCTCCCGCTTCCAGGTACTCTGGAATCGGAGCGCCGGGAAGTCTGGTCGGCATTGGACAGGTGCAAGTGCCTGTCCTTGTGGAGGAGCGCGGTGACCGACCAAACGAAGACAAGCCCGGCACACCAAATACCGGAGCATGCCAGGCGGAGTCAGCTACGCCTTCCCAGCTGGCGTCGGGAAGCGCTTCGTACCACCTTCTGGGTGGTGCCCACGTTGCTCATCGTGGCCGCCGGAATCTTGTTCGCCATCACCTACGAAATCGACTTGGCCTCATATCACCGCCACCTGGGATTGCCCTGGTGGGTGAGGACCGGCAGTGCCGACGCCGGCCGCCAGGTTCTGACCGCCATCGCTGCGGCCATCATCACCACGGTCGGGGTGGTGTTCTCCATCACCATTCTGGCACTGACGCTCGCCTCGCAGCAGTTCGGACCTCGGATGATGCGGAATTTCATACGGGACCTGGGCAACCAGATGACTCTCGGGGTCTTCGTGGCGACCTTTGTCTATTCGGTGCTGGCTTTGGGTTCGATCACCAGCCTCCCATCGGGAGACTTCGTCCCCCACCTTTCGATCACCGTGGCAGAGGCCTTTCTGCTGGTGGATCTGGCGGTGCTCATCTACTTCATCCATCACATCGCCAAGTCCATTCAGCTTCCGGAGGTCATCGCCGCCATAGCCCGTGACCTCAACAGGGCTATCGGTGCTGAGTACCCAGTGCAGTTCAATGCTCTTGACGGAGATGACTACGGATCGTCCGGGTCCCTCACCGAGTTGGCGGAAGTGCTCGGGAAACCAGGTGCGGAAGTCACCGCCAAACACAGTGGCTATCTCCAGTTCGTCGGCTACGGGCAACTCATAGAGATTGCCGAGGCCTCGGATGCAGTCATTCGTCTGGCCCACCGGCCCGGACACTTCGTGGTCGCCCATCGCCCGCTGGCCACGGTTTGGCCTGCTGGGGCCGCAAGGCGGGTAGCTGCTGCTTTGGACAAGGCACATGTGACCGGACCCCATCGCACTCTCACCCAGGACCCGGTGTTTGCCATCGATCAGCTGGTAGAGATCGCCATTCGGGCACTGTCTCCGGCGGTCAACGACCCGTTCACCGCGATGACCTGCATCGACTGGCTCTCTGCCGGGTTGTCAGAGGTCTCGGGCAGAGTGCTCGTCGAGGGCGTTTATCGCGATCGGGCCGGGCATGTTCGCCTGATCGAATTCGATCCGAGCTACAGCCGGATGGTGAACCGGGCCTTCGACAAGGTCCGCCAAGCAGCCCGAGCCATGCCCGCCGTGATCATCCGAATGATTGACGCACTTGCCCACATCGCGGAAAGCACCACCAACAGCCAGCAACGCTCCGTGCTCTTGCGGCAGGCCGAGATGATCTTGCGGGGGGCTGAGGAGGAAGTACCCGAGGAGCTTGACCTGGCAGTGATCCGCGATCGGTTCGATCAACTCGTTCAGTGTTCACGGGCATTGGACAATAGCCGCCGATCGACCACGGTCATTGACGCACCACCACTTCGGTGATGGGCCAACTCCTGCGAAACCGGAGCAACCGGTGCAGGCGGACGAACGCCATGTAGCAAAGGAAGGACAATGCCATGGCCCGTCTTCGCCGGCCCACTCCCCCTGCGAAAGCCCTGGTGGAGGGCTTGGATCGAGTTCTCAGCACCCACAGGTTTTCGGCACCCGCACCTCCTTTTTGATGTCGATCTCGGTTTCGAGACCTGAAGCGCCAGGCCTCTACGGCGAGGGCGTCGGGTGGAATCCCCCAGCAAGGCTGGCGACCGCCTCATCTGTTCCCATGTATGCGGCGACCACCGCCGAGTCGTTCAATACCTCCGTCGTACTGCCTTCTGAGATCACCTCGCCCAGGTGGATGCAGACCAGTCGATCGGCGATCGACGACACCAGCGGAATTTCGTGCTCAATGATGACAAAGGTGGCACCCGTCTGATCGCGGATCCCGAGCAGGAGTTCGCCCAGGGCTTCTCCTTCGTACTGGGATATCCCGGCCGTCGGTTCATCCAAGAGCAGCACCTTGGGGTGATGGGCCACCGCGCACGCCAGTTCCACGACGCGACGGGTCCCCGACGACAGTTCGAGGATCAACGTGTCCCGGAACCTTTCCAGTCCCATTTCGACGATCACCTCTTCGACGCGTGAGAGCAGCTCCTTCCGCGATGTGGGAGGCGAGGTACTGTCGGTTTCCGTTGGCCGTGGATCTCGAACCCGAGCTGACTGTTCGAGCGACGTGGTCAAAGCCTCGACCACCGTCAGCGACGGAAACAGCCGCCCGTTCTGGAATACCCGTCCGAGGCCACGGTCGGCCCGGCGGGCCGCCGAAAGACCGGTGATGTCGTGGCCATCCATGGCCACGGTGCCCCGGTCAGGGGCAACGAAACCCGAACACAGGTCAAACAGCGTGGTCTTGCCCGCGCCGTTCGCTCCGATGATGCCGAGAATCTCGCCGCCACCTATCTGGAGACTGAGATTCCGGAGGGCGGCAAGTTTGCCGAAGCGCTTGGACACATCCGTCACAGCAAATGCCGGGGCCATCTGGTCAGAGGCGGCGTTGCCCGAAGTGGCCCCGGGCGTTCGCCTCTCCGCCCGCTGGGCCGCATGGACGAACACCGAGCGCAAGAGATGAGGCTGCTGGGCCAGGTCGGGAGTGGGGCCTGAGAATCGGACCCTTCCTCGCTCCATGAAGATGGCGCGGCCCGATATTGCGGTAGCCACGTTCACCGACTGTTCGACGATCACCACCGTGACACCACTGGCGGCCAGTGCCCGGATCACGTCGAGCATCTGCACCACCACCGATGGAGCCAGGCCGAGTGAGAGCTCGTCGATCATCAGCAACTTGGGACGACACAGGAGAGCCTGGGCCAGAACCAGCATCTGTTGTTCACCGACCGAGAGTGAACCTGCCCGTTGTTCGAGCCGCTCCCCCAGCACCGGAAAGAGGGTCAGCACCCGCTCCGTGGCGGCGGCGGCAAAGACCGGATCTTTGTGGTGGCGTCGGGCCATCCATGTGGCCAGCCTCAGATTCTCTTTGACGGTCAGGGAATAAAATGCCCCTCGGCCGCCGAGCAGTGTCACCAATCCGGCCAGCAACCGGTCGCGTGCGCCCAGGTTCTCGACATCCCTGCCGATGAAGCAGATAGTTCCCTTGGTCGGTGGCAATAAACCGGCAACGACGCGCAATACCGTCGTCTTGCCGGCCCCATTGGTGCCGAGGAGCGCCACGATCTCACCCTGGGCAATACCGATGTCCACGTCCTGGAGCACCTTGGCATACCGGGTATAGCCGGCATCGACAGAATTGAGCTCGATGATGGCTCGCTCGTTGTCAGGTGGCCCGGCGTAGGGCGCGGGACCACCAGGGGAGACCGATCCATGTTCGACTTCACGTCTCTCGATTGCCTCGATGCGAAGAGCGGCGGCGTGGACGGCGGGATCGGCGCCATCCTGGGCCAACGCTCCATCAGCCGCATCGGAAGTATCGTCGCCATCGGAACCGGGCCCTCGGAGCCCCGCCGTGTTCCGCCGACCCTGCCGGACCTCGATCCCTGCCAGCGCCATGTCGCGGAGGCGGAATACCAGACCGCCCAGACCGTCCGGCAACACCATGAGCAGAATGATCAGACCGGCTCCCATGGCCACGAACTGAAGGCTCTCGGGCAGAAAGTACTGGGCCGCCTGGACGTAGACGGCACCCAATACAGCACCGGTGATCGAACCGAGACCGCCGATCACCACCATGACGAACACCGTGATGGAAAGGTCGGCGGATATGCCTCCCGATTTGATCCCCTCCATGCCGACCTCGTAGAGACTGCCGGCCACCCCGGCGATGGCACCCGAGATGACGAACACCACAAGTCTGTTTCTCAATGGGCTGATGCCATAGGCGGAGGCGGTCTTCGGATTCTCACGAACAGCGATGGCACTCCGGCCGATACGGCCCTTGCGAAGGATGCGGGTGACCACCCCCGTCACCACCAAGAAAGCCAGACAAACTTCATAGAATGTCGCCTGAGATGCGAGGCCGACGTGCCCGATCAGGAACGGCCGGGCGACGAACGCCGGGTCCACTGAGCGAAATGTCGACGACGACAGCAGATAGGAGGACACCGGCACCGCGAATGCCAAGGTGGCGACGGCCAGGTAGAGGCCTGGGACCCGCAGCGCGGGCAGACCGATCACCGCCGCCGCCACGGCACCGATTGCTGCGGCAGCCAGTGTGGCCACCAGAAATCCAACATGCTGATGGACGAGCAGTGCTCCCGAAGTGGCGGCCCCGACCCCGACGAAGGCGAACTGCCCCAAGCTGATCTGTCCGGCCCAGCCGGTCAGCACCACGATGGAAATGCCGATCACCGCATAGATGGCCACGTTGGCCGCCAGCAGCTGCTTGGACTGGACAAACGTGAGAGGGATCAACACGGCTCCCAGCAACAGAGCCGTGTACAAGGTCCCCTTGGCGATCCGTACTCCGCGAAGTTTGGCCAGGTGGGCAGGGAGCCCCGCAATCTCTCGGACCGAGATGACCTCACCAGAGCCCTGCTCATCGACACCGGTGGTCCGGGAACGAATGACCAGCAACCCGATGATGATCACGATGAACTGGGCCACGTCCTCGAAACTGGCCCGTTGCCAGATCGAGAACACCGCTTGGTTGACCACCCCGAGGACCACCGACCAGGCCACCGCCATTGGGAAGGAATCCATACCTGCCAGTACCGCGGCCGCCAACGGGAGCAACAGTGTCGCCGGAGTGGAGACGTTGCCGAGGGTGAAGCCACCAATCCCTTTGGGCGCGGCCAAAATCACCCCGATCCCCGACAGGCCGGCGGCCACCATCCAGGTGATCCGGCTGAGATGACGGACCGGAATTCCCAGCAAACGCGTCCGTTCCGGAAAGTCCGCCGCACCCCGGATGGCCACGCCGTAGTCGGTGCGGGCAGAGAATAGATAGAGAGCGATCAGTACGATCGGAACCACCACCAGCGCCACCACGTCATCTCCGGTGAACGTGAACGGACGGAGGTGAAAGGTCAATGTGAACGGCACATGGATGCCGGTGGTATTCGAACTGGTTGTGAACAGCTTGGGAAGACCCAACTCGGCGGCGCCGAGAAGTTGATAGATGCCGATGGTCACCGCGGTCAGGACCAATCGAGGAGCGGTGGCGAACCGCTGGATGATCGTCAGCTCCGCGAACCATCCGATGAAGATGGCCACGGCAACCCCAATGGCCACCGCCACCAGGTACGGGAAGCCCTGGGCGGACATCAGAAGCACCACCAGGGTGGCTGCCACACCACCGATCACCTGTTGGGAGAAGTTGATGATGCGCGCTGACCGATAGATGAGCACCAGACCCATGGCCACCATCGAGTTCAGGCCGCCGGTGACGATTCCCTTCAGCACCACACCGGGGCCCAAGGGGTGGAGGGCGTTCACTCCCACGTACGAGGCCACCAGCACCAAAACACCGACGACACCAAACGCTGCCCGGCTGGGCAAATTCTCCCAACTATGAAGCCAGTGCGATGCACCGATACGGGGTTCGGAGACGGTCACCATCGAACCAACGCCGTATCGCAACGCACGGGTTCACCGGTCAACGGGAACTCCGATGGCACCGCCGCTGCCGTCAGCGGCGACGTCCCACGATCCGCGCTCTGCAAAGTTTCCCCCATTCGGGCCGCTCCGAGGACCGATCCTTCTCGCGATCCCCTCCGTCCCCTATTGGATCGGGAACGGATGACGGCAACCCTGTTCGAGGGTGCTGGTGTCACGTTAGTGCAGGTCGTCGGCGTTACTCGGTTCATTCGACGTCGAGTACTGACCTGTCACCGGCTCGGAGACCCGACATGATTCGCCGATAGGTGTCACCGGCGTCGTCTCCCAAAGAGTCGGCGTCGAGCCAGCGGAAGCCACGCGCTCCCCGGTGTCGGTCCACCCCGTAGAGACCGAACCGCGGCTGATAGGAACCCCACTCATAGTTGTCGACCAACGACCAGTGCCAGTATCCGGCTACCGGCACGCCTCCTTCGATGGCGGACACCACCGCGTTGAGATTCTCCTTGAGGTAACGGGAGCGAGTCCACCCGTCGAGGCGCGGATAGGAACGTCCGTTCCGGACCCGGTTGCACAGTCCGTTCTCCACCACCCAAAGAGGCGTCTCAGGGGTCACCGATTGTTGAGCGCCGAGCCATCGGGTGAGACCGGCCGGATCGGGTATGTCGTCCCAGAGCGCGCGGGTCGGCTGCCATCCTCGGCCATCGGCGGTTCGGTGACCGGGGGCGCGGAAGTGGCGGGCCACCATAGGGTCGTAGTAGTCGAGACCGACCACGTCGAGGGTCCGCTCATACGGGCTGGCGTAGACCGCATTGACCGCCCGGCGTGGAGTCCCAGCGCGAGTTCCGTTGCGCCCTCGCAACGGACGACGCCGCGCCGCCGAGCCAAAGGCCGACGTCATGGCACCCAGGCGACGGAGGGCGCGTTCCCCCCGGCCCGATACTGGGAGCCGCGCATAATGCTCAGCCCGCCGTTCGTCGATCCAGTCATCGAGCTCGTCTCGGTTGACCCCCAAGCTTCGCGCCATCAATACGTCAGTCAATAGCCGATCAAACTCATAGCCGCTGACGCAGGCATTGTTGGTGGTCACCACGGCGTCAGGAGATGCATGGTGGATGGCTTGGTAGGCGAGCACGTGCGCGGTCAACAAATTGTCAGTGGCGATTGCGGCATCGCCGAATGCCATCAGGCGCCCGGGCGGGAACATTCCGAGTAGCCACGATTCGAACGCCAGCACATTGATCTCGTTGATCGTCACCCACAGTTGAACCTTGGTCGCCAGCCGGGACAGTGCCAATTCCACCCAGGCCAAGTAACGCTCCGGCGAATCTGGCCGGAGCCAGAAGTTTTCTCCCAGCCACGACGGGTGGGTGAAGTGATGAAGTGTCACCAATGGCTTCAACCCGCGTTCGATGCACCCGTCGATGATCTCGCCATACTTGGCCAAGGCTCCTTCGTCGATCTCTCCCTCCCTTGGCTCCACCCGGGCCCACTCGAGGCCGAGCCGAAAGCTGTCGCACCCGAGATCGGCCGTCCGATCTAGCGCCTCTTCGGGTCGCTCCCAGAACCCGACGGCGTTCCCCGAGGGCTCCACCCGGCCAACCTGCTCCCATCGAAGCCAGTTGTTGGCGGGCTCGCCCGGACCGTTGAAGCCACCCTCGATCTGAAAACCCGCAGTGGCCACCCCAAAGAGAAAGCCGTCGGGAAGGATCCCGCCGGAGGGCGTGCCGTTGCGAGGAGATGGGGGTACGAGGTCCACGGTCACCGACCCAGCCTCTCAGCTTCTCGTCCCGGACCGCACAAAGCCACTTGGCACAAAAGGCCGAGCAGCCGGTGGTCCGGCCACAGTGATAACTTCCGCGTCGACCATGACACGCACCCACCGCATCATTCCTACCGGTTACGGATCGAGCCGATGAGCATCTCCGAGCAGGATGCCGAACGGATTCCGGTGGTCATCGCATCAGGTGAGTCCATCGAACGCGGCGACCCGGTCACCCCCATCGACCTGATGGCCCGGGCCTGCGAGGCGGCGTTCGCTGACGTGCCCGATCTCCGCCATCGGATCGACAGGCTCTCGGTGGTCGACATCATGACCCATAGCGGTCCGGCACCGGCGTCTGAGCTGGCCCGCGCCCTGGGCGCGTCGCCCCCGGTGTGCGAGGTGACCACCATCGGAGGCAACTCCCCCCAATGGTTGGTGAACCGAGCGGCCGCCGACATCACCGCCGGCACCTTGTCAGCGACGGTGATCGCCGGGGCCGAGGGCATCCGGTCGTCGCGCCTGCGGCACAAGCTGGGTCAACCACGGGACAATGGGGACACCAGCTTGGCCCCCGACCCGGCAGTGGGCGATGATCTGCCGGGCGTAGGTCCGGCGGAATCAGCCATTGGCTTGCTGGCCCCGCTGCACGTCTACCCGCTGTTCGAAAGCGTGGTGGCAGCTCGGGCAGGCCATACCGCCGATCAACATCGCCAGGCCATCGGCGAATTGTTCGCCCCGTTCACCCGGGTGGCGTCGACCAATCCGTTCGCATGGTTTCCCACCGAGTACACGGCCGGGGACATCGCCACCCCCTCACCGGGCAACCGGATCGTGTGCGAGCCCTATACCAAGCGGATGACCGCCTTCCTCGGTTCCGATCAGGGTGCAGCGCTGGTGGTGTGCTCGCTGGCAGCGGCCCGGCGCGCCGGGGTGGCCGACCGGTCGGTATTCATTTGGTCGGGCGCCGGAGCGGTCGACGTCCGGTTCCCTGCCTCCCGGCCCGACCCCGGGAAGTCCCCGGCCATCGCCGCCGCCGGCCGGGCGCTGTTCGAAGCGGCCAACCTCGGCGCCGGACTCGCTGACGGCATCGCCCCGATCGGGATCGATGACATCGAGGTCCTCGACATCTACTCGTGCTTCCCGTCAGCGGTAGAGCTGGCCGCCGAGGCCCTCGGACTCAATCTCGACGACGGTCGGGGCCTGACGTCCACCGGTGGCCTCCCCTACTTCGGTGGGCCCGGGAATAACTACACCACCCACGGGATTGCCTCGGTCACCAGCCTCCTGCGCCAGGATGGTCCGGGAGCCACCACTGCCCAACCGCGGCTGGGACTGGCCACCGGACTGGGCTGGTTCATCACCAAGCACGCGCTCGGGCTCTACGGCTCGGCCCCACCCCCGGGCGGCTTCCACCTGGGGGACACCTCGGTAGCCCAGCAGCGCATCGACGCCAGCGCCATGGAGATGGCCCTTCAGGTACCCGACACGACAACCGCCACCGTGGTGGCCGTCACGGTGGTCCGTGACCACAGCGGGACCTCAACCGGGGCACCCGTCATCGCCAGGCTTCCCGACGGGCGGCACGTAGCGGCCTCGCCGGCCGACGACGAGGTCGTCGCCGAGGTCGGCCGGGGCGACACCCCGGGGATGGTCGGGACCGCAATTGTCGTGGAGGGCGGCCCGCCGCGCTACCGTCTGCCCGAACGCTGAGATCCGAGGAAGGGACAACAACGTGTCTGATGAACTGCTCCGTGAGCGACAGGGTCACATCGAAATCCTGACGATCAACCGGCCCGAGGCCCGAAACTCCATCAATGGCGCGGTGTCCCGGGGATTTGCCGCCGCCTTCGACGAGCTCGAGGCCGACGACGACTGTTGGGTCGTCATCGTGACCGGGAGCGGCGACAAGGCGTTCAGCGCCGGCATGGACCTCAAGGCCTTCACCGCCGGAGAGGCGGGGGACATCATGGGCGCCAAGGGCGGCTTCGCCGGCATTGCCCAACGTGACTTCGCCAAGCCGCTCATCGCCGCCGTCAATGGATCGGCTCTGGCCGGTGGGTGCGAAATCATGCTGTCGTGCGACCTGGTGGTGGCCGTCGAAGGGGCGAAGTTCGGTATCCCCGAGGTCAAGCGAGGCCTCATGGCCGCCGCCGGTGGCCTCATCCGCCTGCCCAAGCGGATCCCGCCGGCCATTGCGCTCGAACTCGCCATGACCGGCGAGCCCATCGACGCCCAACGGGCCCTGGCCCTGGGCCTCATCAACCGGGTGGTCCCGGCCGACAAGCTGATGGAGGAGGCGTTGGCGCTGGCCGCCACCATCGCGGAGAACGCCCCATTGGCAGTACGGGCGTCCAAGCGGGTGATGAAGCAAGCCGGTGAACTTCCCGAGGCGCAGGGTTGGGAGATCAACAACGCCGCCGTGCCCGAGGTCTTCGGCTCCGCCGATGCCATGGAGGGCCCGGTGGCCTTCGCCGAAAAGCGGAAACCAAACTGGTCCGGTAGGTAGAGAAGTCCATTGGACGTGATCACCCACCTGGTCGGCGACGTGCCGGCGCTCAGCCCCAGCGTCAACGGCATCCGGCTGACCCTCCATGTCCTGGCCGCCACCGTCTGGGTGGGTGGTCAGTTCACCGTGGCCGGGCTGCTCCCAACCGTGCGGGGTTTGGGGGAGGATGCCTCCAAGAAGGTGGCCCGGACGCTGGGCCGGCTGCTATGGCCCGCCTACGCCGTGCTGGTCATCACGGGATTGTGGAACATCTCGGCATTTACCTTCAAGGATGCGCCGTCGGCCTGGAAGTCGGTGCTCATGATCAAGATCACCGTGGTGGTCATTGCCGGGGTGGGAGTGTTCCTCCACCAAAGGGCCACCTCAAAGCGGGGATTGGCCGTGTGGGGATCAATCGGGGGGATCGCCTCGGTTGCCGCGCTGGTCTTGGGGGTGTTCCTGGCCGGTTGATCCATTCACGGTCATCCGGCCTGGTCGTCGGCATCGAAGTACAGATTGTTCGTAGACGGGTCTAACCTTTGTGGAGACCGACGTAGGAGGCATAACCATGCATTTCGCTCCATCCGCAGAAATCTTTGGTGTTGACGGCATCATCGTCCTGATTGTCGTCGTGCTCGTTCTCTTTGGGAGCACCCAAATTCCCAAGCTGGCCCGCTCGCTGGGCTCTGCCCAGAAGGAATTCAAGAAGGGCCTCGATGAAGGCGCCTCGTCCGATGACAAAGGCGTGCAGGCCGCCGCGGCTATCCCGGCTCCGGCTCAGGTCCCGGTAGCTCCGGCTCCAGCGCCGGTGGTGACTCCGGTGGCCCAGCCGGCAGAGCCCGCGGGCGACGGTTCCTCCGGGACCCCGTCGTAACGCTGGCAACATCGCGGGGATGAGCGCTCACGGCGGGAACGGCGGCGGAGTGGGTGTCGGTGTGGGTGTCGGTGTGGCGGATCGGCGCTCCCAGCGGGTGACTCCGTTCTGGATCCTCCAAGCCACCGAGATCCTCTCGGTGGTGGCGCTGGCCTATCTCTCACTTCACGTCAGCCGCGGTGGAGTTCTGGTGGTCGCCGGTGCCGTCTAGATCGGAAGAGATTCGTGTAGGGAAAGAGTGTAGATCTCGGTGGTCGCCGTATC
>OCTA010004222.1_pt1 | contig 12608 bp, 7 predicted proteins | sample 1538991 | NCBI WGS metagenome assembly OCTA01 (sample SAMEA3539302, study PRJEB22396) | soil metagenome | biome: tundra; feature: field; material: soil | place: USA | collected 2010-05 | depth 0.15 m
ACTTCTGTCCGTCCCGTAAAGATGAACCTCGCGCTGCGGAGCCGCAGACAGATAATGCGCGAAACCCTGCAGGTTGAGTGCGGTCCGGCCGCCCACCGCGAAATGCACTTTCAGGAGCGTCTGCAGGGATATGACGACGCTTTCCCACGGAACACCCTTTTCAGCTTTCGGCGCGAGTTCGGGTGCCGGACGGCGGTACACGCCGCGCGCGACTCGGTCCAGCCAGCCATGCGCGACATACTTTTTTCGTAAGGCGCCGGAATAGCCGTTCTTTTCGAGCCAGGCGGCATCGGCGACCAGCCCTTCAGGGAGCGATCGCTGCAGCCAGTTTAACTTTTCCTGATTTTGTATACCCACGGTATATAAAATAGCACAAACTTAAACCAATTTCAGTTTAAGAATCGTCGAATTTATATACCCAAGGTTAATAAATTCGCACTTTTATAAACCCTCCTCGCCATTCCTTTATTAAGGCGCGCGAGCCCGTCACCGGGTCCTAACCGGTCCGAGGTGCAGCCCCGCACACTGCGAAAGCGCCCGATGCTCTGCAGCCGATCATCATGATCACCCTCTTTCTGCTGTTGCCGCTCCTGCGATCATGGCTGCCGATCATCGTCATGGTCATCATCATCGTTCGTAATCCTACCGTCGTCATAATTGTCATCGTCCCGTTCTCGTTCGCATTTTCAAGGGTGCCGCAGCATGGGCCGCGCGCGCGCCATCAACGGCCGCCCGCTCCTAACCGTGTTGGCCGTTCCACGGCGTTCGATAGTCTGACGCGCGCTCTTTGCTGACGCAGCTCGTCCTGAGTAGACCCTGGGGTAGTCCGATATGCCAAATTGGAAACGATATGTCGGCTAGGTGCCGAAATTCGGCGGATCTCCCTTACGAGGTGCTCCTGGATGCTGAATGAAGAGCAATCCAGAAATCGAAGCACGGAGCCTTAGGCGGGCCAGAAGTCGGCTTCGGGGGACATTGGCCCGATCAGGAACGATAAACGCGCTTCATCGAACGTTGCTTTGGCTTCTCACGAAGTTTGGGTTGTTACCCCAACGGGCATTCGCGTACGAGGCCGGGTGCGCTGCGATTCGCTGAGAATGCCGCTCCTATTGGCTCCTATTTGACCCTGCAACTGGGTTTCGGTCACCATTCCCGAAGAGGACCAACCTCTTTGTGCCATCTGTGATCCGCTTAATGAGTCAGCGTTCGCGCTGATCCCTTCCGCTATGCCAACTTTTCAGGAACTGAGCGATCGATCAGAAGGGCCATTGCAAAACCCCATTCAGGTGGTCTGAAATGGGCGCGGCGGCCACGCTTCATTCTGTTAGAAAAGTCTGCAGCGCATCGATGGGAACGACTTGTTCCAAAAAGCCCTTCGAATGCTGCATGGGAACAATCTTGCTCGTGATTAGCAACGAGTGGACCTCCACAGGTTCCTGGCCAACGACTTGGCGGAGTTTGGAGGCATTCTGTTGGACCCATCTCACTCTGCGAAGATGCTTCCACAAGTCGTCGCCGTGTTTTCCTTGAAATCTGTCCAACTGCTCCACGACTTCAGTAATCGTCCGCGCGAAAGATAGATCCTTGCACTCGCACAGATAGACAATGCCATCTTTAACGGCGATCACGTCGATGTCGCCTGACGCCTCCTCTCTTGGACAGAGCAGGCGGATCATCTCAACTTCTGTCCAAATCGTCCAACCCAGCTCACTGAACTTAGCAGCCGCTGATTTGTTGAAGTCGATCCCTCTTTTCGAATTCGCTGCCCCGATATATTTCTTCATCGCTGAAGACGTGAAGTACTCGGTATCAGAAGCTCCCGTGTATGCCTCCATGACGACATGTCGGAAGGAATCTTCACAAAATGCTGGGGCGTATGCTGCTTCTGACTTGTTCAGACACACCAGAGGCCGCGTCATCACAGACAGATGTCTTCTATATCTCCAAGGCCACCAATCCTTGGAGCGGAACGGTGGCGAAACTTTCGTCCAATCAGGGCGTGCCGGGAGCAGAAAATTCCGATGGAGGCTATCGACCTCCGCTTCAGAAAATTCAGCTTTGCGCAAAAGCTCCTTTACAGATTCAATGGAACGGACAACAATGTTCACTTGCTGCTCGCGAGCGTCCTCAGCGAGGACGGTCGCCATGTCTACAAGCCTTGCTGGCGAGATGCCATACTCCTCCAGAAAAGCCTGAACGAATGCCCTCCCAAACACTTCCTCCTCAGTTTTGGTGCCTCGTTTCGGCTCTGACAAATAGCGCTCGTAGTCCTGAATATCTCTTCGGTGCGTGACCTCGAAATGGCTAAAGAGGTAAGGCCTCATCAGCTCGGAGAAATCCGAGGCCAACCTAACATCGCCGGCTAACCCTACCCTAACAAAAGCTGGAATCGCCCCCGCACGCATCGCATCCGATTCCTGCGCCGTCGCTGACATCTGTAGTATCTGCGCTCCCAGATAGTCGATGTCTTCTTGGGTTGCCTCTCTGCCACCCAGCTCGGGGCACGTGCAAATGGCCATCTCGATCAGGAGCCGATGAGAAATTTGGGTTCGGTCCATTTTCTCTCTCGCCGTTTGAGAAGCCGAGAGAACGTCCGCCTGATCCTTGTGTAGAGCAGCCACTGCACGGCGAGTCCTTGTCCAGTCGTCTTGCTCCGCGATGACGGCTTCGTTAGTCCGAAGGCAGCGCACCACCAAGGATCGCCGGTCGATCGTCTGGAGCCGCCGCCGACAACGCATCCAAAAGGCATCCACGACACTATTTAGGAACTCTCTGCCTTGTTCACGGTCTTCAATCACAGTTGGTTCGCTGATACCTACTTCGTATCCAATTCCCGCATCTGCAAAGTGGACGTCAGCGTCTTTGATGAGTTCGAAATCACGTTCGCCAAATTCCCTTAGGTAGTCCCGAGCATCGGTGGCGACGAGTGTGTGCATATGTCGTTCGTCAGGAGATATTTGGAGGGATTCGATGGCCTGCTCGACTTCCGCATCAGAAAGACCCTTTCCCCCGAGGCACGAGGCACCGAAAACGAATGCCTTCGAAAAGAGCCTTTCTGCGAAGTTTTGTGGGCTCCTTCCCATGGAAACGAACGCCGCCGGCACCTTGATGGTAAAACCGTGCCCGTCGAGTTCCGTTTCGAACGCATTGACGGATGCCATGGCTTCAATTGTAGACACGTTCCAGTCCTTCATCGCCCCGATGTCTGAAAGATCTAGGGTGACTATCGGGTTCCTTCGCGGCTCCCACAGAAGCTGTTGTTCCGCGACGGTCACCACACGTTCCAGCCATATCAGCGCTGTTTCCCAAATTTTGAACAGGTAATGCCGGTCTGCATCGGGATACTTTGAGGGAGCGCAGTCAAGCCACCATGTCCTCTCTTTCGTGGCGACAGCACCTGCGAGAAGGTTTTGCGCTGCCAGATCCGGAGCGCCGTAACGCAGTTTTAGCAGGTCGTCCTTGAAATAAGAGAGCGGGTTGACACGGCAGATTGTGACCCAGCTCCGGAAGTCGGGTCGGTAGGCTGCATGGGTGTCGAGGCGAAGACGAGCCTTTTCACGCAGACTAAAGATTTCCCCGCAACTAACATTAACGAGAACCTGACCACGCTCGACGGCAGCACCCGGAATGAGACGGTAGTGCTCATTCATCCACCACGCATAGAGCGTCGCATCGTCTGGGGAGACGAACTCTATTTGCCGCGCAGACAATGTTTCTCTCTGTTGTGAGATCTTCCACAGCATTCTCTCCCAGTCCCGTTCCAGCCATTGGAGGCGCTCGAAATCGAACAAAGACCAGACTTGAAGCGACCATCCAGAAGGCAACGTCCTTGGGGCTGCCACCTGATAGGGACGACCGATGCCAGCCATGACGATCAGCGTGAAACCTCCGACACATCCAGGCCGATTCGAGAGAATCGAAGCTATCTTCCGAATGTGGTCGGCAACGCCAGGATCCGGCGAGCGCGTGTCATCAAGCCCTTCTTCGAATACTCTCCTCATATCGTCATGGAGTATGACAAGGTGAAAATAGCGGTCGTGATCGAAGCGAAACGCCACTTCCGATAGTCCCCCTGGCCGCGATTCGCTTTTGAGGTCTCCGTCGTTCGTTACAACATTCTCCTGCCCGAAATGACGCCCAGCATCTTCGAAGATCCGACCTGCTTGTCTTTTATTAAGATTGTTGTTGAAGCCGCGAATCATGTTTATACAAGCGAGTTCTCGCAGAGTGAACGAGATGACAGAATCGGCGACTGCCGTTGGAAAGATGAGGAGGTATGTATCTCCATTTCGTAAGAAAATCTTGGGGCGGTTTCCGGCGATTCGCGTTTCAGGTCCGGCCCTGCGCAGCTCTTCCAGGGTCAGTGCGAAGGGCTCAACATCTGCTTCAAAGCCGTTCGCGGAGGGAAGGTCTGCCCGTGTGAATGTTTGCGTTAAGACAAGACGCCAAAGCTCTTCCGCAGAATCCGGGAGGGTAACGTCGTCGTGCGACCCGGGGATAGCAGTAAAACGGTCATAGCCACGACGGCCGACAAGCTCGTTCGAAAGTAGAAGTACCGTCTTGATCTTCGACCGAATGTCGACCAGCGCTGAAGGCCCCGCTTCGAGTGTGTCTAGGACGTCTTGCAGATAAGCGTCGGGTCCACTCAGGTAGCCGTTCAATATGAGGCGGTTGCCTTCGACTGTTCGAACGAGACCGACAGCAAAGTCTTCGGCGGGATCCTCCATCCGCTTTACTTGGGACTGTGGGATTTCTGTATTGAGCCAGCGGTCCAGAACTTCTCGTGAAGGTGTTTGCTTCCCTGCGCAGTAGGTCGCAGCTAACAGAATGAGTGCGTCGAGCCGAAAGATGAGGGTGTGGTTTTCTGCCAAACTAGACAGAGACGCAGCAGCGGAAATGACCTGAATCGGATCATAGCCTGTCAGTTCGTCCGCCAGGCGTTCCAGTTCGGGAACGACTTCACGGAATACTAAGGCGCTGGCTGACCCGACAGCCGCGAGAAGCTCCTCAAGGCCAGGAGCTTGCTTATTAGCTTCAGCAGGACCGCCGTGGCATTTCTTCCATTTCTTCCCGGAACCACAAGGACACGGATCGTTCCGGCCGACCTTTGTAGTTTTCAATTCTTGACCTCGGCAATGCGCTTCTCGATACAGACATAGACGCAGGCTGGTACGAATCTAACGTCAGCCAAGAGCATCACGCAATCTTTAGAGCGCTGACATCCGTACGGCACGGCGGCGTAAGCAGGACACTGGCATTCCGGCCCGGACCGATCAAAGGTCTCTCTTTTGAGTCCAAAGAAACGCGCGGGTGGGTATGAAGGGGCTCTATAGGTGATGCTGTTCGGCGCGGCGAAAGGAGGTCGCGCCGATGGCTACTTTCTCGACCAAAAGAAAGGAATCCCCGAAAGCTGACCGCGAGCTCCCGGATCTGGAGCAGTCAAAATCCGTTGTACTGAACAGCTTGGCCTCCGCGAGTTCCCAGCGCTCCTACGATCAATGCGATTCGCGAGTTCATCGAATGGTATCGCTCTGAACCGCGACTGGCGTTCAACAAAACGATCGTAACTCGGAATCGGATCGCTAAGGATGTGGTAGATCGAGGTAAAGCTGCTGCGTCATTTCCGCAAGTTCCCATAGGTTGCTCAGCCTCACGCTGGACGGTTCGACGAATTTCGCGTGACGCCCGCCGAGCGTTCTCCACGCCTCCCGTATATCCCACGGCGCGAACAATTCCATGCCGGTAAGAACGATTAGCGGCGAGTGCGGTTTGCCGTCGGTCAAAAGCGCCCTGCCCCATAAAGCGAGATCCCCTACGAGCTTCTTTTCGCTATCGGCGAGGGCATCTTTAAGGATCGCGAACACCAGGAAGGCTCCCGGGAATTTCTCGCCTAGCTTCCGCATACGATCCACGTCCTCTCGCTTAAAGCATTCACTGGCGAAACTCTTCGCTTCGCCAAAGACCAGGACCGGCTCGTCCTCCAGATCAATCATCCGCCTGCGCTGATACCAAAGCGTGAAATCAACCTCGAACGGCTGATCGTCGCCAAGTCTGTAATGGAGGTTCGTCGTATAGGTGATATTCGCATGATTGCTGTCCAGGTCACGCGCGAACGTACTGAGTGCCAGAACAGTTGCGTAAGCACCCTCAGCGAAATTTGGGACGCTGAAGGGACCCACGACACGGTAATGCCACGGCGTCCGCTCGAAGTGCAAACTGCCCTGCGGAAACAGGAAGTCCTTCAGGCATCGCTCGCATTTCACCTTCTCGCTCAACGTGTCAATGCCATACCAATTCTTCTTGCGGCAGTTCGGGCATTCCAGCACAAGCCCGAGACGCAGGATGTTTGCTTTGATAAGAGCGTCGAGGCTCGCACGTCCTCCGAACGGGGTGTTTGCCCGCCGATGCATAAGGTCCTTCCACCTTTTCACTTCAACGGAACGAGCCGGGAATTCCTCGACCTTGCCATCCGTGTATTTCGTCGTGCTTTTCGACATTTCGTCGAGAAGCTTGAGGGTGGCCCGGTCTGCAATCAGCGATACTCCCCAGAACCCGTCAATGGACGTAAGGATTTGCTCTGCGATTCTTCCCGGATCAGAGACCTGTGCCTCCACACCCTGGCCTTTCAGCCACTCAATAATCGCGTCGCGGCCACTAAACAGGCGCAGGTACTCGCTGTGATTCTTATATTCCTGCGGAAGAACAAAGCCCTCCCGCGAAACCAGCGTCGCCTGCCCCATGCGCATTCGCCGGGAAATATCGCCTGTGAAGGAGGCCGGTAGCGTGCAAGCAAGAGTGTCATTTGTCCCATAATTCTGAAACTTTAGGACATTGACCCACCGCGCCGCTCCATGCCCATAGGTATCCGCAAAATCCGCCGACAAGCTTGCGAACCGGCAACTAAGGTCGCTGTTCTCGTCGGATATTGTCAGTTCCAGGTTGGTCGATTTTGCCGTGACCAGCCGACGCCCCGGACGCGAAACAAAATCATCTCGCACCTCTGTCCAAATATCGTCGTACCAGAATTGATAGGCCCATTGAAAAGGAGAAGATGGCACGATACCGGCATCCTGCATCGTTTCCTGTGCGCGCTCCTCGGAGATAGACCTGCCAAACTGGACTGTCGTGTGGATCATCACTCCGTTTGGGTTTCCGGGCAGCGGTCGATAATTCGCCTTGAGGAACTCGATCAGGAAATCCCTCGTTTCTTTGATCCAGGAAATATTGACGGGCAACAAACGCCCACGGACAAGGCGAATGTTCCAAAGGTCAATTAGATCCAGTGGACTCGAAGGGTCCAATACGAAAATCGTCGGTTCATCCCATCCGCTGCTGTCGAGATTCAGCCCTTCTCTCGTGAGTTGAAGGGGAGACAAAAATCCCTCCCGTACGATCTTCACCCAATTTTCCGCAGTCGGCGCGAGAGCGACGGGGTCGAAGGCGTCCTTATAGGCATCCGCCAGCCGGGCAAGATGTCCGTCAGCCGGAAATCCTCCCAAGAAGCATTCAACGAACGTCGCATCCGCGCCGTCGGCGGTCATCAATGCGACGCGACGTTCGTGCCTGGGGACAAACTTGAACTCTCGTTCATAAAGGTCCTTGTATAAGCCAAAAATGCTCGTGCCGAACGGAACGTCCGGGTCATACGGCCCCGGCTTTGTGAAGAACGCATCGAGATTGAGCAGGCGCGGATGGCCATAGTCTTGAAGATCTCCAATGGCAAGGCCAAGCTGTTTTGCCAATCCATCCTCGGCCTCCACAAATACATCCGGCTCAAAGAACCTCACATAGCCGTTCGCTATATCAATTGGATGGGGATCACGAAGTCCATGTCTCTCCTTCCAGGCATCAGGCAACGTCGTGCTGACAGGTATGATCGGGCTGTAAACGCCGCCCCAAAGACAAGTGCATACCTGAAAGATTCGGCGCAGAGAGGCACTATCATCTGGCTTGACGAGGAAGCCGATGCGGGTCGGGCGCAAAATCAATGAAGCTGACAAGGTAATCATTGCGTAGTTCCATTACTCACGATCATAGGGTACATCCGGCCTGGACGTGCTGGATAATGATCTTGCGTTCAAGTTCGGCGACTCCGATAGGTATCGGGAAAGGGGCTTGTGATCAATAATGGAATTTTGTTTGACGGCGCAATGAAGGCCAGGGTCCGTGGCGATCCACAGTTGGGGATCACACACGCAAAGGCCAACATTAGTGCAGTCGCATATGTTGGCGCACCTAAGATGCGGATTCGACAAAATCAACCAATATCAACCTTCAAATCAACCTATTTTTTCGACGTGGTGCTAGCGATACCTCGCGCCTCGCGCGTTACTGGCGGCCGGGTGCCCCGGGGGAGGACCCATGAACCCATGGAACCAAGAGCATTCCATGCCCTCCGCGTTTCACAATCTCGGCCGGGGCTCTTCGCAGTATTAGGCATTTGGGCACTCCACTGCCCCAGTGCCCAGTACGCTAGGACTGGGGCACTGGGGCGGTGCCTCGGCGTCGAGGATTGGAAAGTACTGGACCGCACCCCTAGGACCGGGGGCGGACCTCCATAATTCGCCATCGTGCCGCCTCAATAGTTCTTCCACTCGACCGCGAGCAAGGGCTGGCACGGTTTTCATTCGATTCTCTTGGATCCGTGCCCAAATCCTCCGTGTACTCATGCCTGGAAACTCCTTAATGAGCTCTTGTAGAACAGAGAGAGCATTAGCTAATCCTGACTCGGCTTCCGATGCCGTCAATTCAAATCGTCCTACGGCGAAATCAGCATCAATCCTAAGCGTGAGCTCAGAAGCAAAGCGACTCTTGTATCGGTGCAGCTTTAGTTGCCCGCTGTCGCTCTTGAGAACATAGGCTGCATCCACTGCTGCGAGAATGTCGGACGATCCGCGATAATTCGATCCGTCGTGCGATTTCGCTCGGTGGTGAAGTGCAACAACCGTGGCGCCTGCATCTGCCAACCTGCGCAGGTGTGCCATTACCATCCGCATCTCGCTCGCACTGTTCTCATCTGCGACGTGGAACCGAACGAGGCTGTCAAAAACCATCAATGGTTTTGCATTTGCAGCGATCTCCAAGAGGCGCGGATCGCCTAACTCAGGCGGTGGATCCCTATTCCATCCGCCCCATACATGCAGCCCAGAAGGTCCGTTAGCGAGCTTGGTCAAACGCTCGCGTACAATCGCTAGTGGGTTTTCGCGATCAAATAGCACACAGGGAATGCGTTCACATTGTTTTCCCAAAAAGCCCATTCCCGTGCAGCACGAAACAAGTAGCTTTAGTGCAAGGTAGCTCTTGCCAATGCCCGGTTCACCACTCAGCAAGGTAACCGTTGCTCGAGGAATCAGATCGTCAACTACGTAGCTGGTATCACCAAGATCAAATGAAAACAGGTCGGGGATGTCGGTGAGACGGATCGTATTGCCCCCGCCTTGATTTCTTGCAATTTCCTCTAACAATCTGCGCGCACGAGGCCCGATTGTTTCAGCTGTCGCTCCCGGTTGCATGGCCGCCAGTGACAGATCCTCGGCACCATGGATCGTCCGCCGCAACATCGCTTTCTCGCGCACGATCCGGGCGTAATGTCCAATGGCCGGACGCTCGACCACACCATCTATGAGCGAAGACAAATAGGCGACGCCCCCAACCGCCTCAACTTTTTCCCGACGTTGAAGGGCTTCGACCAGCGTGATCATATCCACCGGCTGGCTGCGGCTTATCAGTTCTGCAATTTCGGTGTATATCAGCCGATGTGCATCGAGTGCGAAGTCAGCCGGCTCCAGGTTAGGTGCCAACTCAGCAAAGCATGCGTTGTTGAGCACAACTGCGCCGAGAATTGCACGCTCCACGTCGAGACTTGCGGGGAGTTGCTGTTCGAATGGGATCGCTTTCGCGGCACTCATCAGTTGACCCCGAACCGAGCAATGCAGTTAACATAGTGGCGGCAGCCCGAAGCGTTTCGAAGAATGCAGCAACCCAGCGTGATTGGGAATATGGGGCCAGGTAAACAAAAGGCTGTTTCCAAGCGTGTCCTCCGCATCCGACCCAGCTCAGCCCGGGCCCTAAATCAAATTGCAAGGTACGCTTTCTAAGTCTTAGCAGACAGGACTCTAGTTGATCCTTTTACTTCCCGCTTGGAGTCCGATGAGTTTTTGGTCTGTCGAAGCTTGCCGACAATAGCTCCGCTCTGAGTAGACGGGCTAAGTCGTGTTGCGCAAAGCGCTGAACATTTCGCTCGTACAAAGCTAGTTCATCTTCGCTCTTAGACGAACCGTATCTTCCGTAAGCGCGGCGCAGGTTCTCGGGATCAATGTCTAGCTTTCTTCCCTTTGAGAGGTGAAGCGCTTCAACGATGTCGGCGATCTCTCTGTAACACGGTTTGCCGGTACGCGCCCGCAGATACATCACGGCGCACACCAGCAATAGCTCAGGACGCAGGCGCCCGCGCGGGTTTTCCATCTGCCCTGCTCCATTAATACACATCTCAATGGAAGCGACCCAGTCATTTAGGTCTGTGGTCAGGTCTTGAAGAATGGAGGCAAATCCGGTTTCAAGATTTTTCTCTCCGAGTGAGATCGTTTTTGTAAGGACGCGTCTCAATTGCCTCAAAATGGCTTTTAAGCCCGCTCGGGTCTCAGCGGCCTTTCGTCGGCTCCGCTGAAACAAACCAGTATTACGCGTGTTCAAATAGGCCTCGAGGATCAGCCAAAGCGCAGCAATATCGCAACCAGCAGTTGCCAGTCGTGCCAGAGACTCGTTCGCGTTTTTATGCTGGTTGATCGCAGCCAAACATTCTGAGACATAGCGAGCGTGCTGCTCTTTTTCCTCGGGGGGAGGCAGCCTGAACACCTCGAATCCGGATTTTCGGGCCATGGGGAAAATCATACCGGACGCGAGATCATTTCAATCCCGATAAACTCGCGTCCTTGGACCCGACCCTATTTCTCGAGTAGCTTGGGCCTAGCGCTTAAGAGCGCATTGAGTACACGTTGTCAACGACAACAGTTGGACAGCGTTAAAACTCAGAACTCTGAAACCGTCATTCGAAAGTGTCATGCGGTGTGGATCACCGAAAGAAATGCAATTTGAAGAACTGCTGACAGTGAGCGAGATCGCGGGACTGCTCAAAGTTCCTGCGTCTTGGGTGTATGAACGCACGCGACGGCGTGGGACGGCACGAATGCCTCACGTGAGATTGGGAAAGTATTTGCGCTTCTCAGCCACCGAAGTCAAAAACTGGCTGCAGAACCTTCGGGAGATCTGAATTGCATCTCTCCACGTCACCGACTACACTTTCGGTCGACGCAGAACCGCCTGAGCGGGCCACGTTTGGAGGACGAATGGCCCGAAACAGACGATTCCAACACGGCTCGCTATTTAAGCGAGGTACGCGACACAAAGTGTGGGTCGTGCGTTGGTGGGAAGATCAGCTTGGACCCGATGGCAAACTGCAACGTATTAGGCGGTCGGAGATTCTCGGAAAAGTTGCCGATATTCCGACACGGCGCCAAGCGGAGCAGATCTGTTCGGATCGGCTCCGCGGCGTTAATAGCGGTGATTACAAGCTCCAGTCAAGCTGCACCTTATCGCAGTTCGTTCAGCGGAACTGGTTCCCCGAAGTCCTGCCCACGCTTAAGTATTCAACCAAGAAACATTACGAATATGTGGTCAATGTGCATTTGATTCCAACTTTCGGCGAAATGCAATTACGGCTGATCACACGCGAATCCGTGCAGGGTTTCCTCAACGGGAAGCTTCGCGGCGGGTTGGCGTGGAGAACTGTAAAGCACATTCGCACGACCTTCGGGACTGTTCTGGGCGCGGCGGAGGCAGAGGGCCTGATCCCGAGCAATCCTGCCCGAAAGACCAGACTGCCTCGTCGAGGGTCTGTCGAAGAAAAGGCGCCGATTGCACCCGATCTGATTCGTGAGGTGCTATACGCGCTTCCCGAGCCTTCGCACTCCTTGGCATGGCTACTGGTTTTGACCGGGCTTCGCGTCGGTGAATTGCTGGCCCTTCGCTGGCGTGACATCGACTTCGAGCGAGGCAGCTTGCGGGTACGGCAAACGGTGTACGAGGGCAGGTTCGATGATCCCAAAACCCAACGGAGCAAAAGAACTGTGCCGCTGGGCGCCAAAGGGATTGCGGTCCTCCAACGGTTCCAGGGAGATGGCTTCAAACCTGAAACGCTGGTCTTTGCCACGTCCCGTGGTACTCCTTTCAGCCGAAGAAACCTGCTCAATCGGCAGCTTAAGCCGACGTGCAAAAACTTCGGCCTCAAGGGTGTCACTTGGCACTGGCTGCGACATGCAAATGCAACCCTGCTGGATGCTGTGGGAACACCCCTGGGCACGGTGCAAGAGCTCTTAGGGCATTCCTCGTCAGAGATCACGCGGGGGACGTATTTGCATTCGGTGCCGGCGGAGGCTCGCAAAGCGGTTGAACGAGTCGAGGAACTATTGGTCGAAACGAAGATTGGACCCAAATGGACCCAAGTTGCAAAAGAGCGCAAATTGGCGAGCACGCTAATTCAATGATTCCGTGGGATTAGATTGGTCGGGGAGAGAGGATTTGAACCTCCGACCCCCTGGTCCCGAACCAGG
>OCTA010004223.1_pt1 | contig 12605 bp, 10 predicted proteins | sample 1538991 | NCBI WGS metagenome assembly OCTA01 (sample SAMEA3539302, study PRJEB22396) | soil metagenome | biome: tundra; feature: field; material: soil | place: USA | collected 2010-05 | depth 0.15 m
CCAGTTTGGATTTCACGGTGTCCCCCTTTCGTGCAGTGCCTTACATAAGAGTTTAACACCTTTAGCTATTCAATTCCCTACCACCAAGGGCTTAGCCGCGTGCGGCTGTCGGGCGCCTCCACCGCCAGTTGGGAGAGATGGAGCGACAGCGGACACGGGAGGGCGAGTCTCCGAGTGAAAGAAGCGCTTCCTGACGGTCGCGGCTCGGTTGTCCGCCCGGCAATGAACGCGGCTGTTCACCGAACCGGGACCACAAAATTCTTCCGGCGAGTGGAATAGTTGGCCTGCTCCATCCACTTTGAGGGTAAGGCAGACTTGCCTGAGGAAAGGAAAGGAAGGGAAACGTATGTCACTCACTCAACAAACAATGAAAGGCCCGGCCGGCAGTGGTCTGGCCGGAAAATCGTCTCGCCGGGCGGGCTACTCGATCGCCGCCCTGGCTATCGCGTTTTGTCTTTCAGCGGCCGCGCAGGCCCAACGGGTCGCCGTGTCTTTGAAGGACCACCCCGGCTGGGTGCAGATTCCGGGGGCCTTGATTCGTCCGGATTGCGTGCATGAAATCCCGAACGGCGCCGACGTCGAAGAGAACGGCGACATCACTCTAGAGGGGTCCATCGTGGCCCACTACGATGCCTGCCCGGAGGAACCCATTAGTACGCGCCCGCGGCATGGTGTAGTCCCGCAATATACCGATGAGCCGGGCACCGGAAACGGCTGGATCGAAGCGGTGCAAGAGGATGTGTCTCTCTCGAGCGGCGACAATATCGACAAGATAGTGGGGACTTGGACCGTGCCGTCGGATCCCTCCACGAATGGCGGCATAATCTTCATCTTCAACGGGCTGGAACCCACTACCGAGAATGTGATTATTCAGCCGGTGCTCCAATATGGATCTAGCGCGGCTGGCGGGGGCAATTATTGGGCGATCGCGAGCTGGCTGGTAAACTCCACAAACGCCTACTTTAGCCCGCTCGAGACAGTCAACGTCGGCGATACGATTCAAGGCAACACTTACATTAAAAGCACATCCGGCGGCAAATTGAATTGGGAAATCAAGGCCACGGACACCACTAGCGGCGCTTACTCCAATCTAGGCGCCTATAGCTCGGGGTATACGTGGAATTGGGCCTTCTCCGGCGTTCTGGAAGCGTATAACATAAGCTCGTGCAAGAATCTCCCCGCAAGCCACTCGGACGAGTTTAAGGGCAACACGGTTGACCATGGATATCCTTCCTTCAACAAAGTGACGGCGGGCTGGTACGGAGCGACGTACTCTTACGGCGGTCCCGCCTGCGGCTTCGCGCCGTCGGTGAGTGCATCGTACAACAAATTAGTATGGTAGACGAGTCGCCGGGGATTGGCGGAACACAGGCTGTGCGTTCCGTCAGTCTCCGCCTGCGGCAGCAGCCATCGATCCCCCCACATGAGGCGCCTGCGACCCCACAGACATTCCCTCCCCTGTGCATCCCATGCCGCGCTACACTAAGCGGACGTGTGGCAAGTCGTTCCCAGCTCGATCTACAGGGCCGGCCTCCTGCTGTGCTTCTCATCGTGCTTTGCCCGGACGCCGGCGCAGGATGTGCCGCAAGCGCCCGAGCGGCTACTCACGCCGCGCGTGAGCGTCGGGGGTGCTTTCGAAAGTCAGGCGCCGAGGGTCTATGGCGTGCAGTCCGGCGCGGGCGAGTATTTTCGCATTGTCATCCAGCCCAACGGATCGCCTATTTCGGCCCAGTTGAGCGGACCATCCGGGTCGTCCCTGACTGCGGCAACCAACCCGGCCGGACAACAAAGGGCGCTGTCCATATCCTGCGTCGCGGCGGAAGCCGGAGCCTATATAGTGCGGCTCAGCCTCACGGAGCGCGACGCTCCGATTCGCGACTACACCATCACCTTGGCCGAGGTGCGTCCCGCTCGAGCGGAAGATGCCACACGCATCCGAGCGGGACAGGCTCGGGAAGCGGCAAAGACGTTTCAGGGCCAGGGTACGAAAGAAGCGCTTCGCCAGGCGATCGCGCAGTTCGAGGCGGCGACTGCACTTTGGCATGAACTGGACGACAAGCTGGAAGAGGGTCGCAGTCTGGACGCGGAGGGCGACGTCCATCTGTCTCTCGGTGAGAAAGCCAAAGCGGCGGAATGCTTCGAGCGGGCGCTGACGCTGGCGAACGCCGCCGAGGACGACGATGGGCGGGGGAGCGTGCTCAGCAACCTCGGCGTAGTGGCCGCTTATTCGGGGAAATCGGCAAAAGCGCTGGAGTATTACGAGCAAGCCCTGAGTTTCAGCCGGAGGGCCGGCGACAAGGGTCTGCAGGCGATCACGCAGAGCAACATCGGCTCGGTGTACATGAATCGGGGAAACCCGCGCAAGGCGCTAGAGTGCGTCAACGTGGCGGCGCAGCTCGCGGGAGAAGCCGGAGACCGCAAACTGCAGCTTACGGCGCTTGCCAACCTCGCAGCGGTTTACGTGCGGCTAGGCCAGACGCAGCAGGCGCTCGATTCTCTGCGCCAGGCGCTTCCCCTGCGCCGCCAAATGCAGGACCGGCGAGGAGAGGCGCAAACGTTGCAATACATTGCGACATCCTTCGCGCAACTCGGCGAACCGGACAAGGCCGTGGAAGCCTACCGGGAACTGCTGCCGTTGACCGCCGCCACCGGCGATAAGCGCGGTCAGCTCACGGCGCTCGCCAATCTGGGCACGGCCGAGATGTCGCTCAGCGAGCCGCGCGAGGCGCTGAGCGCGCTGCAACAGGCTCTGCCGCTCAGCCGTGAACTCGGCGACGCGCATCTTGAGGAGACCGTGCTCACCAACCTGGCGCGGGCGTACCTGTCGGTGGGCGATTCGGATCGGGCGTTGGACTACAACTCGCAGGCGCTGAAAATCCAGCGGCGCATCGGGGACAAGCGCGGAGAGGCTGTGGCGCTGGGCAATCTGGGCGGATCGTACGAATACATCGGGGAGCGCGAGAGGGCCCTGGACTGCTACCGGCTGGCTCTTCCACTCGCGCGCGGCGCCAGCGACCGTGCGGTGGAAGCCAATCTGCTGGATAGCATGTGCACGTCCCACCTGCGCAGTGGCGACGCGGCGGCCGCGCTGCCCGAATGCGAGCAGGCCCTGGCCTTGTCGCGGGACTTGGGCGACCGTCAACGCGAGGCGATCGGCTTGGTTAGTGCCGGATCGGTATACCTGGCGTTGGGCCAGCGGGAGAAGGCCATGCAGTCGCTTCGCGCGGGCCAGGAACAACTCTCGGCCATCGGAGACCGGCTGCATGAGTCGAAGGCGCTCTTCTATCTGGCTAAGCTGGCGGCGGATGAAGGGGACTGGCAGGCTGCGCTTCAGCAACTCGACGCGGCGCTCGAAATCGACGAGGCCCTCAGAGCCGAGATCATCGGCTCCGACCTGCGATCTTCGTACTTCGCGACCGTGCTCGGGCAATATGAGCTGCGCATCGACGGGCTGATGCACCTCGACCGGCTCCATCCGAAGCTGGGCTACGGCGTGCAGGCGTTCGAAACATCGGAACGTGCGCGAGCGCGCAGCCTGCTCGACCTTTTGAACGAGGCGGCCGGAGCCGTCCGGGAGGGTATCGATGCCGAACTGCTGCGGAAGCAGCGCATCGTGCGGGCGCTTTTGCGCGCGCAGGCCGAGCGGCAGATCCGGTTTCTCGCGGACAAGGACGCGGCGCGGATTGCCGCCACCGAAGCCGCTATCCGGAGCCTGACTACACGGTATCGCGAACTGGAAGAGCGCATTGTTGCGGAGAGTCCACGGTATGCCGCCTTCTTCGAGCCTCAGCCGCTGACTCTGGATGAGTTGCAGCGGGGGTATCTCGACGAGAACACGCTTTTGCTGGAGTATTCGCTGGGCACGGAGCGGAGCTTTGTTTGGGCCGTCACGGGGACCACGTTCCACAGCTTCGAGCTGCCGGGACGATCGGCCATCGACCGCCTCGCGCGGCAGGCTTACGCGGAACTAAGCGGAAAGGGTACCCTGCAGGCGGATTCGTCGCTGGCGGAGCTGAGCCGCGCGGTTTTGGGTCCGGTTGCCGCGTTGCTTGGCTCGCGGCGGCTGCTGGTAGTGACGGAAGGCGCGCTCCAGTACGTCCCCTTCTCGGCCCTGCCTTCGCCGCGTACACCTGGAACGCCACTGATCGTCGGCAACGAAGTGGTCAGCCTGCCATCGGCATCCACCATCGCCTTGATCCGGCGTGGGATGGAAAAAGGCCGCCATGCGAACGGGACGGTGGCCGTATTGGCCGACCCCGTATTCAGCGTGGACGATCCACGATTGGCGTCTCCGAAATCGGGATCCACGTCCGCAGGGCAGCCGGCGGCCGCCGGGGACGTGCAGAGAGCCGCTCCACGGTTCGACCGGCTACCGTCCAGCCGCCGGGAGGCGGAAGCCATCCTGGCCCTCGTGCCGGCGCGCAACCGCTTTTCGGCGCTGGATTTTGACGCCAGCCTGGCCACTGCCACCAGCGGAGTCTTGAGCCGCTATCGGTTCATCCACCTGGCCTCCCATGGAGTTTTGAATGCGGCGCATCCCGAACTGTCGGCAATCGTCCTTTCGCTGGTTGACCGCGCCGGACACCCGCAAAATGGACTCTTGCAGACTGCCGACATATTTAATCTGAGGCTGCACGCCGAACTGGTGGTGATGAGCGCCTGCCAGACCGCGCTGGGTGCGGAAGTGAGAGGCGAGGGTCTGGTGGGCCTGACACGGGCGTTTCTGTATGCCGGGAGCCCCAGAGTCGTGGCCAGTTTGTGGACCGTTCCGGACCTCTCCACCGCGGAGTTGATGGCCCGCTTTTACAGGTTTATGCTGGTGGATGGACTGCGCCCCGCCGCCGCACTGCGCCGGTCTCAGGTTTCCATCTGGAACGAGGGCCGCTGGGCACGGCCGTATTATTGGGCCGCGTTTACGCTGCAGGGCGAATGGAGATAATCCGATCCAGTCCGGCGGATCTGGTGCGGCGCATTCTCGCGGGGGATAGAAGCGCCGAGGACGAATTGGTTGAACGCTACGCCAATGGCGTTCGGTTTGTGATCGCCCAGGCGGCGCCCGATCCTTCCGCCGTGGAGGACATTTATCAGGAGACTTTTTGCCTCGCCCTGCAGAAGATTCGCCGGGGCGAAGTGCGGGAGCCGGCGCGGCTCTCCGGATTCATAGTGAGTCTGGCGCGTAACCTGATGATCGACCATTTCCGGCGGACCTCCCGCCGGCAGGCGAGAGAAGAGCCGTCCGACACCGGGGACCTGTACAGCCCCGAGCCCAGCCAACTGGATCGATTGCTGCAGGAACAGCGGAAGAAGTTGGCGCGGCGCGTCCTGGCCTCCATGCCGTCCGAGCGGGATCGCACGGTGCTGTTTCGCTTTTACATCGCCGACGACGACAAAGACCGCATTTGTGGAGATCTCGGCCTGTCGAGCCACCACTTCAACCAGGTCCTGTGCCGCGCCCGGGAGCGCTTCCGGAATCTGCTCGAGGAGATGGACAGCCAGAAGAAATGATGGCGCGGAATGGAACAGCCGGACCGGGAGGATCACTTAGTAATTGAAAGAACAATAAGAATCCGAGGAAATGCCCATGGAACATGAGCAGATCGGGGAGAACCATCTCATCGACCAGTATGTCCGCGGAACCCTGCCCATCGATCTGCGGACCGCGTTTGAGGAGCACTTTCTCGATTGTCCGGACTGTTTGGAACAACTGAAACTCGCCAGCAGCCTCCGGGACGGGCTGCGTCTCTCTGCCGCGGAACTGGCCGCGTCGGCGGTAACCCGCCGCGACGCTCCTTTCAGCGCGCGATGGCAGAATTGGTTCGCGTGGCGCTGGGCGCTCGTCATCGCCGTTGCTTGCCTGGTCCTCGCCGCGATGCCTTCTATGGTTCTTTTCCGCGAGCTCGGCTCCGTCAGAAACGAGCTGACCAGGGACCAGGCTGCGCTGGGCGCCGCGCGAAAGGCGATCGAGGGGGCCGAGCGGGCGGACGCTGCGGTCTACATACTCAATCCCGTTCGCGGTGAGGCGTCACCGGCCAAGGTTGCGGTAGCGGCCACCCCTGGGTGGACGGTGCTGTCGCTGGAGTCCGACTTTACCCGGTTTGCCACGTACCGCGCCACACTGCGCAATGATCGGGACCAGGTGGTGTGGCAAAAGGATCGGATTCATCCGTCTTCGCCCGATGCCATTGGCATCGTACTCACTCCCGCGGTTCTTTCTACTCCCGGCGTGTACACACTGGCGCTGGAAGGCGAGCATGGCCCAGGCCTTTATCTACCGGCGGTCACGTTTTCCTTCTCCGTCTCTCGCTAACCAACCCGGTCCGCGAATCCGCCCATTGGGTACCATGGAGCTATGCAAAAACTGCCGGCATTCCAAAACGAACCCATCACCGATTTCTCCGCGCCCGCGAACCGGCGGGCCATGGACGAGGCGCTGGCCAAAGTGCGCGCGCAACTCGGGCGCGAGTACGATCTGTCGATCGCCGGCGAGCGGCTGCAGACGGGCGATTTACTGCGCTCGGTCAACCCATCGAATCCGCGGGAGGTGGTCGGTGTGCACCATCGCGCCACGGCCGAGCTGGCGCGCCGCGCGGTCGATTCGGCGTACGCCTATTTCCCCGAATGGTCCGCCACGCCGGAGGAGGAGCGCATCCGCCTGCTTATGCGCGCGGCCGATATCGTCCGCCGCCGCAAGCTGGAGTTCGACGCCTGGCTGGTCCTGGAGGCGGGTAAGCCCTGGCCCGAGGCGGATGCCGACGTCTCCGAAGCGATCGATTTCTGCGAGTACTACGCGCGCGAGATGCAGAGGCTCAGCGGTCCGCAACCGCCGGCGGTCCAGCTTCCCGGCGAGCGCGGCGAATTGCGCTACCTGCCGCTGGGCGTAGGCGTCGTCATTCCGCCATGGAACTTCCCTCTGGCAATCCTGGTGGGGATGACGGTGGCATCGCTGGTGGCGGGCAACACGGCCATCATCAAGCCATCCAGCGAAACCCCCACCATCGCCGCCAAATTCGCCGAGGTGCTGCTGGAGGCCGGCTTCCCGGACCGGTCGTTCTGTCTGCTCACCGGCAGCGGCGCGGCGGTCGGCGACGTAATCGTCGAGCATCCCAAGACCCGCTTCGTGGCCTTCACCGGCTCGCGCGACGTGGGCCTGCGCATCAACGAGCTGGCGGCCAAGGCGCAGCCCGGCCAGGTCTGGATCAAGCGCGTGATCGCGGAGATGGGCGGCAAGGACGCCATCGTGGTGGATGCGGATTGCGATCTGGACAAGGCCGTGGAAGGCGTGGCGGTCTCGGCGTTCGGATACTCGGGGCAGAAGTGTTCGGCTTGCTCGCGCGCCATCGTGGATGCCAAGGTGTACGACGCGTTCCTGGAGAAACTGCAGGCGCGCGTTTCCAAGATCAAGGTGGGCGAGGCGGAGAAGCCCGAGAACTATATGGGGCCGGTGATCAGCGATAGCGCGCGGCGGACGATCCTGCAATACATCGAAACCGGCAAGCGCGAAGGCCGGCTGCTGCCGATCGTGTCGGCACCCGCGGCGGCTGCAGCGGCTGCACCGGCTGCACCGGCTGCACAAGGATATTTCGTGCCGCCCACGGTCATCGCGGATGTGGACGCCAAGGCGCGCATCTTCCAGGAGGAGATCTTCGGGCCGGTGCTGGCGGTGACCAAAGCGCGCGACTTCGATCATGCCATGGAACTAGCCAACGATTCGCAATATGGCCTGACCGGCGCCATCTTCTCCAACGTGCCGGAACACATCGAGCGCGCCCGGCGGCAATTCTTCGTGGGCAATCTGTACGTGAACCGGAAGTGCACCGGCGCCATGGTCGGCGCACACCCCTTCGGCGGGTTTAATATGTCCGGGACGGATTCGAAGGGTGGCGGTTCGGATTACATGCTGCTGTTCCTTCAGGCGAAGTCCATCGCCGAGCGCGTGGGATAAGCGTTAGATGGGCGGTCGCATCGTTCTCCCGGCATCGGAATGCGTTCCTCACCGGCCAGGCGGCATTAAGTCCTTCGAGGCGCAGTTCGGCGGTCTTGTAGCGGGCAAGGTGACTCCAATAGATTTTGCCACGGCGTTGGTCCCGCGTTTCAATTCTGGCAAGGCCGCTTCGGGGGGGAATGCGAGGTTTATCCCGGATCTGGTGACGGCGATTGGCATGACGCAGAAGCGGATGGGGTGTCAATAAACATGCTTACGACGATACTAGGATTTCTGTTTTTCTTTCAGCCGCAGCCTCCACGATCGGTGCACCTGCCCACATCAGACGCGATCGATGTCGCCCGAAAGGTAGCAAGAGATCTTGGGTACCCGATCAATCGTTATCCAAACCTGTTCTTCTTTGATGTGCCGACCACTGAAGGCGGGAAGCCATTGATTGCTGGCTATACCAGCATCAGTTTTTGGAGCAAAACACAACCTATAAACCATTTCGACATCAATGATCGGACTGGGCAAGTTGTTGATGCCACTATATGTGCGGTCTTCGACTTTCCGGATTTGAGGGCATTTCAAAGAGCGTGACAACAGCTAAGTGGATCACGGCCGAGTACCACTCAAGAACTGGCGAACGAAATCGGGTGCGAGGAGGTCACGCTTGTCCGAAAACCGGTGGTGCCGAGTACGAAATCAGCGCCACCCAAAAAGTGACGGGTCTGAACCCGGCTGCCGCCCATGTTGAACGCGGGCAAAACACTTAAGTTCGCTGGCAAGGCGCGCCGGCGAGTTTCGTAAGCCAAAATCGGCGGGTCGCGCGACGGGTGAAGCCAGGTGCAAGCAGATCAGAAGTACCGGTATGACAGCCTGAACCGGGTGACGGTGGTGGCGTCGGAGATCTTATACCCTATTGGGCAGAGGATCGGGTTTTTAACCTTAGACACGTGGGATGATAGAGAAGGAGACGATGACCGCCGACTTCAAAGGGAAGCTCACGCCGAACGGGCAGATTGCCGTTCCGCCTGACGTCGCAGCGCTGGTTCCGCCGGGAGAACAGATTCAGGTGGTACTCCAGTGGGGCATCACAGAAGACGATGCCGCCTGGCGCGCAGCGGGGCGGCGACGGTTCGAAGCCGCGTATGCCGCCGGCGACTCGATCTATGAATCGCTGATCCATGACACTTCGACCCGGTGAAGTCGTCCTGATTCGGATCGAGTTTCACCAGACGCCTGGCGGCAAATTGCGTCCAGCCGTGGTGGTGCTCGATTCGGGCGACGACGATTTCGTTGCCGCTCCCGTGACCTCCCGTCCCCGAAGCTCCGACTTCGATGTCTCTATTCGGCAATGGCGCGAGGCCGGCTTAAATACGGCCTCGACAGTTCGCGTTCACAAGCTAACCGTACTGGCAAAGGATGAAGTTGTGCGCCGCCTCGGTGAACTCGCAGAACCCGATCGAACGGCGGTTCTGCGCGACGCCTTTTCGCTGGACGCGTAGGACACCGCCAGGCGGCAGGCGCAATGTGCCACGAGATTGTCTCCTGCGAGGAGGAATCTCATGGACGAGCGCCAAGCCGCGTCACGCGCGCACGGCGGCAATTCTTCGTGGACAATCTGTACGTGAACCGCAAGTGCACCGGCGCCATGGTCGGCGCGCATCCGTTCGGCGGGTTTAATTTAATATGTCGGGGACGGATTCGAAGGGCGGCGGTCCGGATTACATGCTGCTGTTCCTGCAGGCGAAGTCCATGGCCGAGCGCGTGGGATAAGCTTGGTGGCAGGCGGTTTCGCCTGCCTTCCTGTGCCGTGCAGCACGAAAACGGCTACAGATTTGAAAAACCTCAACCTGCACGGCTCGCAAAAATCGCGCCTGAACGTATACTGAAAAGGACCGGGCAGTCCAAAATGAAGTTCCGCCCTAGTATTGCAGTTGCTCTGTCGGGCAGAAAAGAGGTTGATTCATCATGTCTCAATGCACCCGATCGGTCGCGCAGATTGTAACGGTCGCGGCTTTTCTTTGTACCGCGGCTCACCTTCAGGCATCCTCATCCACCGCATACGTCAGCGTCTGTTGTAACGCTCCTTCCACCGCCGGTGTCTTCAACGCATCCACGCTCGCGCAAACACGCTCGATTGCGACCGGGTCCGGCGGCGACGGCATCGCGCTCAGTCCGGACGGGTCGAAGATGTTCGTCACCGTCGACAACAAGCGTGAATTGCAGGCGATTGCCACGGCCACCGGCACAATCCTGGCCAGGGTACCGGTGCCTATCGGAGTATCGGGCGAGCCGCCTATCGAGCTCGCCATCAGCCCCGACGGCTCGCACGTGTATGTTTTCGCACCGCAGGACGTACCGTATTCCTTGCTGCTCGACGTGGACACCACAACGTATCTGGTAACGCACTCGCTGAATCTTCCGTTCAACGAAAGCCTCGGCCCTCTTCTGATTTCGCCCGATGGAAAACAACTCTATTTTGAAGTGGGCCTGGTGAATCAATATATCCAGGTGATCGACGCGGCCACGTTGGCGCCGGTGTCGCAAATCGCGGTGAACGAAAGCCCGTCGGCGCTTACCCTGACCCCCAGCGGACTGATCCTCATGACGGACGCCAACAACGAGCTGCTGGTAATCGATCCCCAGTCAGGCAGTATCGTGAACCGGTTTCCCCTGCCGGGCGAGAACCCAGTCATGCTCGGCGCAATCGTTTCATCACCGGACAGCACCACAGCTTACGTCACATTCGCCGGACCTGCGATCCTCGCCGTGAATATCGCAACCGGGGCGACTGTATTCGACGCTCCCATCGGCTACCGTCCGACGCAATTTGCGATCTCATCCGATGGACAGAGACTCTATTCGATCGATTACTCCACCGCCAGCGGGGCTTGGAGCGTATCCGAATTCCAGATTCAAACTCGAAAGCCGGTAACCACGGTTAACCAACTCGGACCATTGAGCGGCTTGGCGCTGTCGCATGACGGCCGCAGTCTCTATGTGCTGAATGCGAACCAGAGCGCGATTGTCTCGGTGGATGTCTCGTCTCAGAAACCGGCGCACGTTACTCTGGGCGGCGTAGGGATTAATTCGCTGGCGATCCCTCCGAATGGGAAGACAGTCTGGGCATCGTCGTACGCGTTCGCGGGCGGTGACGATATCCTGGTACTGAATCCCGCCACCGGGCAACTGAAGTTCACGGCCGGTTCAAATGGCGGACTTACATTCAGGCCCGGTGGGACGGTGCTCTACGTCACAAATCCGGCTAAGTTGATTGCTCTCGACGTGAAGTCCATGAGTCGGCTCGCGTCGGTCTCCGCGGGCAATCTGGAGAACTTCGGTCAGGCAATTCCGTCTCCGGACGGCAAACGTCTGTACGTCTCGGTAACATTCGTTTCGGGAGGCGTTTCGCGGCCCCAGGGAAACGCTTTCCTCCCTCCCGGGGAGATTGTGGTGATAGACACGTCCAGCTTCAAGCCTGTTGGGGTAATGAACATTCCGGACGGTCTGGGGGCTTTGGCGCTGACGCCCGACGGATCCACTCTGGTGTGCACCTCCAATCTCGGGCACGTTCATCTGATCGGCACAGCTACCGGCACGATCGCGTCAACCATCCAGCTTACGCCTGCGAACGGGTTACTGGTAGCACTGGCGCTTTCTCCCGATGGTTCTACGGCCCATGTGACGGACGCGGAGAATAACTTGCTATTCGTGGCGAGTCTTGCCACCGGGACGCAACAGGCCGGCGACCCTGTGGGTGTGACTCCGCTAGGCGTCGCAATTACGCCGGACGGTTCTGAAGCGTGGGTGTTGACCGCGGCAGGTCTGGAGATTGTGAATCTTGCGAACGGCCAGGTCGGCGGCCCGGTGCGGCTGCCGGGTACACCCTCTGCAATCGCATTTGCGCCGTAAATGGGAGGTCGCAATTTGCGGCATCCGAGGTGTGCCCGTTACTTCTTCTTGGGGCTGCGGACAACAAAGCCTATGGCGCGGGTAGTTGGCGGGTTTTTGAGTTTCTGGATGTCCTGGACTACGGAGACCAGGATAGAGGCGTGCCCCTGGAGGGTGCGGGCGTGTTGTTCTTGGCTGGCTTCAATCTGTTCGATCCTGCGGGCCAGGTTCTTGTGCGTGGCCAGCAGTTTGCGGAGCTTGACGAAGGCGCGCATGATATTTCCCCGACGATTTCATGTTCCAGCTCACGGGCGAGGAAGCCGACGAACTGAACCGATCACAAATTGTGACTGGTTCCCAAAAACACCGTGACCCTCGGTCGAGGTTGCGTTTAACCGCCTGGTTGAGGGCTCTGGTGGGCACTTGGTAGAGCTCGGCCAGGTCGCTGTCGAGCATGACCTTTTGGCCGCGGATAACGTAGATGCGGCGTTCTATGAGTTGGAATTCAGCGCCTTTTCGGTGGATCCCGCCTCCAGGCGTCAAACGGCGTCGCCACTGGGTTCAGCCGCGCCTGCTTCCCGTTCCAGGATCTGCCGCAAATTTTCCGGAGAGAACTTCTCGCCGTCCGACACGAGATTGCTTCCTATAAGGAGGAATCTCATGGACGAACGCGAGCGGCGTCACGCCATCGACGTCACGCTTTCACAACTGGACAAGCAGTTCGGTAAGGGCGCCGTTCTGCGTCTGGGATCCGGCGCGATCGTGCCGGTGGCGGTGATCTCCA
>OCTA010004224.1_pt1 | contig 12604 bp, 17 predicted proteins | sample 1538991 | NCBI WGS metagenome assembly OCTA01 (sample SAMEA3539302, study PRJEB22396) | soil metagenome | biome: tundra; feature: field; material: soil | place: USA | collected 2010-05 | depth 0.15 m
ACGTCCCAGAACCCCACTCCGCGACAGCGTTGATAGGATTCACTTCCGCGAGATGCGCGTTATACGTCAAGTTGACGTGACCGGGTCATCACAGGACCTACGCCGACGTAAGTTTGTCTCGCGTGGCGCAGGCAACGAAGCCAGCATGAGCCTCGCCGCGCCTGTCTTGTGTCCCCTGCTCCCTGCTCGTATACGAATCCGACGTGCGGATGGAGACGCGCCCCGGTAATCCCATTTAGCAGCGTGGACACCGGGCGACGACAAGCGTCAGCAGGGAGGCGACCAGCCCCAGCACCGCCGCGCCGTGATTCAATTAGAACTCGTTGTTGCCGTCGCTGCTACGCCCTGCTCCACCTGGCTCAATAGCTCCCTTGCGCCGACCAGCCGCTTTGTAGCCGGGGAGAAGAAGTTCGGTGACATACCGTCAACATCCAAGTTGCCGCTGAGCATGTCACGTGCTTCATTCACGTACTTTTCGTAGCGCACCTGGTCGTCACAACCACGTGCGGCTGTGGCAGCAATCACAGCGATCACCGCACGCGTACTCCTCTCCCGCTTCCGCCCAAAATCGCCGGATCGTTCAATCGCGTTCAGGCAGCGGTTAAATGAACCCGTCGCAGCCGAATCCCCCTGCGCTTGCTGACACTGCGCAACGGACGCCAATGCGTAGTAGTCGGCCGGATTATTGACTACCGCCTTAGAATACCGCTCCAGCGCGCCGGCGCCGATGCCCGCAAGGATCTCGTACGATCGCAGTCGCATTCCAGAAGAGAGAGACACAGGGTCTCCCGGCTGCGGACACGACCGGGGTGGACGGCTTCAAGGAGTGCTGCTCCGCCGGCTTCTCGGGGATCGTTGGCGTGGGACGGGGTGTCTGCGAGTGGGGAAGAGGCCGGCAGGCTAGCAGGATCAGGGCGAAGAGATGCGGCGCATGCTTTGTCATTTTTATCAATTTTCCCTATTGACAAATAACTTTGTCAATGTTCTAATAGGCCAGAATGCTTGCTGTTGAGGTGATCGACGATCCGGCGGCCGCGGTGGTGGCGCTCGATCCTGCGAGGTCCCGTCTCCTCTCGGAGTTGGCGGAACCGGCTTCGGCCGCGACGCTTGCGGGGCGGTTGGGGATCGCACGGCAGAAGATTAACTATCATTTGCGGACGCTCGAGGAACATCAGCTGGTACGGGTGGCGGAAGAGCGGGCGTGGGGTGGACTGACCGAGAGACTGATGGTGGCGACGGCGTCGTCGTACATCGTGTCGCCTGTGGCGATGGGGGCTGTGGCGGCGGACCCGGGTCGTAGTATGGACCGACTGTCGGCAAGCTATCTGATTGCGCTGGCGGCAAGGATTGTGCGCGAGGTGAAGGCGCTGCTGGGGAGGTCTGAGGAACTCGACAAGCGGTTGCCGACACTGTCGGTGGATACCGTGATCCGGTTTAGGTCGGCTGCGGATCGGGCTGCGTTTAGCAGGGAGTTGGCGGGTGCGGTGGCTGGGTTGGCGGCACGGTATCACGATGAATCGGCGCCGGGGGGGCGGGCGCATCGACTGATTGTGGTGGCGCATCCGTTGCCGGGGAAGGGATAGGGGTTACGCGTGTGTTCGTGCGGAAGGTGGGAGAAGGGCTGCGAAGGCAGGAGTGCCGGCGTTGCACGCATGAGTGCGTGCTCCACAAACAACACATTTTAAGGAAGACTAAGGAGCGATTATGGGCGTGAAGAAGGAAGAGTCGGGACGAAGGTCGATTGCGGTTGAGGTCGAGGTGGCGGGGACGCCGGAAGAGGTCTGGGAGGCGATCGCTACGGGGCCAGGGGTGTCGTCGTGGTTCGTGCCGACGGAGGTGGATGAGACCGCGGGAAAGTCGACAGCGCACTTCGGGCCGGGGATGGACTCCGTGGCGAGAATCACGGCGTGGGATCCACCGCGGAGGTACGCGGCAGAGAGTTCGGACTTGGGGCCGAATGCTCCGCCTGTGGCGACGGAATGGATTGTGGAGGCGCGCGCGGGCGGAAAGTGCGTGGTCCGGGTAGTCCACAGTCTCTTTGCCAGTACGGATGACTGGGATAACCAGCTCGAGAGCCTGGAATCGGGGTGGCCGGCGTTTTTCCGAATTCTGGAACTGTACCTCTCGCGATTCCGCGGACAACGGTGCTCGTACTTCAATGTGATGAGCATTGTACCGGGTCCGGAAGAGCCGGTTTGGAAGTCTCTGAGCAGCGCGCCGCTGAAGGGCACGGTGGAAATGATGAGAGACTCAGATCACGCATTCAAGCTGGTTCGGCTGGAGGCGCCCGCGCCGGGATTCGCGATCCTGAACATTTGTGGCATGGGATCGCAGGTGATGGCGGCGATCACCTTTTATTTGTACGGGGAGCAGGGCGCGGCCGCGGCGGCGCGCGACGAGGGGTGGTGGCAGGCGTGGATGAAGGAGCAGTTTCCAACCGCGGCTTGAGGAAACGGCCGGTGTGGGAGCGTACACAGGCGGCGACTTTTCGGGGGTACGGGGCACGACAACTTCGCCGCCGGCGTAGCCGCCTTCAGGGCCGAGATCGATCATGTGGTCGTCGGTCTTGATGACATCGAGGTGGTGCTCGATGACGATCACTGTGTGCCCGGCGTCATCTTCTTGGCGACGACGGGCAGTTAGGCAAAGAACGCGACGCCTTCTTTCGACGGACATGTTGAGGATGTCGGTGATGGTCTTTGCCGCGGAGGGCGACTTCCAGGGTTTCGGCGCCGAAGCGCGCGCCATTTGCAAACGCCGCAAGTGACTTCGACGTCGGGCATGAGGTAGAGCTGGGTGGTGATGACGCCTTCGCCCTGGCACTCCTCGCAGCGGCCGCCCTTGAGTTGAAGCTGAAGCGGCGGGCTTTGAAGCCGCGCTAGACGGATTGCGGCGCGCGGGATTTTGTTGGAAACGCGTTGCCGTCCCTGGCCGTGTAGTCGCCATATCGGAAACTGGCTTGTTCGTGTGTCCGGTCCTGGGAAACGGCAAGGGAGTCGTGGCAAGCGTACGTGGGAGCCCAATCCTGGCGAGAATGCTTGCGTTAGCGCCTATGGCCGGCCACGGGCCTGCCCCACATCACTGGATGCTGAGTGTGACGACGTTGGACTGTCGGCCGTCAACACTGAGTTGCAGAGGCACGGCGCCACTTCCTGCTAACCCGAACGGTACTTGCACGTTAATCTGGTCAAGGCCGGGGAATTGGCTCTGCGCGCCAGCGAAAAGAACCGGCGCCGGCTGCCCGTTTATGGTAGCCCGAACGGCTGCGGCACTGCTTGCGTGGCGCAATCCGGTTCCAAAAAGCGACACGATCAATTGGTCGGTAGAAGCACCCACGCTCATGGGTATCGGGGTGCATCCGGATGCCGAGCATTGGAAAACGGTTACCGGCGTCACCGTACCATTTGCCGAATAGCGGGCTGCCAGCGCCGCGGGAACGCCGGTGCCGTTCGAGTTCGCAGTGAAAATTCCAGGCGAGACTGGATCGATTTGGACGGTTGTTGAGAAAGTCGATCCCGCGCCATTCTGCACGGTGATGGTCGCCGCGCCAGTAGCGGCTTTCCCTGGCATAACCAGATTGATCTGGCTGGGAGATGCATAGAGCAGTTGCCCGGCTGACGAGTTGCCGCTGGCGTCTTTGATGCTCACCGACGCGCCGGCCAGCGTAGTCGGTAAGGGGAGTGACGCAGCTTGCTGCGCCGGACCGGCTAGATTAACGCCGAAGAGCGTGACCACCTGATCCGGTGCGGCAGCCAGCGCTTGAAAGCGCGCCGAATGGACGACACTGAAACTGGTCTGGAATTGGGGGAACAAGTCGTTACTGGGCCAACTGGTCACCTGCTGAACATCGGCCGTAAACTGGCTGGTGAAATCGCTGAAAAAGTTAGCTGTTGGGGACGGTATCGGCCGCGTGTTGGTCAGAAAACACAAAGCCGACTGATCGGGCATTAAAATCAGACCCGCGTTGTTGCCGGGCAGCGAGCCGTCAAAGACCCACTCCCAGCCGGCGCCATAGGGCGGAACATAGCCCGGGAACCCGCTGACCGGATTCGCAAACAACTGCGGTCCCCGCGATCCGTTCACGGAAGTCAGAAAGCGCAACAGGTCGATGGTGCTGCTCACGAGTCCACCATTCGCGTGATTGGCTTCCAGCGAGAATCCGCCATAAGGCCATGGCACCAGCGACGGGCCCGTCGGGAAAACTGAGCTGGCCAGCGACGCGCCCGGGTAGTCGTAGTAGGTCACCTCTCCGGGCAATGCGGTCAGAGTCGCCCCGAACTGTGAGCGATCGTTGCCTAACGGGCCCGTGACGTTGGCCGTAACGAATGATTCAACGGTCTCTCCCGAGACCTGCTCGATCACTTGACCGAGAACGCAGTACCCGAAGTTTAAATATGAGTAATAGGTTCCAGGGTCGGTGTCCAGGGGTCTGCCCAGCATGTACCGCACGATGGTGCGGCAGTCCGCGGGTGGCGTGACGCCTGCGTCCCTGGCGATGTTTACCACGTCGAACATCGGATCGTATCCGGTTCCGTCAGCTTCGCCGTACCATCCACTCGTATGCTCGAGCAACTCTTGAATGGTGATCTGGGCGATGCGGGGATCCTCCGGGAAGCCCGGCAATGGCTGGATGTTCGCGAGGATTTGGAAGGCGTGATCGGTCAGTGAGAGTTCGCCCCGTTCGATCAACTTCATGATTGCCGCGGCGGTGTGCGGCTTGGTGATGCTCGCGATCCGGAAGAGTGAATCCGGCTGAACGGGCGTCTTGGAATCTTCATTGGCATAGCCGTATCCGCGCGCCAGAACGAGCTGTCCGTTGTGCACCACGGCAAGGGCGGCGCCTGGCACCGTGTATTTCGACATCAAACTCATCATGGTAGTGTCGAACGACGCCAGTTCGGCCGGAGTTGTGCCGGTAGTCGGGATGTTCTGCGCAGATAAGGTAGCGAAGCAGGCCAGACTGGCAAGTGCGCGAAAGCATCGCATAGCGGAGACCCTCCCAGACGGGGACAGTAGACCTACGCAAAAGTATACACCCAACTGCCAATCGCTACTGCGGCTCCCCGATCAACTCCGCAACCTTGCGCCGCAGTGTCTGGCTCAACGCGCCGCGCGCATCCAGCTTCATGCCCTCAGTCGAAATCGGATCGCCGATCCGCACCGTCACCGCATGCGGCCGCACGTGGAACGACCCCATCGGCAGCACCTGCCGCGTGCCGATGATCCCGATCGGCACCGCTGGCACGCCCGCCTTGATCGCCAGGTACGCCGCGCCCTCCTTGAACTCGCGCAACCCATCGGGCGACCGGCCGCCTTCCGGGAATAGTACCACCGACACACCGCGCTCGCGCACCAGCCGCGCGCCCTCGGTCAAGCTCTTGAGCGACGCGCGCGGATTCTCGCGCACCACCGGCAGATGTCCCGCGCGCCGCAGATGTCCCCCCAGGAGCGGAATCCGGAATAGCCCCCGCTTGGCGAAGAACCGGATTTGCAGTGGGATCAGCAACACCACGGGCGTGTCCATGTAGCTGGAATGATTGGCCACCAGCACGTAAGCTGCGTCCTTTTCGAGCTTCTCCAATCCCTCTACGCGGATGCGCGCCCCGCTGACCGCGAGCAGGATGCGTGCCCACAGGCGCGCGATAGCATGTTGGGTGCGGCCCCTTTTGTCGAATGTGGAAGCCAGCATCGACGCCAATCCCAACACCAGCGTCGTCACGACAATCAGGGGGTCGATGAGCAGATAGGCGCGCAGACGGCTACGGAACATTTGGGGGCCTTTGGCCCAGTATGCCTAGGCTGCCGCGCGCGGTACGTCCTCGACGTGCATGGCGAGCCGCTTGTGCAGCTTGGCCAGGGCTGCCTCGATCTGGTCGAGGCGCGAGCGGTGGCGCAGGTCGAGCAGGCGATCGACCTGGCTCTTTTGCCATCCCATGCGCCGGGCCAGGTCGGCCTTACGTACGCCAGCCTCGGACATTGCCTCGTATAGCCGGATCTTGGCCTCTGTCAGCGCGGGAAGAAACACCATCCGCACGTCCTTGCCGCGCGCCTTACTGGCCCGCGGAATGGAGAGCCGGCGCTTGATGTACTCCGAGAAAGCCGTTATGATCGCGTCCACCGCGTATTCCATCGCCTCCCGTTCGGAAAAGCCGCAGGTGATGGCTTCGGGGATGTCTGGGAAAGTAACGGTGATGCCGTCCTTGGCCCGCTCGAACTTTGCCGGATAAACGATCATTGGACTCTCTCCCTCACCTCAGGCCGAGATCTTTCTGGATGCCCCGGACGGTGCCTGTGGGCAGCTCTTTTGCGCCATGCCGGGGCAACAACGTACATTTGCCCTTGTAAAACACCTTCGTGTGCTTGGTTCCTTCCTCGAAGGTGCAACCGCGAGACGCCAGCCAGCGCTTCAACTGGTTGCTGGTCACGTTCCGATCGTATACAGACATGTATACCGTTGTCAAGGATGGGTATTCTACGGCTTCAGCAGCGCGCGCGCCTCCCCCACCAGGAACAGCGAGCCCGTCACGAAGACGGCGTCCTCCGGCGCCGCTCCAGCGGCCAGCGCCAGCGCCTCCCGAATGTTCGCGGCCACCTGGATGTCACTGTGATCGGCCAGCCCCCGGATCGATTCCGGCCGCAGCGCGCGCGCCTGCGCCGGCGCCGTCACGATCACATGCCCCGCCCGCGGAAACAGGATCGCAGCCATTTCTTCGACCGCTTTGTCGCGCATCGCGCCGTAGATCAGCCAGACGCGGCGCGATTCGTAGAAGCGGTCCAGATAGGCGGCCAGCGCCCGCGCGCTCGCCGGATTGTGCGCGCCGTCCAGAATGATTTCCGGATTCACGGCGACGCGCTCCAAACGGCCCGGCCACGTGGTTTGCGCGATGCCTTGCCGGATGGCCGCGGGCGCAATGCCAAGCTGCTGCAACGCCGCGATGGCCGTGCAGGCGTTCTCCACCTGATGCCCGCCCGCCAGCGGACAACTCACGGGTAACTCGCCCCACATGAAATCGCTGCCCCGCACATGTAGTGTGACGCCGGACATCGCCACCTCGGAGTTGTGCGTGACCGCTACGCCCAAAGCCGCGGCGCGCGCCTCCAGCACGCCCTCGGCCTCCGCGCGCTGCCGCGCGAAAACCGCCTTCACGCCCGCCTTCAGAATCCCCGCCTTTTCCCCGGCAATCGATTCCAGGCTCTTGCCGAGATACGCTTCGTGATCGAAGTCCACCGGCGTCACCACGCACAACTCCGGTGTGACCACGTTGGTCGCATCCAGGCGCCCTCCCAGTCCCACTTCGAGCACCGCGAACTCCACGCCGCACTCGCGAAACACCACCATCGCCATGGCGGTGACGCTTTCGAAATAGGTGGGATGCAGATCGATGCGTTCCTGCCGCAGCAGCGTCTCCGCGCACGCGTGCACCTGGTCGAACGCCGCGGCGAACCGGTCGGCGCCGACCGGGCGTCCCGCGACCTGGATGCGCTCCGTGGGCTCCACCAGGTGCGGCGACGTGAACAGTCCCGTGCGATATCCCGCGGCGCGCAGCCCGGATTCGATCATCGCGCAGGTGGAGCCTTTGCCGTTCGTACCGGCCACGTGCACGATGCGGCAGTCTTGCTGCGGATTGCCAAGTTCTTCCAGCAAAATGCCAATCCGCTCCAGCCCCAACTTGGCGGTCTTGACCTCGTTGCCCAGCGCGTACAAGAACCGGACGGAATCGGGATAATTCATCAGGTCGGCGCCTTACTGAGCCGCGACCGTAAGGGAGCGGTGCCCCCTAATCCACGAAGAATCGCAGCGCCGTGGCGATGTAGCTCTTCAACTCCAGCCGCGGCACCACCGCGTCCAGCATCCCATGCTTCAACAGGAATTCCGACCGCTGAAATCCTTCCGGCAGCTTCTGCCGGATGGTCTGCTCGATCACGCGCGGCCCGGCGAATCCGATCAGCGCGCCCGGTTCGGCGATGTTCAAATCGCCCAGCATCGCGAAACTCGCCGTCACACCGCCGGTGGTGGGGTCCGTCAGCAAGCTGATGTAAGGCACGCCGGATTCGTCCAGACGCATCAGCGCGGCCGAGATCTTGGCCATCTGCATCAGGCTCACCGCGCCCTCCTGCATGCGCGCGCCGCCCGACGCCGACACAATCACCAGCGGCATCCGCTTCGCAATGGAGCGCTCGATCGCCCGCGTGATCATCTCGCCCACCACGCATCCCATGCTGCCGCCGATGAAGCGCGCCTCCATCGAGCAGATATTCACCGGCCGCCCGGCCACGGCCCCGGCCGCCGAGATCAGCGCGTCGGAGAGCGAGGTGGCCAGCCGCATCCCGTCCAGGCGCTCGCGGTAGGACTTCGAGTCGAAGAAATCCAGAGGATCCGACGAGCGCAGGTCCGTATCGAACCTCTCGTAATCGCCGTCGAACAGCAGCTTGAGCCGCGCGGCCGCGTCCATCCGCATGTGCGCGCCGCACTTGGGGCACACGTTCCAGTTGGACTCCAGGTCCTTCTTCCAGATGATTTGCCGGCAGCCTTCGCACTTCAGCCACAGACCCTCCGTGCGCAGTTTGCGCGAGGGGTCGTTGATCTGCGCCACCTTCGCCGGCGGCGCGTTTTCCTTCTTGAACCAGGACATGTCGATGCGACTACCTTAGCGCGGGTAAGGATGCCCCCGCAACGTGGCAAAGGCCCGATAGATCTGCTCTGCGAGCATGGCGCGCGCCAGCTCGTGCGGAAAGGTCAGGCGCGAAAGCGAAAGCAACAGGTCCGCGCGGGCGAGCCAATCCGCGGGCAGTCCATCCGCGCCGCCCACCACGAAGACCACGTCGCGGCCCTCCATTTCGGCCTGCGAAACCAGCGCCACGAACGCCGCCGTATCCATGGCCTTGCCCGCCGGATCCAGCAGGATGCGCCGCGCGGCGGGGTGCTTAGCCCACGGATCGATGCGCTCCGGACGGATCTCGCGCATCTCGCACGCCGCATAACGGCTGGCGCGGCTCACGAAATCCGCGGCTATGGCGTTGGCGTGCGCATCGCGCCGCTTTCCGATATAGTACAGGAAAATCTTCACGCAGGCGGAATTTCAACGGTCTTGGCATTGCGCCACAGCCGCTCCAGATCGTAGTATTCGCGCGACTTCGGAGAAAAAATGTGCACCAGGAAATTGCCATAGTCGGCCAGAATCCACTCCGCCTGGTTGTAACCTTCCACGCTGAACGGTAACTCGCCGGAGTGTTTCAGCCGCAATCCCACCTCGTCGGCGATGGCCTGCACATTGCGCGCGTTGGCGCCCGTCGAGATCACGAAGTAATCCGCGAAAGCGGTAATGCCGGTCAGATCCAGCACGCGGATGTCGGTTGCTTTCTTGGATTCGGCGGCGCGGACAGCCACCAGCCACGCTGGGGATTCGGTCGGGGATTCCGATGAATTGCTCTCTTGCCGGTCGGTGTGCTTCAGATCAACCTTTGTCAGAACCCGCTCCCTGACCGTATCGTACTACAATATAAGTTACCCGCTCATGCGTTTTCTCCTCTTGGTGACGATCGGTACAGTATTGTTGCGCGCGGCCCCGCAAGCGCCGTCTACCGAGCCGCCCGTTACCGAACCGCGACCGTCAGGGAGCGGTTCCGAAGACCCCGACGTGCTCCGCGCCCGCCTCGCCATCCAACGTCTGCGCGCGCTGGTCGAAGCCGGAGCCATCCCGCGCGTGCAACTCGAGCAGGCTGAGGACGCCTTGGGCGACGCGCAGGATATGGCTGTGCTGCGCCGCACGATGTATGGCCAGGACATCACCGAGGAGCAATCCAGCCAGATGGTGGCCGCCGCGCAACGCCGCCTTGACCGCCGCCAGAAGCAGCTCGACCGGGCGCGCGGCCTGGTCGATTCCGGCATCGTGGCGAAGAACGACTTGGGGCCTTTGGCCGAGCAAGTCGACTACGCGCGCAAGGAATACGACTTGGCGGTGTCGCGCGCCAACCTGACTCATGAGCTCGTCGAGATGGCGCGCGCCGAGCAGATCCGCCAATCGCGCCCGGAGCAAGGCCCCGCCGGCAGTGCCCGGACCTCGGTACACTACGATGGCGCCCGCGTCTTCACGCCCGCCCAATTCCAGCAGGTGTCCACCGCCTTCGAGCACCGCTTCGCCAAACCGCTGCCCGTCAGCGCCATGGGCCAGACCGCCGTCCACCGCGCTTTGGGCTTCGATCATCGCGGCCGCGTGGATGTGGCGTTGAACCCCGGCCAGCCCGAAGGCGTCTGGTTGCGCCAGTACCTGGAAGCGCGGCGCATCCCCTATTTCGCCTTCTGGCAGGCGGCGGCCGGCAAAGCCACCGGCGCGCACATCCACATAGGGCCTGAGAGCACCCGCCTCAGCGCGGCCGCCGACTAGAGGCCCGCTTGAGTTCTCTCCGCGTACTCATCCCCGAAGAACAGATCCAGGCCCGCGTGCGCGAAATGGGCGCCGAGATCGATCGCGATTACCCCGCCGGCAACCTGCATCTGGTCTGCATCCTGAAAGGCGCTTGCTTCTTCATGGCCGACCTGGCCCGCGCCCTGCACCGCGACACGTTCGTCGATTTCATGGGCATCTCCAGCTACGGGAAAAGCAAAACCACCTCGGGCGAAGTCAAAGTCACCAAGGATCTCGACTTCTCCGTCGAGGGCGCCGATCTGCTGATCGTCGAAGATATCGTGGATAGCGGCGTCACCCTGAACTACCTGATCCATCTCCTGGAGCAGCGCAAGCCGCGCTCGATTCGCATCGCCGCCCTGCTCGACAAGCCCGACCGCCGCCAGCGGCCCGTCCAGGTCTCCTACGTTGGCTTCCGCATTCCGGACGAATTCGTAGTGGGCTACGGTCTGGATTACGCCGAGCGTTACCGCAACCTGCGCGACATCTGCATACTGGACAACCAATGAGGAACGCTGGAGCCTTCCAGCTCTAGACGTCTAACGTAACTGACTTGTATATGATTGCAGGCGAGAGGTAGCGCCGCCCCACGGTCCCAAATCTTCTCCGAACCGATCAGCCGGAACATCGGATCTCGTCGAGAGCCGCTCGGCGTCGTTAACATCCTCATAGCCCGCCATGCCGCTGTACCCGGACTGATGCAACAGGTCCGCTAACGGGAGTTGCGTGTTCCTCCCTTCCGTGAGTCGGCGGGTGCTGGCGATGAGTTCGCCGAAGCCCAAACTTTCGCCCAACCTGTGCACCAGGATGAGGCTCCCATCCGGGGTCACGCGCTATCTTTGGAAATCGATCTTCAGCGAAGCGTTGAACCAGAGCTGGATGGTTGATTTGTTTCTCGCCCGTTGGGTGTTGACCTCTGGAGCGTTTTGATCACTGACGCCGGCGGTCGGCACCTCGACCTGACCCCTCTGCGCGCCGGGGCACGGGAGTCGCGCCTTATTTCAAAAGGTCGCGGAGAACGTCCAAATCTGTCATGACGCGGATGCCATGCTCCGAACAAAAGCCCTGCACCGCAGGCGTGTCGAAGTGCCGGATATTCCGTGCATAACACATCGGCCTTTCCGTCCGCAGCGGTGTACAGGACGGGATCGTCGGCGGGGTCGGACAGGATGAGCGGCCGCACGATCACCGGCTCAACCATGTGGGCCACACCCGCCAGATTCCCCGTGAAACGTGCCGCTTCGCTCGCGGTGATACGATAGCGCGCTTGCAATCGAGGATACATAAGGACGCGTTCGACCTCGTCAAGAATGGATTGCGACAGAACCAGAGTGTGAGCACGACGGATGATCTCTAGCACACGTAATGCCGGTCCGCGCGGGCTTGCCAGCGCTCGAACAAGGATGTTGGAATCGAGCGTGAATCTCACCCGCGTCCACCGCGGGTAGCGGCGAATGCTTCGTCGATCAGGGCGTCAACCTCGTTCTCGTTGGCATCTTGAACGCGCGATCCGATCTCAGAGGCTTGAGTCACAATCTCCTGCCACAGAATCTCGCGTTCGTCGGCAGCCGGCGCGGGATGCGGCCGATAAGCGTTAACGCTGATGGTCTCATCGTTGGACAAAGCACGGCCCAGCCACCGCTCGACAAGCAGCCGTTCGTCGCGGGCCAGGTCCCCCGCCTTGTGGACCGAATGGTCAGGCATCGTGCAACTCCCTCACCAGAATAACGGATTCGGGCCCTGCCCTTCAACCTTGGCGTTTCTGTCGAACTACTGCGGCTTCCCCACCGGAATCAGCACCGTCCCCATATCCGATTGCACGCGTATGGTGCCGGGCGGCGGTGGCGGCAGCCCGCTTGAAGGTGGGGGCAGGCCGGTCGAAGGTGGCGCCAGCGGCGCCGGCCTGGCAGCCGCCACGGCCTGGATCGCCTTCGCCGCGCGCATCTGCTGCAACCCCGCGCGGATCCGCTCTTCCGGCACGTGCAGCGACAGCAGAATGCGCTTGCCGTTCACCTGGCATTTCAGAGCCTCCAGGCCGCTCCCACCCTGGCCCGCGCTCTTCGCCTGGGTTTGCACCGTGGTGGTCAGCCAGTGCAGCCCCTCGGCCATTTCGGCGGCGTCTTTTTCCGTGCGTGCTTCTATGTCGGCGGAAAGCTCAAAATCCGGGCTGAAGCGCAGCCCGCCATTGAACCCTGCCA